>Ga0207657_10001773_pt1 | contig 23300 bp, 22 predicted proteins | sample KBSC33metaG_FD_184316 | JGI IMG/M metagenome (GOLD analysis project Ga0207657, IMG submission 184316) | Corn rhizosphere microbial communities from Kellogg Biological Station, Michigan, USA - KBS C3-3 metaG (SPAdes) (version 2) | ecosystem: Host-associated > Plants > Roots > Rhizosphere > Soil ... | reverse complement strand
CCTTGATCGTCCCGAGCGTCGCGCCGGCGTTCGCGCTCGACGGCTGCTGGGTGTAGGACAGGTGATCCGCCGCGGCGGCGCCGATCGTGAAGCTCGAGCTGGTGCCCGTCGTCAGGCCCGCCTTGGAGGCGTCGAGCGTGTAGGTCCCCGCCTGGTTGACCTTGCAGCCCGCGAACGACGCGACGCCGTTCGTCACGGTCACCGGGTTTGCGGTGCACGAGAAGCCTTCCGTTCCGGAGGGGCTCGTGATCCCGAGGGTCACCTGCGTGCTGTTGTCGGCGGCGACCGTCCGGCCGCCGCTGTCCTGCACCGCGACGACCGGCTGGGTGGCGAACGCGACCCCGGCGGTCGAGCTCAAGGGCGACGTGGCGAAGCCGAGCTTCGTCGCGGGCCCGAACAGGTCGATCGCCGAGCTCGTCGCGGCAGCGGCCGTGTCGCGGGTCGTCTTGAGCGTGAATCCCGCAGCCGCGTAGGTTCCTGCGGATCCATTCGTGATGCCCGCGATCGTCAACGACGCGGAGGCGCTGTTGGCGAGTCCACACGTTCCGGCGTTGTCGGCGAGTGTGATCGTCACCGTCGTCCCTGCGCTCGTTGCGCTCGCAGCGCAGCTCGCGAAGCCGCTCGGCAGCGCGATCGTCGGCGTCGCCGGGATCGTGAACCCGGCGGGGAAGACGGCCGTGATCGTGTCTGTCGCGTCGAGGGCCCCCGTCGCGCTCGCCGAGAAGCCGAGCGTCCAGGTCGCGGCTGCGCCGGCGGAGCGGGTCGAGGCCGAGAAGGTGACCGGAGTGGGGGATGTCGCCGCTGCGATCACGACGTTTGCGGCGGGGTTCGACACGGCCGTGTCGACCGACGTCTTGATGCTGAACGTCGTGTTGAGCAGCGAGCCTGCGGCGGGATTCGTCAGGCTCGTGAGCTTGAGCGTTGCGCCCGTGCTCGCGGCGAGCGCGCACGATGCGCCGCTGAGCGTGATCGTCACGGTCTGCGCCGCGGCGGAGGCCGTCGCGGCGCAGGCGGCGAACCCGCCGGTGAGTGTGACCGTGGGCGTGCCCGGGATCGTGAATCCGGAGTTGAAGACGGCGGTGACGGTGTCGCCGGCCGTAAGCGCGCCCGTGCTCGTCGTGGTGAAGCCGAGCGTCCAGCTCGACAGCGCGCCGCCCGTCTGCGGCGTGCCGCCGAAGGACACGGAGGTCACTTTCGTCGCCGCGGCGATGACGACGTTCGATGCCGGGCTGGCGGTGGCGGTGTCGGTCGACGTCTTGACGGTGAAGGTCGTGTTCGTCAGCGTTGCGGCCGCCGGGTTCGTGACCGAGACGACCTTGAAGGTGAGCGCGGAGCTCGGGCTCACCGTGCAGGTGCCGCCGCTGTTCGACAGCGTCACGGTCACGGTCGTCCCGGCCGCCGACCCCGCCGCCGCGCAGTTGGTGAACCCGCTGACGAGCTGGATCGTCGGTGACGCCGGCACGGCGAAGCCGGCGTTGAAGACCGCCGTGATCGTGTCACCGGTCGTCAGTGCGCCCGAGGCGCTCGTCGTGAAGCCGACCGTCCAGGTCGAATGGGCGCTGCCCGTCTGCGGCGCGCCGGTGAAGGCGACCGCCGAAGGCGCGGTGGCGGCGGCGATCGTGATTGCGGCGGCCGGGTTGCGCGCGCTCGTGTCGGCGGAGGTCTTGACGCTCCAGCTCGCGGCGGCGATCGCGCCGGCCGCGGGGTTCGTCAGGGCGCCGAGCTTGAGCGCCCCCGAGGCGGAGCCGGCGAGGGCGCAGGTGCCTGCATTGTCGGCGAGCGTGACGGTCACGGTCGTGCCGGCGGCGGTGGCGGCGGCCGAGCAGTTGGCGTACGCGCCGGTGAGGGTGACGGTCGGGGAGGCGGGCACGCTGAACGTGCCGGGGAAGGCGACGGTGATCGTGTCGCCTGCCCCGAGGGCGCCGGAGGCGCTCGCGGTGAAGCCGACCGTCCAGGTCGACCGGGCGCCGCCCGTCTGCGGAGCTCCGCTGAAGGTGGGCGCGCCCGTCTGCGTCGCCGCCGCGACCACGACGTTGGCCGGACTGACCGCCGTGGTGTCGACGCTCGTCGCGACGGTGAAGGTCGATCCGGTGTAGGTCCCGGCGGCCGGATTGGTGATGCCCGCGATTGCGAGCGTCGCCGCCTGCTTCTTCGGCAACGCGCAGGTGCCGCCGTTGTCGGCGAGGGTGATCGTGACCGTCGTGCCGACGGTCGTCGCGCTGCCCGAGCAGGTGGTGAAGCCGCTCGACAGGGTCACAGCCGGCGTGGCCGGAACCGTGAAGGCGGCGTTGAAGCCGACGGTGATCGTGTCGCCGGCGGCAAGCGCCCCTGTCGGGTTGCTGGTCGTGAACCCGATCGTCCACGTCGAGCGGGCCCCGCCGGTCTGGGGGGCCCCGGTGAAACTGACGGTGCTGACCGACGGGTCGATCGTGTAGGGCACCGGCAGCGTGCGGTCGTCGAGGGCGAGCTCGAGCCGCCAGGCGTGTGGCCCGTGGACGAGCGACCAGCGCGCCCCTGCGGGGGTGACGTCGCGGCCGTCGTGGTCGAGGATCGCCGGCCGCGCGATCCGCAGGCTGCTGGGATGCCCGTCGCGAGTCGAGAAGACGATGCTCCCGTCGCCTCTCAACCTCGGGTTCAGGTCGATGGTTGAGAGATCCCAGGCCCACGTGCGGCGACCCTGGTGGTCGTCGACCGTGGTGAACTGCTCGAAGGATCCGGCGGCGATCGTCACCGACTCGCGGCCGAAGGCGGTCTCGCGGACCGCGCCGTGGGCGAAGTGCGTCCAGGCGGAGCCGGCCGTGCCGGCGGGCGCCAGCGACAGCGCCTGGTCGGGCGCCGCCAAGGTCGCGCGCGCCCCGGCGAGTCGGACGCGGACACCCGCTCCGTCCACCGGGCGAGCCGGGGTGGGGCGGGCAGCGCCGAGCTGCGACGCGACGAAGGCGGGCAGCGGCCGGGCCGCGCTCCGCGCATGCATGGCGGCGAGGCCCGCGGCGGCTGCGGCGACGACGGCGAGGGCTGCCGCGGCGAGCGCAAATGCTGCGCGGGAACGCAGCTGCCCGCCCTGTGCCAGGGGGCGCCAAGAGTCCTGCCGCCGCACTCTCGATTCGCTCGCCATTTGCCGCCTATCCGCGCCGCCCGGCGCAGTCCAACACCGTACGATCGGTATCGGCCGGAATCACCCGAACCGTGAGCGGCGACCACTCGAACGCGGGAGAAGGTTTCGGTAGGAAAGCCTGCTTGCAGGTACCGGAGTCGAGCGCTCGGTTTGCGGGCGTCGCCGGATCCCTGCATACTCGACCTCTACTCGAGCTTGATTGTTGGCCCGGTAGGCATACGAGGGTCACCGTCCCACTCAACGCGCGGCCGGATGGAAGCGAGGCCGCCCGCGGGTATGAGGACGGTAGGAATGGGCCGGTAGGAACGGCCGGGCTCGCAGTAGGCTTCACGCCGCATGGCGACAACCGAGGATCCGAAGACCGGCCTTGGCGCCACCGGCGCGTGGCGTCGTGAGCTCTACGACGCAAAGCCCGAGCGGGCGGGCGAGCTCTTCTCGACGATGTCGGGGATCGAGAACGAGCCGCTCTACACGGCGGAGAGCGTCGACGTCGACTACGAGCGCGACCTCGGCTTCCCGGGCGTCTACCCGTTCACGCGCGGCGTCTACCCGTCGATGTACCGCGGCCGGCTCTGGACGATGCGCCAGTTCGCCGGCTTCGGCACCGCCGAGGAGACGAACGAGCGGTTTCGCTATCTCCTCGAGCACGGGCAGACCGGGCTCTCGACGGCGTTCGACATGCCGACGCTCATGGGCTACGACTCCGACCACGCCCGGTCGCTCGGCGAGGTCGGGCGCGAGGGCGTCGCGGTCGACTCGCTCGACGACATGGAGACGCTCTTCTCGGGCATCCCGCTCGCCGACGTATCGACCTCGATGACGATCAACGCGCCGGCGGCAATGCTGCTCGCGTTCTACGCGTGCGTGGGTGAGAAGCAGGGCACGCCGATCGCGGCACTGCGCGGGACCGTGCAAACGGACATCCTCAAGGAGTACATCGCGCAGAAGGAGTGGATCTTCCCGCCGCAGCCGTCGATGCGGCTCGTCGTCGACATGATCGAGTGGTGCTCGCGCGAGATGCCGCTCATGCACCCCGTCTCGATCAGCGGCTACCACATTCGCGAAGCCGGCTCGACGGCCGCGCAAGAGCTCGCGTTCACGCTCGCCGACGGCTTCGCGTACGTCGACGCGTGCATCGAGCGCGGCCTCGACGTGGACGAGTTCGCGCCGCGTCTCTCCTTCTTCTTCAACGCGCACCTCGACTTCTTCGAGGAGATCGCGAAATATCGCGCGGCACGCAGGATCTGGGCGACGCGGCTGCGGGAGCACTACGGCGCGAAGAACCCGCGCTCGTGGCTGATGCGCTTCCACACCCAGACGGCCGGCGTCTCGCTCACGGCGCAGCAGCCGGAGGTCAACCTCATCCGCACGGCGATCGAGGCGCTGGCGGCGGTGCTCGGCGGCACCCAGTCGCTGCACACGAACTCCTTCGACGAGGCGCTCGCGCTCCCGACAGAGCACGCCGTGCGGCTCGCGCTGAGGACGCAGCAGGTGATCGCGCACGAGACCGGGGCCGTGAACACGATCGACCCGCTCGGCGGCTCCTATTACGTCGAGCACCTGACCAACGAGCTCGAGCGGCAGGCGTACGACTACTTCGAGCGGATCGACAAGCTCGGCGGCGTCGTGCCGGCGATCGAGGAGAACTTCTTCCAGCGCGAGATCGCCGAGGCGTCGTACCGCTACCAGTCCGAGGTCGAGCAGAAGCAGCGCATCGTCGTCGGCGTCAACCGCTACGAGCTCGACGACGAGCCCGAGCCGGAGCTCCTGCGGATCGACCCCGCGCTCGAGCAGAAGCAGATCGAGCGGGTGCAGGCGCTGCGTGCGCGACGCGACGGCGCGGCCGCCGAGTCGGCGCTCGCGAACCTGAAGCGCGCTGCCGCAGGCGACGGCAACCTGATGGAGCCGATCGTGGCGGCGTCGCGCGCCTACGTGACGATGGGCGAGATGTGCGACGCGCTCCGCGACGTCTGGGGCGTCTGGCGCGAGACTCCGGTCTTCTAGACTGCCCGCGCGATGGCCCGGACGATCAGAGTCGTAATCGCGAAACCGGGCCTCGACGGGCACGACCGCGGCGCGAAGATCATCGCCCGCGCCTTGCGCGACGCCGGCATGGAGGTCATCTACACCGGCCTGCACCAGACGCCGGAGCAGATCGTCGAGACCGCCGTCCAGGAGGACGCCGACGCCGTCGGGATCTCGATCCTCTCGGGCGCGCACATGACGCTCGTGCCCCGCATCCTCGAGCAGCTCCGGGCGAACGGCGCCGAGGACGTGCTCGTCGTCGTCGGCGGCACGGTTCCCGTCGACGACGCAGAGGAGCTGAAGAAGCAGGGCGTCGCCGCCGTCTTCGGCCCCGGCGCGCCGACGAGCGAGATCGTCGACTTCCTCCGCGGCGCGGTGCCTGCGTGATCGACGTCGCCCGCGACGGTGGGGTGGCCGTCGTCACGATCGACCGGCAGGAGGCGCTGAACGCGCTAAACGTCGAGACGCTCACCGAGCTCCGCGACCGGCTGCACGAGCTCGCGGGCGACGCTGCCGTGCGCGCCGTCGTCCTGACCGGTGCCGGCGAGAAGGCGTTCGTCGCAGGCGCCGACATCAAGTACATGAGCGCGCTTGGCCCGGACGACGCGAAGGGTTGGGGCGCGCTCGGCCACGAGGCTGCGCGCCTGCTCGAGACGATGCCGAAGCCGACGATCGCCGCCGTCAACGGCTTCGCGCTCGGCGGCGGCTGCGAGCTCGCGCTCGCGTGCGACCTTCGCTATGCGTCGTCGCGCGCCAAGCTCGGGCAGCCCGAGATCGATCTCGGCATCGTCCCGGGCTGGGGCGGCACCCAGCGGCTCGCGCGCATCTGCGGGCTCGGCGTCGCGAAGGAGCTGATCTTCACCGGGCGCACGATCGACGCCGAGGAGGCCTTGCGGATCGGCCTCGTGAGCGCGATCGCCGACCCGGTGCTCGAGCTCGCGCTCGAGACCGCGCGCGGTCTCGCGGCCAAGAGCCCCGTCGCGCTCGGCCTCGCGAAGCGGCTCGTGAACCTGTCGCCCGGCGCGCTCGACGCCGAGGCGGATGCCTTCGGCGAGCTCTTCGGAAGCGCGGACGCGAAGGAGGGCCTGGCAGCCTTCGTCGAGAAGCGCGCGCCGACCTTCGTCGGCCGCTAGCCGAGCCGCACGAGCGCGGCGCTGAGCGCGCCGTCCGTGCCGAGCATCGCCTTCGTCGTCGCGAACGCGGGCTGCGTCCAGACGACCACCGGCTCACCCGCGTAGGCCGAGAGAAGCCGTGCGCCTGCTTCGGCCGGCGGCTTCTCCTGCACTGTCGCCGTCGCGGGGACCGCGATGACGAGCTGCCTCGTCAGCTTGGCCGGCCTCGCGTTCATCGGGAACGACTGCAGTGTCGAGAGCGCGATCGTCAACGTCGAGTCGGTCGTCGTGACGACCGTTCCTGTGAGTGCGAGCGTGAACGGCGTTCCGGTCTTCGCGAAGAACAGGAGCTGGCGCGCGCTCTGGAGGTACGCGTACGGGGAGACGGCCGCGCCGCCGCCGGGATGGACTTCGAAGTGCAGGTGCGAAGCGATGCCGTTCGCGTCTCCCGAGTCGCCGACGTACCCGACCACCTGGCCGGCCGACACCTTCGAGCCGTTCTTCAGGCCCTTTGCATACGAGACCCCCGGCACGCACTTGCCGCGGTTGTCGTTGGCCATCGTCAGGTCGTTGTTCAGGTGGATGTACTCGTACATCGTTCCGCTCGCGCCGTAGAGGTAGAGCATGCAGCCGGCGCTCGCGGACGTCGTCCAGAACGTGACCTTGCCCGCCTCGACGGCGACGACCGGCGTCTTCTTCTTCGCCATCAGGTCGTTGCCCTGATGCACGCCGCCGGCACGCGGCTGGCCGAAATCGTCGATGTACGTCGTCGGGCCCGCGACGGGAAAGATGAGCGCCGGCACGGAGGCGGCCTTCTTCGGCGGCGTCGCAGCGGCGGCCGCCCCGGCGAGACCGAGTAGCAGAGATAGGAGGAGAACTCCTCGGGCTCCAGTCCGGTGGCGTCTCATCAGGCTCCGGTTCGCGGCTCGAAGGGGCCGACCCTAGCAGCGAGATCGGCCGCGCGCAGGGAGGAGTCCTGCGCGGTGCGCAGTAATCCGGGTTCCATGCGCTTCCGCATCGCACTTGCGGGCGCGCTCGCAGCGGCTTGCACGGCAGCCGCAGCCGCGGGCGCAGCCGTGAACCCGCAGCACGCGGGCCTGCAGGTCGCCCTGCGCGCGCAGGGTCTCTACCTCGGGCCGATCGACGCGATCATCGGGCCGAAGACGGTGGCTGCGGTGCGGGCGTTCCAGCGGGTGCACGGCCTCCGCGTCACCGGCATCGCCGACCTCCGAGTGCGTCGCGAGCTCGGGCCCCTCGGCACGCCGTTGTTCGGATCGCGCGCGCTCTCGCACGGCAAGTTCGGGTGGGATGTCGCGGTACTGCAATTCCTGCTCGTGCGGCATCGCGTCCGCGTTCCGGTGAATGCGTACATGGATCGACCGACCGTGGCGGGTGTGAAGCGCTACCAGCGGGCGATGCACTTGCGCGCGGACGGCGTCGCAGGGCCGGCGACGTTCGCGGCGCTCGGGTTGCAGACGCGCGTGCCGGTGAAGGCGGTGCAGTCGGCGCCGGCGCTGTCGCGCTACGTCGTCCGTCCGGGCGACTCATTGACGGCGATCGCGCGCAAGCACGGGCTCACGCTCTCGAAGATCGCGAAGGTGAACAGGCTCGACCCGGCGAAGCCGCTGCTGATCGGCGTCAAGCTCCGGATTCCGGCTGCGGTGCACGCCGCGCCCACGGCGGTGTCGGCGACGAACGCCGGCACGGTGCGCGACTCGCTCGACCGGTGGTCGTCGCACTACGGCATCGACCGCAGCCTCGCGCGGGCCCTCGCGTGGATGGAGTCGGGCTACAACAACAGCGTCGTCTCGAACGTCGGCGCACAGGGCGTCATGCAGCTCTTGCCGACGACGTGGGATTACGTCGAGTCCGTCCTCATCGGCCGGAAGGTCGACCACGACGCCGACGGCAACGTCCATGTCGGCATGGCCTACCTGCACCACCTCCTCGCCGCGTTCCGCGGCAACGAGCACCTCGCCCTCGCCGCCTGGTACCAGGGCGAGCGCTCCGTCAAGGCGACAGGCCCGTACAAGGTGAGCAAGTCGTTCGTCGCCGACGTGCTCGCGCTCAAGCAGCGCATGTAGCCGCGCGGAGCGATGTAAAGGGGGGTACCCCCAGGTGGGTGCCGCTGTGCGCCGAGAGCCGCGCGAAATCGTCACCGCCCTCCGGTACCCGCCGCATGCCTGCGTCGCGAATCCGTGACGAAGCCGTGTGGGGGGTTACCCCCACGTATGTAGGATCGCCCGCGGCAAATGAAGATCGCCGTCTGCGTGAAGCATGTCCCGGAGGGGTCGTCACGGATCGATCCGGCCTCGAAGAGGCTCGATCGCTCCGGCGAGGGCGCGCTCAACCACTTCGACGCGAACGCGGTCGAGGAGGCGCTGCGGCTGAAGGGCGACTCCGACGAGGTCGTCGTCGTCTCGCTCGGCCCCGAGAAGGCGGCCGACTCGCTCCGCAAGGCGCTCGCGATGGGCGCCGACCGCGCAATCCTCGTCACCGACCCGGGCGCCGCCGGCTCCGACCTCGTCGCGACGAGCGCGATCCTCGCCAGCGCACTCGGGCGCGAGAGCGCCGACCTCGTCCTCTTCGGCCAGCAGGCCTCGGACGGCGACGGCGCCGTCCTCTGGGCGGCCGTCGCCGAGCGGCTACGCCTCCCGGTCGTCTCCCAGGCCGCCGAGCTGACGCTCGAGGGCGGTTCGCTCCGCGTCAAGCGGCAGACCGAGTTCGGCTACGACGTGATCGAGGCGCCGCTCCCGGCGGTCGTCGCCGTCAGCGACGCGATCAACGAGCCTCGCTACCCCTCGCTCAAGGGGATCATGGGCGCGAAGAAGAAGCCGTTCGACACCCTCGCGCTCGCGGATCTCGCCATCGACCCGGCCGACGTCGGCGAAGCGGGCTCGAAGACCGAGGTGCTCGCGCTCTCCGAGCCGCCGTCGCGCGGCGACGCGCGCAAGATCGAGGACGACGGCAGCGCCGCCCAGCAGATCGTCGACTTCCTCGCGGAGAAGCGCGTCATATGAGCACGCTGGTCTTTCTCGAGCATCACGGAGACGAGATCCAGAAGGGCTCGCTCGGCGTGCTCACGAAGGCCGCGTCGCTCGGCGACGCCGACGCCGTCCTCGTCGGCGGCGGCGTCAAGGCGCTGGCGGCCGAAGCCGGGCGGCACGGTGCCGCGACGGTGCACGTCGCGGAGGACGACTCACTCGAGCCGCCCCTGCCGCAGGCGCGCGTCGACGCCCTCGCCAAGGTCGTGCGGGACGCCGGCTACGACACCGTGCTCTTCGCGAACTCCGTGCTCGCCGCCGACATCGCAGCCGGCCTCGCCGCGCGCCTCGGCGCCGGCCTGAACTGGGATCTCGTCGACCTCGAGTCGCGCGACGGCTCGCTCGTCGGCAAGCGGCCCGCGCTCCAGGACTCGGTCCTCGTCGACGTGGGCTGGAAGACGACGCCGCGCCTGGCGCTCTTCCGCGCCGGCTCGTTCGACCCGGCGCCCGCAGCCCCGGGAGGTGCCGAGCCGCAGGTCGCGGAGATCGACGTCGAGCTCGAGGAGCACTCGCGCGGTGCCAGGGTCGTCGGCCAGGAGGAAGAGCAGCCGAGCGGTCCGTCGATCGAGGACGCCGACGTGATCGTCGCCGGCGGCCGCGGCCTCGGCGCGCCCGAGAACTTCACCCTCGCGGAGGAGCTCGCGCGGGCGCTCGGCGGCGCCGTCGGGGCGACCCGCGCCGTCGTCGACGCCGGCTGGTATCCGTACGCCGCGCAGATCGGCCAGACCGGCAAGGTCGTATCGCCGAAGCTCTACGTCGCGCTCGGGATCTCCGGCGCGATCCAGCACAAGGTCGGCATGCAGAGCTCGAACGTGATCGTCGCGATCAACAAGGACCCGAACGCGCCGATCTTCGAGTTCAGCGACCTCGGCATCGTCGGCGACGTCCACGAGATCGTGCCGAAGCTCACCGAGCTCGTGAACGCGCGCAAGGCGTCCTAGTGGCCGTGCGCGCGAGCGACTTCCCGCCGCCCTTTGCCGCGCGCGAGTTCGTCGCCGAGCCGAGCGACCCGCTCGACGAGCGGATCGAGGTCGGCGTCCTGATCGTCGGCGCGGGGCCTGCCGGCCTCGCGTGCGCGATCCGCCTCGGCCAGCTCCTCGAGGACGACCCCGACCTCGCCGCGCGCCTCGGCGACGTGCCGGTCGCGCTCGTCGAGAAGGGCAAGCAGCCGGGCTCGCACCTCCTGTCGGGCGCCGTCGTCAACCCGCGCGCGCTCCGCCGCCTGTTCGGCGACCGCTACCGGCTCGAGGACATTCCGTCGTACGGGCCCGTACAGGGCGAGTCCGTGTACGTGCTCACGAGACGCGCGGCGCTTCGCATCCCGCCGCCGCCGACGATGCGCAACCACGGCAACTGGATCTTCAGCCTCTCGCAGCTCGGCCGGTGGCTCGCCGAGCGCGCCGAGGAGGGCGGCACGATGGTGCTCCCGGAGACGACGGCCGAGAAGCTGCTCGTCTCGCACGGCCGCGTCGTCGGCGTCCGCACCGGCGACAAGGGTGCGAACCGCGACGGCGAGCCGATGGGCAACTACGAGCCCGGCGCCGATCTCGTCGCGAAGGTGACCGTCCTCGCGGAGGGCACGCAAGGACATCTGACGGGTGTGGCGCTCGACCACTTCGGCCTGCGCGCCGAGGAGCCGCAGGTGTGGGAGCTCGGCGTCAAGGAGGTGTGGCGCGTGCCGAAGCCGCTCCGCGGAATCGTCCACACGATGGGCTGGCCCCTCCGGACGCGCGCCCGCTACCGGGAGTTCGGGGGCTCGTTCATCTACCCGATGGGCGACGACCTGCTGACGATCGGCATGGTCGTCGGCCTCGACTACCGCGACACGGAGCTCTCGGCGCACGACGTGCTCCAGGAGCTGAAGACGCACCCGAAGATCCGCAAGATCCTCGACGGCGGCGAGCGCATCGGCTGGGGCGCGAAGACGATCCCGAGCGGCGGCTGGTACGCGCTCCCGCAGCGGCTGCACGCTCCCGGTCTCCTGATGTGCGGCGACGGCGTCGGCATGGTGAACATCCCGCGCCTCAAGGGCGTGCACTACGCGATCGAGTCGGGCCGCCTCGCGGCCGAGTCGGCGTTCGCCGCTCTCCGCCGCGGTGCGACACCGGCGACCGCGCTCTCGTCGTACGACGACGCGGTCGAGCAAAGCTTCATCGCGCGCGATCTGAACGAGGTGCGCGACATGCGTCAGGTGTTCGGTCGCGGCTTCTTCGTCGGCGGCGCGCTCGCGAGCGCGATGACGGTGTCGAAGGGGCGACTCGACCTCGGGAAGCTGCGTGCCGAGCCGGATGCGGAGCAACCGCTGCTGCGCACCGACCGCGCCGCACGCTATCCGGCGCCGGACGGCAAGCTGACCTTCGACAAGCTCTCGTCCGTCTTCCTCTCCGGGAACAAGACGCGCGACGACCAGCCGAACCACATCCGCATCGAGCGGAAGGTGCCCCGCGAGGTCGCCGAGATGTGGGTGAGCATGTGCCCCGCCCAGGTCTACGAGATCGGAACCGAGGGCGGCGACGGCACGGTCACGGTGAACGTCGCACCGTCGAACTGCGTCCAGTGCGGCGCGATCACCGCGAAGGGCGGACGCCTGACCCCGCCCGAAGGCGGCTCCGGGCCCGAGTACACGCTCACGTAATAGAAGGACGGGCGCAACCATCCGCCGCCGTCGGGCGTTGACCGTCCGTGGAGCAGATGGCCGATCTTCGTGTCCGCGCCCGGTCGCCGCAACGCTGGGAGGAGATTCTCGCCCGCGTCGGTCTCGTGGCGAAGGGCGTCTCGTACGGGCTCGTCGGCGTGCTCGCGATCGGGGTCGCGGTCGGGGCCGGCGGCAGGACCGCGAGCCGCCAGGGCGCGCTCCACGAGCTCGCCGGCAACGGCTTCGGAAAGGTGGTGCTCGTGCTCCTCGCGGCCGGCTTCGCCTCGTACGCGTTGTGGCGGATCGTGCAGGCCGTGCGCACGCACGAGGAGAGCGCGGCGAAGGCGTGGGGCAAGCGCGCGGGCTATCTCGGTCGCGCGCTCATCTACCTCGGCCTCGCCTACTCCGCCGCGAAGATCGTCACGGGCTCGGGTGGGGGCGGCTCGTCGAGCGGGAAGACGCACAAGACGACCGCGGTCGTTCTCTCGTGGCCGGGCGGCACGTGGCTCGTCGGCATCGCCGGCGTCGTCATCGTCGCCGTCGGCGTGTGGAACCTGTACCGCGGCCTCTCGCGCAAGTTCGAGGACAAGTGGGTCGGCGGCCGCAGCGACGCCGCGCAGCGCTGGGGTGGCCGCGCGGGCGTCGCGGGCCACGCGGCGCGGTTCGTCGTCTTCACCCTGATCGGCATCTTCGCCGTCAAAGCGGCGGTCGCCTACGACCCGACGGACGCCGTCAGTCTCGACGGTGCGCTGCAGAAGCTTGCGCAGCAGAGCTACGGCTCGGCCCTGCTCGGGCTCACCGCCGCCGGTCTCGTCGCCTATGCGGTGTACTGCTTCGTCGACGCGCGCTACCGTGACTGCTCGTCGTAGCGACGGCTTACGTCTGTTTTACCCTCGCCGTACCGGCACCTCACCGTCGCGGGAGAGAGTCAACGCATCAGCGTTTCTTCCAACGGAGGTTCACCGATGCGCACGAAGCTCTTTCTCCTCACCGTCGTGGCCGCGCTCGTCGCGGCGACTGCCGCGCTCGCCGGGAACGGGCCGTCGAATCAGGGCAAGATCCGCTACTCGTTCATGGGGCAGCTGACGGCAACGCCGTCGAACGGCGGTGTCTCGATCACGGTGCAGGGCGGCAACAAGCAAGCCCTTCGCGCGATGCTCGGCGCACCGGTCACGCAGACGTTTGCGTACGACAGCTCGACGGAGTTCCTGAAGTGGTCGGCGGGCAAGCCGGCCGTCGTCGGCGCCGGCGATCTCGCCGCGGGCGACTACGTCTGGGTGCACGTGCGCGCGCCCCGTCACGCGAGCCTCGCGGAGATCGAGCAGCGCGACGCCGGCATCGTCGGCGACCACGGGACACAGCTCTTCAAGCCCGACCGGCCGCTCTATCTCTTCCGCGGCAAGCTCACCGCAGTCAATGCCGGCTCGGTCACCGTGCAGGTGGCAGGCGGCAACCATCGCGCGCTCAAGCTCCTGATCGGCTCGGGCTCGAGCCAGTCGTTCAGCTTCGGCGACGACACGATCTTCCTGCTCTGGCAAGGCAAGGTGCCGACGGTGATCGACGCCTCGAAGCTCGTGGTCGGCGACCGGATCGTCGTCCGGATCCGGGCCGCGAAGGGCGCGTCCCTCGCGCAGGTGGAGTCGACGCCCGCCAGGCACATCGGCGATCGCGAGCCGGCGAGCAGCTCCTAGGGTCTGCCGGCTCGCGTTTTACCTCGCCCTTACGTGGAATCCAGAGGAGGAGACGAAGATATGCGCATGCCCAGGCGCCGGTTCATGGTCCTCGCTGTCGCGCTCGTTGCCCTCAACACCTTCTTCTGGGTGGCGCAGGGCGGCTTCGCGCTCCCGCGCGGGATCATCAACCAGTTCTTCGGGAACAAGATGGTGCGCGCCGAGGTCCTCGTCCAGGCGCCGGGCGGGGTGCAGGACTGGCGGATCGACCGCGGCGTCATCACGGCGGTCAGCGGCACGACGTTCACGCTGCGTGAGGCCGACGCGACGACCGTGACGCTCGCCATCTCTCCGACCGCGCGCGTGCAGGGCTCCGGCCGCTTTTCGAGCGTCGGGCAGCTGCGCAAGAAGATTCGCGTCGTCGTCTACCACCAGGCCAACCTCCCGGCCGAGCTCGTGCAGGTAGAAGGCTCCGGCAGTTAGAACTTAGGGGCATGAACGCCAAGGCGACCGGGGGCGTCCTTCTGCTGGTCGAGGACGACGACTCGATCGGGCGCCTCGTCAAGGCGTACCTCGAGCAGCAGGACGGCTGGCGCGTCGTGTGGTTGCGCTCCGGCGAGGAGGCGGTCGCGGAGCTGCGCCGCCACCCGGTGCGTCTCGTCGTCCTCGACATCGGCCTGCCGGGCATCGACGGCTTCGAGGTGTGCCGGCAGCTTCGCGCGCAGTCGAAGGTGCCGATCGTGATGCTGACGGCGCGCGACGAGGAGCCCGACCGCGTCGCCGGGCTCGAGCTCGGCGCGGACGACTACGTCGCGAAGCCGTTCTCTCCACGCGAGCTCGCCGCGCGCATCAAGGCGATTCTCCGCCGCGTCGAGCAGCGGGGCGACGATGCGATGCTCACCTCGCGCGACATCGTCCTCCGGCGCGACTCGCGCGACGTGACGGTCGCCGGCGCCGAGGTCGAGCTGACGAGCAAGGAGTTCGACCTGCTTGCGTGCTTCCTCGAGCATCCGGGCATCGTCCTCTCGCGGGAGAAGCTGCTCGACATCGTGTGGGGGATGACCTATCCGGGCGGCACGCGGACGGTCGACGTGCACGTCGCGCAGCTCCGGCGGAAGCTCGGCGACCCGCAGTCGATCCGCACGGTGCGCGGCGCCGGATACAAGCTCGCGACGACATGACGAGCCTCCGCTCGCGGCTCTTCCAGGCGATCGCGTTGACCGTCGCGCTCTGCGTCGGCCTGACGGTCGCCGTCGGGCTCGTGCTGACGCGGCGCGCCGTCGACCGGGCGACGCTCAACGACGTCTCGCATCAGGCCGACCTGATCGCGCGCAGCCAGGACGTGAAGTCGACGATCTCCCCGCTCACGAACCTGCCGTCGCTGCAGCCGTACTTCGAGAGGCAGCACCTGTCGTACCTCCGCAGCATCGAGGCGCTGCCGCAATGGGCGAAGGACGACCTCGCGCGGGGACGCGCCGCCGACGGCTCGGTGACCCTCAACGGCGACGCGCAGTTCTTCGCGGCACGCATCGTCAGCGGGCAGCCGTTCGTCCTCCTGCGGCCGAAGAGCGTCACGCGGTCGCGCTGGACGCCGTATGTGTACAGCCTGCTGATCGCGGCCCTCGCCGCCTTCGTCCTCGCCGCGCTTGCAGCCTTCCTCCTGGCGCGGCGCATCGCGCGTCCCGTCGGCCGCGTCGCCGACGCCGCACGCAGCCTCGCCCGGGGGACCGAGCCCGACCCGGTGCCCGTCGAGGGAGCCGTCGAGCTGGCGACGCTCGCAACCGCCTTCAACGACCTCGCGTCGCAGCTCGCCCGTGCCCGTGAGGCGGAGCGCAACTTCCTCCTCTCGGTGAGCCACGAGCTGAAGACGCCGCTGACGGCGATCCGCGGCTACGCCGAGGCGCTGCAGGACGGCGCGATCGAGCCGCAGGAGGTCGCGGCGACCGTCTCGCTCGAGGCCGCCCGGCTCGAGCGCCTCGTGCGCGACCTGCTCGACCTCGCGCGGATGAATCGCACCGATTTCAGCATCCACCCGAGCGAGATCGACCTCGCCGAGGTCGCCGACGACGCCGTCCGGCGCTACGAGCCGCAGGCCGACGCGTTCGGAGTCGCCCTGCGCGCCGTCTCCGACGGCCCGGCCCCCGCGGTCGCCGATGCGGACCGTGTCCTCCAGATCGTCTCGAACCTGGTCGAGAACGCGCTCCGGCTGACGCCGGCCGGCGGCGAGGTGCGCGTCGTCACGGCGCCCGGCGAGCTTCGCGTCGAGGACACCGGTCCGGGGCTCGAGGACGACGATCGCCCGCGCGCCTTCGAGCGCTTCTACCTGCACGAGCGTTACGGGCGCGAGCGCCCGGTCGGCACCGGTCTCGGGCTCGCGATCGTCAAGGAGCTGACGACGGCGATGGGCGGGACGGTCTCCGTCGAGAGCGTCCCGGGCGAGCGCACCGCGTTCACCGTTCGTCTCGAGAAGCCCGTGCGCGTAATCTCTCGCGCGTGATCTCGATCGACGACGTCGAGCGCGCCGCGAAGACGATCGCGGGTCGTGTCCACCGCACGCCGCTTCGCCGCTCGGCAACGCTTTCCGAACGGCTGAACGCCGACGCGTTCCTCAAGGCAGAGCTCTTCCAGCGCACCGGCTCGTTCAAGGTGCGCGGCGCGATCAACCGCCTGCATGAGCTCACGGACGAGGAGCGCGCGCGCGGCGTGATCACGATCTCGGCCGGCAACCACGCACAGGCCGTCGCGTGGGCGGCGCGCGAGTCCGGCCTCGACGCGCTCGTCGTCATGTGGCAGGGCGCCGACGAGTCGAAGGTCGTTGCGACGCGCGGCTACGGCGCCGCCGTCGACCAGGAGGCCGCGAACCCGACCGACGCGTTCGCGCGCCTCGACGAGCTGCTCGCGGAGACGGGCAGAACGCTCGTGCACCCGTTCAACGACGCGGCGGTGATCGCCGGGCAGGGCACGGTCGGGCTCGAGATCCTCGAGGACCGCGAGGTGCCCGACGTCGTCGTCGTTCCCGTCGGCGGCGGTGGCCTGATCAGCGGCATCGCGACGGTGGTGAAGGCGCGGCAGCCGCGGGCCCGGGTGATCGCCGTCGAGCCGGAGCGCTCGACGGCGCTGCACGACGCGCTCGCCGCCGGCCGCTCGGTGCCGGTGACGCCGCGTAGCGCCGCCGACGCGTTGAGCGCGCCGTTCGCGGGGGAGGCGTGCGTCGAGATCTGCACGACGCTCGGCGTCGAGTCCGTCCTCGTCACCGAGGACGAGCTCGCCGAGGCGTTCCGCTGGCTCTACGCCCGGATGAAGTTCGCCGTCGAGCTCGGCGCGGCCGCCTCGACGGCGGCGCTCCTAGCCGACAAGGTGCACGTGGAGCCGGGGCAGACGGTCGTCGCCGTCGTCTCGGGCGGCAACGTGGCCGCGAGGGAGGCCGCTGCTATCCTGGCTCCATGAAGGCTGACATTCATCCCGAGTACGTCCTCGCAACGGTGACGTGCTCCTGCGGCAACACGTTCCAGACGCGATCGACGCAGCCCGAGCTCCACGTCGAGATCTGCTCGAACTGCCACCCGTTCTACACGGGCAAGCAGAAGCTCATGGACACGGGCGGCCGGGTCGAGCGCTTCCAGAAGCGCCTCGAGCGCGCCGAGCGCGCCAAGCGCGGCGCAAGCCGCTAGCCGGTACATGTCGACGGTCGGAGGGCAAGCCGTCCTCGAGGGCGTGATGATGCGCGGCCCGGGAAACTGGGCCGTCGCCGTCCGCACCCCGCGGGGCGACATCGCGCAGGTCTCGAAGCCGATCGACTCCGCGATGGCCCGCCACTGGGCCTTCCGGCTGCCGGTCGTCCGGGGCGTGATGGCGCTCGGCGAGTCGCTCGCGATCGGCTTCCGAGCGCTCGCCATCTCGGCGAACTACGCGGCCCAGGAGGAGGGCGAGGAGGGCGAGGAAGTCTCGACCGAGCTCTCCCGCGGTGCGCTCATCTTCGCGTTCGCGGTCGCGATCGGCTTCGCCGTGATGCTGTTCAAGGTCACGCCCGGGCTTCTGACGGAGCTGCTGCCGATCAAGGGCACCGGCTGGTTCGTGATCGTCGAGGGACTGATCCGCGTCTCGATCTTCGTCGCGTACCTCGGCCTCATCTCGCTGCTGCCCGACCTGCGGCGCGTGTTCCAGTACCACGCCGCCGAGCACAAGGCGATCAACGCCTACGAGGCCGGTGAGCCGCTCGAGCCGGAGGTCGTGCAGCGCTTCTCGCTCATCCATCCGCGCTGCGGAACCGCATTCATGCTCTGGGTGATGGTGCTCGCCGTCTTCGTCTTCGCCTTCTTCGGCCGCCCGCACTGGTACTGGCTGATCGCAGAGCGCATCCTCCTGCTGCCCTTGATCGCGGGCCTCGCATACGAGCTGATCCGCTTCGCCGGCAAGCACCAGGGGAACCGTGTGCTGATGACGGTGCTCGCGCCCGGCATGTGGCTCCAGCGCCTGACGACGCGGCAGCCGACGCTCGACCAGCTCGAGGTCTCGATCCGCGCGCTGCGCGAGGTGCTCGCGCTCGAAGAGAAGCGCGCGCCCGAGACGCGCGTCGAAGTCATGGCATGAGACCGAGCGCCTGACGCGTCTCACCCCCGCCCGGGGGTACGTTGCCGGAACATCGACGTTCGGATCACGAAGGGAGCGGCATGGCGACGGACCGTCGGGCAGAGGTGACGTGGAGGGGCAGCCTCATGGAGGGGAGCGGCACGATCACGACCACGACGAGCGGCGCGATCGGGGAGCAGCCCGTGAGCTGGGCTGCGCGATCCGAGGATGTGAGCCCCGGGAAGACAAGTCCGGAGGAGCTGATCGCCGCCGCGCACGCGGCGTGCTTCGCGATGGCGCTATCCCACGGGCTCGCGACGGGAGGTCACACACCGGAGACACTGCAGACCTCGGCGACCGTGACCTTCCTGCCCGGGGAGGGGATCACGAAGATCGCGCTCACGGTCGAGGCCGCCGTCCCGGGAATCGAGGCCGCGGCGTTCGACGAGGCCGCGCAGGCGGCGAAGGAGAACTGTCCGGTGTCGAAAGCGCTCGCGAGCGTCCCCGAGCTGACGCTGGAGGCACGGCTACGCTGATTTCCGTCATGGCGACGGACTTCGACAACCTGATCGACGAGCTCGACCGCTCGTATGCCGAGGTACAGCAGCGGATGTCCGACCCGTCGGTCTACAACGACCACCGCGAGGCGGCGGAGGTGGGGCGCAAGCTGAAGGAGCTCGAAGGCCCGCACAAGCTCGGCCGGGAATGGCGGGCGGCCCGTGACGACCTCGCGGCGGCGCGCGACGACCAGGACCTGAAGGAGCTCGTGCCGGAGCTCGAGGAGCGCACCGCGCGCCTCGAGGAGGACCTGCGGCTCGCCATGGTGCAGACCGACCCGGCCGACGCGAAGGACGTGATCCTCGAGGTGCGGCAGGGGACGGGCGGCGACGAGGCTGCGCTCTGGGCCGGCGACCTCTACCGGATGCTCGCGCGCTATGCCGAGCGCCGCGGCTTCAAGGTCGAGGAGCTCGGCGCCAGCCCGTCCGACGGCGGCGGCTACAAGGAGGTGACGTTCGCGATCAAGGGCGACGGCGCCTACTCCGTGTTCAAGTGGGAGGGCGGCGTGCACCGCGTCCAGCGGGTGCCCGAGACCGAGGCGCAGGGACGGATACACACGTCGACTGCAACGGTCGCGGTGATGCCCGAGGCACAGGACGTCGAGGTGTCGATCGACCCGAACGACCTGAAGATCGACGTCTACCGCTCGACGGGCCCGGGCGGCCAGTCGGTGAACACGACCGACTCCGCCGTGCGGATCACGCATCTACCGACCGGTGTCGTCGTTGCGATGCAGGACGAGAAATCGCAGCTCCAGAACAAGGAGAAGGCGATGCGCGTGCTGCGCGCCCGTCTCTACGAGCGCGAGCTCGAGCTGCGTCGCGCGGAGATGGACGCGACACGACGCTCGCAGATCGGCACCGGCGAGCGCGCCGAGAAGATCCGCACGTACAACTTCCCCGAGAACCGTCTCACCGACCACCGGATCAAGCTCACGGTGCATCAGCTCGATCGCATCCTCCAGGGCGAGCTCGACGACTTCACCGAGGCGCTCTCGACCGACGACCGCCGCCGCGCGCTCGGCGAGTAATGCGGCTCCGCGACGCGCTGCACGACGCCGAGCGGCGGCTCGGCGCGGCGGGGGTGGAGACCCCGCGGGTGGATGCCGAGCTCCTGCTCGCACACGTCGTCGGCACGACGCGCAGCGGCCTCTACGCAGACCTCGACCTCGACGTCGACGGCTCCGTCGAGCCGCTCCTCCGGCGCCGCGAGGCCCGCGAGCCGCTCGCCTACGTGCTCGGCGAGTGGGGCTTTCGCCGGCTCACGCTCAGGACCGACGCGCGCGCGCTCGTCCCACGCCCCGAGACGGAGATCGTGGTCGACCGCTGCCTCGCTCTCCTGCGCGACGTTCCGTCCCCGCGCGTGCTCGACGTCGGCGTCGGCTCGGGCGCGATCGCGCTTGCGCTCAAGGACGAACGCCCCGACGCGCAGGTCGTGGGCGTGGACGTCTCGACGGCCGCGCTCGCGCTCGCGCGCGAGAACGCCGTCGCGCTCGGGCTCGACGTCGAGCTGCGGGAGGGCGACGTCGCGTCGGCCGGCGACGGCTGGGATCTCGTCGTCTCGAATCCGCCGTACGTCGACACGCTGCGCGGCTTGCAGCCGGAGCTCGGCTTCGAGCCGGAGCAGGCGATCGTCGGCGCCGGCCTCCACGAGGAGATCGCCCGCGCCGCGGACGCGCGGCTCGTCGTCTTCGAGGTCGGCGCGGGGCAGGCGCAGGGCGTGGCGCGGGCCCTCGAGGCGTGCGGCTACGGAGATGTGAGGATCACGCCCGACCTCGCCGGCATCGACCGCGTCGTCGAGGGAAGACGATGAGCGACGCCGTCCGGGCACTGCGGGCCGGGAAGCCGGTGATCCTGCCGACCGACACGGTCTACGGCCTTTGCGCGTCCGCGTACACCTCACAGCCGGCGGAGCGCCTCTACGAGCTGAAGGGGCGCGACGCGCAGCAGCCGTCGGCGCTGCTCGCAGCCGACCTCGACATGCTCCTCGAGTGCGTGCCGGAGCTGCGCGGCCGCGCCGCGACGATTGCGCGCGCGCTTCTCCCGGGCCCGTACACGCTCATCCTCCCGAACCCCGCCCGGCGCTACCGCTGGGTCACGGGCGCGACTCCCGAGGCCGTCGGGGTGCGCGTCCCGGAGCTCCCGCCCGAGGCCGAAAGCGTCGTCGCGCACATCGGCTGCGTCGTCGCGACGAGCGCGAACCTCGCGGGCGGCCCCGATCCGCGCCGCGTCGACGAGATCCCGGAGGCGATCCTCCACGGCGTCGGCGCGGTCGTCGACGCCGGCGAGCTGCCGGGGATGCCGTCCACCGTGCTCGACTTCACCGGGACCGAGCCACGGGTGATCCGCGAGGGTGCGGCGTCCGCTGCGGCGGCGTTCGAGCGCGTCGCGCTCGCGCTCGCCTGAGCCGGGCGGCCGGCCCGTCGGCCGTGAGGGCGGATACCATCCCGCCGACCCGAGGGAGAGCAAAGGAGAGACCCGTGTCCGTCGCGCAAGAGACCTTCCAGCACCTCGTGAGCGCCGGTCTCGAGGAGGTCGACCCCGACGTCGCAGTGCTCCTCGGCAAGGAGCTCGACCGCCAGCGCGGCCAGATCGAGCTGATCGCATCCGAGAACTTCACGTGGCCGTCGGTGCTCGAGGCCGTCGGCTCGGTTCCGACGAACAAGTACGCCGAGGGCTACCCCGGCAAGCGCTACTACGGCGGCTGCGAGATCGTCGACGAGATCGAACAGCTCGCGATCGATCGCGCGAAGGAGCTCTTCGGCGCCGAGCATGCGAACGTCCAACCGCACGCGGGCTCGCAGACGAACATGGCTGTCTACGCGGCGATGCTGGAGCCGGGCGAAACGATCCTCTCGCTGCGCCTCGACCACGGCGGTCACCTCACGCACGGGCACAAGGTGAACTTCAGCGGTCGCCTCTACACGATCGCCGGCTACGGCGTGTCGCGCGAGACGATGCTGGTGGACTACGAGGAGGTGCTGCGCCTGGCGAAGGACGTGAGGCCGCGCATGATCGTCTGCGGCGGTTCCGCGTATCCGCGCACGGTCGAGACCGACAGGTTTCGGGAAATCGCAGACGAGGTCGGCGCGCTCCTGCTCTGCGACATGGCGCACTTCGCCGGGCTCGTCGCGGCGGGCCTGCACCCGAACCCCGTCGAGCACTGTGACTTCGTCACCTCGACGACGCACAAGACGCTGGCGGGTCCGCGCGCGGGCTTCATCCTCTGTCGCGAGGAGCATGCCCGGGCGGTCGACCGCGCGGTCTTCCCCGGAATGCAGGGCGGGCCGCTCGAGCACGTGATCGCGGCGAAGGCGACGTGCTTCAAGATCGCCATGTCCGGCGCGTTCCGCGACTACCAGCGGCAGGTCCGCGCGAACGCGGACGTGCTCGCGGAGACGCTGCAGGAGGGCGGGCTCGAGATCCTCACCGGCGGCACCGACACGCACCTGCTCCAGATCGACCTGCGCAACTCGGAATGGACCGGCAAGGACGCCGAGCAGCGCCTGCACGACGTCTCGATCACCGTGAACCGGAACACGGTGCCGTTCGACGAGCGGCCGCCGACCGTTGCTTCCGGTGTTCGCGTCGGCACGCCGGCGATGACGATGCGCGGCTTCGACGAGGACGACTTCCGCGAGACCGGCCGCATCATCGTCGACGCGCTGGCCGAGACCTTTGACGGGGACTCGTTGCGAGGCCGCGTCGACGCGCTCTGCGAGAAGCGGCCGCTCTATCCGGGCTTTCGCGGCTACACGACGTACGCAACTTCATGAGCAGCGACAAGCGGGTCACGGTCGTCGAGCACCCGCTCGTCCAGCACAAGCTCGGCTATCTGCGCGAGAAGGACACGCCCACGGTCCACTTCCGCAAGCTCGCGAACGAGATCACGCTGCTGCTGACGTACGAGGCGACGAAGGACCTGCCGACCGAGGGCTTCGAGATCGAGACGCCGCTCGAGCGGATGACGGCGCAGCGCATCTCGGGCAAGAAGGTCGCCGTGTGCCCGGTGCTCCGCGCCGGCGTCGGCATGCTCGACGGCGTTCTGTCGCTCGTGTCGAGCGCGCGCGTCGGCTTCATCGGCATGTATCGCGACGAGGAGACGTTGCAGCCGGTGCAGTACTACTCGAAGCTGCCCACCGACCTCAGTGACCGCGACGCGATCGTGCTCGACCCGATGCTCGCCACCGGCCATTCGAGCGCGGCGGCGATCGACGCGGTGAAGGAGGCGGGCGCCCAGACCGTCACGCTCGTCTGCATCGTCGCGGCGCCTCCCGGCGTCGACTTCATCCAGGAGCAGCATCCCGACGTCCACATCGTCTGCGCCGCGATCGACCGTGGCCTGAACGAGCGCGGCTTCATCGTGCCGGGCCTCGGCGACGCGGGCGACCGTCTCTACGGGACGAAGTAGCGGGGGCGCCCACGCGACGGCGAAAGGTCGGACGAAAGCCCGGCCGAACGGGGCCATCGCCGAACGGGGCGAGGGCCGAACGGGGCCCGGCCTTCGTCACGGAACCGTCACGCCTCCGTCACGGAAGGCGAACGGAACCGTCACGTCTGACGAGGGGTCGTG
>Ga0207657_10001772_pt1 | contig 23300 bp, 18 predicted proteins | sample KBSC33metaG_FD_184316 | JGI IMG/M metagenome (GOLD analysis project Ga0207657, IMG submission 184316) | Corn rhizosphere microbial communities from Kellogg Biological Station, Michigan, USA - KBS C3-3 metaG (SPAdes) (version 2) | ecosystem: Host-associated > Plants > Roots > Rhizosphere > Soil ... | reverse complement strand
CAGCCACACATTAAAATGTTCTGCGGTGAAATTTGCTGACTGATGCAAAACTCCATGCACAGTCATCGGGTTACCGGTGTATGAGGCGGTAAAAAATAAAATGCTTTCCCAAAAATCATACATCACCGGCAAATGCTTTTCCCAGTTCACTTTCGCGATGTCGTTAAATATGTAACCAATCTTGTCATTTTGTTTTACCTTATCATAAAACGCATTAATCAAAAGCTTTACATCCTCACGGTTTTCAATATCATGTTTCATTTTGCAAATATCCTTGAAGCAATTAATCTTTTTATTTTAAGGAGCTACAATTAACAATAAGTATAATTTTTATGTTACCGGCTTTTGTTTGTTATGGCATCGTCTGTTGTGTCACTCACTTCATCGTTGGGAACTTTATTCATCTGACGCGAGTCGTAAATCGTAAATCGCAAGTTTTGATCCCGCTTCTTGCGATTCACGGTTTACTTGCGACTTGCGTGTATGCACATTCACCATTGACCATTCACTTTTCTTACAGGTCTTTCTTCACAAAGCTTCTCACCGATAACCAGCATGGAGCAGCGACCCAAAGGAGTAATGTAGAAAGCGCGATTACGGTACCCGTAACCGTTCCAAAAAAATCTTTGAAAACTGCGCCGGTATAACCCATCAAAGCAGAAATATCCATCTTCAATAAAATAAGTATGCGGCTTAAATCAATTGGATTAAGTGCAGTAAAGATAAGCATTGGTTTTTCCATCGGATAATCTTGAAACTGAAATAGGATGAATAATACAATACCATCGAAGATTATTGAAAAATAAAACCACAATAAAATAGCAACACCAATTCCTTTTGCCTTGTCTCTTGTTTTTACAGAGGCGAGTAAAGCGATCGATACAAAAATGATTGACAACAAAATTCCTGTACCAATCATTGTTAATCCAACTGCATCAGGTTGGTACAACAAGATAGGTATTCCCGCACCTATAAAATATGCGAAAGACATAGCACTTGATAAACCAATAAACTCACTCATCCAAAGTGTTGAACGTTTGAGGGGCTGACTTACAAGCAATTCAATAAACTCTGCGCTGTTATAAATATAAATCGTCGAAAAAATTATGGATATAAGGGGAACAATAATCAGCAGAATATTCAGCAAACTCGCCAAACCCTTGCTGGCGTTATCTTCCAGGTTGAATACACTCAACGATACCAGCAGCAAAAACAAAGTATAGCCAATAATTATTTTGCTGCGCAGAATATCAAGCATTACATATTTTATGATCTTTTTCATTCGCTTTAATTTTTATCCTTGCATCACTTGCGCAATGGCACGTGTTAATTTTTCTTCACCTGTATCTTTTCTAAGCACATCAATACTTTTATGAAATTTCAATTGACCTTCCTGCAAATACATTACTTCTGTTACAAGATCATCGAGCTCACTCAGGATATGTGAAGTGATGAGAATAAGTTTGCCGTTCTTTTTTTCAGTGATAATTTTTTCTTTCAAAATTTCTGAAGAAACGGGATCAAGACCGGCTGTAGGTTCATCCAATATCAGCACATCAGGATTAAACAGAAACGCAAGTGATGCACTCACTTTTTGTCTTGTTCCGCCTGATAAAGTTCTCATGCGTTTTTTCAAAATATCGCTTAAGCCAAGTGCATGAATTAATGTTTCATCCACATTTCTTTGTTTGCGGATATCTTTCATCATGTCGAGCACTTGCGCAATCGTCATGTTATCCGGGTAACGACCGATCTGTGGCATATAACCAATATGCGACCGGTATTCCCAATCATGAATGATATTTTTCCCCGCGAAGGTGATAAAGCCGCTGTCAGGAACAACCATGCCAAGCAAACATTTGATGAAAGTTGTTTTGCCGCTTCCGTTAGGACCGATTAAAGCGATACACTCACCTTCATTGCAGTTCACTGAAATGTTTTTCAGTACCGGCAGTTTGCCAAAGCTTTTATTTACGTTCGTTGCAATGATCATAATGGTAAAGGTTTCATTAATGGAGCATCGTCTTTTAAGTCTTCAGGGATGAGGCTTGGTAAAATTTTTTCTGTTTTGTCCATCACGCTTACAATAAAACTTCTGAACAGCATCATCATCGTTGGATTTTGCTGAACCATCATTGAATACATGCTTACCGGTCTGTATGGCACATCTCCGATCTTGTCTTTATTCAAATCGTATCCTTCATACTTATCCCAATAATTATTATGAAATATATTCAACACAAGACTTCCGTTGGTGCTCACATCAAAAGTGTTACTGATGAAATTATTTTTTACAATAGTATCATCTTCACAGCTTGCCTGTATTTGCATTGCCCAGCCATTGTCTTTAAATTGATTTTTTTCTATTTGCAAACGAGTGCATCCTTCCATAAAAATTCCGCTCGTATTATTTATGAAATGATTTCCGAAAATGTAACTGTCTGAAATTTCTTTCAACAACAATCCGTAAGAAGCATCGCCTCCGTTATCTTCAAAAGTGTTATTGAACATTTTCACGCCATGCGTAAACATTACTGCCACGCCGGCACCGTTGTTACGAAAAATATTTGTTACATAAGTATTATTGTGTGAGAACATAAAATGCAAACCATATCTCAGATTTTTTGTGCTGGTGTTTCTCCAGATCACAGAAGCCGTTACAAACTCAAAATAAATTCCGTCGCGGTGACCGCTGATGGTGTTGTGAACGATTTGCATGTTATCACAATTCCAGCAATGAATGCCGTTTCCGCTTTCCTGCTGCATTGTTTTGTATGCTTGCAGTTTATTGTTTTTTATGATGCAATTATTACTGTACAAAGAGTAAATGCCGAAGAAAGTATCGTCAAGAATATTGTTAATGACTGTTACATTTTTACAATTGTAAATTTTTATTCCTGCAATGTCATATAAACTCGATGTGCCTGAATGCTGAATTTTAAATCCATCAATTGTTACATTGTTGGATTTTACTGCAACGATTTCAAATTTATTTTCGCCATCGATTACAGGATAATTTATTCCTTTCAGCACAACCGATTTTGTAATAGTGATGGTATGTTCTTTATACAATCCTTCGTGCACTAAAATGGTATCACCTTTTTGTGAAGCGTCAATTGCTTTTTGAATGGAAGTGTATGCGTGTCCATTTCCAACATGCAGCACTGAAGCATGAAGACCTTGCAGAAATAAAATAAACAGAAGGGATAATATGATTCGTTGGTTCTGCATTGTAAATTTTAAAAAACAAAAGATTAGTCAACATTTAATTCTTTCCATGTAACCCGTGTTCCTTTAAGTTGTTCCATTGTTTGCCGCATACTATCTGCATTTACAAATGCCGCAACATTTCCATTCATCGGGCTGTGTAAATTATCGCTCTTTAACAGTGAAGCATCACTTGCTTTTACAAAATCATGATTTCCTTCAAACGACACGAAATACACATCTTTAATTTCTTTTGAAGGAAGCTCTCCTGATTTTAAAAATGCAAGCAAACAATGCATGTCGTCAAATTTGTAGATCTTTCCTTTGTTGGTAATTATCTCTGCACCGAAGCGAGGATCACTTACAGTCATCTTGCAGAAATAACAATTATCTTTTCCTAATTGAAGTGGCTGCGGTTTTACATTGCATGATGCAATTGTTGCGGCAACAAAAAACATAACAACGATTGCCACGACCTTGTTGGTTAAAGGAGTGGAAAGCTTTTTTGCTTTGCTTGCCCGAATTTCCAAAACAACAAGTGTAAGCAATATAGCACCAACACCAATGAAAATCCATCCGCCGATATCAGGAATTGAATATGCACCAAAATTCAACAATTGTTTATAGCCCAAAAGTGGCGGCTGGTAAGCCATTCCCGGAACTTTTATTGCAGCATCAGAATCAAGATTGTGACCGTAATCATATTCCCATTTCCAAAAATCAACCATAGCAACAATTCCAAAGACCACAAACGCGGCAAACGTTGCGTTTAATAATTTTCTTTTGCCCACAACTCCTGTTATCAAAATCAAAAGTGCGTAAGCAATAATAATATAACGAAGCACGGTGAACTCAATAAAATCTTCTGCATGCAAAGTCTTCATTCCAATGTAATGGTTCAAACCATTGATTATATCAACATTGCCGCCGAGTTTACTTGCATAGATCAACAATACCAATCCTTCGGGATATTGTGGCGCTGCAAGCTGTATTTGCCAGATAGGAAATACCAGGACACTCAACAATGCCACAGCACAAACTACCAACAACACACGCATCCATATTTTTAAATTACTTTTCATATCACAATTTTTAAAAGGCGGAGCGTAGGGTTGAAATTTTTTGTCCGCCTTATTTCATCATCTCTGATTTTATTTAGGTTAGTAATTTTTTGTAGCCATCTTTATCTCTTTACTCATCGTCCGTTGTGTCACTCACTTGTACGATCAGAACTTTATTCAGCTTTTATATAAGTGGTGAGTGAATGCACTCACCACTCACAGCATTCATCTTCTCACTTTACCAACGTGCTGTCAGAATTTTTTCCAAGACTAAATGAGATAGGCACATTGGTTCCTGCAGGAGAAACTCTTAAGTAACCTGACATTTCCTGGTGCAATGCACTGCAGAAATCTGTACAATAGAATGGGAAGATGCCTACTTTATCAGGAACCCATTTTAATGTTTGTGTTTCACCAGGCATTATCAGCAATTCTGCATTGTCTGCGCCTTTTATTGCGAACCCATGCGGTATATCCCAATCTTGTTCAAGATTCGTAAGGTGAAAATATACCTGGTCACCCATCTTAATGCCTTCAATATTGTCCGGTGAAAAATGTGAGCGGATCATTGTTGCATACACATGTACAATATTTCCTTCACGTACGACTTTTGTTTCTTTTTCGCCTTTTGACACATATGGATTTGCGTTCTCGTTTATCTTGAAAATCTTCACTGAATTGTTTTTGATAAGATCCGCTGAAACAGCTTGTGCATAGTGCGGTTCACCGATGGTGGGGAAGTCAAGTATCAACTGCATTTTATCACCGCTGATATCATACAACTGTGCGCTCTGCGCTAATTCAGGTCCTGTAGGTAAGTAGCGATCTTTGGTGATTTTATTATAAGCGATCAAATATTTTCCGTTAGGTTTTCTTGTATCACCACCGGGAATGCTTAAGTGACCAACTGAATAATAAGTCGGAACACGATCAAGCACTTTCAAATCCTTAATACTCCATTTTACAACTTCTGATGAAACGAACATTGAAGTATATGCATTTCCCCTTCCGTCAAACTCCGTGTGTAAAGGGCCAAGACCCGGCTTCTGCACTTCACCATACAATGCAGCTTCATATTTAATTACGGGGATGCTGTCGAATATTCCGTCATATGCTTTATCAGCAATTGCTTTTTGTATTTTATCAAAAGAGAAAACAGGGATCAGTGCAGCAAGTTTACCACTACCAACAATGTATTGTCCTGACGGATCAACATCACAACCGTGCGGCGATTTAGGACAAGGAATGAAATAACAAATGTCTTTCAGTTCGCGTGTATCAAGCACATCTACACTGGTAATGGTCTCTGATTTTGAAGTGTGTGTTTTTTCATCATACATGTTGTGCGTGTATTTTACCGGAATTTTTTTCGCCTTGCCAGCGTTCAAATATTCTTCTGCTTTTTTCCAGTTAACGGCCATGATAAAATCTTTATCGCGCTGTGACGCATTTACTTCAAGTAAAGTATTTGCCTGTTCAGAATTATAGCAACTGAAGAAGAACCAGCCATTGCTTGGACCTTTTCCGGAGTGACTAAGATCGAAGTTCACGCCGGGCACTCTTAACTGGAATGCGATTTTCATTGCGCCTGTGTTTTTATCAACGCTTACAAAACTGATTGATCCACGGAAATTCTTTTTGTAAGTGCTGATAGGAACATCACCGTTCGCATCATCCATCGGCACGCTGAATCTTGTGCCCGCAATAACATACTCTGTATTCTCGGTAATAAAAGGTGAGGAGTGATTACCGGCGCTATTGGGCAATTCAATAATCTCAGCGGTACGGAATGTTGTAAGATCAAGGCGTGCAATTCTCGGAGTGTTGTTGGCATTAGCAAATATCCAGCGGCCATCAATCTCACCGTTTGTTTGAGAAAGCTCAGTATGGTGCAAATCATCCCAGGGAACAAAACCGTGTGAAGTATTGAGCATCGCTTTTGTTTCTTCACTGTATCCGTATCCTTTTTCGGGATCAACAGAGAATACAGGAATTACACGAAGCAATCTTCCGGAAGGAATGCCATATACGCTCATTTGCCCGCTAAAACCACCTGAGACAAAATCGTAAAATTCGTCGTATTTACCGGGAGCCACGTAAGTTTTTTGTGCTGCGTCTGCCGTAACTACGCTTGCCGCATTTTTCGGTTTACAGCTATTGAAACTTACAATTGCTGCAATGGCAACAGTTGCTGATAAAGCTGTTTTTAAAATTTTCATTTTTTTCATTTTAAACTTTTTGGAACTTTTTGTCGAGAAGAATTATTGCAGTTGAAGAGTGCGACGCAACAGGTGTTGATATATTGACGGCGCTCACTACGAAAAATTCTCCTCAAAAATTTTTATCGTAATTAATTATTGTACCCCATCATTCTTGCGCATAAATTCAAAAATGTGGCGGGCATCATCATCAGAAAGATTTTGATTCGGCATTCTTACCAAACATATTTCAAGTTGCGCCTGCAGTTTCGGATCTTTATCGATCATTGCATCAGGGTTTGTAATAAAATTCATGATCCATTCAGGAGTAAATTTTTTGGTAACGCCTGACCAACCCGGCCCCACAAGTTTTTCTTCAGTTAGTTTGTGACAGGCAGAGCATTTTACATCATAGATTTTTTTTCCGGCATCAGCCATTGTTACATCAAGCTTGTCATTCACTTCTACTTTAGTAAACTTCCCTTCCCCACGATGAGGATCATAGGTAGGATTACCCGCCGGACCTCCCGTAAGACTTGAGTCATTTTTATTTTCTTTTGAATTGTCGCTGCCTGCGCCCGTACAAGCATACAGCAAAGCGCCTGCAAAAACTAAAACAAGGATTTTTTTCATACAATTTTCATGTTTAATTGTGGTGCAAAGATTAGAAAGCAATCTTGAAATGAAGTATGACGAGAATCATTATCGTAAAAAATTAAGATGATCTTCATCATATTACATTGCTATGAGAACGACGATGTTTGCACGTAATCTTGCAGAAAATAATATTTGTAAAGGTTTATAAATTGGAGTATGAATACTATATTTAACAGTAAAATGCTTTGTTAGATTAATATGAACAGAATCAGAATCTACAACTGGCAAAAAATATCTCTTTTCAATTTGTTTTTGGTAAGCCTGCTTGGTGTAACGCTTCGATATAAGATCGCTTTCTCACTTCCTTTTATTGATCAAAAATTTTTATTGGAAGCACATTCTCATTTTGCATTTGCGGGATGGATATCACAGGTATTAATGGCTTTTATTGTAAAGTATTTGTACGAAAAAGATGTTAACATCCAAATGAAAAAATATCAGCGTTTGTTATTGGCAAATATTATTACTGCATACGGCATGTTGCTTTCTTTTCCGTTTCAGGGATATGGAGCAATCTCGATCATATTTTCCACCCTGAATATTTTTGTGAGCTATGCTTTCGCTTTTTTTGTCTGGAAAGATTTAAATTCTTTAAAAGCAAATTGTGTAAGTCACAACTGGTTTAAAGCATCGCTTGCATTTAATGCATTTTCCTCGCTTGGAGTTTTTTTACTTGCCTTCATGTTGGCAACCAAAAGTGTTCAAACCAATTTGTATCTGGCTACCGAATATTTCTTTTTGCATTTTCAATACAATGGCTGGTTTTTCTTTGCGTGCATGGGTTTATTGCAGGCGTACATGATCAGTAAGAATATTGCTCCGGCAAATAAAATAAGCAAAATGATTTTTTGGTTGTTTTTTATTGCGGCGATTCCTGCTTATTTTCTTTCGGCCTTATGGTTGCCTATTCCTATATGGGTTTATGTAATGGTTGTGATTGCTGCGGCAATACAGTGTGTTGGTTTTATAATTTTAATGAACCATTTGGTAAAGAGCAGAAAATTGGTCGCACAAAACCTTAGCAAACAAACAAAACTTCTGTGGTTGTTTGCATTGATTGCACTTGTCATTAAATTATCACTGCAAATGGTTTCGGTTGTGCCTTCGCTCAGTACGCTAACGGTCGGTTTTCGTCCTATCGTGATAGGTTACCTTCATTTAGTGCTGCTGGGTGTGATCACTATTTTTCTGATAGGTTATTTTACTGAAGTAAATGCAGTGCATCACAAATCATTTTATACAGGTGTAACAATTTTTGTAGGGGGGATAATCATCAATGAAATATTACTGATGATAGAAGGCGCCGCCGCATTAACTTATACAAGCATACCTTTTATAAACGAACTGCTCTTTGTTGCCGCACTCATTATGTTCAGTGGATTACTTGTTTTGAATGTTTCTATAAGAAATCGAACCGATGAAAAATCTTTTGCCTTACTGACTTCGTAATTCACTAATCTTAATTTTTATATCATGAGGCGCAACTTCATCACCGCCGAAATATGGATATAACTTGTATCGCGCAAAATTTCCTGAACAATTACGTGGAAGCAACAATGTTTTACCGTTCACGTTAAACTCATACTGTGTATCTAAACATATAATGCTGCAAACTATAACACTGTTGATTGCTGCTGTTGTAATTTCATGTGAGATCATTTCACGATTATTGTGTACAAAACCAAAGAGGCGCAATGAACCATTGCTCCATCTCCAGCCTATACGTGCACTGTTTTCAAGATGCGTGGAGTTGCAATCAGAAAAGCCATACAGTTTATTTATATCATTTTGGTTATGCGGATCAACAGTTTGATAAATGCATGAGCTGTCAAAAATAGCAGTAAATTTTATTTGATCATTTGAGGTAAATGCAAGCGAATCAGGCTGACAATCATGTCCGCCCTTTTTTATAATGTAGGCGACGGTTTTATTTGTTGAATCTTTAATCGTGTCTGGCGACTCGCTTGTATCTCTCTTTGTACAGGCAATATTGGTTACAAGAAAATAAAGGACAATTAAAATAGAAAGCAACTTTTTCATTGACACAGAATCCAATTACAAAATTAAACAGAAAACAATTGGCGTCTTCCTTTTCTGAAGTTTTAATTATTCTGTCCCCATGAAAGTAGAACGTTGAACTGAGCGTGGCAACAGGCGATGCCACAAAGAACTGCAGTTCGTAACAAAAAATTCTTCTATTAATTTCTACAAAACAAAAAGCCACTCGAATTAATGAATGGCTTTAAAAAAAATTTTCTGTGATATTTATTGCTTTGCTTCAAGCAACTGGAAGAACTGATCCAACTGTGGAAGAATTACAATCCTTGTTCTGCGATTAGCAGCACGACCCTCAGCAGTGTTATTATCTGTTACAGGAATATATTCGCTGCGCCCGGCAGCCGTCATGTGAGAAGGTTGCAGTCCATACTCATTTTGTAATATGCGTATCACAGATGTTGCGCGTTTTACACTGAGGTCCCAGTTATCAAGCAATACACCGCTTTTAAATGGAACATTGTCCGTATGACCCTCCACCATAAATTCTATATCCGGTTGATTTTTTAGAACCATTGCTACTTTGCCAAGAACAACTTTTGCTTTTTCGGTTACATCGTACTTGCCGCTTGCAAATAAAAGTTTATCGGAGATATCAATATACACAACGCCTTTATCAACTTTTATGTTGATGTCTTTGTCATCAAGATTGCCGATAGCGCCTTTCAAATTCATCACCAGCACCATGTTGAGCGAATCTTTTTTCGAGATCGCTTGTTGCAGGTTCTGAATGTAGGCATCTTTTGCTCCGATATTTTCCAGAGATTTTTTCACACTTTCCGCCTGGCTGCTACTCATCACCGATAACGCCTGAAGTTGATTAAGTAAAGTTGTGCTGTTTTGTTTCAGATATTCATTTTCTTTTTGAAGATTGGCCATCTGGCTTTTAAGAGTGCTGTTGTCTGTTTCCAGTGAGGCCTTTTGACCGGTGAGATCAGTTCTGTTCTTTATGCAATCGTTATACTCACCAAGAAGCGTGGAGTATTTTGTGCTTAGTTCATTATTCTTCGCCACTTGATCCTTGAATTTTTTTGAACTTACGCATGAAAATAATATGATTGGTAATAAACCAAACAATAGCCCGTGTTTCAATTTCATTTTTTAAAAATTTTATATGAATAAATGGTTTAGAAGTAAACGCATTTGAAATCAGCGAACAAAAGTAGGTCTATATTCCGTTTGATTTGGGTAATGTGAAAAACTTGTGTCCTGTCTGGTATTAAATTTATGCAGTGTGAATTACTTCTTCTTTTGTCTAACTGTAAAAATGATCAAATCGTTTTTCATTTAAGCAGCGAAATATAAATTTGTGTGATTTATAAAAGAAAGGTATTGTTTTTGGTATTAGAAATTTCTGTGATAAAACCAACATTTTTTTGCATTTTTGCAACGAGCACCTTTTTAAATTAATGCATGAAGCAAAAGATATATAATCAGTTAACCGAAAGAAAAAGAATTGGGAATAAGGCGTTTACGGTGCTGATCGATCCCGACAAAGTTGATGCAGCCAAAATTGACAAACTGGTCTCTCTATCCATGGAAGCCAAAGTTGATTACTTTTTTGTTGGCGGCAGTTTGGTCATTTCAAATTACCTGGATGAATGCATCCAGCTTATAAAAGCATCTTGTCCAATTCCCGTTATACTTTTTCCGGGTGCGCCCTCGCAGGTAAGCAGGTATGCCGATGCATTGCTTTACCTGTCGCTCATTTCGGGACGCAACCCGGAGTTACTGATCGGCCAGCACGTTGTGAGTGCACCCTTTGTCCGCCAGAGCGGTCTTGAAATCATGCCCACCGGTTATATGGTAATTGATGGCGGCGCACCTACAACGGTCTCGTATATCTCAAACGCTTCACCAATTCCATCTGATAAAAATGAAATTGCCATGTGCACTGCAATGGCAGGTGAAATGCTTGGCATGAAACTCATCTACATGGATAGCGGCAGCGGCGCAAAAAGACCTGTCACCGAAACTATGATTGAAAAAGTTGCCTCCCACATTGAAGCACCTTTAATTGTTGGTGGCGGTATTGCAGAGCCCGAGAAAGCTTACCGTAATTGCAAGATGGGTGCCGACATAATTGTTGTAGGAAATGCAATTGAGAAAGATCCATCACTAATTAAAGAAATGAGCTCGGCAATTCATTCTGTTCCCGTTACTGTTTAGAATTATTTTTTGTTACAAGCTTTTGTACATGTGGCATCGTCTGTTGTGTCACTCGCTTTTGCGTTCTGAACTTTATTCAGCAATGTGATTCCCCTGCAACCTGCATCACTTTATCTCTTATAATTTTTTTGCCTGAACAACTCTCCTATTTTTGCCAAGTTAGAAAAAGAAAAGCGACGCAAAGTACACAAAGTATTCGCAAAGAACGCAGAGTATCTTTGCGCACATCACGCTTCTTTGCGTTCCAAAAATAAATCTCTTAATAAGCAACTTGAATCATAAATCAAAAAATCATAAATGAAAAATACTCCTTTCACTCAAAAGCATATTGCGCTTGGGGCAAAGATGGCGGAGTTCGCAGGTTATAATATGCCCATCAGTTATTCAGGTATCAACGACGAACACGCAACCGTGCGAAACAATGCCGGCGTATTTGATGTAAGCCACATGGGTGAATTTATTTTGAAAGGAGAAAATGCATTGGACCTTATTCAACGCGCAACAACAAACGATGCGTCAAAACTTGCAAATGGCAAAGCACAATATTCCTGCCTAACAAACAATGAAGGCGGAATTGTTGACGACCTTATTATTTATTGCATCGAAGAAAACAAAGTATATATGCTTGTTGTAAATGCATCAAATATTGAAAAAGACTGGAACTGGATAAGCGAGCACAACACAAAGAATACAGAGATGCACAATATCAGTGATAAAACTTGTTTGCTTGCCATTCAAGGACCAAACGCTTCAAAAATCTTACAACCATTAACCGAGCTTGATATTCTCAATCTTAAATATTACACGTTTGTAAAAGGAAAATTTGCGGGCGTTGATAATGTGCTCATCAGCGCAACAGGATATACAGGCAGCGGCGGCGTGGAAATTTATTTTGAAGATAAGGATGACTGTGCAGATAAGATCTGGAACTCAATCTTTGAAATAGGAATTCCGCAGGGCTTAAAACCAATCGGTCTTGGAGCAAGAGACACTTTGCGTTTAGAGATGGGTTATTGTTTATACGGCAACGATATTGATGATACCACAACACCGCTTGAAGGAGGATTAGGATGGATTACCAAATTCAACAAGCCTGTAAATTTTACTGCAGAAGAAATTTTGAAAAAACAAAAAGCTGAAGGCATAAAAAGAAAACTTGTAGGTTTTGAAATGATTGAACGTGGCATACCCCGGCACAATTATCAAATACTCGACAAAGATGGAAATGTGATTGGCTACGTAACCAGCGGCACACAAGCGCCATCGCTGAACAAAGCAATTGGTCTTGGGTATGTGACAACAGAACATGCGGCATTGGATTCAGAAATATTTATCAGTATTCGTAACAACGCGGTTAAAGCAAAAGTTGTAAAGTTTCCTTTTGTATAATCAGTCAGGGAGTCCGGAGACCGAAAGTCCCAAAGGAAGAACTTATTAGCTCACTTCTTTCCGACTTTTCTGACTTTCAGGCTTTCCTTCTGAAAAATATTTATATTTTACAGGTAAATATTTTTATACTCTTTCAACATGACGAAGCATTATTTTACATACCTCGCTCTTGGTGATTCATACACCATTGGTGAAGCTGTTCCACTGCATGAGTGCTTTCCTTATCAAACTGTTCAGTTACTCCGCGCAAATGGTTTGCATATACATGCTCCGGAAATTGCAGCAGCAACGGGATGGACAACATTGGAGCTTGCAGAACATATTCTTCACACAAGGCTGAATGAAGGTTATGATTTTGTATCTCTGTTGATTGGTGTGAATAATCAGTATCGCGGATCAAGTGTTGAAGATTATAAAAATGATTTTGAATTTCTATTGAAGAAAGCACTTCATTTTGCAGATGACAAAAAAGATCATGTAATTGTTCTTTCCATTCCGGACTGGAGCATCACGCCCTTTGCAAAGGATCATGATCCCAAAAAAATCACTGAAGAAATAAGCGCATTTAATAATGTTAATGCTGCCATTTCAAAGAAGTATAAGGTGCATCATATCAACATTACAAACGGTACCCGGGAAGCGGTGAATGATGCCTCATTAATTGCAGTTGATGGTTTGCACCCTTCAGGAAAAGAATACGCAAAATGGGCCGAGAAAGTTGCAGCAGTTATTGAAAAAGCACTTACGGAATAATGGGAACGTGAATCATCAATTGTGAATTGCGATGAAAGTAACCTGAAGATCGAAACGTTGCATATGGGTCAGTTGAACAGCGCTCAGAACGTTGAAGAGTGCGACGCAAGAGATGATGCCACTTGTAATGCAGTCCGGCTCATAAAAAAATCATTTCAAATAATTGCTCATCTCTTTTTGATATTCCTGTGCAACTTTTTTTGCTGCCTCTTCAAAATTTTTTTCCTGTGAAGCATAAATGATCGCACGGCTTGCATTTACAAGCAAACCGCAATGTGCGACAGTCGAAGTGTCTTTGTTTAATCCGTATTCACTTACATCTTTCAAACTTCCGCCTTGTGCCCCAACACCTGGAATCAACAGGAAATGATCAGGAACAATTTTGCGAATATTTTTTAATTCGCTTGCCCGCGTTGCACCAATCACAAACATTAAATTTTCAGGTGTGCCCCATTTCGAAACTGTACGTAAAACCTTTTCATATAAAAATTCGTCACCTGTTTTTTGTAATTCAAAATTGCTTGCACCTTTATTAGAAGTTAAGGCTAAAACTATTGTCCATTTATTTTCATACTCAAGAAATGGACGAATACTATCTTCACCCATGTAAGGCGCTACAGTTATTGCATCGAAGTTGAGTGTTTCAAAAAATGCTTTTGCATATTGCGCTGAAGTGTTACCGATATCGCCGCGTTTTGCGTCTGCAATTTTAAAATAAGTAGAAGGAATATAATTGACAGTTTTCTCCATCGCGTCCCAGCCTTTCAATCCCTGCGCTTCATAAAAAGCTGTGTTGATCTTGTAGGCAACACAATATTCTTTTGTTGCATCTATGATAGCTTTATTGAATTGAAACACCGCATCAGAATTGAATTTTAAGTGATCAGGAATTTTTTCAATATCCGTATCTAATCCGACGCACAAATAAGATTGCTTAAGTTGTATTTGGTGGATAAGCTGAGAACGATTCATCACGCAAAAGTAATATCAAGAAATAATATGAAGAATCGATATTAAGATTGATTGCAAGTTATAATCTCGACAAAACAAGTTTTTCTATTTCTTCGCTCTCCCAAATACTTTCTATGTTGGGAGTTTGCATCACTTCACGCATAATTTTTTCTTGTGCAAAACTTTTTTGCAATGCTTCAGAGTAGCGAATGTGCGGACTAAATGCCACTTGTGTATAAGCAGGTATCCATTTGTCGGGATACTTGTCATAAAGCTTTGCTTCTATTTTCTTTTGCAACAAAAATTTCGGATCAGTGGTTCTTTCACGCATCTCAGTAAAATTGAAAATACCCAGATCAGCAATGGCATCAGTATCGGGCTTGCGTAATGTTTGATATTCCTGCAGTATCATTTTCCAATCATCGTCGTATTTTTCTATCAGTTCATCAATTATTCTGCAGTCTTCAAAACCGCAATTCATGCCTTGCCCATAAAACGGAACAATTGCATGCGCCGCATCACCAATCAATGCAAATTTGTCTCTTCTTATCCAGGGAAAACATTTTACGGTAACAAGCGATGCAGTTGGATTATTAAAAAAATCTTTTACCAGTGATGGCATTAAATGAAACACGTCGGGGAAAGCTTTTTTAAAGAAGCAAACAATTTTTTCTTCAGTAGTTAATGATGCAAAAGATGTTTCTCCTTCAACCGGAAAAAATAAAGTGCAGGTGAAACTGCCATTACAATTTGGCGTCGCGATCATCATGAAATCTTTTCTTGGCCATACATGCAGCGCATTCTTTTGCAAAGCGAAACTTCCGTTTGAAGTTGGCGGAATAGATAATTCTTTATATCCGCAATCAATATAAAACTGGTGGTAATTGAAACGATCATAATGCAACTGATGTTGTAAGCGGGTAGCAGAAAATGCACCATCCGCGCCAAAAATAAGGTCGGCTTTTATATGACTTTTTTGATAACTGCTTGTGTTTTTAAATTCCACTTTATTAGAATTCCAATCAATTGCCACACATCGTTCATGAAAAAAAATATCAATTCCATTTTTCTCTGCATGATCCATCAGCTTCATGTTCAGATCAGTTCTCGAAACCGAATAAATTGCTTGTTCGTTTTTACCATAAGGCTGAAAAGCTGTGCATACATCTCCGTTGTGAATACAACGGCCATGCATAGGAATTGAAATTTTTTTTATTTCATCAACAAGCCCGATCTTATCCAATGCAACAAAACCACGATCGCTTAAAGCAAGATTGATAGAACGGCCGGCTGAAGAATGTGCCTTGCGCATATCAGGTCTTCGCTCAAACATTTTCACACTATGTCCGCGCTTTTTTAAATAAATCCCAAGTAAAGAGCCTACCAGGCCTGCGCCTACGATCACAATATTTTTCTGTTGCATGTTTAAAAGAGAAAGAGTATCATTTATTATTAAAGAATTGGATTTTATTTTTTGTTACCGCCATTAGTAATCCTGTTAAGCTTCGTTGCGTCGCACACTTGTACTTTGGTGCTTTTTTCGGCTTTTTTGATGTGATGAATTTCAAGGGTTGATTTTTCCGTTAATACATAACGAATTATGAAAGTAGTAAAATTACAGAAGGCTGCAAAAAGTAAAGAGACTGTGGGAAATTTTTAAGCAAATAATAATTTCAAAAAATATAAACAGCATTGATAAAATTACCCGACATAAAATGCCGCAATGCATTATTCTATCGTGCAAAAAAATTCTTTTATTCTTTTAATATCTTTTCAATAATATTTCCAACCTGCCATATATCTTCAAACGTATTGTATAAAGGAACAGGCGCAACACGAATTACATTTGGTTCACGCCAATCGCCAATTACACCTTGTTCTATCAGTTCATCAAAAATCTGTTTTCCTTTTTGCAACATCAGCATTGATACCTGGCAGCCTCTCTCATTTTCGTTTGACGGTGTAATTATTTCTATCATCTTTTCAGAATGATGTTCATTGACATCATTAAGAATGAAGTGCAGGTAAGCAGTAAGTATTTTTCTTTTTGTATGAAGATTATCTATTCCCGCTTCTTCAAAAATATCAAGCGATGCCTTATGCGCAGCCATTAATAAAATTGGTGAATTGCTCACCTGCCATCCTTCGGCAGTTGGAATAGCATCAAATCCTTTTTCCATTTGAAAGCGTGTTTCTTTTTTATAACCCCACCATCCTGCAAACCGCGGTAAATTTGAATTTGAAATATGCTTCTCATGAATGTACGCACCTGAAATTCCACCGGGACCAGAATTCAAATATTTATAAGAGCACCAGCTTGCAAAATCAACATTCCAATCGTGCAAATGCAATTCAACATTGCCTGCTGCATGTGCAAGATCGAAACCTGCATAAGCGCCTGCAGCATGCGCAGCGGCTGTTATTGCTTTTAAATTATAATATTGACCCGAATAATAATTGACACCCCCAAATAAAACAAGCGCCACTTCATTTTCATGTTGCTCTATTGTTTTTATAATGTCTTCTGTTCGCAGATCGTGTTCGCCTTTACGGGGAGTTACTTCAATGATCGCATCATCTGGATGAAAACCATGAAACTTAACCTGTGATTCAAAAGCATACTGATCGGAAGGAAAAGCTTTTGCTTCACAAATAATTTTATAGCGATTTTTTGAAGGGCGATAAAATGTAATCATCAACAAATGCAAATTCACGGTAAGAGAATTCATCACTACAATTTCATGAGGCAATGCACCAACAATTTTTGAAAGGAGTTTAGGAAAAAAATCATGATAATTTATCCATGGTTTGCTTGCATAAAAATGTGCTTCAACAGCAAGGGTGGCCCAATCATTCAACACTTTTTGAATTTCATCTTTCGCAGATTTCGGTTGAAGCCCTAATGAATTTCCCGTTAAATAAATACAGTCTTTTCCTTTATGCTGTGGTATCAAAAATTTTTCACGAAAATGTTTTAAGGGATCCTGCACATCAAGTTGCTTTGAAAATTCCAGACTGTTTTGAAAATTCATTTTGAGTTTTGGATTTATAGTTGTCAATTTTCAATTGTTCATTGCCCATTTATATTGTCGGTGTTCTTCCTCCGTCCACGGGAATGCTTACACCGTTCACATAAGAAGCTGCCGGTGATGCAAGAAAAGTCGCAACAGCCGCAAGTTCTGAGGCATTGCCAAAACGTTTCATCGGAATTTCATTTTGCATTTGTTCTTCTACCTGTTCAACAGTTATATTCTTTTTTGATGCAGTTGTTTTAATTAAGCTCTCCAATCGTTGCGTTGTAATGGAGCCAGGCAAAATATTATTCACAGTGATATTGAATTGCCCAACTTCATTCGCCATCGTTTTTGCCCACGATGCAACGGCACCACGTATTGTATTTGAAACACCAAGATTGGGCAATGGCGTTCTCACCGATGTTGAAATGATATTGATGATCCTTCCATAACCCTCTTTTTTCATCGATGGCAAAACTGCTTTTACAAGAATATGATTACAAATCAAATGCTGGTTGAACGCATTTAAGAAATCATCTTCCGTCGCATCAACGATTGGTCCCGCAGGAGGACCACCGCTGTTGTTAATAAGAATATGTACAACGTTTTGTTCCATAAAATTTTGAATAGCTGCTTTTAATTGCATTGGTTTACTAAAATCTGCAACCAGGTATTTATGATGTTGCGCTTTTAATGCATCAAGCTTTTCAATAGCCTGTTGCAGTGATGGTTCATTTCTTGCAATCAAAACACAGTTTGCTCCGAGCAATGCTAACTCAATTGCACAGGCAAGACCAATACCTTGCGTGCTTCCGCAAACAATCGCAGTTTTTCCTTCGAGTGAAAGATTCATTTGGTTAGGTTTTTACAAATGTAATTTGTTTAGGCAAAGTCAAAATTCAAAAGTAAAGAGTCAAAAAACTACGTTGAAGTTTTACATTTTTACTTTTGAAGTACTTCCTTCAGTACAAGTGTGCGACGCAACAGGTGTTGAAAAGGATTACTGCAGTTGAGCTCATAAAAATAAAATCAAACTATTTGCTTGTTCTTTTGAAAAAAATCATTTTTAAAACATCGGCGGTAATAACATAAAAAATCAGAACGCCCAGCACGACAAATAATAATTTTAAAGGCGGAACAACTAATCCGAGCATTGTTGCAAAAGGTGTGAATGGTAACGCAAGTGTAATGAACAATGATATTAAACTGAGTGTGATCAATAATTTGCCGGGCCTGCTTTTGATAAGCGATTTTCGTGTGCGCATTACAAATAAAATAAGCAACTCTGTGCAAACAGATTCAATGAACCAGCCTGTGTGAAAAACAATTTCATCTGCATGAAATATTTTGTATAAAGAGAAAAATATAAGGAAATCAAAAAAGGAACTATGCAAGCCAAAAACTATCATGAAATTTTTTAGTTGTTTGATATTCCATTTTTGCGGACGACTTAATTGTTCTTCATCAACTTTATCTGCGGCGATTGTCATGTAAGGGAGATCGCTCAGGAAGTTTGTAAGTAAAATTTGTTGCGGAAGCATAGGAAGAAATGGCAATACCAAAGAAGCGCCTGCCATGCTGAACATGTTCCCAAACATTGCGCTGGACTGAATAAAAATATATTTAAGCGTATTTAAAAAAGTTTTTCTTCCTTCAATGATTGCTGCATTTATCACTTCAAGATTTTTTTCAAGCAATACTACATCTGCCGCTTCTCTTGCAATATCCACAGCATTGTTGATAGAGATACCAACATCTGCTGCATTGATAGCCGCAACATCATTAATGCCGTCGCCCATATAAGCAACCGCATTGCCTGCTTTGCGCAAAGCACGTATGATATTTTCTTTTTGCTGCGGTTCAATTTCTGCAAATACATTTGCATGCTGCACTTTGTGCACAAGCGCCTCAGGACTTATGTGAACGAGCTCGGAACCCGCAACGATGTGTACTTTTTTTAATCCTATTTTATTGGCGATATATCCTGCAACAAGTTTATTATCGCCTGTTATTATTTTCAGCTCTACCCCATTTTTTTTCAACGTGTGAATTATTTCTATAACACCTTCCTTCGGTGGATCGAATAACAAAACAAAACCTGCAAAGATCATTTGCTGTTCATCGCTTACCGTTAATTGCGTTTTTTTATCTGTTACTTTATAACACACACCGACCATTCTGAAACCTTGAGTGCTGTAATGATCGTAGAGTTCATCGATTTTATTTTTCTGCGTTGAAATATCGGCGATCGTTCCGTCGGGCATAAGCACACGTGTGCATACCTGGACAATATTTTTCACTGCGCCTTTTGTAATAAGCATGTGTTGTGATTCATGTTTCAAACAAACACTTAAACGCTTGCGAATAAAATCGTAAGGTATCTCGCTTATTTTTTCATAATCTTCTGTCGAAATATTTTCAATGCTGCGCAACGCAGTGTCCAGAGGATTGCGAAAACCGCTTTCAAAAAAAGCGTTGAGGCAAGCCATCTCTTTCACTTTTGTATTTTCATTTCCGCTGATATCAATCACTGAAGAAACTTTCAACACTCCTTCAGTAAGTGTTCCTGTTTTATCAGAACAAAAAAGATTGATCTCTCCGAGATTTTGGATAGATGATAATTTTTTTACGATCACTTTTTGCTTACACATTCTCTTTGCACCTGAAGACATTGCAATAGTCATGATAGCAGGTAATAATTCCGGAGCCATGCCAACAGCAAGCGCTAAACCAAACAGCAATGATTCAACCAATGGTCTGCCGAAATAAACATTTACCGCAAGAATGATGATAGATAAAATAATGGTGATCTGCATCAGCAGGTATCCAAACTTTTTTATACCACGTTCAAATGCTGTTTCTGCGGGAGGTGTAGCAATGCTTGCTGCTATATTTCCAAACACTGTATCTGCGCCCGTAAGCACTGCAATAACTTTGCCTGTGCCGCTTACAACGCTTGTTCCTTCGAATAAAACATTTTTTCTTTTTGATAAAACTGCATCTGCAGGTACACTGCCAACCGCTTTTGATGCAGGATAAGTTTCTCCTGTAAGAGCTGCTTCGTTTGTGTGCAAATTATTAGATTCAATTAGGAAACAATCTGCAGGAATCATATCTCCGGCTGTAAGAGTTAAAACATCGCCGGGAACAATTTCTTCCGTATAAACTTCCTTTTCTTTTTTGTCGCGAAGCACTTTTACTTTAGTGCGAATAAGTGATTTCAATTTTTCCACCGCCTTTCCTGCGTGACGTTCCTGGATAAAACTTAAAATGCCGGTCGATAATAAGATGAAGAGAATAATAAATACATCAGATGTTTCACCGACAAAACCTGCGAGGATAACAGCGGCTACCAAAAGCAGTACCAGCGGGCTTTTGAACTGATTGAGAAAAAGAAAAATATCTTTTATAACCTGGCTTCTATGTTTTTGATGTGATGTATTTTCTTTTAATCTTTTTGAAGCTTCAGCGGATGATAAACCTTCAGGCGATGATTTGAGTTGATCAAATATTTGTTGAGACTCATATTGCCAAAAGGTTTTAATATCCATAGAGGAGTGATTGTAAGCAGCAAGGTTTAAGAGAGCTATTGAAGGTAAGTATAAATAAAAAAACCTCATTCAATGTTGAACGAGGTTTTATCTAACAATTTATAGCTCCTTTGGGGAATGTGTTAAACTTCCAGAATAATATTACTTTTCTTTTCTCCCTGCATTAACTCAACACTTCTATTGATAAAGCTTGTCAAATCATTTCCTTTCAACAATCCCTGCGAAAGCAATGCAAGATCAGCAAGATTTCTTGCTTGTTTCTCTTGCTTGCCTTTATCATTTTCTTTCAGCAACGTTTGATAGATTGGATGATTGCCATTCACCGTTAACGTTACTTCATCCGGCATTTGTCCGTAGAATGCGGTCATGCCTCCGCCCATAGCAGCCATATCTTTCATGCGACGCATAAACTCAGGGCGCGTCGCAACAACCGGTGGAGTTTCAGGATTCAATCCTTTTACTTCAACCGTTACATGCAAATCAGGAATTTGAAAACTGAATAATCCTTTCAACGTTTCTTCTTCTTCTTTGCCCAACACAGTGTCATTATGTTCCTGCTTGTCGATAATGTTATCAGCAATATCTGCATCCACTCTTGTGAAATGAATATTCTCCCATTTCATTTCCATTTGGTTGATAAAAGCCGCGTCTATCAAGGTTTCCAGCTTCACCACTTTATAACCTTTTGCAATGCACGCTTGTATATATGCATCTTGCTGAACAGGATCAGTTGTATAAATAACTACCAGTTTTCCGTCTTTATTTTTTTGGAATGCTTCAGTCGCCGTTCTATATTCATCAATTGTCAAAAACTTTTGGGCAGATGTTTCTTGCCCCTCTTCTTTGGAGAGAGGTTGGGGTGAGGTCAGTTCCATTATCAAAAACTTGTTTGCTTTCTCGAAAAACTTATCATCAGTCATCATTCCATACTTCACAAACAAGCCAAGGCTTTCCCATTTCTCTTCGAATTCTTGCCGATTATTTCGGAAAATTTCATCAAGCTTATCAGCAACTTTTTTGGTGATGTATCCATTGATCTTTTTTACATTCGGATCACCCTGCAAATAACTTCTGCTTACATTCAAAGGAATATCAGGACTATCGATTACACCATGCAACAACATCAAAAATTCAGGAACAATATCTTTTACCTCATCAGTTACAAAAACCTGGTTACTGTACAATTGAATTTTATCTTTCTGAATTTCGTAGCTCTGCCTGATCTTCGGAAAATATAAAACACCTGTTAAGTTGAAAGGATAATCCACATTCAAGTGAATCCAAAACAATGGAAGATCACCAAACGGGTACAACTCTTTATAAAAATTTTGATAGTCCTGTGATGTAAGTTCAGAAGGTTTTTTCGTCCAGATCGGCGCAACATTATTTATTTGCTTGTCTTCAAAGAAAATCGGCACCGGCAAAAAGCGACAGAACTTTTCCAGTATTCCGCGAATGCGATCAGCCTCTAAAAATTCTTTGCTGTCTTCATTCAAATGCAAAACAATTTTCGTTCCGCGATCTTCTTTATCTATTTCATACAACTCAAATTCGGGGCTGCCATCACAACTCCAATAAACAGCCTTCGCATCTTCTTTATAACTCTTCGTATAAATCTCCACCTTATCACTCACCATAAAGGCGCTGTAAAAACCCAAACCAAAATGCCCGATAATATTCGCGTCTTTATATTTATCCAAAAATTCTTCCGCGCTGCTAAACGCAACCTGGTTAATATATTTATCGACTTCTTCAGCAGTCATTCCAACGCCGCGATCAATAATGTTCAGCGTTTTATCTTCTTTATCGATCACCACATCAATACGCATGTCACCGATCTCACCTTTCACATCACCGATCGATGCAAGTGTTTTTAATTTCTGCGAAGCATCAACAGCATTACTCACCAATTCGCGAAGAAAAATTTCATGTTCGCTGTAAAGAAATTTTTTAATGATCGGAAAAATATTTTCCGTATGAACTCTAATCTGTCCTTTTTGCATAATGATTATTTTTTTGTAGTCAGCTTTTGAAAAATGTGGCACCGTCTGTTGCGTCGCACACTTATACAATATAACCTGCATCAGCTTTTCAAAGAAAATACCAAAGCTCAAAAATATGACATGATGACAAGGAAAATAAAAAAGAGGAACACATCATTCCTCTTTTAAAATATTTTTAAAATAAATTATTATTTGGGTGCGGTAGGCGGGGGAAGCAACACAGCCTCGGGTTGAACGTTTTTAATTGGTGGTATCGTTTTAAGATATGCAAAAATGGCTTTCAGTTCATCGT
>Ga0207657_10001771_pt1 | contig 23316 bp, 18 predicted proteins | sample KBSC33metaG_FD_184316 | JGI IMG/M metagenome (GOLD analysis project Ga0207657, IMG submission 184316) | Corn rhizosphere microbial communities from Kellogg Biological Station, Michigan, USA - KBS C3-3 metaG (SPAdes) (version 2) | ecosystem: Host-associated > Plants > Roots > Rhizosphere > Soil ... | reverse complement strand
TGATCCGTACCAAATGCAATGTTCTCGCGTATCGTGTCACTAAAGAGAAAGGTTTCCTGTGGCACAAAGCCGATGTTGCGGCGCAACGTCTCCACCGGATAGTCTTGAATCGCACGGCCGTCGATCAGCACGCTGCCGCGTGCAGCATCGTAGACGCGAGGGATCAAATTCACTAGCGTCGTTTTACCCGATCCGGTAGGCCCCACAATAGCGAGGCTGCTGCCAGCAGGTATACGCAAATTAATGTCGTGCAGAACTGGCGCTCCGTTATAGCTATAGCTCAGGTGCCGAAACTCGATGTCGCCCACGATCTGCTGCGGTGCATCTAGCGTCGGGGTATCGATAATCTCAGGTTTCTCAATAAGCAGTTCGTTGATTCTGCCCATAGACGCGGTTCCACGCTGAAAAATGTTAATCACCCAGCCCAGAGCGATAATCGGCCAGGTAAGTTGCACCATATACGTGTTGAAGGCGACAAATTTACCCACGCTGATTCTACCCAGCAGAACCTCTCGCCCACCTAGCCATAGCACCAGGACGACCGCCAGTCCCAAGGTGGTCTCTAGTGTCGGCCAGAGCATACCCATCAGGCGCACCAGTTTGAGGCTGCGCCGAATATATTCCTGGTTAGCTTCTTCGAAGGCGGCAATCTCCGCTTCTTCCTGCACGTAGGCCCGCACTACGCGGGCGCCGGAGAAGTTCTCTTGTGCCCGGGCCGAGATATCGGAAAACATCGCTTGTATGCGCTCGAATCGCTCATGGATACGTCGTCCGAAATACTGAATGACAATGCTGATTGCAGGCAGCGGCAGGAACGCGTATAGCGTCAAACGGGGGCTGATCTTCAACATGAAAGCCAAAGCACCCAAGGTGAACACAATCGTGTTGGCTGTGTACATGATGGCCGGACCCAGCAGCATGCGGACCGCGTTCAAGTCGTTCGTCGCCTTAGCCATAATGTCGCCAGTGCGGGTTCGCTGGTAAAAAGAATACGACAGGCTCTCAAGATGGCGGAATAGATCGTTGCGAAGATCGAACTCTATGTCGCGCGAGATCCCGATGATGATCCAGCGCGTCAGGAACTGGAAAACACCTTTGATTAGAACAACAGCCACCAGCAGCAGCGAATAAAGTAGCAACTTGTGCCAATCAATCCCGTGGTTCAGTCCGTCCACAGCCCGCTGGATTACTTGAGGAAATAAGATGTACGTGCCATTATTGAGGAGTACACAAACGGCGCCCACCAGAAAACCCGAGCGGTATTTCTTTACATACGGTAGGAGGGGACGAAGATTGTTGGGCACCATGCGCTTTAGTAGATGAAATTCTACCAGCACAGGCTTCACTTTCAGCTGCCCACAAAGGCTGGAAAGCTACTGCCGAAACCAGTAACTACAAGTGTTTGCGGCCTGTCGTAAGGCCCGGACTCGCGGGTATATCAGCCTTAGGCCATGGCCCGCCACGCAGCAGGATCAGGATCGCAACCACCAGGATGGGAACACACGTGAATACCAGAAACCATCCGAGATCGAACACGTACGCGAATCGCGAAGCCCAATCCATGCTTTAGTGGCTAACCTCTCTCAGTAATCGTTAATTGATTCGTTTGCGAAGTATGGACCTACCGGTCGCCAGTTTGTAGCGAGCCACCATCTCACCCATCGCGAAAACCCTGTCTTCGTCGCTGAGCAGAGGATTTTTCAGCACCGAGTCAATATCTGCGATCCAGCGCTCGACGGCCGCATCAACGCCGCAAGCAATCTCCGTTGCGACCGCGTCAATAAAGTCTTTGTCTATGACTGTGGTTGCCATTGCGAATTCTCCCGGTTTCCGTGCGAAGTGGAAGGTCTTAGGGACGGAGCTTTTTCTCCGTCCCTGGTGTGGAGAGCTACTGCTGCGACGGCTCAGCACTCTGGTGGTGCTTTTGGAATCTCGCCTCCCGACGTTCCATGAACTTTTGCGCCTTCGCCTTCTGCTCGGGCGTTAACAGATTGAAGATCTGATTCGCTACTTTCGATTTTTCAACCGTCAACTCAGTCATGGTCTGCGCCTGCTGCGAGGCTACGGCCCGTACCTTTCCTTCATCGAACGTGCTGCTTTGCTCGAGTTGCCTCAACTGCTGCCGTGTCTGATGAAGTTGCTGGACCAGGGGCGTCATGGTCGGCTTCTCCGCCGCAAAGATCTGTTTTACTTGGGCTTGCTGTGCTTCGGTCAGGTCCAAGTAATCAGTCATCATGCCGAGCATGTGTTGCTCAAACCCGCCATGACCCCGCTGACCCGCGCCGGCTGCAGCTGCCGCCCATGACACTGCCACTCCTGCCACCAACACGACCGCGAGCGTCAGTGTCGCTATCTTCGTTTTTCCCTTCATTGCTCTACTTCCTCCTGGGCACCCAACGGGTACCGCTATTTGCTTGCCTATAATGGAAACACCGGAGCTGTAATCTTGGGGTAAAGAGTCGGTCAAGGCGCGTAAAGTTTCGTCAGGACCGGACTAGCCGGTTTGACAATTCTTTACATGAACTTGTGAACCGGTTGCGGTAAAAAGAGATAGTGGATCGCATCCTGATCATCGACGATGATGTGGAACTCTGCAGCCTGGTAGGGGAGTATCTCGCGTCCGAGGGCTTTGAAGCGGAGTCGGAGCATGACGGTGAGCGAGGCCTCGCCCGCGCGTCTCAACGCGATTACGTGTTGGTCGTTCTCGATGTCATGCTGCCGGGGATCAACGGGTTCGAAGTTCTTCGCCGGCTGCGTGCGACGTCGCGCATACCTGTGCTTCTGCTGACGGCACGGGGAGAAGATGTTGATCGAATTGTTGGCCTCGAGATTGGGGCAGACGATTACCTGCCCAAGCCTTTCAATCCGCGCGAGCTCGTCGCGCGGATTCGGGCCATCTTGCGCCGTACGAAAGAAGGGAAGCCGTCGACCGCTCCCGTTCCGGAGGTCGTGCGCGTTGGAGATATCGAACTCGATCCAGCCACCCGCATCGTTCGCCACGCGGGCAAACCGGTGGAGTTCACCTCAGTCGAATTTAATCTGCTGGAAGCGCTACTGCGGGACGCTGGCCGGGTGGTAACCCGCGAGCGCCTCGCTACCTTGGTATTGAGTCGTAAGTTTTCCCCCTTCGATCGCAGCATCGATATGCATGTAAGCAAGGTGCGCAAAAAGCTCGGCGATACAGATGGCGGTAGCGAATACATAAAGACTGTACGCGGGGTAGGTTACATCTTTGCTCTGCCTCGAGAAGTTGAGGCGAACAAGCCATGAGAAGCCTGTTCCTGAAAATCTTTATTTCTTATTGGATTGCGCAGGCTTTGTTTGTCGTGTTAGCGATTCTGGCGACATTGGCGGTGCGCCCACCTGAGTCCCGGCGCTTTGAATACTTCCGCGTCAGCAGTGCTTCGCAAGCAGCACAGGCATACGAGCGCGGCGGCCAACCCGAGTTGCGCAAGTACCTGTTCGAAATGGAAAGAGCGGTTCGCGATCAGGCATACTTTTTCGATGATCAGGGACGGGAACTTTCAGGTCGCGTGGCTCCGGAGTGGGCCCGAGAGGTAGCCCAAGGAGGCAAAGCAAAGGGCTCTGGGTTTTTGAACTGGCTCGCCTCCGATCGCAGAATCGATCAGCCCATCACCGGACCGAGCGGGCGGCACTACACTCTCGTGCTGGAGCGCCCAGTTGCTCCGCACATCTTTTTCGTCCCCAACCGAACCCCAGGGATGGGAATTCTGCTGGCGATTCTGACGTCCGGCCTGGTTTGTTTTCTGCTAGCCCGTTATGTCACATCCCCTGTAGTTCGACTCCGCGCAGCAACCCAACGCCTTGCTGAAGGCGACCTGACTGCTCGAGCCGGAGCCATGCGCACTGGACGGCGCGACGAACTTGCTGAACTGGTGCGCGATTTCGACAGCATGGCCGAGCGAATCGAGACTCTCGTCAACGCTCAATCGCGTCTGCTGAATGACATCTCTCACGAACTGCGCTCTCCCCTGGCGCGTCTGAATGTGGCACTGGGGCTTGCACGCCAGCGCAGCGGCCCGGACGCAGCAGCGACCCTTGATCGAATCGAACGTGAAGCTACACGTCTGAATGAGCTGATCGGACGATTGCTAATGCTCGCCCGGTTGGAAAGTGGTGAGCCGACACTGGACAGGGTGCCTGTGCACTTGGACGATCTGCTTCGTGATGTTATTGACGACGCGCAGTACGAAGCGCAAGGCCGCCACTGTCGAGTGATCTGTCCCAAAGCTGACGATTGCCTGGTGATGGGCAATCCTGCACTTCTGCGCAGTGCCGTTGAGAACGTCGTTCGCAATGCCTTGCGCTACACCCGAGAGGGCACAGATGTCGAAGTTCGGCTCGATTGCATGCAGCAAGGCAACAATGCGGAAGCCGTGATTCGCGTTCTCGACAATGGACCGGGCGTCCCGGAGGATGCACTGGGCAAACTGTTCCGCCCCTTTTATCGCCTAGCGGATGCGCGAGATAGGCAGAGTGGGGGAGTGGGGCTAGGCCTGTCAATTACCGAACGGGCTGTTCGTCTGCATAGCGGTTCGGTGAAGGCCATGAACAGGCCCGGTGGTGGATTGTTGGTGGAAATCCGACTTCCAGCTTTGACGACCCAAATCGAGCCCTCTTCAGACGCGACCCGTGTTCCCATCGCAACAAGCTAAAGCTAATCAAGGATTACTGCTGCCGCTGCTAACGGTGGATTGGCTTGCGGCGGAGCAAGCCTGTTTGCACTTAACCAGGAGTTCCTGCTACACAAGTTACAATAGAAAATCGCGTTGGCAGTCACTGTGCGTTCGGTGATCGCTTCGGAATTCATGGAGAGCAAATGTCGATGAAGTTCGCGTCGTTGGCTGGCGTGTTCGTGGTGGTTGTCGTGTCTCTGCTCACGGCTTGTGGCGGGCATTCCAGCCCGAGCACGAACAACATGTACGTTGCAACTCAGGCGTCCGCCCAGGTCTGGGGATACCTCGCCAACTTCAACAATGGCAGCCTTAGCACGATGAGCGGCTCCCCTTACGCAGCGCAGCCAGCTGCGACGGCTATCGTGCTCGATCCTGCCAAGACGTTTGCTTATGTAGCGGAGTCAGCCCCCACTAACCAGATTGATCGCTTCTCCATTGGTTCAAATGGTGCTTTAACCGCCGTTAGCGGAGGCGTTCCGGCAGGCAACAATCCAGTAGCCCTGGCGATCGATCCCGGCGGCAAGTTTCTTTTCGTCGCGAACCAATTGTCGAATAGTATTTCTGTTTTCTCCATCGGATCTAATGCCGGATTGACCGCGGTCCCGGGCTCCCCATTTCCCGCAAGTGATCCCGTTGCGGTTGCTGTCCCCTCCAGCGGAAATTTCTTATATGTGGCTGACCAGTTGAACGGCGCGGTGGATATCTTCACTTTCGATAGCGCCGGGAAGCTAACCGCACTGGGATTGCCGATTCCCTTGGCCTCTGGAACAGCGCCCTCAGCTATTGCCATCAATCCCGCAGGAACCTTGCTCTACGTAACCAATGCGCAGACCAACAACGTAAGTGGCTTCACCATTGCAAAAGGTGCGCCCGACATTCCGGGGGACCTCATACCCGTTGCTGGCTCGCCATTCCCAGCCGGAGGGTTCAAGCCCGTATCGGCTGCAATCGACCCATCAGGCCAATATCTATACGTCGTTGACCAGGACTCGAATCAGATCTCCGGGTTTCGGATCGCCGCCACCACCGGTAAGCTCAGCGCCACGCTGAACTCTCCTTACAATACCGGTGCTTTACCTGCCTTTGTCGCAATCTCGCCTTCGAACAAATATCTCTACGTATCGAATGCTGGAGCCGGGAGCCTATCGGGATACGGTATCAATCCTGCTTCAGGTGAGCTTGCTCCAACCTCTGCGACCGTCAACACAGGCTCCAGTCCGGCGTGGATAGCATTCGGGAAATAAAGATTAACCCGCGAAGGTTCACAGCGCCAGGGAACTAAACCCGCTTTTGACAGGGATAGCAGCAGCCGCAGTTACGGGTGTGGGCTTACGTCGGAACCTTCAAGATCAAATACCCGCCAATTAGTCCAAAAAACAAATCCGGTGCCCACGCTGCCAGCCCGGGCGGAAGCTGCCCCACATTTCCCATCGATTCCGATAAGCCGGAAATCGTGCGGTAGAGCACGGCCACGCCTACGGCGATGGCTATACCGGTCACGGCCCCCCGTCGCCCTGCTGAGAGTGCAAAAGGTACAGCGAGCACCGCCATCACAAATGTGATGAGTGGGAAGGCAAATTTTTTCTGTAATTGCACCCGAAGTTGGATTACATCAAATCCGCTCTGCTGCAAGTCATGGATATACTTCTTCAACTCCTGGTAATTCATCTCCGTGAATTGTTTCACTTCCTTCTTGAAGTACGCAGGTTGCTCATCGAGAGCGGCGAAAGTCGAAACATCGAAGGTGTGATAATCCTCAATGGCGGGGCCCCTTAGCTGGCGTTCCCATCCCTGCTCGCAAATCCATTTTTGCAGACGGTCAGTCCAATGTGCCCGGTTGGCGTATATCCGGTCGGTGATCTGGAAAGTTGCCGGATCATACTTGAATACCGATAGATTGCCGAATTCGTTGCGATCTGGGTCGAAGAACCGATAGTAGAAGATGGTATTACCTCGTCCCTTGATCCACTTACGATCCGGCAGAAGGTAGGTCTGAGCAGGCTTACCTTTGATAAGGTTCCGAAGCGCGTCTTGTCGCTTGTTGGCGCGTGGCAAATAAAACTGATCGAAGACGAACAAGCCCGCAGCAACGAAGGCTGCCGCCAGCAACACAGGAATGATAATGCGGTAGATGCTGATGCCGGTCGCTTTAACTGCCGTGATCTCGTTGCTGCGTGTCATTAAGCCAAAGGTGATCAGGACCGCCAACAGCATGCTCAACGGCGTCACGTTGTAGACGAAGAACGGCGTCACGTTGAGCAAATATTCGCCCACAATCAACGGAGAGATGCCATTACGCAGGATGTCCCCGATCAGTTCGAAGAGAGTAAAGACCAAGAGCAACATCAGAAACGAACCAAGAATCAACATCAGATAAAGCGCGAAGTCCCGCAAAACGAGATCGTCGAGCAGCATGGGAAATCGTGCGAACAAAACCCGGCGACGCCCGGCTGCGCGATCAAAGGCATTATGTGGGTCTCCATTCGTTGTGGTCAGAAACTCGCCGCCCTGCTTGAGGCTGGATTGCAATCGCCGCCAAATGTTGCGGAACCATGTAGTGTCAATGGGCCTGCGCTCCACGCGCCAAAGCAAAATGCCTCCGCCGATGAGAAATAAGACGTCCGCCGGCCAGACTCCGAGCGCGGGTGAGATTCTGCCCTCTCGAGCAAAGGACACTCCGATCAGGGAGATCGAGTAGTAAACAAAAACCAGTAGGATGGTCAGTACAAATCCGGCCGACTTGCCACCCTTTTTGGACGAGAGTCCGAGCGGGATACCCACCAACGCCAGCACAACACATGCGGTCGACAACGCGAATCTCCGGTTGAACTCAATCAACTCCCATCGCCGGGTAATCGGATCCGCGTGTTTTGCCTGCTCCCATAGGTCCCGGGTGCTCATTTCGCCGACGGGGGGAGGCTGGCCCTGATTTGTGTCGCTAGGCGGCAATGCAATTGGGATGTCGGTTTCCGAAAACGTTGAGATTTGGTAGTGATCAGGCTGACCTGGAATCGTCTCGTGCGTGGAACCATTGGTGAGGTGCAAGTGCAGAGTGTCCGGACCCTCACCCACCATAATTCCGCTCTCGGCCATGGTGATGCGCGGCTCCGCGGGATCTGTGATGTCAGCCAGGAACACTCCCGTCCATTCCGAGGCTCCGGGGCGAGGGTGTACATCGCGAACGTACACCACCATCTTGGGAAAGCCTTCGTAGAAGACGTTAGGCTGAATTTCGAACGAAACTTGTGTGCTCTTAAGGCGATCTTCCAACCTCCCCAATGCCGCCTGCGAACGGGGAGCGATGAAGACGCCGTTCAGTAATGCCAGGGCCCACGCGACAACCACAAAAATGGAAATGATCCTGAGAAAATGCCACACTCCAACGCCGCTAGCCCGCATGGCAGTAATTTCACTGTCCGCTGCGAGGCGGCTTAGCCCGATGAGAATGCCGACCAAAACTCCTGCAGGAATCGTGATTGTGAGCGCCACCGGAACCGTGAAGAAGAAAACCTCCGCCACGCTGGGCAGCGGCGCACTATTCCGGGCTACGAGATCAAGTAACCGGCCGAGGTCCCGCGTGAACAGGACAAAGGTGAACACTCCCACACCAATTGCTGAGTGAGAGATGATCTCCTTCAGAATGTAACGGGTTAAAATGCGCATTGCTTCAGGGCGCTCTGCAACTGAGGGAAGTCTAGCATGGGGCAAAGGCCCCAAGACGTGCGCGGATCTGCTTTCCTTTGCGTTGAAGACCCGTCTATTGTCAGTTCCTCGTTATTCGTAGCAAAACCGCACGTCCCGCCTTTCTCGGGCCGTTGCAGATTACTTTTAAGGATGGTGTCATGTCGCCTCGCCGTTTAACGGGATTCCTATGTGTTCTCGGGCTGAGTCTCTTCGCATTTGCAGCCGACGCTCCTGACAAGGACGTCGCCAATCGTTTAACGGGCTCCATCTTCACCGGTCCATCCATGAACAACCTGCGAGATCTCACCGACAGTTATGGAGGGCGGCTTACGGGCTCCCCTGCATATCAACGTGCCGCAGACTGGGCGGTTGCGCGATTCCGCAGTTATGGTATCCAGAATGTGCATGTGGAGCCGTTCACGCTGCCCAACGGTTGGCAGCGAGGTTGGGCTCACGCCGAAACGGTCGCTCCGTACACTCGTCGCCTTAATTTGGAGTCGCTCGGCTGGTCTCCTTCTACGCCGGCCGGGGGCATTAAGGGTGAGCTGGTTGCAATCGACGATGTAGCGCCCGACAGCATCAAGGCGAAGGCGGGCCAGATTCGTGGCCACATCGTGCTACTCGACATGGAAAAGGTGTTGGAGGAAGGTGTTTGGAAGAAGCTGCACGATCTGCTCAATTCCCCACAGCGCTTTAAGGAAGCTGGTGCTCTCGCGGTTATCGTTCCCGACACTGTCCCCAACAACGTTTTGGATGCCTTTAGCCTCGACTGGGGTGGAAGGTTAATCGCCATTCCGGCGGCACAGCTGGGCATGGAAGACGGCAAGCTGATTCGCCGCCAAATGGAACAGGGCCCGGTCACGCTTCAATTTTCTTTTGAAAACAAGACCAGTGGCCCAACGCAAGTTAACAACGTGATCGCTGAAATACCAGGCCGCGATCATCCAGACGAGTGGATCCTGATCGGCGCTCACTTCGATTCCTGGGACTTCGGTACCGGTGCGCAGGACAATGGCACAGGTTCGGCAATGGTCATGGAAGTGGCACGTGCCATTGCTGCTCTCGGTCAAGCTCCGAGTCGAACGATTCGATTTGCCTTGTGGGGTGGCGAGGAAGAAGGACTCGTTGGCTCGACGGCATACGTTCAGGCACACTCGTCTGAGTTGCAAAAGTGTGTAGCTGTTCTTAATACAGATAATGGCTCGGGTCATCCCAAAGGCTGGAAGGTCGAAGGTCGGAAAGATCTCAGGGACGCGATGCAACCTATCAGTGACTCTCTTCTTAAAGATCTTAGCGGAGACGAACTCTCCTTGAAAACGACCTACGATACTGACCACGGTCCATTCATGCTGCAAGGCATCCCTGCCTTGGATCTTATGGTTGAGATGTCGAAGTATCGTGACGTTCACCACAAGGCGAGTGACACCTATGACAAAGTTGATCCTTTGTTTCTAAAAGGCGGAGCTTCGATCGTTGCCATCACTGCTTGGGCGATTTCTCAACGATCTCAGCCTATCGCACCGCACATTGAGCATGCAGCGGTCGGAGAGATTCTCAAGAAGGCTGATCTCGATGACTTCCTCACACAGATCGGCGCTTGGAAACCGTGACGACTTCTGGGGACGCGCCCGCGTGCTCGTTTGCCGAAATCCGTGCGTTATCTGATTGCATGCCGTGTGTAGCGCGAATTTTTGTACATCTCGCCTAGCTACTGCCAACCCGCGGCGGACGGGGGGAATCTATTTCACGTCTTTGCGTAGAAGATACTCGGCGCTAGGATTGGCATACTAGGAAATGCAGCATTGAAGTGATTTCCTACTTTGGCACTACGTTTGCTGCAGGACATTGCTGTCGTAAACGTGAGGTGGCTTCGGGCGTCAAAGGATCTTGAACGGCTGACAGAACTTAGAAAGGGCAGGTCCTCCCCCAATGACCCGACCCAAACTGCTGTGCGTTGATGACGATGCAGGTGTTCGCGAACTTTATCGCATTCTCTTCGGAAGCTATGGCTACCAAGTCATCGTAGCTGAAGATGGCCATCGTGCCGTTAACCTCTTTCGTTCCCAAAAATTTGATGGCGTAGTTGTCGACAACGAGATGCCCGGTCTAAAGGGCAGCGAGGTCGCGGCTCTGCTAAAGCACGAGTCTCCAGGCACGCCTGTGATCATGGTTTCAGGCTGCCAATCGGTGGTCGAGGATGCGCCTCGATTCGTCGATGCGGCGATAGCGAAAGGATCTCCTGTTGGACTTCTGCTGGATAAGGTGGGTGTCCTGCTGGGTCTGCCAGCAAGCTCACGTCCGAGGCATGCGGCGCTTTCAGGTTTTCTCCCGCTCGGCTCGGCGCTCGCCACGGTCGCGTTTGTAGGATTCCTTATTCCGCGGCTCTGGCGTTAGCCCGCCAGCTTCTTTGGCGATAAGTCACCAGACCTTAAACCGTTGCCTTTTAAGGGTGTTCAGGAGCGAGGAAAAGCGCTCCTAGCGGTGGCAGGGACAGTGTCAGTGAGAAAGGCCTGCCGTGCATCGACTCTTCCCGTGCAGTCGTTCCGCCCATATTCCCAACGCCGCTGCCGCCATACTCTTTACCGTCGCTGTTGAGCAACTCTCGCCAGAAACCACCTGAGGGAACACCGAGCCGATAACCGATCCGCGGAACAGGCGTGAAATTGCAGATCACAACAATCCTGTCTTCTGGTGATTTGCCCTTTCGCAGCAGCGAGATCACACTGGCAGCACTGTCGTTGCAATCCACCCACTCGAAGCCATTGGAATCGTGGTCCAGTTCGTGCAGCGCTTTCTGCTCACGGTAGGTCCGGTTCAGCGTTTGCACCCAGTTCTGGGCTCCCCGGTGCAGAGGTCGATCGAGCAAGCTCCAATCCAAGCTGGTATCGTGTGCCCATTCTCGCCATTGCCCAAACTCGCCGCCCATAAACAGAAGTTTCTTGCCAGGCTGAGCGTACATATAGGCAAAAAGCAGTCGCAAGTTCGCGAATTTCTGCCAGTCGTCGCCCGGCATCTTGTTGAGCAGTGAGCCTTTTCCATGAACCACCTCGTCGTGTGACAGGGGCAAAACAAAGTTTTCCGTGAACCCGTAAAGCATCCGGAACGTGAGTTGGTTGTGGTGGAACTGACGGTGGATGGGGTCGTGCGAGAAATACTGCAGAGTATCGTGCATCCAACCCATGTCCCACTTCAAGCCAAAGCCTAGTCCGCCGAGATAAATTGGCTTCGAAACCATCGGCCAGGCGGTGGATTCTTCGGCTATTGTCTGGATGTCGGGATGTTCTTTGTACGCCTCAGCATTGAATCGGCGCAGGAATTCAATTGCTTCCAGATTTTCACGACCACCATACTTATTCGGAATCCACTCGCCCTGCTGGCGCGAATAGTCCAGGTAAAGCATGGAGGCGACCGCGTCCACTCGCAGCCCATCCGCGTGGTACTTCTCGAGCCAGAACATTGCGCTGCTCAGCAGAAAACTGCGAACCTCATTGCGTCCGTAGTTGAAAATGTGCGTCTTCCAGTCGGGATGGAAACCCTGGCGCGAGTCGGCGTGCTCGAAAAGATGCGTCCCGTCAAAGTAGGCGAGACCGTGCGCGTCGGAAGGGAAGTGGGAAGGAACCCAATCCAGCAGCACTCCAATTCCGTGCTGGTGAAGATAGTCGACGAGGTACATGAAGTCCTGCGGCTTGCCGTAGCGCGCGGTGGGAGCAAAATATCCTGTGGTTTGATATCCCCACGAACCATAAAAGGGATGCTCCATGATGGGGAGCAACTCGACGTGCGTGAAGCCCATTCGAGCGACATACTCTGCCAAGCGTGGCGCGAGTTCACGATAGCTCATGGGGCGGTTGTGCTCTTCGGCGATCCGCATCCATGATCCCAAGTGCACTTCGTAAACGGCCTGCGCAGCGTGTAGGGAATTCCGCTGGTAGCGCTGCTCCATCCACTGCTGATCTCCCCAGCGATAGTCAAGATCCCAAACGACTGAGGCGGTACGCGGGGGTTTTTCGTGCAGAATCCCAAAGGGGTCGGCTTTGTCCACACGATATCCGTGCTGGTGCGAATGGATGTGAAATTTGTAGAGTGCGCCTTTTTCCAGGCCAGGGATAAAGCCCTCCCAAATGCCCGACGAGCCGCGCGGCGTTAAGCGGTTGGCTTGATTATCCCACCCGTTGAAATCTCCAATAACTGAGACTTCGCTGGCTGCCGGCGCCCAGACGCCAAATGACGCACCTCGCACGCCCTCCGTCCCGACAAGATGAGCACCCAACTTCTCGTACATCCGATAGTGACTGCCCTCGTTGAAGAGGTACAAGTCCTGATCGGTGAGCAGGCTGAACTTCCGATCTGCACGCTTGCCGTCGATTTGCAGTTCGTTTCTGGAACTAACCATAGGTGTTGGATGCTGCCTTAGTGTACAGAAGTGGGCCTGAGCTTGCCCGTATGACATACTAGAAATTCAAAGTCAGCCAGCTATCCTATAGGATTGTTTCGCTCATGCCCGTCTTGCGTGTTGTCGTACTCTGGCACCAGCATCAGCCGTTCTACAAGAATTTGGTCACCGGAGAATACCGCCTTCCCTGGGTACGGCTTCACGCTTTGAAAGACTACTACGGCATGGTCAAGCTGCTGGACGAGTTCCCGAACGTCCACCAGACTTTCAATATCGTTCCTTCTCTGATCGCCCAGATTGAAGACTATGTAGCGGGGACTGCTCACGATCCGTTCCTGGCGCTTGCTGCAACTCCCGCACGTGATCTTAGTCCGCCTGAGCGGCGAGCAGCTCTGCAATATCTCTTTCAAGCGAATCCAGTGCACCTGATCGGACGTTATCCCCGCTATCATGAGCTCTGGGAACGCTTTCGCAATTCGGGCGACTCTCCTGACCGAGCGGAGAAGTTCTTTACTTCTCAAGACTTCACGGATCTGCAAGTGCTTTCACAGATTGCGTGGTTCGACGAGTTTTTCCTGGCCGATTCCGACGTCGCGGCGCTTATTAGAAAAGGGCGGGAATATTCTCTGGACGACCAGCGCTTCGTCATCGACAAGGAAAGAGAGCTAATGGCCAAAGTTCTGCCTGCCCATGCTGCGGCAGCCAGGCGAGGTTCGATCGAGCTCTCGACGTCGCCGTTCTACCATCCGATACTGCCTCTCATCTGCGACACGAATATAGGTGCGGTCTCCACTCCGGGCCTTACCCTCCCACAAAATCGCTTTCGGCACCCGGAAGATGCACGTGAGCAGCTTCAACGCGGACTCGACCTGCACGAACGCGTATTCGGGCTCCGTCCACGCGGAGTATGGCCTTCGGAGGGCAGCGTTTCAGAAGAGGTCCTAACTATTGCCAGCGGCTTGGGCGTCAAGTGGATGGCTACTGATGAAGGCGTATTGGGACGCAGCTTGAGTTCCTTCTTTTCACGCGATGGTTCAGGTCGTTTGAATGCTGATTCGGCTTCCAAGCTGTACACAGTCTACGATTACGAAAATGGCGCCACCCGAATGAATATGATCTTTCGCGATCATACGGTCTCTGACCTGATCGGATTCGTGTATTCGGGCATGCCTGCCGCCGAAGCGGCGGCTCACCTCACCCGTAACATCAAGGAAGCTGCACAACCGGTTCTTAACAAAGGACTAGACGTCATGTTCCCTATCATTCTTGATGGCGAGAATGCGTGGGAATATTATCCGCAATCCGGACGGGAGTTTTTGCGCCGGTTCTACGCCGCATTGGAAATCACGCCGGGAATAGAGGCGGTTACCGTTTCCGAAGCAATCACGCGTCATGCAAATCACGCTCCGCTGAGAACCTTGACGCCCGGCTCCTGGATTCATGCCAATTTCAATGTGTGGATCGGAGCTCCTGAGGACAATCGAGCCTGGGATTACCTCAGCTATGCACGTGACTTCTACGCCCAGGCTGCGCCAAAGGTCAGTGAAGCTCAGCGCGAGTTGGCTTTTGAGGAAATCCTGATTGCGGAGGGCAGCGATTGGAACTGGTGGTATGGGCCTGAGCACCACTCCGCCAACGATCGCGATTTTGACGAACTCTATCGCAAGCACCTCTCGAATGTGTACCAAGCACTGGGCGCAACAGCGCCCGAGTATCTGGCTCAGCCGATTATCGGAGCTGCTGCACGGCCCGCCTTCATTCCTCAGACAGCGTACATCCATCCCCGAGTCGCTGGCGACATGGTCCGCTACTTCGAATGGATTGGCGCGGCCATGTACACGGCCGACCAGCGCTCCGGCGCGATGCATGGCCGAAGCTTTTTGCTCGATTCCGTATACGCTGGCATCGATGAGAATTATGTTTATGGCCGACTGGACTTTTCCGGCGCAATACCTCAAGGTACGTTCGACCTGGTGGTGAACATCGAGTCGTGGGCATCGGATCCACGCCCCCGTCGCTCACTGCGCCTCGATGCCTCATTGCAAAATGCGGCGCTGGACTCGTGGAAAATTTACCGCGGAGAGGAACCGGAGAAGCCGATTCAGTCTTCGGGAGAAGTCGGGAGCGAGGCGAAGGTTGTACTCCGCAAAAATTTCGAATTCAGACTTCCGCTTTCGTGGTTGCTCGCGACTCCGCTCTCTTCCTTCGACTTGAAAAAGCCGGCTGTTCCTGTTGCCACCCGCCTTAGGCTGAGATTCAGCCTTTGGGAAAATCAGCTGCCCATGGATGCACTGCCTCTTGAGGGGTGGATTGAGTTGCAGCTGGTTGGAGAGTCCGACTTGGCAGCCGCTGCTTACTAATAACCGACATTCACGTTCCACTTTAACTCTGGCCGTCAAGAAGCAACGCTACCCGACCGCGCCGCTGGATAGCGTTCTTCTTTTTGGCTTGTTCCGCCACGCGGAAGCTAACATCTGATTACTGCCCGCTGCTCGCACTGGAAAGTGTCATCGGGCGGTTCAATTCCATCACCAGTTCCGTTCCGGGCGGTAGCATCGCCGTGCGACGTTTCGTTAGCCAATGAGTGATTGTGGCCGTTGCGCCAATTGCACCGCCGATCAGAGCGCCCTTGCCTCCAGCGGCGAGACCGCCGATCAGCATGCCGCCGCCAGTGCCTGCACCCATCTCCATCAAGTCCTTGCTATCGTGACCTGCGCCCTTGAACTGGCCTTCTTCGTTGACATCTGTGCCCGCTCGCAAACTCGTGTCCACCAGGGTAGCAGCCAATGAGTAACGTTCACCATTCGGCAGAACGATAGTTTCCGGAACAATTCCGATGGTTGGCTTGCCAGCGATGCGCCGCGGTTCGCGGACGCGCCCCACTCTGCCTAGCACTGTGGCTCCGATCGGAATCACTGTTTTCCCATCCATGACAACGGGTTGAGTCACACGTCCCGAAAACGAATCGCCTTTTTTGCTGGTGAATGTTGCCAGCGTAGATTCAAGTTTTACATTCAGAGCGGTTCCGGCCGGCAGCGACAGGTTTGTCTGCGCGACGGCGCCACTCACCAACAGCACAACACCACCGAGTACCGCTAGCTTTCTCATCTTCCCTCCTAAACTCTTGGTGCTACAGCAACGCCGGTTCACATTTGCTAATTTCGAATACGTTTGACGGCTTCCACTACCTGCTCCATCGGTGCGCGATCCAATTGATTACTCCCACGGTACAGATACCTGATCATCTTGCCGGCATCGATGACCAAAGTTGCCGGATGTGCAATGTTGAACGCATCAAGACCAATGCGGTGATAGAGCCCGAAAAGCTTTGTAACCGCGCGATCCTCATCCAACAGGAAGGGATATGACACGGGATTGTTCTGCAGGAATGCTTCCGGCTTGAACATGCCACCACGTTTCTCTGCCGCAATGTAGGCCAGCTGCGCTCCGTCCCTGTGAAACTCTGCAGCGAGCGGCTCTAACTGAGCCATGCGCTTAACGCAGTTCGGTCACCAGGTGCCACGCAGAAATTCGAGGATGAGAGCTCCACCTGCAACGAGACTCGTGAGCGTGAACTCTCCGTCGCCATTTGCAGCGCGCAGCGTAAACTCGGGTGCTTTCGCACCCACGCGCAATTTTTCCGTGTGATCCTGCATCCCTGAAAGGACTGTAAGGCCAGCCGATGATGGGAACAATACTCAGAGTGGGTGGCGAACCTTTGAAGGCACGTGCCGGATCACGAATGCTGTTCTTGGCGGGAATCTGGCGCCGTTCATCGAAGCGGTCAGAGTGCCGTCACAGACCGCGTTCTGCTACATCCGTTATAATCGCGTGTTTCGGCTCAACTTATGGCACGGACTTATGCCGGGATTGGCTACCTGACCGGGCGTAGCCTATCTTTTCGCAGTGATATCCGCCGGGTTGTTGTTGACGACGACACCAAGAACTTATCTCTTCAAAAGGACTTAGGGCGAATCATGACTAATATCGGTTCGATTCTTGCGCGTGAGGTTCTCGACTCCCGAGGCAATCCGACTGTAGAAGCTGAGGTCACTCTGGCTACTGGGACGACGGGACGCGCAATCGTGCCCAGCGGCGCGTCCACCGGAGAACATGAAGCCGTGGAATTGCGCGACGGCGATAAAGAGCGATATCTGGGCAAGGGCGTTCTCAAGGCAGTCGAAAACGTAAACGGCGAAATCGCCGATGCTCTCGCCAACTTCGATGCAGCCGATCAGCGTGGACTCGATCAGAAGATGATCGATGTCGATGGCACTCCCAACAAAGAACGTCTGGGCGCTAATGCCATCCTCGCGGTCTCCATGGCGGCCGCCCGTGCCTGTGCCAATGCCTTGCAGGTGCCCCTCTACCGATACTTGGGAGGGGCCGGCGCAAACATTCTGCCTACACCCATGATGAACATTTTGAATGGGGGAGCGCACGCCGATAACAATGTCGATTTTCAGGAGTTCATGGTAATGCCCGTCGGAGCAGAGTGTTTCTCCGAAGCCCTGCGGTGGGGGGTGGAAGTATTCCATACACTGAAAGGTGTGCTCAAGAAGCGCGGCTACAACACCGCTGTTGGAGACGAAGGTGGCTTCGCCCCTTCTCTAAAATCCAATGTGGAAGCAATCGAGGTAGTGCTCGAAGCAATTCAACAGGCTGGCTATAAGCCGGGTGACGAAATTGCTGTTGCGCTCGATCCCGCCGCGAGCGAGTTTTACCAGGATGGACGCTATGTATTTAAGAAGTCCGATAAATCCACCAAAAGCTCGGAAGAGATGGCGCGATTTTGGGCAAAGTGGGCGCGTGATTACCCCATCGTCTCACTTGAGGACGGGCTCGCTGAAGACGATTGGGAAGGCTGGAAGATCCTTACCGACGAAGTCGGTGGACGCATCCAACTCGTAGGAGATGACCTTTTCGTGACCAATGTCGAGCGGTTACAGGAAGGTATTGAGCGCAAGGTCGGAAACTCGATTCTTATCAAGGTCAATCAGATCGGCACGGTCAGTGAAACGTTGGACGCAATCGATCTTGCGCGCAGGAACGGATACACCTCTGTGATTTCGCATCGCTCCGGCGAGACCGAAGACACGTTTATCGCGGATCTAGCGGTAGCGACGGGAGCGGGTCAGATCAAGACTGGGTCAGCCTCCCGCACCGATCGAATCGCAAAATATAACCAGCTTTTACGAATTGAAGAAGAGTTAGGATCAGGCGCACGATTTCTGGGAGTCAAGGGCATCAATTACAAAGGGAATCAGGATTAGTACAAATATGCACAGATTCTTGGCCGTGCTATTGCTTTTAACAACATCAGCGCTCGCCCAGCAAACGGGGGTGGATACTCCGGCTACACGCGACGACGTTCTGCAACTCTTCTCGGTCATGAATATCAAGCAACAGATGCGCGCGATCATGGATTCGATGATGCAGCAGCAGAAGAGCCTGGTTCACGACATGGCGCGCCGGAAAAATCCCAACGTAACCACGGAGGAGCTCGGCCGTGTTGACCGAATCATGGACGAAAGCGTCAAAGATTTTCCCATTGAGGGCATTCTGGATGACATGGTCCCGGTCTATCAAAAGCACCTTACCAGTGCTGACGTGTCCGCGATGAGCGCCTTCTATTCATCTCCCACCGGGCAGAAACTGCTCCGGGAAATGCCAGCCATGACATCGGAGGCGATGCAGGCTTCCTATGGGCGTCTGCAGAAGCAAATGGAAGCCGTAGCGGAACGCGCTGAAAAAGCCATCAAGGACAATGAGCAGCGCAAACCTGGGCCCAAGCCGGTCCCAAAGTCTCTGCAGAATTGAAACAATCTTGAGGCTGACACGCTGAAGGACGGAATAGACCGTGTAAGCGGATCTTTTCTCCTACAAATCGCCTGCTATATGACCAAGGACGAGATGCGACCCAAACCGCTGGTACTCATCATTCTCGATGGCTGGGGCTACAGTCCCCAAACCGAAGCTAATGCTATTGCTCTCGCGCGCAAGCCCACTTACGAGCGTCTACTACGCGACTACCCCAATACTTTGATTCACACTAGCGGCAAGTATGTGGGTCTACCCAACGGACAAATGGGCAACAGTGAAGTTGGGCATTTGAACATCGGTGCGGGCCGAATCGTACACATGGACATCACCCGCATCGACCTCATGATCGAGAATGGAGAGTTCTTCTCCCATCCTCCGCTACTTGCGGCGATAAAGCATGCCCGGACTGGCAACCGGCGGCTCCACCTGTTCGGACTCGTTTCCGACGGAGGTGTGCACTCACAGCAGGCTCACCTTTACGCATTGTTGAAAATGGCAAAGCAGAACGGTGTCGACCGCGTGTTCGTGCATGCGTTTATGGATGGCCGCGACACCCTGCCCACGAATGGCGCGGGATACCTGGAACAACTCCAGCAGAAAATGCGGGAATACAATTCCGGCGCGATTGCCTCCGTCAACGGTCGCTACTACGCCATGGACCGGGATCGCCGATGGGAGCGCATCGCCAAAGCCTTCAATACCATGGTGTACGGAGAAGGGGAAGGTGGGAAGTACGTCGATCCCGTGCAGGGCATGAAAGACTCATACAACAAAGGCGTCACCGATGAATTTGTGCTGCCCTTTGTTTGTGTAGGCAATAAAGGCGAGCCATTAGCCACGATCCGGGATGAGGACTCCTGCATTTGTTTCAACTTTCGAGCTGACCGCGTGCGGCAGATCACTCGGGCGCTTACGCGCAACAGCGGCCTCAATTCACAAGGGGGAAGCGACTTGCCAGGCGCGGCCGACCTCGACGCGACCATTCCGCGTGATCGCAGTCCTAAGAACCTGCACTATCTCTGCATGACGCAGTACGACAAAAACTTCAGCCTGCCTGTGGTCATCCCGCCTGAGTCGCTCGATAACATCCTTGCCAATGTTATGGGGCAGATGAGCCTCAGAAATCTGCGCGTGGCGGAGACCGAAAAGTATGCTCATGTCACATATTTCTTTAATGGCGGAGTCGAGCAACCGTTCCCCGGAGAAGATCGCGTGCTCATCCCTTCGCCTAAGGTGGCTACCTACGATCTGAAGCCCGAGATGAGTGCGGCAGGCATAGCGGACGCGGTGGTCAAAGCGGCCGGTGACGGTGCTTTCGACGTGGTGATCGTTAACTTCGCAAACGCGGACATGGTGGGGCATTCCGGCAAGATCGAGCCCACGGTCAAAGCGGTTGAGGTGGTTGACTCATGTTTAGAAGGAATCGAGAAAGCCGTGTGCCAGAAGGGCGGGGCCTTGCTCATCACTGCCGATCATGGTAATGCCGAAATGATGATCGATCCTGTCAGTGGAGGTCCGCACACCGCACACACTACCAATCCTGTGCCCTTCATCGTGATTGCTGATAAGGCCGAGCAGTTCTCCCTGCGGCCGGATGGCTCGCTGCGAGATATCTCCCCGACGTTGCTCGGCATGCTCGGTCTCCCACAGCCAAAGGAAATGACCGGTTATGACCTGCGTGTTCCAAAGATGAAATGAGCTCTTGCTCTGATCGTAGTCTCAATCATTGAAGTGCCCCATGAAAGTTCTCATCGTTCTTCACCATCGTTTCGAGCTGTGGAATGCGCCTTCCTGGCTCCCCGAGCGTCTGCAGGAAGATTTTCCTGAAATTCAAATCGTTCACGCTTCAGGTTACGAAGGGATTGAAGACTCCCTTTGCGATGCCGAAGTTGCTATCACCTGGTCGCTTCGTCCGGAGCAACTCAAAGGCGCCAGGCAACTACGCTGGATTCACTCACCCGCTGCAGCCGTTCATCAGTTGATGTTTCCTGAACTCGTGAATAGCGACATTATCGTCACTAACGCACGAGAAGTGCATGGACCCGTTGTTGCTGAACATGTAATCGGTCAGATATTCGCCCTGGCCAAAATGCTGCCAGCGGCCGTGCGGTTCCAGCAGAAGCACATCTGGGCGCAAGAGGCAATGTGGCGTATGCGGCCGCACCCGCGAGAGATTGCTGGCGCCACAATTGGCCTGGTTGGGCTTGGATCAATCGGCCGTCAGGTCGCCCGTCAAGCCGCTGCGCTCGGCATGCGTGTCATTGCCGTTCGCGAACATCCAGAGAAGGGAGTTGCCGAAGGTGTTGAGGAGGTGTTTGCACCTTCTCAGTTGAACCAACTCCTGTGCCAATCCGACTACGTTGTGCTCGCCGCTCCAGTGACGATTGAAACGCACAGCCTAATGAATGCCGAACGTTTCGCGCAGATGAAGGCAGATTCCTGTCTCATTAATGTCAGCCGGGGGCCTTTGGTCGATGAAACTGCGCTCGTCGAAGCTCTCCGAGAACGCGCGATCGGCGGTGCAGCTCTCGATGTCTTTTCCAAGGAGCCGCTCGCGGCGGACTCTCCTCTTTGGGATTTGGAGAATTTGCTGATAACACCCCACACAGCGGCCGTAACCGACAAGCTTTGGGATCGCCACTATGCTTTAATCCGCGAGAATTTGAAACGTTTCCTGAGTCATGAGCCATTACTGGCTATTGTGGATAAGAGCAGAGGCTACTAGCGGCGTTGAGTGGCCATTTCGGGCTCCGGGAGTTACTCCAGTAACTTGCCGCTGTTTAACAATGCAATATCATCTGCAATGCGCTGTCACGCGCATGATGTATCGCTCAGTCCAACTCGTCGTTCTTTTCCTGATTGCAGTAGTGGGGGTAATCGAAAGCGCTGCCCAAAGCCAATATCAGGTGATCTCGGTCGTTAATGGTGGGACTGTGTCCGGAACTGTCAGATGGACCGGCCCCGTGCCCCACTCGCTGGTTATCCCTATCAGCAAAGATCAGGAAATCTGCGACCCCGAACATCATAAAAGCGCTGACCTGGAACGCCTCGTAATCGGCCCCAGTGGAGGGGTGGCGAACACGGTAGTTTTTCTCAAAGATATTCGACAGGGCAAAAGCATGGACCTGCCGCCAACGCGGCAGTTCCTGGATCAAAAGCGCTGCCGTTACGAGCCCCACATCCTGCTGGTTCCGCAAGGTGGCAGATTGGAGATGAAGAGCTCCGATGCCACTCTGCACACGGTACACATGGAAGGCGCCGCCAGTTACAACCTCCCTTTTCCATTTCCCAACAAGGTGGTGGCACGCCCGATGTCAACCGCGGGCCTGGTGAGCCTCAAGTGCAATGGCGGGCATGTGTGGATGAATGGTCAGGTATTCGTCGTTGCTCACCCCTATTACTCTGTTACTGACGAAAATGGAAACTTCGAACTCACCGACGTCCCTCCGGGTGAGTATCAGTTGGTGGCTTGGCATGAAGGTTGGAACCTCGTGCGACAGGAAAAAGCAACCGACGTTCTGACCGGCAGGATCGTACCCCGACCCCTCTTCAGCGAACCCCGAAGCTGGGAAAAAACGATAACCGTCAGCGCTAATCAGAAAGTCTCAGCCACTTTCACGATCTCAGAAAAGTAAAACTTAGAAGTCATTCAAAGAGGGAAAGCTGAGCACCTTGTCTTTTTGAACGCTTCTTACCGTCAAAAACGGTTCTTCCATCCATGGACTTTGAAATGTCTTCTTCATGCCTCAGAGCTTGTTCGAAGTTCGCCTGGGGACTGCGCTTTCTCTCAACTGCCCTGACGAAGCCGTCCAATCGGGCAAATCCGTCCAACTTTTCTGAATCACCTAACTTCGCCACTTCCAGGGAGCGGCGAAGCACGGAGATCGATTCGTCGTAGACCTTCAGCGGCACAGGAAAGGGATGCCCGTCCTTGCCCCCTAAAGCGAACGAGAAACGAGCCGGATCTGAGAAGCGGATGGGGGCGCCGTGCACGACTTCTGCAATCAGAGCGAGGGACTGCAACGTTCGTGGACCGAGCTTTTCTACCAGCAAGAGGGAAGCGAAATCTCGCAACTCTCGGTCATAGGCAGTGGCCAGCACCGCCCCAAGCCGGTTTAGGTCGACATTCTCGGCACGGACCTCGTGGTGCGATGGCATGCGCAGTTTTCGTGCGCTCGCAAGCGTACGCTCAGGATTGTCTCGAACTATGTCCAGCATCGCAGCTTGGGCGCTCCCAGCGTTTGCATCCACCAAATTCATAATCGTGCCTTGTGACTCCCCAACAATCGCCGTGTGCGGTGCGCAGGTGAAATCGCGAACCGATGAGGAGTGCCAATGGTAGCGGCGAGCCAGCCCGGTGCGGTCATTCATGCCCTGTTGCACAACCGCCCATTCTCCCGTTGCGCTTACGATGAAACCATGGAGATAAAGTTGAAAGCCATCTACGATGGCATTGTTGTCAATGCGGGCTGTCAGTCGGCTTAGGCGAGCCAGTTCGTCGCCATTCAGGCCACGAGTCTCCGCGACGGCGCGAAGTTCTTCCGGTGTCCGTCGCGAGTGCCGTCCTCTGCCTCCGCACACATGAATTCCAAGTTCGTGGGCGCGCGGATTCAATCCACGTTTCAGCGCGCCCAAAACTGACGTGGTAATTCCTGATGAATGCCAATCCATTCCCATCACGGATCCGAGAGCCTGGAACCAGAAGGGATCGCTCAGGCG
>Ga0207657_10001770_pt1 | contig 23317 bp, 20 predicted proteins | sample KBSC33metaG_FD_184316 | JGI IMG/M metagenome (GOLD analysis project Ga0207657, IMG submission 184316) | Corn rhizosphere microbial communities from Kellogg Biological Station, Michigan, USA - KBS C3-3 metaG (SPAdes) (version 2) | ecosystem: Host-associated > Plants > Roots > Rhizosphere > Soil ... | reverse complement strand
CGCGCGGATGAAATATGGCGACCGCCCTGAGCTGGCCCGCTTCTGCGGGCGCCTGATGGCCGGGGCCGGCGCCGAATTGTGGCGCGACCGGCCGCTCCTGCTGCCGGTGCCGCTGCATCCGCTGCGGCAGGTGCATCGGCGCTACAACCAGTCCGCCGAGCTGGCGCGCGTCATTGCCAAGCTGACCGGCGTTGGCGTCGATGCGACGCTGGTGCGGCGCGTAAAGCGGACGCGGCAGCAGGTCGGGCTGTCCGCCGACGCGCGGGCCCGCAACGTCGCTGGCGCCTTTGCCGCCCATCCCGAACTGCTGGCCCGGACCCGCGGCCACGGCGTGGTGATCATCGACGACGTGATTACCACCGGCTCCACCGTCAAGGCGATCACCCGGGCGCTCCACAAGGGCGGCGTCGAGCGGGTCGATGTGCTGTCCTTCGCGCGGGTCGTGCCGGGTGGCGACGATTTGAGCCCGCAAGCCGCAGGCGACGGGCTTGTCGGCAATGCCGCTCGCCCCATATAAACTCCAGCGCGTTTCGGAGTTTCCGCATGCCCAAAGTTGAAATTTATACCACCCCTTGGTGCCCCTATTGCCACGCAGCCAAGTCGCTGCTCGACGAGAAGGGCGTGGCCTATGAGGAGGTCAGTGCGCTCGACCCCGTCGTCCGTTCGGCCATGGTCGAGCGGGCACATGGCCGCCGCACGGTGCCGCAGATCTTCATCGGCGATACCCATGTCGGCGGTTACGACGACATGGCGGCGCTCGACCGGCGCGGCCAGCTCGATTCCTTGCTCGCCTAGAGCATGGGCGCGCATCGCATTGCCGCGCTGCAGATGCGCTCCGGCGTCGAGCCGGCTGCCAATCTTGCGGCCCTGGAGGGACTGGTCGCCGAAGCGACAGCCGCCGGGGCGCAATACCTGCTCTCCCCCGAAGTCACCGTCGTCTTTGCCGAGAACCGCGAGGGCTTGTCGCGCGCGGCGGGGCCCTATGCTGAAAACCCGGCGCTGGCGCGGATCGCCGAGATGGCGCGACGGCACCGGGTGACGCTGCATCTCGGCTCGCTCGCCGTGCTGTTGCCGGATGGGCATTTCGCCAATCGCAGCGTGCTGTTCGGACCCGATGGCGAGGTGGTCGCCACCTACGACAAGATACACCTCTTCGACGCCACCCTGCCGGGGGTTCGCGCCTATCGGGAGAGCGAAACCTATCGCGGCGGCGATGCGGCCGTGGTGGCGGAAGCGGCGGGCATGCGGCTCGGCCTGTCGATCTGCTACGATCTGCGTTTTGGGGCGCTCTACCGGATGCTGGCGGAGGCAGGGGCGGAGCTGCTCGCCGTGCCGGCCGCCTTCACCGTGCCGACCGGCCGTGCGCACTGGGAAATCCTGCTCAGGGCCCGCGCCATCGAGACCGGCTGTTACGTGATTGCGGCGGCGCAAGGGGGCGTGCACGAAAACGGGCGCGCCACCTGGGGGCATTCGATGATCGTCGATCCGTGGGGCGAGATCGTTGCCGAGATCGACGGCGACGCGCCGGGCATCCTGGTGGCCGACATCGATCTCGACAGGGTCGCGGAGGCCCGTGCGAAGGTGCCCGCGCTTGCCAATGCGCGGCCGCTTTCGCTAAGCGTTAACGCGGTGCGTCCAGAATGGGCCCGCAAGAGGATTCTGCCGTGATTCATTACGCACTGGTGTGTGAGAACGCGCACAAGTTCGAGGCCTGGTTCCGCAACGCGGAAGCCTATGACGAGCAGCATCAGCGCGGCATTGTCACGTGCCCGATCTGCATGTCGGGGGCGGTGGAAAAAGCGCTGATGGCGCCGGCCCTGGCCAAGGCCGGGGGCGAGAAGGTGTCGCTGTCGATCGGGCATCCCGAGCATGCACAGTTGCGCGAAGCGCTGAGGGCGCTGCGCCACAAGGTGACCAGCGAAGCCGACTATGTCGGAGACAAGTTCGCCGAGGAAGCGCGGAAGATCCACTTCAAGGACATCGAAGCGCGCGGCATCTATGGCGAGGCGACGCCTGACGAGGTGGCGGGGCTGGTCGAAGACGGCGTCGATTTCATGCCGCTGCCCAATCTGCCGGAAGAGCACAACTAGCCGAGGGACGTCCGATGCGACCGAGGCTCGAAGAAATCGAGGCGACGGTCGAGCGGCTAGAGGCGCGGCTCGCGGTCGACCCCGACCACCTGACGCAAAGTCTGCTTGCCGCATATCACAAGCTTGACGCGCGGTTCCGGGCCGATCTCGCCGATCCCCGCGACCTGGCGCTGAGCCGCGGCGCAGCCCTCATGCTGATCAAGTTCAGCAGCGAATTGCGGTAGGACTGAGGACTGGCTCGCAGCAAGGGCTTGCCTCTGCCAGTCAGATCGGAACTCCCACGGCCTTCCTTCTCCCCTTGCGGGAGAAGGTGGTGCGAAGCGCCGGACGAGGGGTGGCTACAGGCGATATGCTTGTGGCCTCACTCGGGCCGTCTCCCACTCATGATCCCCTTATCGCTGCCATGGTGGCCTCGTCGGCCGGCAGGAAGGTTTCGATGGCGAGTTCGGCCAGCGCCGGCGCCGAGGGGGCGCCGAAGGTCAGGGTAGTGCTGATGAAGCGCATCAGGCCGTTCAGGGTCTCCAGTTCGAGTGGCACGGCGATCGCGTTGCCGATGTCGCTTCGACCCCGGCTGGCGCCGTGCGGCGTGGGATAGGCGGTGAGTTCATCGATCAGCGCGCCGATATCAGGATCGGCGGTGGCGGCGAACTGCCGGCGCAACCGATCGAGCAAATGGCCGCGCCATTCGACAAGATTGCGGATACGGCCGGCCAATCCCTCCGGATGGAGGCTCAGCCGCAGCACGTTGATCGGCGGCTCTCGGAGCCACGGAGCGGCCCCGGCGACGAGCGCAGCAACCGGGGCGTTGGCGGCGACCAGATCCCATTTGCGGTCGACGGCCAGCGCCGGGAACGGTTCATGCGCCTTGAGCAGCGCGGCGATGCCATCGAGGGCGGGCTTCAGCGCCGGATCGGAAAGCGGGCGATCCGCAAAGGCTGGGGCAAAGCCGGCGGCGAGCAGCAGGGTGTTGCGTTCGCGCAGCGGCACGTCGAGGCGGTCGGCCAGCCGCAGCACCATGTCGCGGCTGGGATAGGAGCGCCCGGTTTCCACAAAGCTCAGATGGCGCGCCGAGATGTCGGCGTCGAGCGCCAGGTCGAGCTGGCTCAGGCGGCGGCGCTGCCGCCAGTCGCGCAGTCTTTCGCCAATGGCCGCTGGAGTGTTCATGGCGCGATGTTAAGCGGCGAGTTCGCCACGGTCCATTACCTCCCGGGTAATCGACGGGCGGCGCGGCGTGCGGTTTGTCTCTCGCCGTCCGCAACACGGACATCCCGAAACCGGAGAATTGAAAATGACCGATGCCGCAAGGATTGCCGATGGCTACATCGCGCTATGGAATGAACCCGATGCGGGGCGCCGCGCCAGCCTGCTTGCCGCCAACTGGAATGAAGCGGCGAGCTATGCCGACCCGCTGGCGGCGGTTGCCGGACATGCGGAAATCAACCAACTGATCGGCGGCGTGCAGGAGCGCTTTCCTGATTTCCGCTTTCAGCTCATCAAGGGACCGGACACCGTCGGTGACCGGGTGCGGTTCTCCTGGGCGCTGGGACCGGGCGACTGTGTCGACGCACCGATCGAGGGCACCGACTTCGTGCTGATCAAGGATGGCAAACTCGCCGCGGTGACCGGCTTTCTCGACAAGGTGCCGGCCGCCTGAGAGGTTCGCCGGCTTTCTGGAGCAGGGCGGAACCTTTTCGCTAGCTGGCGGTTTTATCTCGGCTTTTGCAAAAGCCCTCCCTGCAATACGCTCGACCCCAAGAGCGCTTAGGCGACCCGTTCCGATCCCCCTCGGAACGGGTCGCATTTCATTTACGGCCCGGCTACGCTCGGGTGGTTAATCAAATCTTGCCGGAGTTTTCCCGATGCCCACCCCCAATGCTGCGCTTGCCGGTTCGTTTTCCATCGGCGGCGATCTCAAGGTCAACCGCCTGGGTTTTGGGGCCATGCGCATCACCGGCAAGGGCATCTGGGGACCGCCGGAGAATCGCGGCGAGGCGATCCGGACGTTGAAGAAGCTGCGCGATTTCGGGGTGGATTTCATCGATACCGCGGAGGCCTATGGTCCCTATGTCAGCGAAGAACTGCTGCATGAGGCGCTCTTTCCCTATGATGGATTGGTGATTGCCACCAAGGGCGGGCACCAGCGGCCCGGCCCCGATCGCTGGCAGATGGACGGTCGACCGGAAGTGCTGCGCAAAGGTCTCGAAGGCAGCCTCAAGCGCCTGCGGATCGAGCGTATCGACCTCTGGCAGTTGCACCGCATTGATCCCAAAGTGCCGCCCGACGAGCAGTTCGACGCCATCGCGCAGTTCCGCAAGGAAGGGCTGGTGCGCCATGTCGGGCTGAGCGAGGTCGGGATCGCCGACATCGAAGCAGCGCGGAAGCACTTCCCGGTGGTCACCGTGCAGAACCGCTACAGTCCGGCGGCGCGCGGGGCAGACGCCGTGCTGGATTATTGTGCGGCGCACGCCATCGGCTTCATCCCATGGGCCCCGCTGGGCTCGGGATCGCTGGCGAGAGGAGCGGCAACGCTCGACGGCATTGCAAAGAAGTACGGCGCCACGACGGGGCAGATTGCCCTCGCCTGGCTGCTGCAGCGCTCGCCGATGATGCTGCCGATTCCGGGTACCGGCAAGGTGGCCCATCTCGAGGAAAATGTCGGCGCGGCGGCGATCCGGCTCAGCGAGGAGGACGCCGCGGCGATCAGCGGGGCGCCGCGGTAGGGCGCTTAGATCGCCCGAGCGCGCCGGGCAGTCCGTCAAGCCGCCGGCTTTTCGGCCAGCACCATGTAGTTGATGCCCATGTCGGCCGACAGGCGCCACTCGTCCGCGAGCGGCCGGTAGACGACGCCGGTCTCGTCGGCGATGTGCAGGCCGTTGCGGGTAAGCAGGGCGCGGATTTCCGCCGGGGTGAGGAATTTCTCGAAGTCGTGGGTGCCGCGCGGCAGCCAGCGCAGCACGTTCTCCGCGGCGAAGATGGCGAGGGCCCGGGCGCGCAGCGTGCGGTTGAGCGTGGCGGTGAAGAGCAGGCCTCCCGGCGCGACCAGCGCGGCACAGCTCTGCATGTAGAGAGACACGTTATCGACGTGTTCGACGACCTCCATGTTGAGCACGATGTCGAACTGCTCGCCGGCCGCCAGCAGCGCCTCGGCGGTGGTGGCGCGGTAATCGATGGCGAGGCCGGATTGTTCGGCGTGCAGCCTCGCGACGGCAATATTGCGGTCGGCGGCATCGATCCCGACCAATCTGGCACCGAGCCGGGCAAGCGGTTCGGCCAGCAACCCGCCGCCGCAACCGATGTCGAGCACTGTCAAGCCGGTGAGCGGCTGGCGGATTCCTCCGTCCTTGCCGAAATGGCTCAGGGCATGCTCGCGGATATAGGCGAGGCGGACCGGATTGAACTTGTGGATCGGCCGGAACTTGCCGGTCGGGTCCCACCACTCCTCGGCCAGGCGGCCGAACTTGTCCACTTCCTCGGCATTGATGGTGGTTTCGGTCATGTCGCCCCTCTTTCGGCCCGGGTCACGGCGCAGTGCCACAGGGCTGGCACAATCGCAAGTCGCGCCTCCGGCCGAAGAACAGCCGCATCCTTCCGGCGGAGCGCTTCAGTCGCCCAGTCGCGGCCGCTGCAGCAGGATCACCGGATGGCCACTATAGGTGGTACGGGCGAACTCGGCAAAGCCGAGCTTGTCGGCGAGGCGCAGGGAGGCGGTGTTGCCGGGGTCGATGATCGCGGTAAGGCGGGCGCCGACGCCATATTCGCCCGCCCAGCCGATCGCGGCGCGCATGGCTTCCTCGGCGAGTCCCTGGCCGTGCATGGCGGGGAGCAGGCCCCAGCCCGACTCCATGGTGCCTTCGAGCGATGGCGCGATGGCGCGGCGCAGGTCGTGAAAGCCCGCTTCGCCGATGAGACTCGCCGTTGCTCGGTGCTCGACGGCGAAGAAGCCAAAGCCGAGATGGTGCCAGAGGCCGATCTGGCGCAGGAAGCGCGTCCAGGCAGCTTCGCGCGACAGGGGCACGCCGCCGATGTGGCGCACCACCCCCGGATCAGCCCAGAGTGCCGCGTAGGCGTCGAAATCTTCCAGCCGATAGGCGCGCAGCCGGAGGCGCGGCGTTTCAAGGGTCGGGATGGTGACCATTCTGGCTGCTCCGGCAATGCGTCGGCGCCGGATCGGCGCGAGAAGGGTGGCCGGCGGATCGCGGCGCGATGCTCGCCAGTTGATCCCCCGCCGCCTTTATGGCATGTCCCCGGCACCAGAACCAAGTCCTTGCCGGTATGCGCCGGCGGGCGTTTCGGGGAAGTTTCGTGGCCCGTATCGTGATGAAGTTCGGCGGCACCTCGGTCGCCTCAGTGGAGCGCATCCGCCAGGCGGCGCGCCACGTCAAGCGCGAGGTAGACGCCGGCAACGAGGTGGCGGTGGTGGTCTCGGCCATGTCGGGCAAGACCAACGAGCTGGTCGGCTGGGTCAATGACGCCTCGCGGCTGCACGATGCGCGCGAATACGACGCGGTGGTTGCGTCGGGCGAACAGGTGACGGCGGGGCTGATGGCAGTGGTGCTGTCGGAACTCGGCGTTTCCTCGCGCTCCTATTCGGGCTGGCAGGTGCCGGTGCTGACCGACGATGCGCACGGGGCGGCGCGCATTCTCGATATCCCGCCTGATAATCTGGTTGCCAAGATGACCAGCGGGGTGGTGCCGGTGGTGACCGGCTTCCAGGGCATATCCTCGAAGGGCCGGGTGACGACGCTGGGGCGCGGCGGCTCGGACACCAGCGCCGTGGCCATCGCGGCGGCGGTCAAGGCGGACCGCTGCGACATCTATACCGATGTCGACGGCGTCTATACCACCGACCCCCGCATCACCTCCAAGGCGCAGCGGATCAACCGCATCGCCTTCGAAGAAATGCTGGAGATGGCCTCGCTGGGGGCTAAGGTATTGATGATCCGCTCGGTCGAGCTGGCGATGGCGCAAAAGGTGCGTCTCGTGGTGCGCTCGACCTTCGACGATCCCGATGCGCCGCAACTGGCGCCGGATGGAACGCCCGGCGCACCGGGGACGCTGGTTTGCGATGAGGAAGAGATCATGGAAAAGCAGATCGTCTCGGGCGTGACGCTGGCGCGCACCGAGGCCAAGATCACGCTCAGGGCGGTGAAGGACAATCCGGGCGTCGCGGCGGCGATCTTCGGGGCGCTGGCCGACGAGTCGATCGTCGTCGACATGATCGTGCAGAATATTTCGGACGATGGCAGCCTCACCGACATCACCTTCACCGTGCCCGACGCCGAATACGACAAGGCGATCAAGACTCTCGAGCGCGCCGGGAGCTTTGAATACGGCCGCATCGTCGGCTCCAAGGGCGGTGCGAAGATCTCGGTGATCGGGGTGGGAATGCGCAGCCATGCGGGTGTCGCGTCCTCGATGTTCAAGGCGCTGGCGGACAAGGGCATCAACATCCAGCTCATCACCACTTCCGAGATCAAGACTTCGGTGCTGATCGATGACCAGTACGCCGAGCTTGCGGTCCGGGCCCTCCATACGTATTACGGACTCGACAAGCCGGACGCCTAGAGCCGCCAAGCGCCAGGGTGAGTTCGGGGAGCTCGACGAGAGTTGTTCGGGGGGCGTGTCGGGAATGAGGGGAGGCGGGGCAACCCGCCAGTCGAACCATGGCGACTGCGATCGGCGGACCGCGCGTGCTGCTCAGGCAATTGCGTGGAGTCATGGCCGAGCCGCTGGGCTCGCAGAACCGCCTCGACAAGATCGTCGATCTTATCGCCGACAACATGCGTGCCGACGTCTGCTCGTTCTACGTGCTGCGCGACGATGGGGCGCTGGAGCTGTTCGCGACGCGCGGCCTGAAGGCCGAATCGGTCCACATGACCACGCTGCGGCTCGGCGAGGGCCTGGTGGGACTGATTGCCGCAGAGGCCGAACCGCTGAGCCTCGAAAACGCCCCGGAACATCCCGCATTTGCCTATCGCCCGGAGACCGGGGAGGATCAGTTCCACGCCTTCCTTGGCGTGCCGGTGCTGCGCGCCGGTCAAACTCTGGGCGTGCTGGTGGTCCAGAATCGCGAGCGGCGCGCTTATGGCGAGGATGAAACCGAGGCGCTGCTGACTACCGCCACGATTCTTGCCGAGATGGTTGCCACGTCTGATTTCGATACGCTGATCAAGCCAGGCGCCGACATCGATCTCAGGCGACCGCGCAGTTTCGAAGGCGCCAGCTTCACCGATGGCATCGCGCTGGGACAAGTGGTGCTGCATGACCCGCGGGTCGTCGTTTCCAACTTCATCGCCGAGGATACGGACGCCGAGCTGCAGCGGCTGAGCGATGCCATCCGCACCATGCGCGTGTCGATCGACGACATGCTCGACCATGGCGACATGCAGCCGTCTTCGGATCACCGCGAGATTCTCGAGAGCTACCGGATGTTCGCCCACGATCGCGGCTGGGTCGACCGGCTCGACGAGGCGGTGCGCAATGGCCTGACGGCGGAGGCGGCGGTGGAGCGGGTGCAGAACGACACCCGGGCCCGCATGCAGCGGCAGACCGACCCCTATATCCGCGACCGGCTGCACGACCTCGACGATCTCGCCAACCGCCTGTTGCGGGTCCTGACCGGCGACAATGAGGGCATGCGCTTCAAGGAACTGCCGGACAACGCAGTGCTGGTGGCCCGCAATATGGGCCCGGCGGAACTGCTCGAATACGATCGCAGCCGCCTGCGGGGCATCGTGCTCGAGGAGGGGGCCTCTATCTCGCACGTCGCCATCATCGCCCGCTCGCTGGGGCTGGTGGCGGTCGGGCAGGCGGAGAACATCGTGGCGATGTCGGAGACCGGCGACGACATCATCGTCGATGGCCCGACCGGCATGGTGCATCTGAGGCCGACTCCCGAGATCGAGCAGAGCTATGCCGACAAGGTCCGGCTCACCGCCAAGCGACAGGCGCACTATCTCGAATTGCGCGGCAAGCCGTCGGTGACGCGCGACGGCGTCGGGGTGACGCTGCTGCATAATTCCGGGCTGGTGGCGGACCTGCACATGCTCGACGATACCGGCGCCGAAGGGGTCGGGCTGTTCCGCACCGAGCTGCAGTTCATGATCGCCAGCAAGCTGCCGCGGCTGCAGGACCAGGTCGAACTTTATGCCGAGGCCATGCAACTGGTCGGCGACCGGCCGATCGTCTTCCGGCTGCTCGACATCGGGGGCGACAAGGTCATCCCCTATATGCGCTCGGCGGTCGAGGAGAACCCGGCCATGGGCTGGCGCTCGCTGCGGCTGGCGCTCGACCGGCCCGGCCTGCTCCGGACGCAGGTGCGCGCGCTGCTGATCGCCGCGGCCGGCCGGCCGCTGAAGATCCTGGTGCCGATGGTCACCGAGACCTCGGAATTCCGGCAGACGCGGCTGGTGGTGCGCAAGGAAATCGAACGGCTGGTACGGGCCGGCGACAAGGTGCCGGAAAAGCTCGAATTGGGCGCCATGATCGAGGTGCCATCACTGCTCTTCGAGCTCGACCAGCTATTGCCCCAGGCGGATTTCGTCTCCATCGGCTCGAACGACATGGTGCAGTTTCTCACCGCCGCCGATCGCGCCAATCCGCGTGTCGCCAAGAGCTACGATCCGATCGGGCTGCCCCGCCTCAGGGCGTTCCGCAGCATCGTCGAGGCGGCGAAGCGCTTCAATGTCCCGCTCACCATGTGTGGCGAGCTGGCCGGCAAGCCGGTCGAGGCGCTGGCGCTGATGGCGATCGGCATGACCCGGCTCAGCATGGGGCCGCCCTCGATCGGGCCGATCAAGGAAATGCTGCTAGGGCTCGAGCTCGAGCCGATCCGGCGGTCGGTGGCAGCGGCGCTGCTTGAGGGCGCCGACGGCGTGTCGATCCGTGAATTGCTCGGCGAATGGGTCGACCGGCAGGGACTGCCGGTGTAAAGAGCCGGCCTTATGGTTGTTACGTCCCCGGCCGCCAGCGCGATGACGATTGTCCCTGCGGGGAACCGCGGCTGCCAGCAGGCCCGCAGCAGGGCTTGCCGTTGCGCTGCGTCGGACTCACACGAGGCTAGATGACAAAGCTACCGCAGGAAAAGCTCGACGCGCTGGAGATGCGGTTCTCTGCCGTCGAGGCACAACTGGCCGCCGGCGCCGCGGGCGAAGCGTTCGTCCGCCTCTCCAAGGAATATGCGGAGCTCGAGCCGGTGGTGCGGCCGATCCTTGCCTACCAGAAGCTCAGCGCCGATTTGCGGGCAGCGGAGGAACTGGCGAGCTCCGGCGATCACGAGATGGCGGAGATGGCGCGGGCGGAAGTTGTCGACCTCGAGGCGAGGCTCGAGGCAATGACGCAGGAGATCCGCCTGCTGCTGCTGCCGCGCGACGAGGCGGACGCCAAGAACGTCATCCTCGAAATCCGCGCCGGCACCGGTGGCGACGAGGCGGCGCTGTTCGCCGGCGACCTGCTCCGGATGTACACGCGTTATGCGGATCTGCACGGCTGGAAGCTGACGCTGATGGAGGAAAGCCCCGGTGAGGCCGGTGGCTACAAGGAAGTCATTGCCTCGATCCATGGCAAGGGCGTCTATGCGCGGCTGAAGTTCGAGAGCGGCGTGCACCGGGTGCAGCGCGTGCCGGCCACCGAAGCGCAGGGCCGCATCCATACCTCCGCTGCGACGGTCGCCGTGCTGCCGGAGGTCGAGGAAATCGACATCGACATCAAGCCAGAGGATATCCGCATCGACACCATGCGCGCCTCGGGTGCCGGCGGACAGCACGTCAACACCACCGATTCGGCGGTGCGCATCACGCACATTCCCAGCGGCATCGTCGTCACCTCGGCGCTGAAGAGCCAGCACCAGAACCGGGCGCAGGCCATGGTGGTGCTGCGGGCGCGCCTCTACGAATCGTATCGGCTGGAGCGCGATACGGCGCGCTCGGAATCGCGCCGCGAACAAGTGGGCTCGGGCGACCGTTCGGAGCGCATCCGCACCTACAATTTTCCGCAGGGGCGGGTGACCGATCACCGCATCAATCTGACCCTCTACAAGCTCGACAAGGTGGTCGCCGGCGATGCCCTCGATGAACTCATCGAAGCGCTGATCGCCGATCATCAGGCGTCGCTGCTGGCCGCCATGGAGGGGGTGTCGTGAGCCCGCAAAGCGTATCCTGCCGGACCGGTGTGCCGTTGGGCGGGCGATGAATCTGCCGATTTCACCCACTTTCGGGGCGAGCTGGCGAGCGGTGCGCGATCGCTTTCGGGCGGCCGATGTCGATACGCCCGAACTCGACGCGCGGTTGCTCGCCGAGGCGGCCTTCGGGGTCGACCGGCTGGGACTGAGCGCGGCAGAAGGCCAGCCGATACCCGCCGACGCGGCAGCGCGGCTCGAGGCGTTTGCGCTCAGGCGGCTCGAAGGCGAGCCGGTGGCGCGCATCCTCGGACACAAGGAATTTTACGGCCTCGATTTCATTCTCAACGGCGCGACCCTGGTGCCGCGCCCGGAGACGGAATTGCTGGTCGATTTGGCGCTCGAAGCGGTGAAGGGGGCCGAGGCGCCTGTGCTGCTCGATCTCGGGACCGGCTGCGGCTGCATCATCATCGCCATCCTGGTGCACGCCAAGACCGCGCAGGGCATTGCCACCGATCTCTCCGAGGAAGCGCTGACGACGGCGCGCGAGAACGCGGAGCGGCACGGCGTGCTCGACCGGCTCGAATTCCGGGTGGGCTCGTGGTGCGCGCCGCTCGCCAACGATGAGGCGTTCGATGCCGTAGTGGCCAATCCGCCCTATGTGGAGACCGAGATCATCGCCCAGTTGCCGCCCGAGGTCAGCACGTTCGATCCACATCTGGCGCTCGATGGCGGGGAGGATGGACTGGCGGCCTATCGGGCGATTGCCGAGGGCATCACCGGGCATCTCAAACCCGGCGCGGCGCTGATGGTCGAGGTCGGGCACGAACAGGGCATCGAAGTGGGGGCCCTGCTGTCGACGGCGGGCTTCACGGGCATCGATATCAGAAAGGATCTGGCGGGGCTTGACCGCGTCGTCATTGCGCACCAGATGTGAGGCGTTGACGGTTCCGGGAATTTTCCGCTTGGAAAACCGGCGAGGACACGGTAGTTTCCGAGTGCTGTCAGGGCGCGATGGAGCGCTGGCGACGGCCACCCGTTCATCGGCGATGCACTTCCGGCAGCGCGGCCCCTTCGAAATCGGGCCCCTTTTTGATGATGCGGACACGGCCGATCCAAGCAGCCTTGGGGACGTTATTCAGAAACACCGACCAGCGGCGGCGCATCAGGTCCCCGTATGTTTCGCGTGCACCACGACCAAAATCTATCCCAACTCCAGTCAAAGCGACAAGATGAGACCAGGACAGCAGAATAATAACAATAACAGTAATAAGAACCGATCACGCGGTCGTAACAACAATGGCGGACGCAAGCATCTCAACCCGTTGTCGCGGAATTATGAGAGCAACGGGCCGGACGTGAAGGTGAGGGGCAACGCCGCCCACATCGCCGAGAAATACGTCCAGCTCGCCCGGGATGCGCACGCTTCAGGCGATTCGGTGATGGCGGAAAACTATCTGCAGCACGCCGAGCACTACTACCGTATCGTGTCGGCGGCGCAGCCGCAGGTGCCGCGTAGCGACCAGTTCGGGCAGGAAATTCCGCTCGAGGACACTGACGACGAGGATTTCGGCGCCGACGAGCAGTCGCGTTTCGATACGCCGCAGTTCCGCGCCAGCCTGCAGAACGAGCGTCCCTACCAGGACGACAGGCAGCAACAGCCGCAGCCGCAGGGTGAGCGGTCATTCGACCGCAACCGCGACGACCGGCCGCGCGAGGACCGGCAGCAGCCGCAGCGTGACGACCGGCCCCGCTTCGACCAGCAGCGCAATAGCGAGCAGCCGCAACTGGCGCTGCAGAGTGCGCCGGTCGCGGCGGCCGAGGGCGAGCCGCAGGAGGCCGCTCCCGAGGTGCAGGCCGATGGCGTGACCGCTGAGGGCGAGCCGCGCCGGGTGCGCGAGCGGCGCCCGCGGCGCCGTCGTCCGGCCTTGGCCGAGGGCGGCCCGATCGATCCCAATGGCCCGCAGCCCGATGTCGGCGACCTGCCGGCGTTCATCACCGCGGGCGGCACCAACCCGGCCGAATAGGCGGGGCCCACCCAAGCAAGATTGTGAACAGGCCGGGCGGCATTGCCCGGCCTTTTCGTTTGCAGATGCCCTTCCTATATCATGGTGCGAAGTGCCGAACATGCCGCCAGGGCGGGTGTTTTAGATCCAGCACTTCGGGGCGACCGGCGCGTGCTGACTGATGGGTCGCGTGTTCGAATCGGAAGAGTGGACCCCACTTTTCCCCGGACATGCTCCAGATGTGGGCGGGCCGGCGTGCATGAGGAGCAAGAGATGAATATCGAAAAATATACCGAGCGGGCCCGCGGCTTCATCCAGAGCGCGCAGACGTTTGCACTCGGCAAGGGGCATCAGCAGTTTCTGCCGATCCATCTGCTGAAAGTGCTGCTCGACGACGAGGAAGGCCTTGCCTCCGGGCTGGTCGAGCGCGCCGGCGGCGACATCAAGCTGGCCCGGGCCGATACCGAGGCGGCGCTCAGGAAGATTCCCACGGTTTCGGGCGGCGGCGTCAGCCAGCTCTATTTGTCGCGCGAGATCGCGCGGGTGTTCGATACCGCCGAGGAAGCTGGCAAGAAAGCCGGCGACAGTTTCGTGACGGTCGAGCGGCTGCTGCTGGCCCTCTGCATCGAAAAGGACACCGATGCCGGTAAGGTGCTGGCTGCCGCGCAAGTGACGGCGCAGGGCCTCAACGAGGCGATCAATGCGCTGCGGAAGGGCCGTACCGCCGATTCGGCGTCGGCCGAGAACGCTTATGACGCGCTGAAGAAATACGCTCGCGACCTGACCGCCGATGCGCGGGAGGGCAAGCTCGATCCGGTGATCGGCCGCGACGAGGAGATCCGTCGTGCCATCCAGGTGCTGTCGCGTCGCACCAAGAACAATCCGGTGCTGATCGGGGAGCCCGGCGTCGGCAAGACCGCCATCGCCGAGGGCTTGGCGCTCCGGATCGTCAACGGCGACGTGCCGGAATCGCTGAAAGGCAAGGCGCTGCTGGCCCTCGATCTTGGGGCGCTGGTGGCGGGCGCCAAGTATCGCGGCGAGTTTGAAGAGCGCCTCAAGGCGGTGCTCAACGAGATCGAGTCGGCTGACGGCAATATCATCCTGTTCATCGACGAGATGCACCAACTGGTCGGGGCGGGCAAGTCCGACGGCGCCATGGACGCCTCCAACCTGCTGAAGCCGGCGCTGGCCCGCGGGACGCTGCACGCGGTGGGCGCAACGACGCTCGACGAGTACCGCAAATATATCGAAAAGGATGCGGCGCTCGCCCGGCGCTTCCAGCCGGTATTCGTCGACGAGCCGACGGTCGAAGATACCATTTCGATCCTGCGCGGGCTCAAGGAAAAGTACGAGCTGCACCACGGCATCCGGATTTCGGACTCGGCCCTGGTGAGCGCGGCGACGCTGTCGAATCGCTACATCACCGACCGGTTCCTGCCCGACAAGGCCATCGACCTGATGGACGAGGCGGCGGCGCGGCTGCGCATGGCGGTCGATTCCAAGCCCGAGGCGCTGGACGAGCTTGATCGGCGCATCATGCAGCTCAAGATCGAGCGCGAGGCGCTGAAGAAGGAGACCGACGACGCCAGCAAGCAGCGGCTGGTGCGGCTCGACGGCGAGCTGTCCGACCTCGAGGAGCAGGCGCAGGCGCTGTCGCAGCGCTGGCTCGCCGAAAAGGAACGCCTGCAGGGTGGGCAGAAGCTCAAGGAAGAGCTCGACAAGTCCCGTACCGAGCTCGAGCTGGCGCAGCGCAATGGCGATTTCACCCGCGCGGGGGAGCTCGCCTATGGCGTCATTCCCGACCTCGAGAAGCGCATCAGCGCGGCCGAGAGCAACAAGGCCGACGGGGACGGTTCGCCGATGGTCGCCGAAGTGGTGCAGCCGACCGACATCGCCCAGGTGGTTTCCCGCTGGACCGGCATCCCGGTCGACCGGATGCTGGAGGGTGAGCGCGACAAGCTGCTGCACATGGAGCAGTCGCTGAGCGGCCGCGTCATCGGCCAGGCCGAGGCCGTTGCAGCGGTGAGCCGGGCGGTGCGCCGCTCGCGGGCCGGCCTGCAGGATCCGAATCGCCCGATCGGCTCATTCATGTTCCTCGGGCCTACGGGTGTCGGCAAGACCGAGTTGACCAAGGCGCTGGCGCAGTTCCTGTTCGACGACGAGACCGCCATGGTCCGGCTCGACATGTCGGAGTTCATGGAAAAACATTCCGTTGCCCGCCTGATCGGGGCGCCGCCGGGTTATGTCGGCTACGACGAAGGGGGCGTGCTCACCGAAGCGGTGCGCCGGCGGCCTTACCAGGTGATCCTGTTCGACGAGATCGAAAAGGCGCACCCGGACGTGTTCAACGTGCTGCTGCAGGTGCTCGATGATGGGCGGCTGACAGACGGGCAGGGGCGGACGGTGGATTTTCGCAACACGCTGATCATCCTCACCTCCAATCTCGGGGCCGAGTATCTGGTCCAGCTCAAGGACGGTGAGTCGGTCGAATTGGTGCGGGGCAAGGTGCTTGACATGGTCAAGGCGGCGTTCCGGCCGGAATTCCTCAACCGGCTCGACGAGATCCTGCTGTTCCATCGGCTGGAGCGCGACCAGATGTCGGCGATTGTCGATATCCAGATGGGACGGCTCGAAAAGCTGCTGAAGGATCGCGACATCGTGCTGGTGCTGACGCCCAAGGCCCGCGAGTGGCTGGCGGCGGAAGGCTATGACCCGGCCTATGGGGCGCGGCCGCTGAAGCGGGTGATGCAGCGTGAGTTGCAGGACAAGCTCGCGGAGGAACTGCTGGCCGGCCGGATCGGCGACGGGGCGACGGTGCGGGTGGATGCCGGTGATGGCGGCCTGCTGCTGTTCCCCGAGGCAGAGAGCGTTACTGACGCCGCGGCCTGAAAGGGCAATGCCAGATTGCGGGAGGCCGGCGGCGATGCCGGCCTCCTCTTATTGTAGCTGCGGCTTGCGCAGGAAGGCGTCGCGGTCGGCGGTCTTGACGCGGAGCCAGATCTCGCGGTCATCGCGGACGATGCGCAGCGGCACTTCGGCCCCCGGCAGGCCGGTGCTCCACAGCTTGCGGTAGAAATCCGCGAGACCCTCGATGGCCCCGTCGCGCACGTCCGAGATGATGTCACCGCTTCGAATGCCCGCCCTTGCGGCCGGGCTGTCGGCGGCGACGTTCATCACCGTCACCTTGCCATCGCTGTCGGCGGAAAACACCCCGAGCCAGGGCCGCGGCGGCCGGTTGGCGCGACCACGCTTCAGCAGGTCATCGAGGATGGGCGGCAGGAGGCTGATCGGCACCGCCATGTTGATGTCGGCGACCTGCTCGCCGTCGCTCATCTGCAGCCGCAACGAGCCGATGCCGAGCAGCTTGCCGTCGGCGCCAACCAGCGCCGCCCCGCCCCAGGACGGATGCGCCGGGGCGGTAAAGATCGCCTCGTCGAGCAGATATTCCCAATAGCCGGCGAATTCCTGCTTGGCGACAATATTGGCCGCTACCGAGCGGCCGAGCCCGTCGACGAAAACTACCGGATCGCCAAGCTTGCTGGCGGCCGAATCGCCGAGCTCGAGGGGGGGCAGTTGCAGTTCGCCGAGCGCCTGCACCAGGCCGAAGCCGGTGGCCTGATCGTAGGCCAGGGCGTGGCCGGGAACGGCGCGGTGGTCGTGCGTTGTCAGCCACACCTGCGTCGCTTCGGTGATCAAATAGCCGATGGTCAGCACGAGACCGGTGTCGCCAATCACCACGCCGCTGCCTTCGCGGCTGGTGCCGAGGGAACTCGCCGTGAAGGCATCGTCGGGGACGGAGGCACGCAGCGTCACGATGGATCGCAACAAGTTATCACTCGCCATGCCGTGCTCCTCTCATTGCAGTGTACTACCGGTAAGATGCGGTGCCGCGCGGCGCGCTGCAAGGGCGGGGCGCTATGGCAAGGGGCCGGTCAGGAACAAGGTGATGCGCAGGCCGCCGTGCAGGATTGACGGCCCAGGCGGCAGAAAGGGCAAATGGGTTGCCCGGGCAAGCGTTCCTTCGCTCGTCACCAGCCCGACGCGCCAGCCCGCGAAGCGGGTCTTGAGGGTTTGTCCGAGCGCCGCGTAAAGGGCGGCCAGCCGCCGGCGATCGCCGAGGCGGGTGCCATAGGGCGGATTGACGATGACGAGACCCGGCGGTCCCGGCGGTGCCACGAGTTCGGATATCGTCCTCTGACGGAATTCGGTGCAGTCGCTAACCCCGGCGCGCGCCGCATTGGCCTCGCTCATGGCGATGGCGCCCGCGTCGCGGTCGGTGCCGAAAAAGCGATGGACCGGCGTCTTGCGGTGGTCGACCTCGCGCAGATGCTGCCAGGCCGCCGCGTCGAAGCCGACCAATTGCTCGAAGGCAAAATGTCGCGAGCGGCCCGGATCGAGGCCGGCGGCGATTTCGGCCGCCTCGATGACCAAGGTGCCCGACCCGCACATCGGATCGAGCACCGGCTCCCCACCATCGAAGCCGCATTGGCGCAGCAGCAGGGCCGCCATGGTTTCGCGCATCGGGGCGCGGTTTACGGCCTCCTTGTGGCCGCGCTTGTGGAGGCTCTCGCCCGAGGTATCGACGCTTATGGTGCACAGATCGTCCTCGATCCGCGCCATGACGCGGATTTCGGCGGTGGCCGAGATCGGGGCGCCGAGCGTTTCCCGGATGGCGGTCTCGATGCGCTGCGTCGCGGCGCCGGCGTGATAGATGCGCGAGTGGCGGCAGGTCGCCTCAACCCGGATCGGCACGTCGGGCCGCAGCACGGCGCCCCAGGTGACCCGACGGGCGCGCTTGTCGAGCTGGGCGAGATGCATGGCCCGGAAGGCGTCGAGGCGCGCCAGCACGCGGCTGGCGCCGCGCAGTTCGAGATTGGCGCGCCACACCTCGCTCCAGCCACCGCGCACCACGACGCCCCCCTCGACCATCGTCGGCGCCGCGAAGCCCTTTTCGCGTACCTCGTCGCAAAGGGCGGCCTCGAGCCCGGGAGTGGCGACGAGAAAAATGTCGAATTCGGCAGGGACGGTCATGCGCGCCTTCATAGCCGGGCACGAGGGGACCGGCGAGTTGATTCCGACGGGCGGCGAAACGGCGGGGGCTGGCGGCCCGCTGATGGACGCTTGACCCTTCTGGCGCGAAATTGCTAGAACAAAAAGTGAACATTAGGAGGTGAAAATGGCCGAAACCTATCAGATCGACTATCTCGAATTTCCGTCTGTCGACGGGCGCAAGTCGCGGCGGTTCTTCGAGGAGGCGTTCGGCTGGAGCTTTATCGACTACGGGCCGACCTATCACGCCATCGAGGCGGCGGGGAGCGAGGCCGGCATCCAGGCCGATTCGAGCGAGGCTACGGCGGCGCCGCTCGCCATCGTGCGGACGAGCGATCTCGAGGCAGCGCAGCGCGCGGTGGAACTGGCGGGCGGGGTGATTACCCGCGCTGCATTCGATTTCCCCGGTGGTCGGCGCTTTCACTTCCGGGAGCCCGGCGGCAACGAGATGGCAGTGTGGCGGTCGCGGGAGTGACGTAAGGGCGGCAATGCGCCTTATCTCAAAGGGTGAGAGCCCGCATTTCGAGGCAATCAAAAATGGGAAAGCTCGAGTAGGATGCTGCCATGACCGCCACCACCGCGCTCCCCGCCGCCACCTTCTGTCCGCCCGAAGCGCGCCGCTATGTGCTGATCGCGGCGATTCTTGCCTCGGCGATGGGCTTCATCGACGGGTCGGTGGTTTCCATCGCCATCCCGGCGATCCGCGCCGATCTCGGGGCCTCGCTGGGCGATGCGCAGTGGGTGTCGAACGGCTACATGCTGCTGATGGCTTCGCTGATCCTCATCGGCGGGGCGGCGGGCGACCGCTTCGGCCTGCGACGGGTATTCGGCTTCGGCATTGCGCTATTCGTCGCGGCTTCGCTGTTCTGTGCGCTGGCCCCGACGCCGCTCCTCCTCATCATCTGCCGCGCCGTGCAGGGTCTGGGCGCCGCTTTCATGGTGCCCGGCAGCCTGGCGCTGATCGCCAAGGCCTATCCGCGCGAATCGCGGGGCAAGGCGATCGGCATCTGGGCCACCGCCGCGTCGCTGACCACCATTCTGGGGCCGGTGCTAGGCGGTGCCCTGCTCAGTGCGCTCGGCGACTGGAGCTGGCGACTGGTGTTTGCCATCAACCTGCCGTTCGGGCTCGGGGCGCTGGCCCTGTTGTGGGCGAAAGTGCCGCCCGATCCGCCCGCCGACGGCCGACGCCTCGACTGGATCGGTGGGGTGCTGATTACTGCGGCGTTGCTGCTGATCGCGCTGGGCCTTACCGCCGAGGGAGCCGAGGCAAGCGTGCCGGGAATCGGGCAGGTGCTGGGCCTTGCCGGACCGGGCGTGGTGCTGGTCGGGGTGTTCCTGGCCTGGGAGGCGCGCGTGGCGGCGCCGATGCTGCCGCTGCGGCTGTTTCGCAACCGGGCGTTCTCGGGGTCCAACGCGCTGACCTTCGCGCTGTATTTCTCGCTCGCGGCAATCTCGTTCTATCAGCCGATGACGCTGATCGCCGGCTGGGGCGTCACTCCGGCACTGGTGTCGGTGAGTTTCCTGCCCGTCGGCATCTGCCTCACCCTGTTGTCGCCGGTCAGCGGCGGGCTTGCCGACCGCTATGGCACGGCGAAGCTGATCGCCGGCGGCGCCAGCCTCGTAGCGCTGGCCTTTGCGGGCCTCGCCCTCACTGCGCCGCTGCAGAACCTCTGGCTCGGGGTGATGCCGCTGATGACGCTGATGGGCATCGGCATGGGCTTCGTGGTGACGCCGCTGTCGACGGCGGTGATGACCTCGGTCGCCGACAGCGACACCGGCACCGCATCCGGGGTCAACAATGCCGTGTCGCGCGTCGCGGGGCTGCTGGCCGTCGCGATCATGGGCGGCGTCGCTGCTGTCGTGTTCGTCCACGCCACCGGGGGCAATTCCAGCCTGTCGTTCGGCAAGCCCGCCGCGGCGGGGGAGTTCACGGCCGAGGTCGAGGCGGTGCGCGTCGCCGCCACCAATGCCGCGTTCGCGGCCGTGGCCTGGACCACCGCGGCGCTCTCCGCCGTTTCGGCCGCGATTGCGTGGGTGACGTTGGGAAAGGGAGAACGACCGGCGGGCAGGGAATAGTCGGGATGGTGAGAATGGCTGTGGGCAGGGCGGATAGCGGTTCTTTGCTATTTCGCCATTTGCCCCTTCAGCTCACCAGTCGCCACTTCCCTCAACCGTTCGACGCTGCTGGCGTCGCCGTAGTCGGGGGGGGTGGCGTCGTAGTGGCGACCATCGGCACGGCCTCGCGCTTCATCAGGTCCTTGATCTGGCCGACGGCGGCGGCGAATCGCTGCTGGTCCTGCGAGGGTAAGGTCTTGTCGCGCGGCAGCTTGACCGACAGGGGGTCGACGAAATTGCCGTTGATCCGCACCTCGAAGTGCAGGTGCGGGCCGGTCGCGTCGCCGGTATGGCCAACATAGCCGATGACCTCGCCCTGGCGCACCCTGGCGCCAACACGGGTGACGTCGGCAATGCGGCTCATGTGGCCGTAGGCGGTCTCGAAGCCGTTGACGTGCTTGATCATGACGAAGCGCCCGTAGCCTGTGCTCCAGCCGGCGCGCTCCACCACGCCATCGCCGGCAGCGTAAATCGGGGTTCCCTCGCGGGCGCCGAGGTCGACGCCGGTATGCAGTTTGCGGGTGTGGAAGACCGGGTGGATGCGCCAGCCAAAGGGGCTCGTGACACGGATGCCGCCGCCCTGCAGGGGCCGGCGTGTCAGGAAGCGCTTGCCGCTTTCCCCGTCGGCATCGAAGAATTCGGTCGTGCCGTCATCCTCGCGGAAGCGGAACAGTTCGTGCTTGGTGCCCGACAGGGTGAGCGCCACGTAGAGCAGCTCCTGCTTGCCGGCGGCGTCGGGGGGCGATTCCAGCATCTCGATGGAATCGCCGGCACTGATCTTCTTCGTCTCGTCGACGTCATAGGCGTACATGCCGATGATGCGCCGGGTGATGTCGTCGGGCACGTCGTGCTTGCGCGCCGTCTCCCAGATCGAACGATAGACGGTGGGCAGGCTCGCGACGCTGATGTCTTCGGTGTCCTCCGCCGGGAACTTGATCTCCGGCGGCGCCGTCGCCAGCACGTAGTGTCCGTTGTCTGTCAGGGCGACGGTCGCGGCGTGCTTGTCCCCGATATAGATGCTCATGCGATAGGGGATCAGCGTGTCGGTGTTGCGCGACGGGCCGAAGAGGATGCGCAACCGCGCGCCCTGCGGCAGGTCGGTCGAGGGGTAGACGTTGTGCAGCGTTGCGGTGATGGCGCTGATCATGTCCTCGGTGAAGCCGTTCTTGAGCAGCGTCGTTTCGAGCGGGGCCGATTCTCGTACCGTCAGGATGCGCTCGGTGCGCCCAAGGCTGGCGTCGTCGGCGCTGCGGGTCTTGGGCATCACGGTGACGTTTTCGGCGACGCCCGGCGCCAGGCCGTTCGTGACGACGCCGAGATCGTGCAGGCTGCTGTCGGGCTCGCCGGGGTCGGCATAGAATGCCGCCTGATCGTTGTCCGAATAGGCCCCCTCGACGGCGGCCTTGACGAAATCGGCCGCCGCCTGGTCGGTAATGATGCGCGTTGGCACGAGCGTCGGGGGCAGGGCGCTGAGATGTACGGCGACATCGCCCTCGACCTCGGCCCCATAGATATCGGTGGAAACGATGGGCGCCTTGTCGGCGCTGACATTATCGATCGCGTTGAGAGCGGCTACGGGATCGTAAGCGGGGACGTCGTCGGAAAGGGAAGTGGCGACGGTCGCCAGCGTCGCCCGGATGCGCTCGAACGATTGCTTGCGGATCATGTCCTTGCCGTCGACATTCTCCTTGATCGAAGCCTCGACGGTCTCCACCTCGGAGCGTGTCTGCTGCACGGGACGGGCACGCGCGCTCTTGACCACCACATTGCCGCTCTGCACGGCCCCGCCGCGCGTGAGAATCTGCAGCGCTTCATAGGCGGTCGAAAAGGTCGACTGGCCTTCGAAGGAAACGTAGAGCGCCGCTCCCATCAGCAGGACGCTGGTCAGCCCGGTCATCACCGTCCCGGTGAGCCAGGCGAAGCTCAGTTCGCGGCCGTGGGGGATGCCGCCATCGGTCGAGGCCAGGGTCAGCGCCGGCCCATCTTCGAAGCCGGTGGCGCGCAGGAGCGCAAATTGCCGATTTCGCTGCGCTGCGTTCACTACCGCTCCGGCGTCATGAAGCTTAATCCTGCCGAAGCGTTTCCTCGGCGGCAGAGCGTTTGCGCGCCCACACGGGCGAGTCAAGGCGTGTCCGGGGCGTTGAATCGGAAAGAAATGCGGCAAAACTGCGCTTCGGCGCACCTGAGGGTAGGGAAGCCGGCGTCGCCCTTCCATGCCGGCGACCTCCTGGGGCCCACTGAAAGCGGCCAAGACCCGGGGCTTTTCCACCGACGAACCGAAAATGTCGATTTTGTCACTTTCGGTTGTTGACAGAAAATGGGGGTCCCCATATAACCCGCCAATCGCTGCAGCGGCGGCACGGAAACGCACCGCCCGCTAAGGCAAACCACTGAAATCAAAAAGCAATTTTTGGCTTCAGGTTTTCAAGTTTCGGTAAGAAACGAAAATTGAAAATGGGGTGTTGACAGACTTAAACGTCTCGACTACAACCCGCCACGTTGACGACGATGAGCACTGGCTGCTCCCACTGTTGACGATTTCTGAAAGGGCAGAGGTGCTGCCGGGCAACCGGAGGCAAGCTCTTGCTTTCTGAATTTGGAAGCTCTGCTTCCACCGACGTCTAGCCCACCCGGGCCAAGGGGTCTGCTCTTTGACATTGTGAAGATGGAAGAAAGGGAAACGTGGTCGGCGAGGTTCTTGCGAGCTGAACCTGATCTCCGGATCAGAAGTAGGCTAACATGCGACTTCGACGGTGCTACGTTTCTTTTAGAGGTACACTACCAATCACGTTGCCCTCGGGCAGCAGTGACAGGTGTGTGTCCTCGTCAATAGCAAACGTGCATGCGTCGACTAAAGTCATGTTCAAACTTGAGAGTTTGATCCTGGCTCAGAACGAACGCTGGCGGCAGGCTTAACACATGCAAGTCGAGCGCCCCGCAAG
>Ga0207657_10001764_pt1 | contig 23354 bp, 30 predicted proteins | sample KBSC33metaG_FD_184316 | JGI IMG/M metagenome (GOLD analysis project Ga0207657, IMG submission 184316) | Corn rhizosphere microbial communities from Kellogg Biological Station, Michigan, USA - KBS C3-3 metaG (SPAdes) (version 2) | ecosystem: Host-associated > Plants > Roots > Rhizosphere > Soil ... | reverse complement strand
ACGCGCGGTTCGATGTTTTGTGTTCCTCCCGGATTATATCTGTCTGCGGGAGGGCCGATGCATGTTGGCCAAGAAGCTGCTCAAGCGCCGCCGTTGGCGAATAAAGCTCAGCGAAGCCCAAGGGCATCGCTGCTGCTATTGCGGCATCCCGCTGATTGATGCGCCACGACAGCAGAATTCGGCGACGCTCGAACATGTCATTCCGGAAGCGGCGGGTGGATGGGATGGCGATATCAACCTCGTCGTGGCCTGCAAATTCTGCAACGAGGGACGCGGTACGATGTTGGCCGCATCGTATTTCGACCTGGTCGTAAAACTCGGGCGGGAGGAAGCGAACCGGCTGGGGCTGCGCTGGCGAAAGCGGATTATTGGTCACAACCCGTTGCGGCTTCGCGAAAACGCGATCTCCCAGCACAAACGCGGAAAGTTGTATCGAATGCTTGCGCGGGAATATCGCAAACGCATCGCGCGTCGCGGAAACGCCGGCACTGCGAGCGGTGTCTCTCCCGGCTAGGTCAAATCCGTGCCTAGCCCTGACGCAATCCTCGCCGGGGTATGACAGGTGTGTTCTGGGTTGAGGAGCGAAAGTTGAGAGATGCCGCACTACCGACGGTGATGCGAAAGATCGCCTCGCATGCTTTTCAATCGATCGCGTAGTAAGCGCCCTTATTCTTCGTATGAATGTTCGTGACCTTCGGCACGCTTATCTTGCCGTCCAGCAGACCGAGGCACACATAGATGTTCTGATAGCCTTTGCGATCCCAGTAAATCGGTGAGCCGCATGTGCCGCAGAAGGTTCGGACGGTGCTGCGCGACGATTTATAGGCTCGAAGTGCCGCGGTTTTTTTGAAACCAAGTGCATCGCGCTCCACACCAACGAAGGCGCCATGCATGCCGTAATTCTTGCGGCATTGGGTACAGTGACAGAAATAGGCGTCATCCAGAACTCCTTTGAAGGAGAAGCGGATGTCGCCGCATAGGCAAGAGCCTCGATAAGTTTTGGCTCTCACGCGCGTTCAATCTTCACGCCAAATCCGCGCGCAGCCGCTGGCGCAGCACGTCGATGGGGATGAGTTTGCCCTTGTCTTCGTACTGCCAGAACGTCCAGCCGTTGCAGGCGTCGAGGCCCTGCACATGGGCGCCGATCTGGTGGATCGAGCCGGTGGCGTTGTCGCACACCAACGTTCCATCCGCGCGGACCTTCGCCTGATGGCGCTTTTGCGGTCCGCGCAAGATGGTACCCGGCGGCAATAACCCTCGTTCGACAACCCACCCAAAAGGAATGCGCGGTTCGCTCCGCTTTGATTTTGTGACTTCGATGGCGTCCTTGTCCGCGGGCTCGATGCTCGCGATGCGGCGGCGCGCGACGCTGGCGTATTTCGCTTCGCGCTCCAGCCCGATGAAGCGGCGGCCGAGGCGGCGCGCGACGGCGCCGGTCGTTCCCGAACCGAAGAAGGGATCGAGGATCACGTCGCCCGGCTTGGACGACGACAGGATCACGCGATGCAGCAGGCTTTCCGGCTTCTGCGTGGAATGCGCCTTGTCGCCGTTCTCATCCTTCAAGCGCTCGCCGCCGGAGCAGATCGGCAGCGTCCAGTCGGAACGCATCTGCAGATCGTCGTTCAGCGCCTTCATCGCTTCGTAGTTGAAGGTGTAGCTCTTCTGCTTCTGGTCGCGCGTGGCCCAGATCATGGTTTCGTGCGCGTTGGTGAAGCGCTTGCCGCGGAAGTTCGGCATCGGGTTGGTCTTGCGCCAGATCACATCGTTCATGATCCAGAAGCCGAGATCCTGCAGGATCGCGCCGACGCGGAAAATGTTGTGATAGGAGCCGATCACCCACAGCGCGCCTTCGGGTTTCATCACGCGGCGGGCGGCAGTGAGCCATTCGCGGGTGAACTTGTCGTAGTCGGCGAAGCTGGAGAACTGATCCCACTTGTCGTCGACGGCATCGACCTTGGATTGGTCGGGGCGGTGGAGGTCGCCCTGAAGCTGCAGGTTGTAGGGTGGGTCCGCGAAGATGAGGTCAGCGCAGCCTTCCGGCAGCGCGTTCATGCTCTTGATGCAGTCGCCTTCGATGACGCGGTCGAGCGCGTCGTTCAGGTCCAGTTTGAAGTTGGTCATTGCCCGCCCGAATCATCCACAGGCAGGCAAAGTGATTCGTGCTGATTCGCACGTCAAGAGTCTTGGTGAATCAAAGCGTTACGACTTGAGTCACAGGCTCCTGTGGATACAACATATTGTGGATAGGTGCGAAAGAACGGCGGTGATGCAGGCAGGGGCCGTGGGCTTTGAGGCCTTTGTAGTGCTCCGGCGTGCCGTAACCCTTGTTGTTGCACCAGTCGTAATAGGGGTGTTCGTCGTGCAGCGCGCGCATCATCCGGTCACGCGTGACCTTGGCGATGATCGAGGCCGCGGCGATGGAGACGGAGCGCGCATCGCCCTCGACCAGCGTATCGCAGGGGCAGGGCAGCGCGGGGGCATCGTTGCCGTCCACCAGCGCGAACATGGCGGCGACCTTCAGCTCGCGCACCGCGCGCGCCATCGCAAGATGTGTGGCCTGGCGGATGTTGATGAGGTCGATTTCATCGACCGTGCCGATGCCGACGCCCACCGCTATCGCGCATTCCATGATCTGTGGGAACAACTCTTCGCGCGTCTCTTCATCGAGCTGCTTGGAGTCATTGATGCCCTTGGGCACCTTTTTCCGATCAAGAATGACCGCTGCCGCTACGACAGGTCCGGCGAGCGGACCACGGCCGGCTTCATCCACGCCGCAAATGGGCCCGGTCATGGTCTTCAGCAGACGCGACTCGTAGATGTAGTGTGGCATCAGCCGCCTTATAGCGCGGCCCGCGCGAAGGTGCAGCGCCTGCGCCGCGGCAAAACTGTTGACGGCATGGGGATGTGACGATGACGGCAATCAATTTCGGGACCGATCTGAAGGGCCAGGTCGCGCTCGTCACCGGTGCTTCGGCCGGACTTGGCGTGCGTTTCGCGAAGGTGCTGGCGCAATGCGGCGCGAAAGTCGCGATCACGGCGCGGCGCATGGAAAAGCTGGAAGCGCTGGCGAAAGAAATTCGCGCGGAAGGTGGCGAGGTTTTGCCGCTGCAACTGGATGTGACGCAGGCCGACCAGCTTCTTGATGTCGTGGGCAGGGCGGAAGCCGCGCTCGGCACCGTGACCATCCTCGTAAACAATGCGGGCATTCCCGATGCACAGCGGGCGATCAAGATGTCCGTCGATCTGATCGACCGCGTCATCGATACGAATTTGCGTGCGCCTTACATCCTGTCCTGCGAAGTCGCGCGGCGGCTGATCGCGGCGAAAATGCCGGGGCGGATCGTCAACATCGCGTCCAGCGCGGCGTTCGAATATGGCGGCAACGGCGCGGCGCTTTATTCCACGACCAAGGGCGCCGTCGTTCGCATGACGCAGGCGCTGTCGGTGGAATGGGCGCCGTTCAACATCAATGTAAACGCCATCGCGCCGGGCGCGTTCTCCTCGGAGATGATGGACGGGATGTTGGCGCGCGTGGGTGACATCAGCCAGCATTTCCCGCGCAAGCGCATCGGCGATCCGGTGCAACTCGACAGCACGCTGCTTTATCTGGTTTCGCCGTCGTCGGATTTCGTGACGGGAACCTGCATCCGCGTGGATGACGGGCAGGGACAGAAATAGCCCAGGCTAAAGCGCTGGCGTGGCGACGATGCCGTGTGATGTACGAGAAATCCCGCGCATGGCCTGAATGACGAAGCCCGCATCCTGAAGCGCCTTACAGGCGGCGGAGACTTCGTCGCCGTTGCGGCTGAGCGGGTTGGGCGCTTTCGAGCGCTTGCCGTGTAACCTCAGCACCAGCACGAACTTGCCGCCCGGCGCGAGCAGCGAACGGATTTCGGCGAGTGTCGTCGCCGGATGCGTCCAGAACTGGAAGGAGTGCAGGGCGGTGATCGCATCATACGGCCCATCTTTGGGCAATCGCGTGTCGTCGCCTTCAAGAAGCTCGATTGTCATCTTCTTGCGGAAGCGGCGCAGTTTCTTCTGCGCCGTTTCGACCATCAGCGGTGAAGGATCGACGCCAGCGAGTTTCGCGGGCTTCAGCTTCTTGGCGACGAGCTTTTCCAGATGCCCGGTGCCGAAACCGATTTCGAGATAGGCATTCGGTTTCACGGAACGAAGCTGTTCGACGGTCCAGTGATAAGCGGGCTTGTTCAGACGGGCCATCAGCCCGCCGAATATCCGTCCGATCCGCCCCCGCGGGCGTTCCGCCTGCGAGAACTTTCGCCCCTCTCTGGCCATTGTTCACTCCGGCCGGTCCACTACAAGCCGCGTGAAAGACGCGGTCAGCACCAGCGCCGCAAAAGCGATGGTGACCGGGAACAAGTTTCCCAGACCCACTGTGACTGTTTCAATCGCGGCCATGATGCGGTCGAGCGGCAGGGCGGCGAGGATGATGGCGGCTGTCACAATAAGGACTAGCTGATCCAACAGCTTATCACGCTCTTGCAACGCGAGTGCGCGCCTTGCAACAGACGCGGAAAATCCATCATCGGCCACCGAAGCGAGCGGTTTGGAGAGCAGGGCGTCCAGATCGGCTGTCATGATCCGCCTTCCAGCAGCGCGCGCAGTTTCTCGCGACCGCGCAGTATATGCGATTTCACAGTGCCGAGCGGCATCTCCAAAATCGCGGCGGCCTCCTCGTTGGAATGGCCCAGCGCATAGCAGAGCGTGAGGGCGGCGCGCTCGGCGGCGGAGATTCTACGCATCGCGCTCTCCAGATCGAGCGCGACATCGGGCGAGGTTTCGATGCTTTGCTCGGGCAGGTCTTCCATCAGTTCCGGTTTGCGCTTGCGGGCTTCCATGAGAAAGCGCGACCAGGCGATGCGTGTGAGCCATCCGGTGAATGATCCCTCGCCGCGATATTGCGAAAGCTTGCGCCACGCTTCGAGGAACGTCTCCTGTGCCAGGTCGTCCGCCAATGCGTAATCCGTGCGCGTGAGGCGGCGCAGAAAGCCGCGCAACGGCGACTGGTTCTGCCGCACGAGCACGCCGAAGGCCGCGGCATCTCCACCCGCGGCCCGCGCTATCAGATCGGACTCGTTCATCCCGTGACAGCATAACGCCTCATTGTAGCGGCGTGCGTGGACGATCGAAGAAATGAGCCAACACGCGGCTGAGGCCGATCATGAAGGGGAAGATGGCGACAAAGGGCAGCCATCCGGGTCCGCTTCCGCCCATATCGCCATCGCCGAAGAGGCTGTTGAAATTGCCCGTGGTCATCGCCCACAGGAAGACGAACAGCGCTGCGCCGATGCACATCAGGTAAATGCCGCCGGCCAGCGAATAGCGATGCCAACCGCCGCGATAGCCGCCGCCGTCGTAATAGCGGCCATTGCCATTGCCGCTCAGAAGTTCCGGCGGGATCGGTTGACCTTTCTCAGCCAGCTTCTCGATCATCCGGTGGCGGCTGGTGCGCTCGCGATAGCCGAAGAAATTGCTGACGAACACGATCAGCACGATAGCGCCCCAGAAGATCGCGGTGATCAGAAGCCCGTTTCCATGGGTGATGAACATTGCCTGCTCCCTTGCGGCCAAACTGGCCCGTTATCAGCCAGATGCGGGCAGGGCGCGGTTTGGATGCAGGGCCGGGGAATTGAATGTCGATTTTTTGGATTTGGCTGTTGTGATTTCTCCAGATTTTGTAGCTCTAGTCAGCGTCGCTACCTCTATTTGTTTTTCAAAATTGAGGGGATCCCCCTCCCGCTCCCTAGAGCAGTTCCAACTGCTGCCCGGCCTGGATCGGGCGTTTGAATTGTGACGTATCCAGCGGGCGGTGGTCCGCGTTGAGGCAGAGGCGTTTCACGGCCATGTGGAAACGGCGCGAGATCATGTCGGCATAGGGACCGGTGCCGCGCATGCGGGTGTTCCACTGGGCGTCGTAATCCTTGCCGCCGCGCATGGAGCGGATGAGCGACATGACATGCTTGGCGCGTCCCGGCTCGTTCGCTTCCAGCCATTCGCGGAAGAGATCTTTGATTTCCAGCGGCAGGCGCAGCAGCACATAACCGGCCGAGCGCACGCCGGCGTCCTTCGCCGCGTCCAGAATGGATTCGATTTCCTCGTCGTTCAGCGCCGGAATGATGGGCGCCACCATGACCGCCGTCGGAATACCGACAGAAGCCAGCGTTTTCAGCGCGGCGAGGCGCTTGGGCGGCGTGGAAGCGCGCGGTTCCATCGTGCGGGCGAGCTTGCGGTCCAGCGTCGTCACCGACAGCGCGACTTTCGCAAGGCCCGCTTCCGCCATCGGCGCCAGAATGTCGATGTCGCGCAGGATTCCGGCGTTCTTCGTCACGATGCCGACGGGATGCTTGTACTCCCACAGCACTTCGAGGATGGAGCGCATGATGCGTAGCTTCTTCTCAATCGGCTGATAGGGATCGGTGTTGGTGCCGATAGCCAGAACCTTCGGCACGTAATTCTTCGCCGACAGTTCCTTGCGCAGAAGCTCCGCGGCGTTGGGCTTGGTGAAAATCTTGCTTTCGAAATCCGCGCCGGGCGAGAAGCCGAGATAGGCGTGCGTCGGCCGCGCGAAACAATAGATGCAGCCATGCTCGCACCCCTTGTAGGGATTGATCGACTGGCTGAACGAAATGTCCGGCGAGTTGTTGCGCGTGATGATCGTGCGCGAGCTGTCGCGCAAAATCTCTGTCTTCAGCGAAGGTTCTTCGTCGTCTTCCGTATTCCAACCGTCATCGACGAGGACGCGCGTTTCCTTCTCGAAGCGCCCGGAAGCGTTCGAAACGGCGCCGCGTCCGCGGAGGCGCTTGGGATCTGCAGTGAGGTCGAGAACGGTGGTCATGGATGCAAACTAAGAACATAAAGAGAACACATCAAGTACCACATGTTGCCTGTCTCTGTAGAAAACACGCTTCATCTGCGATGGTTGCGCCCTAAGAGGGGGTATCCGTGCTCGACTTTCTTCCTGCCTGCGCCATTTCGGGGGCCATCGCGGCCGCTGTCGTTCTTGCTCTCGCGCTACCGGCGCTACGCGGGCCAAATCCGTGGCTGGTGCCGGTCGCAGCGCTTGCGGCCTTCTGCGACGAGTTCTTTCTCGATCTTCCGAACTTTCGCGGCGATCCGCTCAACTTCATTGGCGGTCACTGGAACTGGACGGGCAAGCTTTTCGAACTCGGCGCCGCGCTGGTGTTCGCACTTGTCTTGATCGGAGCCCGCAGATTCTCACGACAGGAATTTGGGCTGACGCTCGCGCAGCGGCCGGGCACGGCGCAGGCGGTGCTGTCTGTTGTCGTTCCATATCTCATCGTCATGATGGGCATCGTCTGGATGACGAGCGCACATGACGTGCCGGATACGGAAAGCTGGGCGTTTCAACTCACGATGCCGGGCTTTGCGGAAGAACTCTATTTCCGCGGCGTTCTGCTTGCCCTGTTCGACAGACTGTATGCCGGACGCAGGATCATCCTCGGTGCGCCGATGGGATTTGGCGCCGTCGCGACAACGATAGCCTTTGCCTTCGCGCACAGTTTCAGCGTGCACAAATCGTTGGCGATCGATTTTTCGGTGATGCCGATGATCCTTCCGTTCATCGGCAGCTTTGTTGCGGTGTGGATTCGCGCGCGATCCGGCAGCCTTGTGGTTCCGGTCCTCGCCCATAACGCCTCCAACGTATTGGCCATGGTCGCCGTGCTGCTTGCCTGATCCCGGATACAAAAAGCCGGTTCTTCGAGCTTGACTAATACATAACTGAATGGTTATGGATTCGGCATGGCAACGAGAGCACCCGACCTGATCTTCAAAACGCTGGGCGACCCCACGCGGCGGGCAATTTTCGAGCGTCTCTGCCGCGATGGCGAGATGACGGTATGGAAGATCACCGCGCCTTCCGGTGTTTCGCAGCCGGCGGTTTCCAAGCATCTCGGCGCATTGAAGCTGGCAGGTCTGGTGAAGGATCGGCGCGAGGGCCGCGAAACCCACTACAGCGCGCAACCGCAGGCGCTGGCATCGCTCACCGACTGGGCGCGCCAGATGACCGACTTCTGGGAGCGCAAGTTCGACAACCTCGAAGACCTTCTCAACAGGATGGACCAATGAGCAAGCCGGACACGCTTTCCGTCATCATCGAGCGGGAGTTTTCACATCAGCCGGAGAAAATCTGGCGCGCGCTCACGCAACCGCATCTGATCGCGGAATGGCTGATGAAGAACGATTTTGCGCCGACGGTGGGTCACCGGTTCAATTTTCGCGAAGACTATCTGCCGAACGGCGCACTGGACTGCGAAGTTCTGGCGGTCGAGCCCAACAAGCTGCTGTCCTACACTTGGGGTTCCACAAGCGACAATCCGGCGTTCGCGGTGCAGAACATCGTGACGTTCAGGCTTACGCCGACGGCCACGGGAACGCATCTGCGCGTGGAGCAGGCGGGTTTCCGGCCGGAGCAACAGCAAGCCTACCAGGGCGCAAAATACGGTTGGCCACGTTTTCTCGACAAGCTGGACCAGACCCTGGCCAAAGCAAACTAGCGCTATCATCGAAGGAAGGTAGAGATGAGCATTTTCATTCGGCAATTTCACCGCTGGACATCGATCGTCTTCACGCTGACCGTTATCGCGAACTTCGTTGCGATGGCGCTCGGCAAACCGCCCATGTGGCTGGTCTATTCGCCGTTGCCGTTCCTCTTCCTGTTGTTGTTCACGGGCCTCTACATGTTCGCGCTGCCCTATGCCGCGAAAGGGCGTCTTGCGAGGCAATCATGACGAAGGCTGCGAAGAAAAGTCCCGCGACGAAGGCGAAAGAAGGGTCGTCTCCCTCCAAGTTGATCGACGGACGGATCAAGGATCTGGGCGATTGGCGCGGCGAGATTCTCGCGCGTGTGCGCGGTGTCATCAAGGCGGCGGATCCCGATGTTGTCGAAGAGTGGAAGTGGCGCGGCGTGCCGGTGTGGGAGCATGACGGCATCATCTGCACCGGTGAGACCTACAAGGACGTCGTGAAGCTGACCTTCGCCAAAGGCGCCGCGCTGACTGACCCGTCGCGCCTCTTCAACGCCAGCCTCGAAGGCAATATCAGGCGCGCCATCGATATGCGCGAGGGCGAGAAGATAAACGAGAAAGCATTGAAGGCGCTGGTTCGCGCCGCTGTCGCGTTGAACACCTCCAAAGCCAGGACGTAATCGGAAGGCGGCGCCTGCAACAAGCGCGGCGATTGCGTTCGCAACAACTCACAACTCAAACGCACAAAATTTCACCGCGGCCTTATTTGGCGAAATTTTAACCGCGTCGCGGCAGAACTGTGATATGAATCGCTTCGGGCGGATGGTGCGTGTCGAAGGAGTGGTGCATGCGTTTGCTGGGGCTGGGCTTAGGCTCGGTGGCTGTGTGTCTGTTGCTGGCTTCATCCGCGTCGGCGGAACCGATCCAGCCACAAAATGGTCCTTTGTTTGTGAACGATCACGATGGCGGCGTGATGCCGAACCGGGTTTCCGATCCGGATTTCGTCATCAACCCGGATGGCGACGACGCCCTGCCTGCCAGCGAACAGGTCGGACAGGACCAGGACGAAAACGGCGATATCTCGATGTATCAGGGCCAGGACGACAACGTCCCGGCCTGACGTCAGACGATGTGTTCCGGCGCGGTGGTAAACCGCGCGAAATCGGCGAGTATCGCCTGCCACGCGCGCGCCATGTCGGGCGACCAGTCCGCGCCCAGAATGTCGCGCAACGTTTCCGCCAGCACGTCGAAGAATTTCGAGAAGATGGCCGGCGGGACGCCATAGCCGTCATGCGTGATCACTTCGCAGCGCAGGAAATTCTCGGCAAAGGCGTTGGGGCCGATGTAATCGAACACCGCTTCGATGGTGCGGGTGAGCATCTCGCCGCGCACCGCGCCCGTGGTGTCGCGCACGAAAAGCGGCAGCATCTGCGGATATTTCGCGAACAGTTTTTCATAGACAAGCACAGTAATGTCGCCCGCGCGTTCGGCGGCAAGCTCAAAGCTCTGCTCGATAGCAGCGGCGTTCATCGCTCCATCAGCCGCGGCATGATTTCCACGAAATTGCAGGGCTTGTGGCGGATATCGAGTTGGAATTTCAGGATGCCGTCCCAGCCGTCCTTTACCGCGCCGGTGGAGCCGGGAAGGGCGAAGAGATAAGTGCCCTTGGCCACGCCCGCACAGGCGCGCGATTGCAAGGTGGAAGTACCGATCTTTTCAAACGAAATGCGGTGGAAGACCGCCGCGAAGCCGTCGATCTCTTTCTCGAACAGAGGCTTCATCGCTTCCACGGTGACATCGCGGCCCGTGAGGCCGGTGCCGCCGGTGGTGATGACGGCGTCGATCTGCGCGTCATCGATCCACTGCCGAAGCTGCGCGCGGATCGTGGGGATGTCGTCTTTCACGATCACGCGGTCTGCGAGTTCATGCCCCGCATCGGCGATGCGCGCGGCGAGCGTGTCCCCGGAGGTGTCGTTCTCGCGCGTGCGCGTGTCTGAAACCGTCATCACCGCGATGCGGACGGGAATGAATGTCACGCCCGCATCAATAGGAGGCATCGCTGACAACGGTCGTGGTCGGCGCCGGAGGCGGCTGCGGTGCGGGCGCGCGCGGTGTCGGCATGGTGGCGGGTCGCCGGTATTTCGGCCAGTCGCCTGCCGCGGCCTGATCGAGCGACGGCGATTCCTGATTCTGGCGACGGTTGTACATCCAATAATACGTCATGACGCGGCGAACGTAATCGCGTGCTTCCGGCGACGGCATGGTTTCCAGGAACAGGAGCGGATCGCTTTTGTCGGTGTTCGGACGATCCATCCAGCGCCAGACGCTGCCGGGGCCTGCGTCATAGGCGGCGGTCGTCTGGAAAAGATTGTTGTTCATCTTGTCCAGCAGTTCGGCGATGTAGCGCTGGCCGAGATCGAGACTCGTCGTCGGGTCTTTCAGTTGCGAGCGATCGACGCTGCTGTCGATGTAGGCCGCCGTGCCCGGCATGATCTGCATCAGCCCGGTGGCGCCGACGCTGGAGACGGCCTTCTGCTGGAAGCGGCTTTCCTGGCGAACGAACGCCAGAACCAATGAGGGATCGACGCGATAGCCGCCGGCCGGTCCGTAAGACGGGATCGGAAACAACCCCGTCAGCACCTGGCCTTGCGAAGCGGAAAGTTCGCTGGCGCGCAATTCCAGATCCGGCTGGTTCAACTGGCGCGCAATGGCCGCGAAGCTGGTGCTCTGCTTGGGGTCGATGGATGCGAGCGCGCGGGTCATTTCGCCATGCACATAATCGGTCTCGCCGACCTGATAGAGCGCGATGGCGCGGTGCGCGGCCGGAATCTGCGAGATGATGCTGAAGTCGGATGGGTTCACCGCTGCATCCGTGAAGCCCGTCGCGGCATCCCAGCCCAGCACGCGCTCGGCGAGCAGGCCGTAGAATGTCGGTTCCAGCCGCGCGGCCACCACAAGCAGGGTTATGACGCGCCGCGAATTGCCCGCGCGCATATAGGAGCGCGCCGCCCAGAACGCGGCGCCCGAACGCGTGCCTTTGCGCGCGGAGCCCACGGCTGCGAGCGTTTCGAAATGTTGCGCGGCGACGTCGAAATTGCCGAGGCGATAGCAGGCGATGCCCGCGATCCAGTCGAGCATCGGCGCCGATTTGCGATCGATGGCGTTCACATTGCTGGTGACGCGGAAGGCATCATAGTCCTGGCTTTCCGCGAGATAGGACCACGCGACTTTCTGCGCGAGGCGCGCGGCGTCCGCACCGGGAATGCCTTGCGCGATGGCGGCATTCATCTGCGCTTCGGCCTGCGCGGGCTGATCGGCTTTCACGGAGGCCAGCATCAGTTGGAATGCGGAGCGCGCGGCATCGGACGAAAGCGGCGGATCGCCCGGCGCGGTTTCTTCCGCTGTGCCCCCGCCAACACGGCGTGGCGGCGGCGCGGGCGAGGGGATCGTGGCGGTGAGGCGCACGCCGATGACGCGATGATGGCGCTTGATCGGAACGCTGGCGCGCTTGATGCCGAGTGCGTAGATGCGGTCGGCAACACCCAGATCGTTATATTCGTTCATCCACGCAACGAGATCGGAGACAGGCGTGCGCGAGGAGGAGGGCGAGAGGTAATGCTCGGCCTGCGCGTATCCGACGAGCGATTTGTCGTTGAGTTGCGCGACCAGCGATTGCGCTTCCGAAAAGTTCCCACTGCGCTCATCCGCAAAAATCCGGCGGTACCGCTGCACATCCTCCGGCGAGAGTACGGCGACGGGAACGGATTGTGCGACGGCGTGGGTTGCAGTGAGCGCCGCAAAAGCTACGGCGAGCAGAAGAGCGCGTTTCAAGCGTTCGGTTCCTTCGACACAAATACGATGCAAATCGGCGGTTTCCCGAAACCTACGCGCTCACGGGCGTCGGCTCAAGTTTCTTTCAGCCCGGCGGACCTTCGACTGTAATTCCCTGTGCGGCGAGTCGATCCAGCAGCCCATTGGCCCGCAGCAGGTAGCCGATATCGATGACGATTAAATTCTTGCCCGACTTGCTCAAGGATTCGTTCACTGCGTTGATCGCCAACGCGACGATCTGATCGCGCGCGGCGGCGAAGGTTTTGGTTTTCTCGAAACAGCCGTTCAGCTTGGTTTCGGAATAATGCGCCTTGATGCCCGCGAGATCGCCGGTGGCCCATGCCTGCGCGGCCAGCTTTGCATTGGCCGATTGCGTGTCGATATCGTCCAGCGCGGCCTTCATGCAGAGGCGCTGCGTTTCGGGCGACATCGCCTGAACCTCGTCGACAACCGGCATGGCCCGATAGGTCGCCAGTGATTTGGATGGGACATCGGCGTGATCGGCGATGCGTTCGACGGCCGCGCCGGTTTCCTTGCCGTCGAGTTCGAACTTGTCGCGGAACAAACCTTCCAGATCGAGCGCGGCGATGGCGGCGAGATAGTCATCGTTGTCGTCGATCTTCTTGCCGAGTTTCGTCATCCAGCCTTCGTAACGCGCGCGCAGGTCGGCGGGGAGCGTTGCGCGCAAGGTTTGATCGTCGGGCTGCTTGATCTTGTGCATGCCGGTGAGCAGGAACCACGATGTCTCGAAAAAACCTGCCTTCAACTGCGGCGGCAGATACACCATCCGTGCGCCAGCGATGATGTCGGTGAGCGGGGCCTTGTTCCAGTCGAGCGCCTTGGGCATCGGCGAGATCGTGCCGAGCAGCCAGACATCCGATCCGTTGCGCGAGATATGCCAGAGCGCCGGCCCCGGATTGGCGAGTACGGTGACGGTTTCAATATTCGACCAATCCTGCACGGGTGCATTCGGCGGCGCCGATTGCGCGACGGCCATGGAAGGGATGAGAAGCGCCAAAGCCGCGGCGCGAAACTTCACGCAGCACCTTCGCGTGCGGGCAGTGCGAGATATTTTTCCTCGATCGCCAGCAGGTCGCGCCAGGCCAGTTTCTTGTGCGCGGGCTGGCGCAGCAGATAGGCCGGATGCAGCGTGGGCATCACGGGAACCATGCGGCCGTTCACATGATATTCGAGCCATTTTCCGCGCGTTGCCATGATGCCGTCCGTCTTGCCCATGACGTTGCGCACGGCGACAGCGCCGAGCAGCACGATCATGTCCGGATTCGCCAGTTCGATATGGCGGCGCAGGAACGGAATGCATTTGGCGACTTCCACCGGATCGGGATTGCGATTGTCCGGCGGCCGCCAAGGCAGCACGTTGATGATGTAGACGTTCTTCGTGCGGTCCAGCCCGATGGGCGCGAGCATCTTGTCGAGCAGCTTTCCCGCGCGGCCCACGAAAGGCAGACCAGCCTTATCTTCATCGCGGCCCGGCGCTTCGCCGATACACAAAATGCGCGCGCCGGGAACGCCGTCGGCGAACACGGTGTTGGTCGCGAGCTTCTTGAGCGAACAGCCATCATAGGCTTCGAGCGCGGCCTTGAGTTCCGGCAGCGTGTTCGCGCGGGCCGCGATGTCCATCGCCGTGCCGATCTCATCGCCTTCGATGACGGGCGCGGATGCGCGGGCTTGTTGCGCGAGCGTCGGCGCAGGGCGCGCGGGCGCGAATGCGGAGCGTTGCGGTGCGGGCAGCGGACGATGACCGGGCGGCGGTTGCAGAAAATCCGTTGGTTTGGGGGCGGGTTTCGCGACCAGCCGGTTCACCGGCTCATCGCCGACCGCCTCATCGGCGCCGGCATCGACCAGCCACGCGAGCGCGGAAAGAGAATCGAGATCGGTCATTCGTTCGTCGCGAAGCTGCGGCGCCCTGGGCCGGTGAGATCACGCGGCCAGAAATGCAGGCCGATCCGCATGCCCGCCCAAAGCATAAAGACGATAGGGCCGACATAGGCCACGATCACGCCGAAGTCCGAGAGCGACTTTCCGGTGACGGGCGTCACATGGACAGCCGCCCAATCATGCACCCCGCCCACGGTGACCAGGACAAGCCACGCCCACAGCAAAACGGGCACCCACATCACGGCAAGTCTGGCGGCGGCTCTCATAAGGAGAGTATGCCCCGGCGTCAGGCCAGCCCCCAAGACCAAAGGCTGGTTGACCCCATTCCGTCCCCAGCCCCATAAACCGAGGCAGAGCTAGAGAATCTTGGGATTTTGGAATGGCCGAGGACGTTCAGCGCGAGAGCATGGAATATGACGTCGTGATCGTGGGCGCGGGGCCGGCCGGCCTCAGCGCGGCGATCCGTCTGAAGCAGCTTGCGGCGGAGGCCGGAAAAGAAGTCTCGGTTTGTGTGCTGGAGAAGGGCTCCGAGGTCGGCGCGCATATCCTCTCCGGCGCGGTGATCGACCCCGTCGGCATCGAAGCGTTGATGCCGGACTGGAAGGAGAAGGGCGCCCCCGCCGACACGCCGGTCACTGACGACCGCTTTTATTTCCTCGGCCATTCGGGCTCGATCCGCCTGCCGAACCTGATGTTCCCGCCGCTGATGAGCAATCACGGCAATTACATTGTCAGTTTAAGCAACTTCTGTAAGTGGCTGGGACAGCAGGCAGAAGCCTTGGGCGTGGAAATCTATCCGGGCTTCCCGGCGGCATCGGTTGTCTATGGCGACAAGGGCGAGGTTCGCGGCGTCACCACGGGCGATCTGGGCGTGGCGAAGGACGGCCATCACAAGGACGGCTTCACCCCAGGCATGAACCTGTTGGGCAAATATACGCTCTTCGCCGAGGGCGCACGCGGCTCCTGTTCCAAGCAGTTGATGAAGAAGTTCGCGCTGCACGAAGGGCGCGACCCGCAGAAATTCGGCATCGGCCTGAAAGAGCTTTGGGAGCTGGCGCCCGGCAAACACAAGAAGGGCCTTGTCCTGCACACCATGGGCTGGCCGCTGGACAACAGCACGGGCGGCGGCGTGTTCATGTATCATTGGGGCGAGAATTTCTGCTCCATCGGTTTCGTGGTTCATCTGAATTATTCCAATCCCTACATCTCGCCCTTCGACGAATTCCAGCGCGTGAAGCAGCATCCGCTGATCCGCCAATATCTCGAAGGCGGAAAGCGCGTGGGCTATGGCGCGCGCGCGATCACCGAAGGCGGCGCGCAATCGGTGCCGAAGCTGGCGTTCCCCGGCGGCGCGCTGATCGGCTGCGCGGCCGGCTTCGTGAACCTTCCGCGCATCAAAGGCAGCCATAACGCGATCCTGACCGGCATGATGGGAGCGGAGTCCGCATTCGCGGCGCTTGCCGCCGGCCGCGCCAATGACGTGCTTGAAGATTACGAGCCGGCGGTGAAGCAAAGCGTGGTCTGGAAAGACCTGTGGCGCGTGCGCAATGTAAAGCCTTTGTGGTCCAAGCTCGGCAGCATCGTCTCCCTGCCTTTCATGGGGCTGGACATGTGGACCAACCAGCTTTTCGGGTTCTCGATTTTCGGGACGCTGCACCACAGCAAGCCGGACTACGCGACGCTGAAACACGCCTCGGAATGCAAACCCATTAATTATCCGAAACCTGACGGCGTTATCAGTTTTGACAAACTTTCGTCGGTATTCTTGTCGAATACTAATCACGAGGAAGATCAGCCGGTTCACCTGGTATTGAAGGATCCGACCATTCCGATCCGGGTGAACCTGCCGGAATATGCGGAACCCGCGCAGCGATATTGCCCGGCGGGCGTTTATGAGATTGTGCAGGAAGCTTCCGGTCCCAGATTCCAGATCAACGCCCAGAACTGCGTCCACTGTAAGACCTGCGATATCAAGGACCCGGAACAGAATATTAATTGGGTGACGCCGGAAGGTGGCGGGGGACCCAACTACACCAATATGTGAGGCAAGCCTTTGCGTAGATCGTTGCTGTTGTCTGCCGCCGTTCTCTTTGTCGCTTTTTCGGCGGGAGCCTGCGCCAGCGTGAATACGAGCGCCGATGATGGCAATGACATGCAGTTCGGAACCTATCTTTCCGCGCATGTCGCGGCCGGACAGCACGATCTCGTCACCGCAGCCAAGCTCTATCAGTCGAGTCTCGCCGACGATCCCGGCAACACGAACATCGCCAATCGCGCATTCCTTTACACCGCCGCTTCCGGCGATGTGGACGGCGCCATCGATCTTGCCGGCAAGGTCATCAAGAACGACTCCGACGATCGCGCGGCGCGGTTGGCGCTTGCCATCGGCGCGATGAAGAAGCGCGATTATTCGCGCGCGCGGTCGCAGCTTTCGCAATCGGGCAAGGGGCCCTTCACGACGCTGACCTTGTTGCTGGTCGATGGATGGGCGGCCCAGGGCGCCGGTGACATCGATACCGCGCTCAAAGAGATGGATGCGCTGGCCGGTGCCGGCGGCACGCCGCAACTGATCCTGTATCACAAGGCGCTCATGCTGGATTTGGCCGGCCGGGATACGGAAGCCGATGCGGCCTACAAATCCGTGCTGCAGCAGAACGCCAACGGGCCGCGCGTCGTGGAAGCCTATGGCCGCTTCCTGGAGCGCCATGGCCGCACCGATGAAGCCAAGGCGCTTTACCAGAAGCTTCAGGGAGACGACAGCCTGCTGCCGATCGCTACGGCCGGCCTGGCGCGCATCGCTTCGGGAACCAAGCCGGATAGACTGGTCGAGAATCCGCAGGAAGGTGCGGCCGAAGGATTGTTCAGCATCGCCGTGTCGTTGAACGACGCAACGAGCGCCGATATCGCCATCCTCTATCTTCGCTTCGCGCTTTATCTCCAGCCGGATTTCGATCTGGCGAAGATCGTTCTGGCAGACCGCTTCGAGACGCTGAAGAAATATGACGAGGCCATCGCGGTCTATCGCAGCATCGATGCGTCCTCGCCTTATCAACCCGCGGCCATCGTTCAGGTTGCGATCGATGAAGGCCGGTTGGGCCGCAACGATCAAGCTATTGCCGACCTGAAGGGGATCGTCGACAAGCATCCAGAGGATGTCGCGGCGTGGACGTCGCTGGCCGACTCCTATCGCGCGGCAAACCGGGATCAGGACGCTATCGACGCTTATACCAAGGCGATCGCGCTGCTCAATCCGCCGGCCAAGAATGACTGGCAGCTCTATTTTGCGCGAGCGGTCTCCGAGGAGAACCTCAAGCAATTCGCGCAGGCGGAAGCCGATCTTCAGACGGCGCTGAAGATTTCACCGGACCAGCCGCAGGTGATGAATTATCTCGGCTATACCTGGGTGGACCAGAACCGCAATCTGCCGCAAGCGCTGGCGCTGCTGGAGAAAGCACGCAGCCTGAGCCCTTATGACGGTTATATCGTGGACAGCGTCGGCTGGGCGTATTTTCGCATGGCCAAATACAAGCAGGCCGCGGAAGCGCTGCAGGCTGCCGTGCTTCTCGTGCCCGGCGATCCTACGATCAACGAACATCTGGGCGATGCTTATTGGATGGCGGGCCGCAAGCTCGATGCGCGCTTCCAATGGAACCACGCGCTGGCCTTCAACACCGATCCCAAGCTCAAGCCGGAGATCGAGAAGAAGCTTGCCGACGGGATGAGCGCGGCGCAGGCACGCGCCGGTCGATAGATGACGCGCGTCTTTGCGCCCGCGAAGATCAATCTGTTCCTGCATATCGGCGACAGGCGCGCTGACGGCTATCACGAACTGGAAAGCCTCGTTGCGTTCGCGGATGCGGGCGACGATCTGACGTTTGAAGATGCCGATACGCTTTCGCTGGCCGTGGATGGACCGTTCGGCGCGGCGCTGGCGGGCGAGGGTGACAATCTCGTTCTGCGCGCGGCATATGGCGTTGCGGCGTTGGCGGGTCACGACCTGCCGCGACGCATTACCCTGACCAAGAATTTGCCGGTCGCTTCGGGCATTGGCGGCGGCTCGGCCGATGCGGCGGCGACGCTGCGCGCCTTCCTGCTGGAATGGCGGCAGGAAGAAATCCGCCTCGCCGATTTCGTGGAGTTGGCCAAGACGCTGGGCGCGGATGTGCCGGTATGCTTTTTCGGGCATTCGGCATGGATGTACGGCATCGGCGACGGCATCGAGCGCACCGATTTGCCGGAGCTTCATGCCGTGCTGGTCAATCCCGGCGTGTCCATTGCGACGCGCGATGTGTTTGCGAATCTCTCGGCGCGGTCCGGCGTGGACAAGCTGCATTGGCCGGAAGGCTTCGCATCGGCGGACGATGTGGTGACATTCCTGAAGACTGTCGGCAACGATCTTGAAGCGCCCGCGCTGGAGTTGGCGCCGGTGATCGGCGAAGTGTTGAAGACATTGCGTGGCGCGAACGGCGTTCGACTCGCGCGCATGTCGGGCAGCGGCGCGACGTGTTTCGGTCTTTTCGCGGATCGGACAGGCGCGCAGGTTGCCGCCTCGCAAATCGCGCGCGACCATCCGCAATGGTGGGTAAGGCCGACAGTCCTCGCGAAAGCGGATTAGAGCGGAATTTCCGTCGCCACGCCGGGCTGGAGTATCGTTAGCCGCGCTTCGATGCCCATCGTCTTGAACGATGCGGCAATATCCCCACGCGTCTGGGTGAGGTGCGCCCAGCTATCGCTGTGAACCGGGACAATCGCCGCCTTGGAAAAATGCCGTGCGGTCTCGATCACATCATTGGTGTTCATGGTGAGATTGAACGGCCCGCGCGTCTGCGCCGCGCCGGCGAAAGGCAGCACAGCGCCGATATCGAAACGGTTTGCAACCTCCGCCGTGCCGTCGAACCACGTCGTGTCGCCGGTGACGTAAACGCTGCGTGCGTTCTCTACGCCCAGGACAAAGCCGATCACATCGCCGGACAAAGGCTCGATACCGGCAGGACCATGGCGCGCGGGCGTCGCAGTGATGGTGAGGGTCTTTCCCACCGCATTGTGGATGGTGGTGTTTTCCCATGGTGCAAGCCCGGCGACATTGCCGCCAAGCCGCGCTGCGCCCGCCTTTGTGGTGAAGGCGTGCTTCGCCTTGAGGAAATAATTGCGGCCCGAATGGTCCAGATTGTCCCAATGCTGATCGTGACTGACGAGCACCGCGTCGACGGGGCCGAGCGCATCGGCGGAAAGCGCAGGCCCCACGGTCTTGGTCAACGTGGTGTAGGGCAGCTTGTAATCACCCGGCGGATCGAAGGTGGGATCGATGACAACACGGAAACCGCCATACGCAATCAGTGCTGTCGGACCGCCAATCAGCGTGATGGTAAGGTTTGCCATTCTGTTCTCCTTCTTCGCGGTGACCTGAAGAGGAAATAGGCGCAAGAACGCGATTCAGAGCTGCACCGGACGCAGGGATAAAATGCGCGGAACGCGATCTAGGATGCGCGGCCCAGACTAAAATCGGCAACCTGCAACAGGCTGTCGCGGATTTCGCCCTTGGGCAGCGGCGCCAATGCATCGCGCGCGGCATCGACATAGCGGCGGGCCATGTCGCGCGTGTCGGCAATCGCGCCGGTCTCTTCGACATAGGCGATGGCGCGCTTCAAGTCGATTTCATGTTGCGGCCCGGTTTCGATTACGCGCGTCCAGAAGGTGCGCGCTTCGTCATCAGCGCGGCTGAAGGCGAGGATCACGGGCAGGGTGACCTTGGCCTCGCGAAAATCGTCGCCCACCGATTTTCCCATCTGCGCGGCGCGGCCTGAATAATCGAGCGCGTCATCGACGAGCTGGAAGGCAATGCCGAGATTGTAACCGTAAGCTTTCAAGCCTGCGATCTGATCGGCGGGTGCACCGGCCAGTAGCGCACCGGATTCGGCGGAGGCGGAAAACAGTGTCGCGGTCTTCGCCTCGATCACGCGCAGATAATCTTCTTCGGTGGTCTTGAGGTTGTTCGCGGATTTGAGCTGCAGCACTTCGCCTTCGGCGATGATAGCGGAGGCCCCGGCGAGGATGTTCAGCACATCCATCTTGCCGGTTTCGACCATGAGCTGGAATGCGCGGCTGAACAGGAAGTCGCCCACGAGGATGCTGGGCTTGTTGCCCCACACCAGATTGGCGGCGAGCTTGCCGCGGCGCAGTTCGCTGGCATCGACAACATCGTCATGCAGCAGCGTTGCGGTGTGGATGAACTCCACGGCGGCGGCGAGGCGCACATGCCGGTCGCCTGCATAACCGCACATGCGCGCGGCGGCGAGGGTGAGCAGCGGGCGCAAGCGCTTGCCGCCGGAATCGATCAAATGTTTCGCAAGATCGGGAATGAGGGAGACGGCACTGCCTAGCCGCTCATGAATCGCGCGGTCCGTGGAGGCCATGTCGGCGGCGACCAGCGCATGCAGCCGGTCCACGGGCGACAGCGCGCGATCCGGAACCTTCAATGCCTCGGCCGTACTCATATGTGCCCGTATTCCCAAAATTCTGCCCGCCTCGGTATTGGGGGACATTTAGGGAGCGTGCCTGTGGCGGGTCAAGGACGGCCCGGTCTAATGTGGCCGGGTGTTGCAGAATGGGCCGGGACGTGCGGGAAATCCTCAAGACCAACAACCCTGTGGAATTGAACTTCGCGCAGGCGGTTCTCAAAGACGCCGGAATCGACGCGGTGGTGTTCGACACCAATATGAGCGTGATGGATGGCAGCATGGTCATTTTGCCGCAACGCCTGATGGTGGCGAACGGGGATGAAGACCGTGCCATCGCCTTGCTGAAGGACGCGTTCGCCGCGCCTTCGCCGCTCGCATGAATGTGACCGCCGACAAGTTCATCGGCGGGCGCGTGATCGTGCGCCAGATGGAGAGTGGATTCCGCTCCGGCCTCGATGCCGTGATGCTGGCGGCGTCGATCCCGGCGGGGCCGGGGCAGGAGGTTCTGGAATTGGGTGCGGGTGCGGGCGCCGCGAGCTTGTGCCTGGCGCGGCGCGCGAATTGTTCCGTATTTGGAATCGAGATCGATCCGGAACTGGTCATTCTCGCCGATGAGAACGCGGCGGAGAATGATTTGTCCGAACGCGTGCGTTTCGCCGCGGGCGATGCGCTGCATCTGCCCGCCGAACTTCGCCGTGCCTTTGAGCATGTGATGTGCAATCCGCCTTTTCACGACGAGGATGGGCAGACATCTCCGGATGCGGGCAGGGCGCTGGCGTTGCAGGATTGCGGCACACTGACCGACTGGCTGACCGGCGGCATGAAACGTGTGGTGTCGAACGGCACCTTCACCGCGATCCTGCGCGCGGACCGGATGAGCGAGGCCCTGACCGCGCTCGGCGAGCGAGGGGTGACGGTTTTCCCGCTCTGGCCACGTGCCGGCGAAGCGGCGAAGCGCATTCTCATCCGCGCGGTGAAGGGATCGCGCGCGCCGTTCGCGCTGCTACCCGGGCTGGTGCTTCATGAAGCGGGAAGCAATTACACCCGTGCCGCCAACGCGATCCTGCGCGATGGCCACGCGCTCGAATTTCAGCGTGCGTAAACCAGAAGACGGAACGTACCCGGCGTAATAGTCGGGCGCGGATGCGGATTGTCCGGCGTGGGCGGTGTCGGCGTGCGATCGGCCGTGACCAGAAATACCGTGTGCGTTTTGGGATCGACTTCCATCGTCCGTGCGCCTTTCTGCGTCGCCACGTTTTCGACGACCGAGAATTTGTGTGGGCTGCCTTCGTGCACGACCGTCAGCGTGCCTTCGCCCATGGATGCGAAGGCATACCCGGTGCCCGGGTCGAAACGGTCCGCGTCGACACCGTCGCCGATGGCCGGCGTGGCGAGAACTTTGCCGTTCGACGCGTCAATGACGGCCATCATCTTGTTGTCGCAACCGGCGAAAAGGATGCCATGCGCCGTATCCATGGCGAGGCCCGACGGGCTTTCGCACGGCGCAAGCTTCCAGCGCGCGGCGACTTTTAGCGTTTGCGCATCGATCTTCACGATCTCGGACGTGCTTTCGATATCCGCAAACACATTGCCGAGGCCATCGACAACGGCCGTTTCGGGTCTGCCGCCCAACGGGATCGTTCCGACAACGGCGCCGGTGGCGCCATCGAGCGCGGTGGCGTCCTTGCTGCCGCCGTTGAACGTGAACACGCGATGCGTGACCGGCTCATAGGCAATGCTGTCCGGGCCGGTGCCTGTGGGATAGCGCGCGATGGTCTTCAATGTTTTCAGATCGAAGGCGGTAACGGTGTTGTCGCCGCCATCGCTGGTGAAGCCGCGCCCCAGATCGTCGGCAACGGCAACACCGTGTACGCGCGCCGTATCGGGGATGTCGCCGGCGATCGCCTGTGTATCCGCATCCAGCACCATCACATGCATGCCATGCGTTACGAACAAATGCCGATTGGCGTTGTCGAAACCGAGATAATCCCAGAACCCGTCGCCTGGAAGCGAGACGGTCCTGACCAAATGATAGCCGGATGGACCGGCGAATGCGGGCGTGACAACGCATGCGGCGACCGCTGCGGCAAAAGCTATTTTCTGGAGCATGTATTTTCCGGATGTGAAAATCAGACTGTTCGCTATAACAGCAATCACAGCAGCGGGTGAATGTCTTGCGAAGGTTCGTTACAACATTGGCGCTTTGTATAGGGCTTGGAGCGCCTGCCGCTCTTGCGGGACCGCCTTATGTTACCGACGATCCTGAACCGACGCCGACCGGTCATTTTGAGATTTATGCGTTCGGCGGCGGCACGATGACACGCGATGGACATGAGGGAGAAACCGGAATCGATTTCAACTATGGCGGCGCGGAAGATCTGCAACTCACCGCGGTGTTGCCGTTGGCCTATGAGACGCCAAGTCACCATGGAACGCGCGCGGGTATCGGCAATATCGAACTCGCAGCAAAGTATCTCTTCCTGCATGAAGACGATGTCGGCTGGGACGTGAGCGTTTTCCCGCGCCTGTTCCTGCCGAGCCTGTCGGCGCATGTCGGTGACAAGCATGTCTCGTTTCTCTTGCCGCTCTGGGTGGGGAGGGACTTCGGAGATTGGTCGACGTTCGGCGGCGGCGGATGCGCGCTGAACAATGGCGAAGA
>Ga0207657_10001763_pt1 | contig 23366 bp, 21 predicted proteins | sample KBSC33metaG_FD_184316 | JGI IMG/M metagenome (GOLD analysis project Ga0207657, IMG submission 184316) | Corn rhizosphere microbial communities from Kellogg Biological Station, Michigan, USA - KBS C3-3 metaG (SPAdes) (version 2) | ecosystem: Host-associated > Plants > Roots > Rhizosphere > Soil ... | reverse complement strand
TAACCGACGCCGCGACGAAGCAGACAAAGGGTCACTCACAGCTTGGGCATGTCGTAGAAGCGGCAGATGCCGCCGAACTCGTCGGCCCGCAGGCTCGCTCCGCCCACGAGGGCACCGTCGACGTCGGACTGCTCCATGATCCCGGCGATGTTCGACGCCTTCACCGAGCCGCCGTAGAGGACGCGTACGCCGGCTCCGGCGGCGTCACCGTGGACCTCGGCCACTCGACCGCGGATGGCCGCGCAGACCTCCTGGGCATCGGCGGGAGTCGCGACCTCGCCGGTCCCGATCGCCCACACCGGCTCGTAGGCGACCACCAGGCCGGCCACCTGCTCGGCCGTGAAGCCGGCCAGCGAGCCATCCACCTGGGCGAGCGTGTGACTCACGTGGGCGCCCTCCCTGCGGACCGCGAGCCCTTCGCCGACGCACACGATCGGCGTCATCGCGGCCGCGAAGGCCATGTGCGCCTTGGCGTTGACCTCCGCGTCGTCCTCCGCGTGGTACTCGCGCCGCTCGGAGTGCCCGACGACCACGTAGGAGCAGCCGAGCTTGGCGAGCATCGCGGCCGACACCTCGCCGGTGAACGCGCCGTTGTCGTGGGTGGAGACGTCCTGGGCGCCGTACCTGATCTGCAGCCGGTCGCCGTCGACGAGCGTCTGCACCGAACGCAGGTCCGTGAACGGAGGGATCACCACGACCTCCGCCTTGGCGAAGTCGTGCTTCTTGTCCGCCAGCGTCAGCGCCAGCTTCTGGACCAGGTGGACCGCCTCGAGGTGGTTGAGGTTCATCTTCCAGTTGCCCGCCATGAGCGGGGTACGAGCGCGCTGGGCCATGACTCAGTCCTCCAGTACGTCGATGCCGGGGAGGGTCTTGCCCTCGAGGTACTCCAGGCTGGCGCCGCCGCCGGTGGAGATGTGACCGAAGTCGTCGTCCCGGAAGCCGAGCTGCCGCACGGCCGCGGCCGAGTCTCCGCCGCCGACGACCGAGAGTCCTTCGACCTCGGTGAGGGCCTGGGCCACGGCGCGAGTGCCGCCAGCGAACGCGTCGATCTCGAAGACGCCCATCGGGCCGTTCCAGAAGACCGTCCTCGCGGTCGCGATCGCGGCCGCGAACGCGGCACCCGACTCGGGACCGATGTCGAGGCCGATCAGGTCGTCGGGGATCGCGTCCGCGGCGACCGTCCGGGGCTCGGCGTCCGCGCTCACCTCTGCGGCAACGACGATGTCGGTCGGGAGCAGGATCTCCACCCCTGACTCCTCGGCCCGGCGCAGGTAGTCACGGCAGGTGCCCACCTGGTCTTCCTCGAGGAGGCTGCGCCCGACCCCGAGCCCGCGGGCCCGGAGGAACGTGAACACCATGCCGCCGCCGATGAGCAGCCGGTCGGCCTTGCCGAGCAGGTTGTCGATGACCGCAAGCTTGTCGGAGACCTTCGAGCCACCCAGGACGACGGCGTAGGGCCGCTCGGGAGACTCGGTGAGCCGACGGAGCACGTCGATCTCGGCCGCGACGAGACCGCCCATCGCGTGCGGGAGCCGCTGGGCCACGTCGTACACGGAGGCCTGCTTGCGGTGCACGACCCCGAACCCGTCGCTGACGAACGCGTCGCCGAGCGCGGCGAGCGCATCGGCGAACGCGCTTCGCTCCGCGTCGTCCTTGCTCGTCTCGCCGGGGTTGAAGCGGACGTTCTCGAGAAGCGCGACCTGGCCGTCGGCGAGGCCGCCGACGGTCTCGCGTGCCGACTCCCCCACCGTGTCGGTCGCGAACGCCACCGGCGCGTCCAGCAGCTCGGAGAGGCGCTTCACCACCGGGGCCAGGGAGTACGTCGGGTCAGGCGCACCCTTCGGTCGGCCGAGGTGGGCCATGACGACGACGCGGGCGCCCGCGTCGGCGAGCTCCCTGATGGTGGGGACGCTGGCCCGGATCCGGCCGTCGTCGGTGATCCGCGCGGTGGGGCCGGTGCCGTCGAGAGGGACGTTGAGGTCGGAGCGGACCAGCACCCGCTTGCCTCGGACGTCGCCCAGCGTCGCCCAGGACCGTGCGTAGTCCCGCACGCCGCTCAGAGGGTCTTGCCGACGTACAGGATCAGGTCGGCGAGGCGGTTGGAGTAGCCCCACTCGTTGTCGTACCAGCCCAGCACCTTGACCTGGTTGCCGATCACCTTCGTCATGGGTGCGTCGAAGATGCAGGACGCCGGGTCGGTGACGATGTCGGTGGAGACCAGCGGATCCGTGGAGTACCGGAGGTAGCCCTTGAGAGGCCCGTCGGCGCTGGCCTTCATCACGGCGTTGACCTCCTCGACCGTGGTCTCGCGGCCCGCCTCGAAGGTCAGGTCCGTCGCCGAGCCGGTCGGCACCGGGACCCGCATCGCGTAGCCGTCGAGCTTGCCCTTCAGCTCGGGCATGACCAGTCCGATGGCCTTGGCCGCACCGGTGGAGGTCGGGACCATGTTCAGCGCGGCGGCACGCGCACGCCGCGGGTCCTTGTGGATGTTGTCCTGGAGGTTCTGGTCGGCTGTGTAGGCGTGGATCGTCGTCATCAGTCCCTTGACGATGCCGAGCTCCTCGTGCAGGGCCTTGGCCATCGGGGCGAGGCAGTTCGTGGTGCAGGACGCGTTGGAGATGACCGTGTGCGACTCGGGGTCGTAGAGCTCGTGGTTGACGCCCATGACCACGGTGAGGTCCTCGTTCTTCGCGGGCGCCGAGATGATCACCTTCTTGGCGCCGGCGTCGACGTGGGCCCGTGCCTTGGTGGCGTCGGTGAAGAAGCCGGTCGACTCGACGACGACGTCGACGCCGAGGTCCGCCCACTTGAGCGCGGCGGGGTCGCGCTCGGCCGAGACCGCGACGACCTGGTCGCCCACCAGCAGCTCGGAGTCGGTCGCGCTCACGTCGGCGTCGAGCCGACCGAGGATCGAGTCGAACTTGAGCAGGTTGGCCAGCGCCTTGGGGTCGGTGAGGTCGTTGACGCCGACGATCTCGATGTCGGCACCCGAGGCCCGGACGGCCCGGAAGAAGTTGCGCCCGATGCGGCCGAAGCCGTTGATTCCCACACGGACAGTCACAGCGATCCACTCCTGGCTAGTGCTGAAGAGACGGTGACTCGACCCTATCGCGCAGGGTGCGATCAGGCTTCCTCGGCCAGCATCTCGGGAGTCAGGGAGGCCTCGGTGTCCGGGATGCCCAGCTCCTCCGCGCGTTTGTCGGCCATCGCCAGGAGTCGCCGGATGCGACCGGCGATCGCATCCTTGGTGAGCACCGGGTCGTGCAGTTGGCCGAGCTCCTCCAAGGAGGCCTGCTTGTGCTCGAGACGGAGCTTGCCGGCGAGCTGGAGGTGGTCGGGGATGTCGTCGCCGAGGATCTCCAGCGCACGGTCGACGCGTGCCCCGGCCGCGACGGCGGCGCGGGCGGATCGGCGCAGGTTGGCGTCGTCGAAGTTGGCCAGCCGGTTGGCGGTCGCCCGGACCTCGCGGCGCATCCGGCGCTCCTCCCAGGCCAGCAGTGACTCGTGGGCACCGAGACGGGTCAGCAGCTGGCCGATCGCGTCTCCGTCACGGATCACGACACGGTCGATGCCACGGACCTCGCGCGCCTTGGCCGAGATGCCCAGACGGCGGGCCGAGCCGACGAGCGCGAGGGCAGCCTCCGGCCCGGGACAGGTCACCTCGAGCGAGCTCGACCGGCCCGGCTCGGTGAGCGAGCCGTGCGCCAGGAACGCACCTCGCCAGGCCGCCACGGCGTCGCAGCCGGAGCCGGAGACCACCTGGGGCGGCAACCCGCGGACCGGCCGGTTGCGCTGGTCGATGAGACCTGTCTGCCGCGCCAGCGACTCACCATCGCGCGCCACTCTGACGATGTAGTGGGTGGCGCGGCGCAGCCCGTTGCCCTTGAGCAGCACGACCTCGGACGCATGGCCGTAGACCTCGGCGATGTCCTTGCGCAGCCGCCTGGCCGCGGCACCGGTGTCGAGCTCGGCCTCGACCACGATGCCCCCGTTGACCAGGTGCAGCGAGTCGGCGAAGCGGAGCATCGAGGAGACCTCGGACTTCCGGCAACATGTCTTCGTCACCGCCGTGCTGGCCAGTTCCGCCTTCACCTGTGCCGTCATCGCCATGCGCGCAACCTTAGTTCTCCTCTGTGATGCGTGCATACGCTCGGGCAAGTTTCTCCGGGTCGTGCTGCCCGGGTACGTCGTCAGACGCGACGTCCGCGAGCACGAGCCGGGCACCCAGGCTGTCGACGGCCGCGGCGAGCTCGGCGGGCTCGGGCACGGTCGCCGTGTCGGCGAGGACGGTGTGCACCCGCAGGTCCGGCGCGGTGTGGTGCAGGACGGCGAGGTGGTCCTCGGGCGTCCAGCCCTCTGTCTCGCCCGGTTGAGCCTCGAGGTTCAGGGTCACCACGAGGTTGCCGGGGGTGGTGCCGAGAGCGACGCGCAGGTCGGGGACGAGCAGGTGCGGGATCACCGAGGAGTACCACGAGCCGGGGCCGAGGACGACCCAGTCGGCCTCCTCGATCGCCCGGACCGCCTCGGGGCAGGCGCCCGGGTCGGCCGGCTCGAGGCTGACGCCGACGACCTCACCGGCGGTGGTGGCCACCTCGACCTGGCCACGCACCGTGGTGAGCGCGTCAGGTTCGTCGGGTCGAGCCCCGCGCACCTGCGCGGTGATGTCGATCGGGGTGAGGGCCATCGGCAGCACCCGTCCGCGTGCTCCGAGCAGTCCGCCCACCCAGTCCAGGCCGGAGACCTGGTCGCCGAGAAGCTGCCACAGGGAGACGATGAGCAGGTTGCCCATCGAGTGGCCGTCCATCTCGCCCTCGGAGGCGAACCGGTGCTGGAGCACCCGGGCCCACGTCTGTCCCCATCGGTCGTCGCCGCACAGTGCGGCCAGGGCCATCCGCAGGTCTCCGGGAGGAAGGACGCCGAACTCCTCGCGCAGCCGACCGGAGGAGCCGCCGTTGTCGGCGACGGTGACGACAGCGGTGAGCTCGGAGGTCAACCGCCGGAGGGCGGCGAGGGACGCGGCGAGCCCGTGCCCGCCACCGAGGGCGACGACAGCAGGCTCGGACGACCACATCGAGGTGTCGGTCACTCTCGACCCAGGTCGCGGTGCGTGGTCTGCGCGTCGATCCCGGCGGCCCGCAACCTGGCCGCGATCTCCTCGGCCATCGCGACACTGCGGTGCTTGCCGCCGGTGCAGCCGATCGCGACCGTCATGAAGCGCTTGCCCTCCCGCAGGTAGCCCTCGCCCACCGCCTCGATGACCGGAACGTAGCGGTCGAGGAACGTCTGGGCGTCGGTCCGCTCGATGACGTAGGCGATGACGCCAGGGTCCTTGCCGGTGAAGTCGCGCAGCTCGGGGACCCAGAAGGGGTTCGGGAGGAAGCGCATGTCGGCGAGGAGGTCGGCGTCGACGGGGACGCCGTACTTGAACCCGAAGCTGACGACCGTGACCTTGAGCGCCGTGGTGCCGGGATCGCCGAAGGCCTGGGCGACCTTGTCCTTGAGCTGGTGGAGGTTCAGCTGGGTGGTGTCCACCACCACGTCGGCGTCCCCTCGCAGCTGGGTCATCACCTCCCGTTCACGATGGATGCCCTCGAGCAGCCGGCCGCCACCCTGGAGGGGGTGCGGGCGACGAGCTGCCTCCTGGCGGCGTACCAGGATGTCGTCGTCGGCCTCGAGGAACAGCAGCGAGGTACGCCGGGACGGCAGGTGCTTCGCAAGCTGCTCGCGCAGCGAGTGGAACGACGTCCCGCCGCGGACGTCCACGACCACCGCGATCGGCTGGTCCCGGCCCTTCTGCTCGTCGACCAGGTGCACCACCTCGCTGACGAGCTCGGGCGGCAGGTTGTCGACGACGAAGTAGCCCAGGTCCTCGAGCTCCTTGGCGGCGGTGCTGCGTCCGGCCCCCGTCATGCCGGTGACGATCACGAGCTCGCCGAGCTCGCTGTCCGAGGGATCCTGCTCGGGCGCCATGTCAGCCTTCCTCGATCTCTCCGGTCGCGGTGTTGACGCCGACAGTCTTGCGGGCTGCGGGGTCGGGCGCGACCGCTTCGGCGATCGCGCTCGCCGTCGTGGGGCCGATGCCCGGCACCTGGGCGATCTCGTCGACGGAGGCGGCGCGCAGCTTCTTCAGCGATCCGAAGTGCTTGATCAGGGTCTTGCGGCGCACCTCGCCGAGCCCCGGCACGTCGTCGAGGGCGCTCTCCACCATCGACTTGGACCGCCGCGACCGGTGATGGGTGATGGCGAACCGGTGCGCCTCGTCGCGGACCCTTTGCAGCAGGTAGAGGCCCTCGCTGGTGCGCGGCAGGATCACGGGGTCCGGCTCACCCGGCAGCCAGACCTCCTCGAGCCGCTTCGCGAGCCCGCACACCGGGATGTCGTCGATGCCGAGCTCGTCGAGCGCGCGCTGGGCAGCCGCCACCTGGGGCGGTCCGCCGTCGACGACGACGAGGCCCGGGGTGTAGGCGAACTTGCGGGCCCGGCCCGTGTCGGGGTCGACCAGCAACGGGCCGCTGTCGGCCTCCACCTCGCCGCCGGGATCCCCTGTCACGGCGCCGTGCTCGATGCGTTCGTCGAGGAGACGGCGGAACCGTCGGGTGATCACCTCGTGCATCGAGGCGACATCATTGGCGCCGCTCTGGCCCCCCACGGATCTGATCACGAACCGGCGGTACTCGCTCTTGCGGGCCAGGCCGTCCTCGAAGACCACCATCGAGGCCACCACCTCGGTGCCCTGGAGGTTGGAGATGTCGTAGCACTCGATCCGCAGCGGTGCGGCCGGCAGGCCGAGCGCGTGCTGGATCTCCTCGAGCGCCTGGTTGCGAGCGGTCAGGTCGCTGGCGCGGCGGGTCTTGTGCAGGGCGAGGGACTGGCCGGCGTTCTGGGCCACCGTCTTCTGCAGCCGGCGCTTGTCGCCGCGGCGGGGCACCCGGATCTGCACCCGGCTGCCCCGGGTCTCGCTGAGCAGCTGCTCGAAGGTGTCGCTGTCGGTCGGCAGGGTCGGGACGAGGATCTCGCGCGGGATCGCGTCCGCCTCCTCGCCGGCGTACAGCTGCAGCAGGAACTCGCCGACGAGCCCTGCGGTGTCCAGGTCCTCGACGCGGTCGGCCACCCAGCCGCGTTGTCCCCGGATCCGGCCCGACCGCACGTGGAAGATCTGCACGGCCACCTCGAGCGGGTCCTCGGCGAGCGCGATCACGTCGGAGTCGGTGCCGTCGCCGAACACCACGGCCTGCTTCTCGAGCGCCTTGTGGAGTGCCCCGAGATCGTCGCGCAGCCGGGCCGCGCGTTCGTACTCCTGGGCCGCGGACGCGGCGAACATCTCGCGCTCGACCCGCTTCACGAACGCGTCGGTGCGGCCGCCGAGGAAGTCGCAGAAGTCCTCCGCGATCCGGCGGTGCTGCTCGGCGTCGATGCGGCCGACACAGGGAGCGGCGCACTTGTCGATGTAGCCGAGCAGGCAGGGGCGGCCGATCTGCGCGGACCGCTTGAACACCCCGTTGGTGCAGGACCGCATCGGGAAGACGCGCAGCAGCAGGTCGACGGTCTCGCGGATCGCCCAGGCGTGCGAGTAGGGGCCGAAGTACTTCACGCCGCGCTTCTTGGCGCCACGTCCGACCATGACCCGGGGGAACTCCTCGTCGAGGGTCACCGCGAGCCAGGGGTAGGACTTGTCATCGCGGTACTTCACGTTGAACCGCGGGTCGAACTCCTTGATCCAGGAGTACTCCAGCTGGAGCGCCTCGACCTCGGTCGCCACCACCGTCCACTCGACGCTCGCGGCGGTGGTGACCATCGTCGCCGTGCGCGCGTGCAGGTGGCCGATGTCCTGGAAGTACGACGACAGCCGCGCGCGGAGGTTCTTGGCCTTGCCGACGTAGACGACCCGGCCGTCCTTGTCCCGGAACCGGTAGACGCCGGGCCGGGTGGGGATCGACCCCGGTCTCGGCTTGTACGTCGACGGGTCGGTCACGACGCAACCCTACGGGCGCGGGCCGACGGTCAGGAGACGGTGAGGGTGTCGCCGGTGACGGTCACGGTCCTCTCGGGCAACGGCCTGGGCGCGGGGCCCGCCTCGACCGAGCCGTCCGCGATGGAGTACTCGCTGCCGTGGCAGGTGCAGTCGATGCGGCCGGACGCGATCGTGGAGACCAGACAGCCCTGGTGGGTGCAGACCGCGGAGAACGCCTTGAACTGGCCGGCGGTCGGCTGGGTGACCACGACCTTCCGCGACGCGAAGATCTTGCCGCCGCCGACCGGGATCTCGGAGGTCTTGATCCCGCCGCCGCCTCCACCGCCGGACGTGCCGCCGGAGGTGCCCGGTGCCGCCGGGTCGCCGGTCCCGACGGAGCCCGTGGCGTCGGATCCGCCGCTTCCGCACGCCGCGACGAGGGGGACGGCCAGCCCGGCGGCGGCCAGTCCGGTGAGGACGTTCCTGCGACTGGCGTCGTGGTCGGTCACAGGAAAGCACCTTTCGTCCGGCGTGCGCGGGTACGCACGAGCCTAGAAGTCGAACCTGACATCAACCTGACCAACGGCTGTGGACGGCCCAGGGTTCACAGTCGGGCGGGACTTTCACTTCAGCAACGGCTTGAGGAACTCCCCGGTGAAGCTCTCCGGGACAGCGGCGACCTCCTCGGGCGTGCCCTCGGCGACCACGGTGCCGCCCCGGTTGCCGCCGGCCGGCCCCATGTCGACGATCCAGTCGGCGGTCTTGATCACATCCAGGTTGTGCTCGATGACGAGCACGGTGTTGCCCTGGTCGACCAGCCGGCCGAGGACGAGCAGCAGCTTGCGGATGTCCTCGAAGTGCAGTCCGGTGGTCGGCTCGTCGAGGACGTAGACCGTGCGTCCGGTCGACCGCTTCTGCAGCTCCGACGCCAGCTTGACCCGCTGCGCCTCACCGCCGGACAGGGTCGTGGCCGGCTGACCCAGCCGGACGTAGCCCAGACCGACCTCGCACAGCGTCTTGAGGTGCCGCGCGATCGCGGGGATCGCCGCGAAGAACTCGGCACCCTCCTCGATCGACATGTCCAGGACGTCGGCGATGGTCTTGCCCTTGTAGTGCACCTCGAGCGTCTCCCGGTTGTAACGGGCGCCGTGGCACACCTCGCACGGGACGTAGACGTCCGGCAGGAAGTTCATCTCGATCTTGATGGTGCCGTCGCCGGCGCACGCTTCGCAGCGGCCACCCTTGACGTTGAACGAGAACCTGCCCTGGAGGTAGCCCCGCATCTTCGCCTCGGGGGTCGAGGCGAAGAGCTTGCGGACGTGGTCGAACACGCCGGTGTACGTCGCCGGGTTGCTGCGCGGCGTACGGCCGATGGGCGACTGGTCGACGTGGATCACCTTGTCGACGTGCTCGGTGCCGCTGATCCGCGTGTGGCGACCAGGCACCGTGCGGGCGTTGTAGATGTGCTTGGCGAGCGACGTGTACAAGATGTCGTTGACCAGCGTCGACTTCCCCGAGCCGGAGACGCCGGTCACTGCGACGAAGAGCCCCAGCGGGAACGCGACGTCGATGTCCTTGAGGTTGTTCTCCTTCGCGCCGTGCACGACGAGGTCGCGGCCCCGGGTGCGCGGTCGTCGTACGGCGGGCAGCGGGATCGACTTGCGGCCGGAGAGGTACATCCCGGTCTCGGAGTCGCGGTGCTTGAGCAGCTGCTTGACCGTGCCCGAGTGCACGACCTGGCCTCCGTGGTCGCCGGCGCCGGGTCCGATGTCGACGACCCAGTCGGCGGTGCGGATGGTGTCCTCGTCGTGCTCGACGACGATCAGGGTGTTGCCGAGGTCCTTGAGCCGGACGAGCGTCTCGATCAGCCGGTGGTTGTCGCGCTGGTGCAGCCCGATGCTCGGCTCGTCGAGGACGTACAGGACCCCGACCAGGCCGGCACCGATCTGGGTGGCCAGCCGGATGCGCTGCGCCTCCCCGCCGGACAGCGTCGCCGACGGGCGGTCGAGGGACAGGTAGTCCAGACCGACGTCCAGCAGGAAGCGGAGCCGCTCCTGGATCTCCTTGAGCACCCGCTCGGCGATCTGTCGCTCGCGTGCCGAGAGCTCGAGGTCGGCGAGGAACTCCGCCGCCTCGTTGATCGGGAGCGCACACACCTCCGCGATGTTCTTGCCGCCCATCGTGACCGCCATCGACACCGGCTTGAGCCGGCTGCCCGCGCAGGTCGGGCACGGCACCTCGCGCATGAAGCCCTCGAAGCGCTCCCGACTGGTGTCGGACTCGGCCTCGCGGTGGCGCCGCTCGATGTAGGGGCGGACTCCCTCGAAGCTGGTGTAGTAGGAGCGCTGGCGGCCGTAGCGGTTGGTGTGCCGCACGTGCACCTTGGTGGCGTGGCCCTCGAGGATCGCCGTCTGCGCCTTCTTCGGCAGCTTGGACCAGGGGGTGTCGAGGTCGAAGCCGAGCTCGTCGCCCAGCGCTCCGAGGAGCCGGATGAAGTAGTCCGCGACGTGGGCGCCGGACCACGGCTGGATGACACCCTCGCCCAGCGTGGCGTCGGGGTCGGAGACGACCAGCTCGGGGTCGACCTCCATCCGGGTGCCGAGTCCGTGGCACGCCGGGCAGGCGCCGAACGGCGAGTTGAACGAGAACGACCGCGGCTCGAGCTCGTCGGTCTCGATGTCGTGCTCGTTGGGGCAGGCCATCCGCTCCGAGAACTTCAGCTCGCGCTGGGAGGCCTTGGGGTCGGCGTCGACCAGGTCGAAGATCACCAGCCCGGACGCCAGGCTGAGCGCGGTCTCCACGGAGTCGGTGAGCCGACGCTTCGAGGTCGGCTTGGCGGAGAGCCGGTCGACGACGACCTCGATGGTGTGCTTCTTCTGCTTGTCCAGCTTCGGCGGCTCGCTCAGCGGATAGGTCTCCCCGTTGACCCGCGCGCGGCTGAACCCCTGCGACTGCAGGCTGCGGAAGAGCTCGACGTACTCGCCCTTGCGTCCGCGGATCACCGGCGCGAGCACCTGGAAGCGGGTGCCCTCGGGCAGCTGCAGGACCCGGTCGACGATCTGCTGCGGAGTCTGCCGCTCGATGGGGGCGCCGCAGACCGGGCAGTGTGGCCTGCCCGCGCGGGCGTAGAGCAGGCGCAGGTAGTCGTAGACCTCGGTGATGGTGCCGACCGTCGAGCGAGGGTTCTTCGACGTGGACTTCTGGTCGATCGAGACCGCTGGGCTGAGGCCCTCGATGAAGTCGACGTCGGGCTTGTCCATCTGGCCCAGGAACTGGCGAGCGTACGCCGACAGCGACTCGACGTACCGACGCTGGCCCTCGGCGAAGATGGTGTCGAAGGCCAGCGAGGACTTGCCGGACCCGGACAGGCCGGTGAACACGATCAGGGAGTCGCGCGGGAGGTCGAGCGAGACGTCCTTGAGGTTGTGCTCGCGCGCACCTCGGATGATGAGCTGTTCGGTCACTGCTTCCCCTGCCGTCCGGACCGGACCGGACGTTCGCTGTTGTATCGAGCTCCTGTATCGAGCTCCTGTGTCGAGCTCCACTTTTCGTCGAACACATGTTCGCACACCGGTGGTCGCCGGAGGGCCGAGAAACCACCGTCGCCACGATCTCACGCTCCACCGACAGGACCGACCTGTGCCCCGAAGCTCGCCGGCGGCAGACTGGGTCCCATGAACGAACCCGCGGACAGCGTCGATCGACTGCACCGGTCCGAACAACACCTGCTGCGCACCGTCGATTCCCTCCGGACGGAAGCCTGGACCGAGCCGTCCGTGCTGCCGGGGTGGACGCGCGCGCACGTGGCCGCGCACCTGGCCCTCAATGCCGAGGGACTCGCCGGAGCGATCGACGGCGTGGCGCACGAGCTCGAGGTACCCGTCTACGAGTCCGGCGCACGCCGGGACGCCGACATCGAGGAGCTCGCCAAGGCTGAGGCCGCCGAGATCCGGGAGCGGCTGTTCGCCGCAGGCCAGCGACTTCGTGAGGCGCTCGAGTCGCTGGACGAGCCCCAGTGGTCGCGGTCGGTCGCCCGTGTCCCGGACGGCCCGCGGTGGGCGGTCGCGGACGTGCCGACGATCCGGCTGCGCGAGCTCGAGATCCATCACGCCGACCTCGACGCGGGCTACCGGCACACCGAGTGGCCCGCCGACTTCGCGCTCGAGCTGCTCGACCTCGTGACCGCGGACCACCGGAGCTCAGCGGACTCCCCCGGGTTCACCGTGCGGGCCACGGACACGGTGCGCACCTGGGACGTCGGGGCCGAGCAGCCGGTGGTGACCGGCACCGCCGCTGACCTCGGCTGGTGGCTGGTCGGCCGCGGGGACGGCGACGGACTGACCTGCGACTCGGGCGAGTTGCCTAGGCTGGGGCCATGGCGACGCACTCCGGCACCTACACAGGCGACGTGACCCCGGGCGGCACCCCCGATGTTCGCGAGCTCAGCAAGCTGATCATCACCAAGGTGGCCGTCGACCCGGACATGTCGAACAACTGCTACGTCCTGCGCTGCCGAGCCACCGACGAGCAGGTGCTCATCGACGCCGCCGCCGACGCCCCGACCGTGCTGGACGTGCTCGGGAGCGCCGGTGCGAGCAAGGTCATCACCACCCACCAGCACTGGGACCACCACCGCGCCCTGGCAGAGGTCACCGCCGCCACGGGAGCAGTCGTCGTGGCGGGCGAGCCGGACGCCGACGCGATCACGGAGCAGACCGGGGTGGCGGTCGACGACCGGGTGCGCGACGGCGACGCGATCGAGTTCGGCGACGTGCGGCTCGACGTGATCCACATCGTCGGCCACACCCCCGGCTCCATCGCGCTGCTGTACGACGACCCCGACGGCACTCCCCCCCTCTGGACCGGCGACTCCCTGTTCCCCGGTGGGGTCGGGAACACCTTCGGTGACGCGGCGGCCTTCCAGTCGCTGATCCACGACGTCAGCACGAAGGTCTTCGACCGGCTTCCGGACGAGACGTGGTTCTACCCCGGCCACGGCAATGATTCCACCCTCGGCGCCGAGCGCCCACACGTCGAGGAGTGGCGCGAGCGCGGTTGGTGACGGCCTGCCGATACGGTGGCCCGCATGCCGACGACGATCGACCGGGCGGCCTGGCCCGCCGCCGCGGTCGGGGCGGTCCCCTCCCTCCTGGCCGCGGCGCTCGGCCGACGGAGTGCGGCTGCGGCGCTGCTCGCCCTGCCGGTGGGGATCGTGGCGTTCTTCCGCGACCCCGCCCGCCGGGTCGACTCGACACCGGTCGACGTCGACACGGTGCTCGCGCCGGCCGACGGCAAGGTCATGCACGCCGGTCCCGGCCAGCCCGGGGTGGCGCCGCCGGGCGACTGGCAGCAGGTCAGCATCTTCCTCTCGGTGTTCGACGTGCACGTCAACCGCGCGCCGTACGGCGGCACGGTGACCGGCGTGACCCACCGACCGGGGCGTTGGCTGGCCGCCTACAAGTTCGAGAGTGCGATCCGCAACGAGCGCACCGACCTCACGATCGAGCGCGACGTCGGTGGACGGACCCGCACGGTGCACTTCCGCCAGATCGTGGGTGCGGTCGCCCGGCGCGTCGTGACGCGGGTGACGGTCGGTGACGAGATCGCCAGCGGGCAGCGGATCGGGCTGATGAAGTTCGGGTCGCGGATGGACGTGTTCCTGCCGCCCGAGGTCGAGCTCACGGTGACGAAGGGCGACCGGACGGTTGCCGGGGAGACGGTGATCGGCCGATGGACCCGGTGACCGAGACGCCGCCTCGACGTCGGCGTCTGCTGAGACGGCGGCGCTTCCGGATCGCGTCCCACAGCGGCGCCGAGGTCGTCTCGCTGCGCCAGCTGCCCAACCGGGAGAAGCTCCGCGTGACGGCGCCGAGCATGTTCACCGCCGCGAACATGGCGTGCGGGTTCTCCGCGGTGCCGCTGGCCTTCAGCCACCACAGCCACTGGGCGGCAGCCCTGATGACGCTGGCCATCGTGATGGACATCGCCGACGGAGCGGTGGCCCGGCTGGTGGGTGCCACGTCGCCCTTCGGCGTGCAGCTCGACTCCCTGGCCGACCTGATCTCCTTCGGCCTCGCGCCCGCGGTGCTGGTGTACACGTGGGTGCTGCCGGAGTGGCCGGTCATCGCCTGGTGCGCGGCGTACCTCTGGCTGGCCTGCGCGGCGTTCCGGCTGGCCCGGTTCAACTTCACGATCGACCCGACGGCCGACAAGCGGTACTTCGTCGGACTGCCCAGCCCGGGCGCGGCCGCCGTGGTCATCGCCACCGTCGTGGCCCTCGACACCCCGGAGCTCAAGGTGGGCCCCGGCATCCTGCTGCCGGCCTGTGTGAGCGTGGTGCCCGCCCTGCTGATGGTCAGCACCGTGCGGTTCCGGTCCTTCCGCGACCTGGTGACGCCACACACCCGGCAGGCGCGCGTGACCACCGGGCTCGTCCTGCTCGCCCTGGTGCTCGGTCTGGTGCTCTCGGCCGCGGCCACACTGCTCGTGGTGGCCTACTCCTACGTGCTCACCGCCCCGCTGGGCGCCCTGACGGCGCCGGTCCGGGCGCGGGTCTTCGGACCGGACTCGGTGGCTCCGCCGCGGCAACGTCAGCAGTCGGTGTTCCTGCCGATCACCGGCGACGACACCGTCGAGGAGTGAACCTCAGCCGTTGTAGCTGATCCGGATCCTCTCCGAGACCGGCTTGGCCTGACAGACCAGCCGGATGCCCTCCGCCAGGTCGTCGGCATCGAGCACCTCGTTGTGCAGCAGCCGGACCTCGCCCTCGACCATCAGGCACGCGCAGGCGCTGCAGTTGCCCTCGCGGCAGCTGAACGGCGCGTCCACGCCCTTCTCCTCGAGGAACTCCAGCAGGACCTTGTCGCCGCGCCAGTCGTCGAACGAGTACGTCGCGCCGTCCAGCTCCACCTCGACGGCCACGGGTCCGCTGAACTCCGGCTCCGCGGACTCCTCCTCGCCGTCGTCCGCCTCGTCGAGCTGCCGCTGCGCCGCGAGCACCTCCTCGACGTCGCCGAACGGGTTGCCCCCGAGGGAGACGAACTTCTCCTGGTGACGGCGCTCGCGCGGGAAGCCGAGCTCCTTGAGCGCGTTCGTCACCGCCTTCATGTACGGCGCCGGACCGCACACGAACGCCGTGTACGACGTGAAGTACGACGCGAACAGGCCGAGACTCTGCTCCGAGGGGAGGCCCTGCAGCGAGACGAGCCAGTGCACGACCGTGAACCGGTCGGCGTACTCCTCGGCCAGCTCGGCCAGCTGGCCGGCGAAGATGACCGACGACTCGTCCTCGTTGGCGTAGAGAAGGACCACCTTGCCGGTGCCCTTCTCCAGCGCCGTGCGGGCGATCGACATCACCGGGGTGATCCCGGACCCGCCGGCGAACAGCAGGAAGTCGGCGTCGATGTCGCGGGGAGTGAAGATGCCGCTCGGCGGCAGGACCCGGAGCGTGTCCCCGGCCGCGAGGTTCTCGACGATCCAGTTGGAGGCGTAGCCGTCAACCGTCCGCTTGACGGTGATCTGGTGCTGCCCGCTGTGCGGCGCGCTGGAGAGGGAGTAGCAGCGCGCCGCCAGGCCCGTCTGATCACTGGGCACCGCGACGGTCAGGAACTGCCCCGGGGTGTAGGCGAACGTCTCCTGCAACTCCGAGGGCACCTCGAGGACCACCGAGCGCGCGTCGGCGGTCTCCTCGACGACCTCCGCGACGCGCAGCAGAAAGGACTCAGGCGCCATGCCCGCCAACCATGCTCAGTAACCGTCCTCGGCGCCGACCTGGAGCGCCCCGTCACGAACGGCGGCCTCGATCGACGAGCGGAGCCGCGAGCACGACGCGTGCACCCGCCGACCCTCGGGGCGGCTGGCCATCCGGGCGAACTCCTGGCACTGCCCGAGCGCCTCGGTGGACCACTGCACCGAGGTGTGGTGGTCACTGTTCTTCTTCACCAGCACCCGGGCCAGGCAGTCCAGGCAGGCCACCTCGGTCAGCCGTGCCCGGGTGTAGAGGCGCTGGTCCTCGACCGTCTCCGGGGAGGTGGGCGCGAAGGAGGCCATCAGGCGCTTCCGGCGGTCGAGACCTCGGACGCCGCGTCCTCCTCCGCCTTCCTCGCGAGGTTCTGCTCGACCTCGGCGCGCCAGAACTCGTTGGCCTTGGTGGTGTCCACCTCGAACTCGAAGCGCTCGACCATCTCCGGTGCCACGTCGGCCCTGTCGACGTAGAACTGCTCGTACCAGCGGCGCAACTGGTAGACCGGTCCGTCCTCCTCGCACAGGAGGGGGTTCTGCACGGGGGCCTTGTTGAGCCAGATGTGCACGTCCTGCAGGAACCCGTCTCCGAACATCTCGCTGTACCGGCTGCCGACGTACTCGGTGGTCTTGGCGTCCACCCCCTCCGGCTTCTTCACCTTCAGGCCGTACTGCAGGACGAAGGAGTTGTCGCTGGTCGGGATGTGGCAGTTGACCAGCACCACGTCGGTGATGAACCCCTTGTAGTCGTTCTTGAGCCAGTTGACCATGAACGACGGCCCGAAGTACGTCGCCTCCGACTCCAGGGTCAGGCTCTCGTCGCCGTAGCCCTGCCCGGCCATGTCCGGCCGGCCCGTGGACTCCATGAACTGGGTGGCCATGTGGCCCTCGAACACGTTGCGGAAGTTCGTGGGGAACGCGAAGTGGATGTAGAAGAAGTGCGCCATGTCCACGACGTTGTCGACGATCTCGCGACAGTGCGCCGTCGGCACGTCGAGGGTGTTCCACGTCCAGTCGGTGTAGACGTCGGGATCCATGATGTCGGGCAGCTCGGGCGGCAGGATGTCCAGATCGGCCTCCGATCCCTCGGGGTCGTGCCAGATCATCAGCAGGCCGTTGCGCTCGACCGCGGTGTACTTCTGGGTGCGGGCCCGCAGCGGGACCCGTCGCGCGTACGGGATCGCCTTGCACTTTCCGTCCCCACCCCAGCGCCAGTCGTGGAATGGGCAGGCGATCTCGTCGCCCTTCACCGTCCCCTGGGTCAGGTCACCGCCCATGTGGCGGCAGTAGCCGTCGAGGACGTTCAGACCGCCCTGGGAGTCCGCCCACACCACGAGCTTGCCGCCGAAGGCTCGCACCGCGTGCGGCATACCGTCCCGAAAGCTGTCGGCCACCCCGAGGCAGTGCCACCCACGGGCGAACCTCGCCGGCGGGACCCCCCGGTCGAGGGCGCGGGCTTCGGTGGCGGTCATCGTGCCTCCCGGGGACTAGGGGCCAAAACAAGAACAGGTTATAGTTTTGAACCTGAGAAAGCCAGCACCTCCCACCAGTCCCGGCCTCTGTCCGTGGCTCCGTCCCTGCGTGAGGATGACCCCATGAGGATCGCACTGACCGACGAGCAGGAACAGCTCCGCACCGAGCTCCGCGCCTACTTCGCCGGCCTCGTCACCCCCGAGATCAGAGCCGGGCTCGCCTCCGCGACCGGGGAGTTCGGGGAGTTCGGCGACGCCGGCGTCTACAAGTCGGTGATCCGCCAGATCGGCCAGGACGGCTGGCTCGGCATCGGCTGGCCCGAGGAGTACGGCGGCCAGAACCGCTCGATGATCGAGCAGCTGATCTTCACCGACGAGGCGGCGATCGCGGGGGTGCCGATCCCCTACCTGACCTTGAACACCGTCGGCCCGACGATCATGCGCTACGGCACCGACGCCCAGAAGCAGGAGATCCTCCCGAAGATCCTCAAGGGCGAGATGCACTTCTCGATCGGCTACTCCGAGCCGGGATCCGGCACTGACCTCGCCAGCCTGCAGACCCGCGCCCGCCTCGACGGCAGCGAGTGGGTGATCAACGGCCAGAAGATGTGGACCTCCCTCATCCAGTACGCCGACTACGTGTGGCTGGCCTGCCGGACCGATCCGGACCTCCCGCGGCACAAGGGCCTCTCGATGATCCTGGTGCCGACCAGTGCGGAGGGCTTCTCCTACACGCCCGTGCACACGGTGGCCGGGGTGAGCACCAGCGCGACCTACTACGAGGACGTGCGGGTGCCCGAGGAGAACCTCGTCGGCGACCTCAACGGCGGCTGGGCGCTGATGACCAACCAGCTCAACCACGAGCGGGTGGCCCTGACGTCGGCCGCGCCCACCGAGCAGTCCATCGGGCTGGTGCGCGAGTGGGCACAGCAGACCAAGAACTCCGACGGCAGCCGGGTCATCGACGCGGAGTGGGTGCAGGTGCTCCTCGGCAGGGCTCACGCCCGGGTGGAGATGCTCAAGCTGCTCAACTGGAAACTCGCCTCGGCGACCGAGGACCTCTCCCCCGCGCACGCGTCGGCCACCAAGGTCTACGGCTCGGAGCTGGCCACCGAGGTCTACCGGTCCCTGATGGAGATCGTCGGTCCCGAGGCCGTCGTGAGCGGCGACTCGGCCGGCGCGGTGCTCCGTGGCCGGCTCGAACGGTTCTACCGCAGCGCCCTGGTGATGACCTTCGGCGGCGGCACCAACGAGATCCAGCGCGACATCATCGGGTACGTCGGCCTCGGCCTACCCGCAGCGAAGCGCTGATCCCGACACGCTCGATCACCGGAGGATTGACATGGACTTCAGCTTCAGCGAGACCCAGAACGACGCCGCCGCGCTGGCCGCGATGGTGTTCAAGAACGAATGCACTCCCGACCGGCTCGCGGCCGCCGTCGGGGAGGAGGGTCGTTTCGACGCGGCTCTCTGGTCGCGGCTCGGCGACGCCGGACTGCTGGGACTGTGCCTGCCCGAGCACCTGGCCGGCTCGGGGCTGGGCCTGCTCGAGCTGTGCAGCGTGCTGGTGGAGGCCGGTCGGCACGTCGCCCCGGTCCCGTTGGCCACGCACCTGCCCACCGCCATGGCGATCGCCAGGTTCGGCGACCCGGCGGTCCAGGGGATGTGGCTCGAAGGCGCCAGCAGCGGGCACGTCGTGCTGACGACCGCGGTGGCCGAGGAGCGGGAGTACCTACCCGCACACCCCACGACGCACGCCGACTTCGACGGCGAGCACTGGCTGCTGACCGGGGTGAAGGCGGTCGTGCCCGCCGGCATGAACGCCGAGCTGTTCGTCGTACCGGCGCAGACCGCGGACGGGGTGACCGCGTTCCTGGTGCACCCCGACGACCCCGGCGTCTCGCGCACCCCGCAGCGAATCAGCGACGGTGACGTGGTGGCCCGCCTCGAGCTCAACCGCGCCGCCGTCCCCGCCGCGCGGATCCTCGGCGCGATCGGCAGCGGCGACGAGGTCGTCGACTGGCTCCAGCAGCGGCTCACCGTCGCGGCGTGCGCGACGCAGCTCGGCATCGTGAAGGGCGCTCTCGACCTCACCGCGGCGTACGCCCGGACCCGTGAGCAGTTCGGCCGGCCGATCGGCACCTTCCAGGCCGTGTCGCAGCGACTGGCCGACGGCTACATCGACGTGCTCGGGGCCGAGCTCACCCTCTGGCAGGCGGCGTGGCGCCTCGAGGAGGGCCTGCCGGCCGACGCCGAGGTCGCCACCGCGAAGCTGTGGGCCGCGGACGCCGGCCACCGGGTGGCCCACACGACGGTGCACGTGCACGGCGGCGTCGGCATCGACCTCGACGGCGAGGCGCACCGCTACTTCACCGCCGCGAAGCTCTACGAGTTCCTGCTCGGCGGGTCGACCGACCAGGCCCGGAAGATCGGCCGGGTCCTCGCGGCCGAACCCGTGTGACGCGCACGGCGCCATGACCACAGTTCGGGACCTGCTTCTGGCCCGCGCGGACGACGACCGCCCCGCGCTGCTCGCGGGCGACACGCGCTGGTCGTGGCGTGAGTACGTCGCCACGGCTGGCCGCCGCGCTGCGCAGCTCGGTGGGCTGCTCGACCCGGACCTGCCTCCCCACGTCGGGGTCCTCCTCGACAACACCCCCGAGATGGCCGTCCAGCTCGCGGCCGCAGGACTCGGCGGCCACGTGCTCGTCGGACTGAACACCACCCGCCGCGGCGACGCCCTTCGCGCCGACCTCCGCAAGGCCGACGTCCAGGTGCTGGTCGTGGGCGACGCCCACGTCGGCCTTCTCGACGGCCTGGAACTGGGCGGGGTGCGCGTGGTCGGGGCCGGCGAGATGCCGTCGGTCGAGGTGCGAGCGGAACGAGCCTCGAACCCGCTGACGCCCGACGACCTCTTCATGCTGATCTTCACCAGCGGCACGAGCGGCGAGCCGAAGGCGGTGCGGGTGACCCACCAGAAGGTCGTGCATCCCGGCCAGTACCTCCACGAGCGACTCGGGCTCGGGCGCGACGACGTGCACTACGTCTCGATGCCGCTGTTCCACTCCAACGCCGTGATGGCCGGCTGGGCGCCGGCCCTGGTCTCGGGAGCGGCCGTGGCGCTGGCCGAGCGGTTCAGCGCGACCGGCTTCCTTCCCGACCTACGCCGCTACGGCGCGACCTACGCCAACTACGTCGGCAAGCCGCTCGCCTACGTCCTGGCGACGCCCGAGCAGGCCGACGACGCGGACAACCCGCTTCGCCTGGTCTTCGGCAACGAGGCCGGCGAGCGCGACACCCAGGAGTTCGCGCGACGGTTCGGCTGCGTGGTCGTCGACGGCTTCGGCTCCACCGAGAACGCCGTCGTCGTCAGTCGGGTCGAGGGCACCCCGCCGGGCTCCCTCGGCCAGCCCTTTCCCGGCGTGGCCGTCCTCGACCCCGACACGGGCGAGGAGTGCCCACGCGCGACGTACGACGAGCGCGGACAGGTCACCAACCTCGCATCCTGCGTCGGCGAGCTGGTCAACACCGACGGCACCGGGCAGTTCGCCGGCTACTACCACGACGAGGCCGCGACCGCCGAGCGGATGCGCGGCGGCATGTACTGGAGCGGCGACCTGGCCTACCGCGACGCCGACGGCTGGGTCTTCTACGCCGGGCGCACCGACGACTGGCTCCGGGTCGACGGGGAGAACCTCGCGGCGGCCCCGATCGAGCGGATCCTGTTGCGTCACCCGGCCGTGAGCGAGGCCGCGGTGTACGCCGTCCCCGACCCGCATGCGGGCGACCAGCTCGTCGCCGCACTCGTCACCACCGGTGCGCTCACCCCGGAGGAGTGGGAGGCGTTCCTCTCGGAGCAGCCGGACCTCGCCACGAAGGCGTGGCCGCGGTTCGTGAGAGTCCTCGACGGGCTCCCGCGCACCGCGACCAACAAGGTCCTCAAGCGCGACCTGCGCGCCGAAGGGGTGGCCGCCGTGACCTGGACCCGTGACGAACGTGGCACGGCGTACTCCTGATCCGGGAGGACGAACACGCGCTCGCCCTCACTCCGAAGCGAGCCTCAGCCCGAAGGCGACGAGGACCGACGCGGTGACGACGTCGAGGCGTCGTCGAACGGTCGGGGAGTTCATCCATGCCGTGACCTTGCCGGCGAGGCCGAGGAGCAGCACCCAGTAGAGCGCCGTCAGCACGATGAAGATCGCGCCGAAGAGCAACGTGGTCCACAGCACCGAGGCGCCTGACGGCACGAACCCCGGGAGGAAGGTCACGAAGAAGACGCCGACCTTGGGGTTGAACAGGTTGGTCAGGATGCCCGCGCGGAACCCTGTCCCGAGCACGCCGGAGTGCCCGGTCTCGGGCTGGTCGACGCGCCCGCGAGAACGCCACGCCTGCACGCCGAGGAGCACCAGGTAGCAGGCGCCAGCGATCCGCAGCACGGCGTACCCGACCTCGCTCGCCTCGAGCATCGCAGCCAGCCCGAGTGCTGCTGCCGCGACCCAGAGCGAGAGCCCGCAGAGGTTGCCGAGAGCGGTCAGCACGCCCGTGCGGCGTCCGCCGCGCAGGATGCTGCGCACGACGACCAGGGTGTCCGGGCCGGGCAGGAGCACGATCAGGATCGCAGCGCCGACGAAAGCGGCGACGGTCAGCAGCACCCGGAAAGCGTACGCCGGTCAGCCGCGGATCTTCTCGAGTCTCGCGACCGTCTCGTCGTACTCCGCGATCAGCTCGGCCATGACCTGGGCCACGGGCCGGACCTCGTTGGTGCGTCCGATGATCTGACCGGCCGGCATCGCCACCACGTCGGGGTCGTCTCCTGCGTTCATCCGGTTGTGCGCGTCGGAGACCAGCAGGTTCTGCAACGGCATCGGGAGCGGCGCCGGAGCACCCTCCTCGTCCCAGGCAGCGGTCCACCTGTTCTTGAGCAGCCGGGCCGGCTTGCCGGTGTAGACGCGGCTCCGGACGGTGTCGGCGGAGCCCGCCTTGAGCAGGGCCTTCTGGACCGCGTCACTGCTGCCGAGGTCGTACTCGGCGACGGTCAGCCACAGCGATCCGGTCCAGACGCCCTGGGCACCCAGCGCCAGGGAGGCGGCGACCTGCCGACCGCACCCGATCCCGCCGGCAGCGAGCACCGGGACATCCGGACCGACCGCGTCGACGATCTCGGGGGTCAGGACCATGCTGGCGATCTCTCCCGTGTGACCACCGGCCTCGTAGCCCTGGGAGACGATGATGTCCACCCCCATGGCGACGTGTGAGGCGGCGTGCTTGGCGGCGCCGGCGAGGGCCGCGACCAGCACCCCGTGCTCGTGCGCGAGCTCGATGACGTCGACCGGCGGAGTCCCCAGTGCATTGGCGATCAGCACGGGCCGGTGCTGCAGAGCGACGTCCACGTGGGAGCGCGCGGTGGAGTGCAGCCAGCCGAGCACGCCCTCGCGGCCCTCTCCCTGCGGCAGGGGCGGGACGCCCAGCTTGCGCAACGTCTCCTCGACGAAGGTGATGTGCTCGCCGGGGATCATCGCCTTGAGGTCGACCGACGTCCCCTCGGTCGGGATCTTCATCGGCATCACGACGTCGACGCCGTACGGCTTCCCGTCGGTGTTGTCGTCGAGCCAGCTCAGCGTCGCCTCGAGCTCGTCGGCGTCGTTGAACCGGACGCAGCCCAGTACCCCCAGCCCGCCGGCCCGTGACACCGCCGCGGCCACCTTCTCCGACGGAGTGAACGCGAAGATCGGGTACTCGATCCCGAGCCGCTCGCAGAGCTCGGTGCGCATCAGGCCAGGACCCCTTCGGGTGACTGGTCGGTGCGACTCTGCATCGCCAGCTCCTTCGCCCGGGGGTACTGCGCCTTCCCGGTGGCGTTGCGCGGGATCTCCGGGACGAGGGTCAGGGCGCGCGGCAGCTTGTAGCCCGACAGCGACGCCCGGAGGAAGTCGCGCAGCTCGTCGAGGTCGACGCTCGCGCCCTCGCGGACCTGTACGACGGCGGCGACCGCCTGGCCGAACTTCTCGTCCGGGATGCCGACGACGAGGACGTCGTACACGGCCGGGTGGCGCTTGATCGCCATCTCGACCTCCTCCGGGTATACCTTCTCGCCGCCGGTGTTGACGCAGTTGGAGCCGCGACCGAGGAGCGTGACCCGGCCGCCCTCCTCGATGCGGGCGAAGTCACCGGGCACGGAGTAGCGCTGGCCGTCGATCTCGATG
>Ga0207657_10001762_pt1 | contig 23373 bp, 25 predicted proteins | sample KBSC33metaG_FD_184316 | JGI IMG/M metagenome (GOLD analysis project Ga0207657, IMG submission 184316) | Corn rhizosphere microbial communities from Kellogg Biological Station, Michigan, USA - KBS C3-3 metaG (SPAdes) (version 2) | ecosystem: Host-associated > Plants > Roots > Rhizosphere > Soil ... | reverse complement strand
AACCGCCGCGGAAGCGTCGCCAGCCCACCTCTACACCCTTCGCGTCGGCGACAAGATGACGGTTCCGGCCGTGGGACAGCTGTGTGCCGTCTACGTTGAGGGCGGCGCGCCCGAACTCTTCTGTTCGCGGCCGCAGCACGCGCGCCACCAGGTCACGATCTTCCCAGACAGCATTCTGGTCTGGAAGGTCGGTAACCCAGACCGCCCGGCGTGGTCAGGCAAGCCATAGCCGCCGAGTTCAGGGGACATTTACGGACGCTGGCGCAAGGCGCGCGTTCTGTTCCATGAAGGCGCAGGGGCTCGCCGAGTGGCGGGCCCCTGCGGATGCTCTGTTCGGCAATCGGTCTAGCCGACGATGCCGTTCGGATTGCACGAGATCGTGATGAACCCACCGTTACCGTCGGGAATGGTCCAACCGTGGGCCGCCGACCCGGGCGCTGCATCCTTCGGAGTCTGTGTTTGCCTGTCGGTCTGCCCGTTGATGTAGTCATTCAGACCGCTGTAAGCGCACAGCGAGTGCGAGTTAGCGGGAGCAGCGGTGTTGTTGGTATTCGGAGCCCCTCCGGTGGGAGGCCCCTTGACCTCGCCTGCGAGGGCGCCGGCGCTGCCAGCCGCTGCGAGAGCGAACACAGCGACCGTTACCGCAAAGAGCCGCTTCATTTCTCCCTCCCCTTCTGGTTGACCGTGCAAGAACGCGTGAGTTTATTCGGCCATAAAGGCGAATCTCAATCGGTATTCCGTTCAGGTGTCTAAACGGAATACAGAAGCAAACGCCGTCGCGGAAGCTCGACCTTTCTCGGCGATCGGATCAGACGTCGCCACGTGCCCGCTCGTCCGGTTGGCGCCACGGCCAGCTGAGCAAGCCGAGACCCGCGACGATGCATGCCGCTCCGACGACGGCCCAGAACGTGCTGCCGGTCATCGACGACCCCTGGATCAGATCGAGCCCTTGCCCGAGCCAGACCGCGCCGGTCACGAAGAGCAGCCCTCCGATCACGCGTCTGGCGACGGTCACGGCATCCATTACGACGAGCGCGATCCTACGGTTTCGCGGGCGCCGGCCGCGAACCTAGACGGTCAGGACGACGTTGCCGACCTTCTGGTGCGTGTCGACATACCGGTGCGCCTCGCGCACATCCTCGAGCGGATAGGCCCGGTCGACGACCGGCCGGTACTCGCCGGCCTCGAGCAGCCGCTTGAGAAGCACGACATCCGCCTTGAGCATGCGCGGAGGCAGCTCGAACAGCACCTTCTTGTTACCGACGCGCTTGTGCACGAGCCACAGGAAGACGTTCCGTAGCCCGTCCGTGGGCAGGTAGACGCCGCCCGGCTTCAACGCACGCTTGCTGCGCCGGAACGAGTGCTTGCCGACCGCGTCGAAGATGACGTCGTACGCCTCGCGGTTCTCGGTGAAGTCGTCCTGCAGGTAGTCGATCACGTCGTCCGCGCCGAGCGAGCGCACGAGCTCGATGTTCTGCGCGTTGCACACCGCCGTGACGTGAGCGCCGAAGTGCTTCGCGAGCTGCACTCCCGCCGTCCCCATCGAGCCGGACGCGCCGTAGACGAGGATCCGCTTGCCGTCGAGCCGGCCCGCGGGCCGCAGGCCGTTCAGCGTCAGGAGCACGCCGTCGGCGATCGCGCCCGCGTCCTCGAAGCTCATTCCCTCCGGCATCTGCGTCAGCGGGAACCGCTCGGGGACGCAGATGTACTCCGCGTGCGCGCCGGCCTCGAGCGCGAGATAGGGGAGAGCGCCGAACACGCGGTCGCCGACCGCAAACTCCGTCACCGCAGGCCCGACCGCTTCGACCTCACCCGCGAGCTCGTGCCCGAGGATCTTCCGCTTCGGCCGTCGGAGCCCCGACTGGAACCGGCTGACGAACGGCTCGCCGGCGCGAAGGTGGGCGTCGGAGCGGGTGACGCCCGTCGCGCGAACCCGGACGAGGATCTCTTCGGCCGCGGGTGCCGGCTTCGGGACGTCCTCGACGCGCAGCACGTCCGGCGGCCCGTAGCGATCGTAGACGACGGCCTTCATGCCCTTCCTGCGATCATCGCACCAGCATGGCCGACGCGTTCGAGACGAAGGTCGCCGTCGTGCTGCTCGACGATCTCCCCGTGTGGCAGAAGGCGAACGCGGCCGCGTTCCTCGTCAGCGGCATCGCGCCCGGTCACGTCGGTGAGGCGTACGTCGACGGCTCCGGGAACCGCTACCTGCCGATGCTGAGACAGCCGATCCTGATCTACGCCGCCGACAGTGCGGGGATCCGTCGCGCGTACGAGCGCGCGATGGCGCGGCAAGTCGAGGAGCTCGCGATCTTCACACGCGAGCTCTTCTCGACGCCGCACGACGAGGCGAACCGCGCCGCCGTCGCTGCGGTGCCTGCCGCGGAGCTCGACCTCGTCGGCATCGCTCTCCGCGCCGAGCGCAAGGTCGTCGACAAGGTGCTCGACAGGCTGCGGCCCCATCCGTGACCTGAGCACTTCGGAAGTTTTGGTCGACAAGACCACAACTCCATGCTACAGTAAGAGTCATGAGGACAAGAACTAGGGACGCGGGCGTCCCCGTGGACTACGACCCGTCGCAGTTCCCGCCGTTCGCCGTCACTGTCGACGTCGTGATCCTGACCATGTCCGAAGGCATGCTGCACGTCCTGCTCGTGTGCCGCGGCGAGGCTCCGTACGAGGGCATGTGGGCGATACCCGGCGGCTTCAAGCGCCCGTCTGAGACGCTCGACGACGCCGCGAGGCGTGAGCTGCGCGAGGAGACCGGCGTCGCTGCCGCGAGCCCGCTCACACAGTTCGGTGCGTACGGCGACCCCGGACGCGACCCGCGCATGAACGTCGTCACGATCGCGTATCTCGCGGTCGTTCGCGACGTCGGCGCCGTCGTCGGCGGCTCGGACGCCGCGGCTGCCGCGCTGATTCCCGTCACCGACATTCTCAACGGCAAGATCGACCTCGCCTTCGACCATCTGCAGATCGTGCGGGACGCGATCGAGCGCGCACGCATCGAGCTCGAGGTCACGGGCGTCGCGACGGCGTTCGTCGGGCCGACGTTCACGCTCGCCGAGCTGCGGGCCGTGTACGAGGCGGTCTGGGGCGTGCATCTCGACGCCGCGAACTTCCGGCGGAGCATCGTCGCCGAAGACGGCTGGGTGATCCCGACCGGGCGGCTCGCCCGGCCCGGCCCCGGCGGCGGCAGGCCCGCGGAGCTCTACCGTGCCGGCCGCGCCTGGAGCCGCGGCGGCCCCATCCACCGGACATGAGCACGATGCGCGCCGTCGTACACGACCGGTACGGGAAGCCGGACGTCCTCCAGCTCGCAGACGTCGAGCGGCCCGTTCCGAACGAGGACGAGATCCTCGTGAAGATCCACGCGTCCTCGGTGACGCGCACCGACTGCGGGCTGCGCAGCGCGAAGCCGTTCATCAGCCGCTTCGTCACCGGCCTGCGTCGCCCGAAGCGGCGGATCCTCGGCATGGAGTTCGCCGGCGAGGTCGAGGCGGTCGGCGCAGGCGTCCGCGAGTTCCACGCCGGCGACCGAGTCTTCGGCGTCAAGGGCTTCGGGGCGAACGCGCAGTTCGTCTGCGTGCGGGAGACCGCTCCGGTCGCGCACATGCCGGCCGGCATGACGTTCGAGGAGGCTGCGGCAGTCAGCGACGGCGTGTGCATGGCGTTGCCGTGCCTGCGCAAGCGCGAGGCCCAGATCGGGAAGGGGCGGCGCGTCCTCGTCTACGGCGCGTCCGGCTCGGTCGGGACCGCGGCTGTGCAGCTCCTCAAGCACTTCGAGGCCGACGTCACCGCGGTGTGCAACGCGAAGAACGTCGAGCTCGTGCGCTCGCTCGGTGCAGACGAGGTCATCGACTACGAGCAGAGCGACTTCACGAAGAACGGCAAGACCTACGACGTCATCGTCGACGCAGTGGGCAAGCACTCGTTCCGCCGGTGCAGGCGCTCGCTGCGGCCCGGCGGGATCTACGTCACGACCGATCTCGGGTTCATGTGGCACGCGCCGCTGCTGATGATGCTGACGCGCTGGATCGGCGACAAGCGCTCGACGATCGGGGTCGCGCGCTACCGGAAAGAGGACGTCGAGCTCGTCAAGAAGCTGATCGAAGCGGGGGAGTACCGGGCGGTCATCGACCGGCGCTACCCGCTCGAGGAGGTCGTCGAGGCGACGCGCTACGTCGAGACCGGGCAGAAGACGGGCAACGTCGTGCTCGTCGTGGCTCAGCCGGGCGACCAGACGTAGGGCGTCGTCGTCGTCACGGCCACGAACCCGAGCCGTTCGAGGATCGGCCGGCTGTCCGCGGACGCGTCGACCTGGACGTAACGGTGTCCGCGCTCGCGCGCGAGGTTCGCGCGATAGGCGACGATGGCCTTGTAGATCCCGCGGCCGCGCCACGCCGGAAGCGTCCCGCCTCCCCAGAGCGTTGCGAAGTCGGTCTCTCCCTCGAACCGGATCCAGGCGGCGCAGACGACCTCGGAGCCGGCCTCGGCGACGACGATGCTGATCGCGTCCGGGTCTGCGGCCTGCTCCTTCTCGAGACTCGCCGCGAGCCAACCATGGCTGCTGCCGTCGGCCCACACCGCTTCCTCCATCGCCGCGATGCGATCGAAGTCGGCCCGCTCGACGACCTCGCGCAGCGCGACGCCGTCGGGGAGCAACGGCTCGCCGGCGATCGCGTCGACCGGCGCGATCACGACCGTCTCGATCTCTTCGGGAACGAAGCCGGCCGCGCGCAGCCGATCCGGAAGGTCGGCGGGCAGATCGTGGCCGTGCAGCTTCCATTCGAATCGCTCGTTCCGGACGGCGAACACCTCGACCTGGCGCGCGATCAGCGTGTCGAGCTCCGCTCCGTCGAGCCCCGCGAGGTCGCGGTAGCCGACGAAGCCGCCTCCTTCGAAGCCAACGAAGCGCACGAGCGGCCCGTCCCGCTCGGCCGTGACGCCCTCCGGCAGGCGCTCGGGGACGCGATCGCGAAGCTGCGCGTCGTAGGCCGCCAGGAGCTGAGAGGCGTCGGGCACCCGCGGACTGTAGACAGCCGCCGTGCAGGCAGGATGAGGCGTGATGTTCGACGAGCCCCAGGAAGACGTCGATTTCGAGCAGGAGGCGCAGGCGGCGATCGACGGGCTGCCGGCCGAGCTCCGCGATGCGATGTCGAACGTCTCCGTCGTGATCGAGGACGAGCCCCCGCCCGGGCAATCGCTCCTCGGCCTCTACCAGGGCATCCCGTTGACGCGGCGCGGCAGCTACTACGGCGGCGTCCTCCCCGACAAGATCACGATCTACCGCGGGCCGCTGCTCCGGCTCTACGGCGGCAACGCCGACGTGCTGCGCGAGCGCATCCGCCACGTCGTGCTGCACGAGGTCGCGCACCACTTCGGCATCAGCGACCAGCGGCTGCTCGACATGGGCGCGTACTAAGCCCGTTGTAGCGGCGGGCCGATCCGCCCACCGCGGCGCGAGCGTCCTGCCGCGCGCAGCACACGCGCATACGCCGCCGCCGGCGTCGCGCCGCTCGCCATCACTTCGCCGGTCGACCGCATCTCCGGGCCGCGCACGGCCGCTCCGGCGTAGCGGTCACTCGGGAAGATCGCCTCCTTCGCCCAGGCGCGCGTCGGCTGCACGCGCTCGGGGAGACCGAGCGCCCTGAGTGGCTCGCCGAGCAGGAGGCGGCACGCGTGCTCGACGAGCGGGATGCCGGTCGCCTTCGCGACGAACGGCACCGTGCGCGACGCGCGCGGGTTCGCTTCGAGCACGTAGACGTCGTCGCCGACGAGCGCGAGCTGGAGATTGAGCAGGCCGCGCGCGCCGAGACCGCGCGCGATGTCCGTCGCGGCGTTACGGATCTCGTCGGCGCACTTCGCCGTCACGCTCGGTGCCGGCACGACGACGGCTGAGTCGCCCGAGTGGCTGCCCGCGCGCTCGACATGCTCGAGGATTGCCGCAACCCACGCATCGTCGCCGTCGCAGAGGACGTCGACGTCGAGCTCGATCGCGTTCTCGAGAAAGCGGTCGACGAGGCACGGCCCTTCGACGGCGAGCTCGTCGGCGTTCCGCGCGATGTGGATGCCGCGGCCGCCGATCACGTGGTGCGGCCGGACGAGCACCGGATAGCCGAGCTCATCCGCAGCCTCGCGTGCTTCGGCTCGGTCGTTCGCAGCGCGCCAGGGCGGCGCGCGCAGGCCGAGCTCGTCGAGCAGTCGCGCGAAGCGGACGCGATCCTCGGCCGCGTCGATCGCGTCGAGCGGGTTGCCGAGCAGCGGGACGCCCGCGTCGCTCAGGCCGGGCGCAAGCCGAAGCGGCGTTTGGCCGCCGAACGAGACGACGACGCCGAGCGGCTGCTCGAGCGCACAGACGTCGAGCGTTCGCTCGAGCGTGAGCGGCTCGAGGTAGAGGCGGTCGGAGGTGTCGTAGTCCGTCGAGACGGTCTCCGGATTCGGGTTGACGAGCACGGCCTCGTAGCCGAGCGCGCGGAAGGTCTGCGCCGCGTGCACGCAGCAGTAGTCGAACTCGATGCCCTGGCCGATCCGGTTCGGGCCCGAGCCCAGGACGATCACCGCATTGCCGGTCGGCTCGGGCGGCGCGTCCGACGGCTCGTACGAGAGATAGAAGTACGGCGTTTCGGCCTCGAACTCGGCTGCGCACGAGTCGACGGCAAGCCGGCCGGGGAGGCCGCGCTCCGCGCGCGTGCCCTTCACGACGCCGAAGCGGGCCGCTTCTACGGGCGGCAGCTGCTCGGCGCGCGCGATCGCGCGCAGTTCCTCGGCGAAGTACGGGTGGATGCCGGGCAGGTCGAGCCCTTGCCGCGCCGCCTCGAGCAGGAGATCCCAGCGCTCGGGCACCGGCTCGCCGCGCCGCGCGAGGTCGCTCGTGTCGTACGCAATCTCGCGTCCGTGCAGCGCCTTCAGGAACGCCTCGGTGAACGTGCGGCCGAGGCCGAGCGACTCGCCGACGGCGCGCATCTCGCTGCCGAGCCGGTCGTCGGCGTCCGGGAACTTCGCAAAGTCGAAGCGTGGCGCCTTGACGGCGACGTAGTCGAGCGCCGGCTCGAACGCTGCAGTCGTCTGCTGCGTGATGTCGTTCGGCAGCTCATCGAGCGTGTAGCCGATGGCAAGGAGCGCTGCGAGCTTCGCGATCGGGAAGCCCGTCGCCTTCGAGGCGAGCGCGGACGAGCGCGACACGCGCGGGTTCATCTCGATCACGCGTAGCTCGCGCGTCTCCGGCTCGTAGGCGAACTGCACGTTCGCACCGCCCGTTGCGACGCCGACGGCGCGCGCGCAGGCGAACGCCGCCTCGCGCAGCCGCTGGTACTCGGCGTCCGGAAGCGTCTGTTGCGGCGCGACCGTCCACGAGTCGCCCGTGTGCACGCCCATCGGATCGAGGTTCTCGATCGAGCAGACGACGACGCAGTTGCCTGCGTGGTCGCACATCACCTCGAGCTCGAACTCCTGCCAGCCCTCGAGCGACTCCTCGACGAGCACCTGCCTGACGGGGCTCGCAGCGAGGCCGCGCGCGACGAGCACCTCGAGCTCCTCCTGCGTGCGCGCGATGCCGCCGCCCATTCCCCCGAGCGTGAACGCGGGGCGGACGACCGCGGGGACACGTCTTGGTGTTTGACACCCGGACGTGACGATCTCGGACTGCGGCACTTCGAGCCCGGCCGCAACGACCGCGTCGCGAAACGCCAGCCGGTCCTCGGCGCGGCGGATCGCCTCGACCGAGGCGCCGAGCAGCTCGACGCCGTACTCCTCGAGCACGCCGGCCTCGTGCAGCTCGACGGCGAGATTGAGCGCGGTCTGGCCGCCGAGCGTCGGCAGCAGGGCGTCGGGGCGCTCGGCCGCGATCACTTCCGTGACCGTCTCGAGGTCGAGCGGCTCGATATACGTCGCGTCGGCCCACTCGGGGTCGGTCATGATCGTCGCCGGGTTCGAGTTGATCAACACGACGCGCAGGCCCTCGCGCCGCAGCACCCGGCACGCCTGCGACGCGGAGTAGTCGAACTCGCACCCCTGGCCGATGCGAATCGGCCCGGAGCCGATGATCAGGATCGAGCGAAGATCCGCGCGCCGCGGCATGCCTCAGCCACCTGGTCGAAGAACGGGAGCCCGTCGAGCGGGCCGGGCGCCGCCTCGGGGTGGAACTGCACGCTCGCAAAGTCGTCGCCCGCGAGCCCCTCGACCGTGCCGTCGTTCAGCGAGACGTGGCTCACGTACTCGTCGGCCTGAACGGCGAAGCCGTGGTTCTGCACGGTGACGAGCACGCGGCCGGTGCGCGCGTCGCGCACAGGATGGTTCGCGCCGCGGTGGCCGAACGGCAGCTTGAACGTCTCGAGCCCGAGCGCGAGGCCGAGCAGCTGGTGGCCGAGGCAGATGCCGAAGAGCGGCACGCTCCCGAGCAATCCGCGGACGGTCTCGATCGGGCCGTGCAGCACGGACGGGTCGCCCGGGCCGTTGCCGACGAGCACGGCACGGGGCTGAAGCTCGAGAATCGCGTCGGCGTCCCAGTCGCCGGGCACGACTGCGACCTCGACGCCGGTCGCAGCGAGCCTGCGCGGGATCGAGCGCTTGCAGCCGAGGTCGACGAGGACGACGCGCGGGCCGGAGCCGACGAAGTACGGCTCGTCCGTCCACGTGTGCCGATCGAGCGGCCGGCCGTCGATCGGGGGCTCGGCGAGCGCGCGTGCATGCAGATCCGCCACCGGTGCATCACCGACGGCGCAGCGCAGGACGCCGTCCTCGCGGATGCGCCGCACGAGCGCGCGCGTGTCGACGTCTGCGATCGCGACGACGCCTTGCTCGCGCAGCCACGCCGTCCACTCGGGCCGCGCCGTGCGCATGACGATCGCCTCGGCCTGCACGCGGTCGGACTCGGTGCGCGCAGGGTCGACGCCGTAGTTGCCGACGAGGGGATATGCGAAGCACAGCACCTGGGCGACGTAGCTCGGGTCGGTCGCCGCCTCCTCGTAGCCTGCGCTCGCGGTCGTGAAGCACGCCTCGCCCGCGGCGACGCCCGGGGCGCCGACGAGGGTCCCGGGAAAGACGGTCCCGTCCTCGAGGACGAGTGCGGCGGGGCGGCTCATGATTTGCATCTTATGCGAATTTATGCGTATTATGCAAGTTATGCCGACGCTGGCGATCCTCGGGGCCTCGGGCTATGCCGGCCAGGAGACCCTCGACCGGGCTCTCCGCCACCCGGAGCTCGAGGTCGTTGCCCTCGGCTCGGACTCGCTCGCGGGCTCGTCCGCCTCGGCGCTCGACGTGCGCCTGAACGGTTCGCTGCCCGCATTCGTGCGAAATGACGAGGCCGCGGCGGCGGGCGCCGACCTGATCCTGCTCTGCCTCGGCAACGAGCGGGCGGCGGCATTCGACCCGCCGGCCGGAGCCGTCGTCGTCGATCTCTCCGGGGCGCACCGTCTCGACGCGTCGCTCTACCCGCAGTGGTACGGCTTCGAGCATCCGCGGCCGGGCGCCTGGAGCTACGCGATTCCCGAGCTCTCGCCGCCCGACGGCCCGCTGATCGCGAATCCCGGCTGTTATGCGACCGCGGCGATCCTCGCGCTCGCGCCGCTCGCCGATGCGATCGACCATGCGAACGTCGTCGTCGACGGGAAGTCCGGCGTCTCGGGCGCCGGGCGAGAGCTGAAGGCGAGCTCGCATGCCGGCTTCGTGCTCGAGAACGTCTCGCCGTACCGCGTCGGCACGCACCAGCACGCGCCGGAGATTGCGCAGGCGCTCGGCTTCCCCGTCTGCTTCGTCCCACATCTGCTGCCGGTGCGCCGCGGCCTGCTCGCGACGTGTTACGTCCGCCCGACGGCCGAGCTTCGCGGCCTGCTCGAGGACGCATACGCATCGAGCGACGTCGTGCGCGTGCTGCCGGCAGGCGTGGCGCCGGAGCTCGCGCGCGTCCAGCACACCGACTGCGCCGAGATCGCGCTCTACGAAGACGACTCGACCGGGCACGCGATCGTCGCCTGCGCGCTCGACAACCTCGGCAAGGGAGCCGCGGGGCAGGCGATCCAGAACGCGAACCTCGCGCTCGGGCTCGACGAGACGCTCGGCCTGCGCCTGACCGGAGTGCTCGTATGAGCGTGACGGCTGCGAAGGGCTTCGTCGCGAGCGGCGTGCACTGCGGGATCCGGAAGAAGGACCGCCTCGACCTCGCGCTCGTGCGGTCGACCGTGCCCGCGACAGGTGCGGGGATGTTCACGGCGAACCGCATGCTTGCCGCGCCGGTGGTCGTCTGCAAGGAGCATCTCGCGCTCGCGCAGCCGCAGGCCGTCGTCACGAACTCCGGCGTCGCGAACGCGGCGACAGGCGAGCGCGGGGTGCTCGACGCGCTCGCGACCGCCGCCGAGACCGCACGGCTCCTCGACCTCGACGCCGAAGAAGTGCTCGTCCTCTCGACCGGCGTGATCGGCGCGCCGCTCCCGCTTTCGAACGTCGTCGCCGGCGTGCGCTCGGCGGCCGCGAAGCTCTCGGAGCAGGGCGGGGCGGACGCGGCGGCCGCGATCATGACGACCGACACGTACGCGAAGGAAGCGGTCGCGCAGGGCACCGGCTTCACGGTCGGCGGGATGGCGAAGGGCTCCGGGATGATCCATCCGATGCTCGCGACGATGCTCGCGGTGCTGACGACCGACTACCCGCTCGAGCCCGGCGAGGCGATCGAGTTCCTGCGCCCGGCGGTTGACACGAGCTTCAACGCGATCTCCGTCGACGGCGAGTGCTCGACGAACGACACCGTGATCCTCCTCGCGAACGGCGCAAGCGGCATCGTGCGGACGCCGGAGACGGACGAGCAGTTCGCCGCCTGCGTGCGGAGCGTATGCGGCGAGCTCGCCAAGCACATCGTCGCCGACGGCGAGGGCGCCACCGTGCTCGCCGAGATCGCGGTGCGCGGTGCGGCGAGCGAGTCGCAGGCACGCGCGATCGCCGAGCGCGTTGCGACCTCGCCGCTCGTGAAGACGGCGCTCTACGGGCACGACGCCAACTGGGGCCGCATCGCCGCCGCGGCGGGCTCGGCCAAGTTCAACGGCGGCTTCGCCGAGCTCGATCCGGATCTGCTCTCGATCATGATCGACAACGTGGCGGTGCTCGTCGCCGGGCGCCCGACCGGGGATGAGCCTGCGCTGCTGAACGGCCACTGCGCGATCGACATCGACCTCGCGCTCGGCGACGGCGCCGCGACGTATCTCACGACAGATCTCTCCTACGACTACGTGAAGATCAACGCGGAGTACCGGACGTGACCGTCGTTCTGAAGGTGGGCGGCGCGTCGACCGGCGGTGTCGCGGCAGCGATCGCGGCGCTCGACGAGCCGGTGTGCGTCGTGCACGGCGCCGGGCCGCAGATCTCGGAGGAGATGGCACGGCGCGGCCTCGACGTGACGTTCGTCGGCGGACGGCGTGTGACGACGGCGGCTGGTCTCGAGGTCGTGCGCGAGAGCTTCGCCGCGGTCAGTGCGGCCGTTTGCGCCGAGGTGGGGCCGCTCGCGCTGCCGCTCGCGGGCGACGAGATCGGCCTCGAAGCCGAGCAGCTGCCGGAGCTCGGGCTCGTCGGCCGCCCGCTCCCGTGCGCGCCGGCGGCGGTGCTCGAGGCGCTGGCGGCAGGACGCATCCCGGTTGTCTCGCCGCTCGCGCGCGGGCCGCTCAACGTGAACGCGGACGAGATGGCGTCGGCGCTCGCGGTCGGCATCGGCGCGACGCGGATCAGCTTTCTCACCGACGTGCCCGGCGTCTACCGCGACGGCGAGCTCGTCCACTCGATCGACGCGCATCGTGCGCAGACGCTCGTCGACGGCGGCGTCTTCGACGGCGGCATCGTCCCGAAGCTCCTCGCAGCCGCCCTCGCGGCGCGGAACGGCGTCGCGGCCGACATCGGTGTCACGGCGGTGGTCGCGTGAGCGTCGCAATCGAGAACGCCCTGCTGCCGACCTACCCGGTGACGCGCGTCACGTTCGTCGACGGCGACGGCACGAGGCTCCTCGACGACGCGGGCCGCGAGTACCTCGACTTCGCCGCCGGCATCGCCGTCGTCTCGCTCGGTCACCGGCATCCGGCGCCACTCGCCGCTGCGCACGCGCAGCTCGACCGGCTCTGGCATGCCTCGAACCTCTTCGGCACCGAGCCCGCGCGCGAGCTCGCGGCGGTGCTCTCGCAGCGTTTCGGCGGCGCGCACGCGTTCTTCTGCAACTCGGGCACCGAGGCGAACGAAGCGGCGCTGAAATACGCGCGGAAGGCGACGGGGAAGACCGGCGTGATCGCGCTCGAGCAGAGCTTCCACGGCCGCACGGTCGGCGCGCTCTCCGTCACCGGGCAACCGGCGAAGCGCGCCGCGTTCGAGCCGCTCCTCTCGGGCGTGCGCTTCGTGCCGCCGAACGACGTCGACGCGCTGCACGCCGCGATGTCGGGAGACGTCGGGCTCGTGCTGCTCGAGCCGGTGCTCGGCGAGGGTGGCGTCATCCCGCTCGAGCCGGGGTTCCTCGCCGCAGCGCGAGAGCTCGACGCGCTGCTCGCGTTCGACGAGGTGCAGACCGGGATCGGCCGCACCGGGACGTTCTTCGCGTTCGAGCAGCTCGGGGTGCGGCCCGACCTCGTCACGCTTGCGAAGGCCCTCGCGAACGGGTTGCCGATCGGTTGCCTGCTCGTCGCCGACGACGCGGCGGGCGGCTTCGTGGCCGGCGACCACGGCTCGACGTTCGGCGGCAACCCCGTCGTCTGTGCAGCCGCGCTCGCGGTGTGCAACACGATCGACGACGACCTCCTTGCAAACGTGCGCGCCAACGGCGAGCGGGTCCGCGCGGGGCTCATCGGGCTGCCGCACGTCGTCGAGGTGCGCGGCCGCGGCCTCCTCGTCGGCGCGGAGCTCGACGTGCCTGCCGGGCCCGTCGTCGACGCGGCTCTCGACGCCGGCCTCGTCTGCCTGACGTCGGGCGCGAACGTCCTGCGCCTTGCGCCGCCGCTCGTCGTGGACGAGACCGCGGTCGACCGTGCCCTCGCGATCCTCACGGAGGTGTTGAACGCATGAACCGCAACGAACGCCACGCCGCGATCCTGCGACTCGTTCACGAACAGCCTCTGTCGACGCAGGCGGAGCTGGCCGACGCCTTGCGCCGCGAAGGTCACGAGGTCGTGCAGACGACGGTGTCGCGCGACGTCCACGAGCTCGGCCTCATCAAGGTGCGCCATGCGAGCGGGCGGCTCGTCTACGCGTTCTCCGAGGACGGCGGCTACAGCGAAGAGCTCTCCGATGCCTTGAAGCGCTGGGCGCTCACCGTCGAACCGAGCGGCAACCTGGTCGTCGTCACGACGCCGTACGGCTATGCGAGCGCGCTCGCGCAGGCGATCGACGTCGCCCGGCATCCGCACATCGCGGGCACGATCGCGGGTGAGAACACCGTCATGCTCGTTTCGCGCGAGCCCGTCACCGGCAAGGAGCTCGCCGACGAGCTCCACGCGCAGCGCCTGCAAGGAGCGGCGTGAGCGTCGACACCAGACCGCAGGGCGTCATCCTTGCCGCGCTGCCGGTCGGTGAGCGCGTGGGCATCGCCTTCTCCGGCGGTCTCGACACCTGCTGCGCGCTTGCGTGGATGCGCGAGCGCGGCGCTGTTCCATATGCGTTCACCGCGGATCTCGGCCAGTACGACGAGCCTGACATCGACGCGGTGCCCGAGCGCGCACGGCGGTACGGCGCCGAGGAGGCAGTGCTCGTCGACTGCAAGGAGGCGCTCGTCCGCGAAGGCTTCGCCGCGCTCCAGTGCGGCGCGTTCCACATCCAGACGGCCGGGCGCCGCTACTTCAACACGACGCCTCTCGGCCGCGCCGTCACCGGGACGCTGCTCGTACAGGCGATGGCCGAGCACAGCGTCGACATCTGGGGCGACGGCTCGACCTACAAGGGCAACGACATCGAGCGGTTCTACCGCTACGGCCTGCTCGCGAACAGGAACCTGCGGATCTACAAGCCGTGGCTCGACGAGGCCTTCGTCGAGGAGCTCGGCGGCCGCCGCGAGATGAGCGAATGGCTCGACGCGCGCGGGCTGCCGCACGGCACCTCGGTCGAGAAGGCGTACTCGACCGACGCGAACATCCTCGGCGCGACGCACGAGGCAAAGGATCTCGAGCTGCTCGGGACGAGCATGAAGATCGTCGACCCGATCATGGGCGTCGCGCCCTGGGACTCCGGCGTCGAGATCGAGCCGGAGATCACGACGATCAGCTTCGAGAACGGCGTGCCGGTCGCGATCGACGGCGACGAGCACGAGAGCGACGCGGTTGCGCTGCTGCGCGCGGCGAACGCGGTCGCAGGCCGTCACGGCCTCGGCATGTCCGACCAGATCGAGAACCGCATCATCGAGGCGAAGAGCCGCGGCATCTACGAGGCGCCCGGCATGGCGCTGCTGCACATCGCGTACGAGCGGCTGCTGAGCGCGATCCACAACGAGGCGACGCTCGAGCGCTACTCGGTCGACGGCCGGCGGCTTGGCCGCCTGCTCTACGAGGGCCGCTGGTTCGACCCGCAGGCGCTGATGCTGCGCGAGTCGTTGCAGCGCTGGGTCGCGTCCGTCGTCACCGGGGAGGTGACGCTCGAGCTGCGGCGCGGCGAGGACTACACGATCCTCGACACGAGCGGCGAGTCCGTCACGTACGACCCCGAGCGGCTGAGCATGGAGCGGAGCGCGACTGCGTTCACCGCGGCCGACCGGATCGGGCAGCTCGCGGTGCAGGTGAACGACATCGCCGACACGCGCGCAATGCTCGAGCGGCAGGGACACGTGCTGCTGTGACGCTCTGGTCGGGACGCGTCGGCGCGGAGCTCGCGCCGGAGGTATGGGAGTTCCTGCGGGCGGACGACGCCGAGCTGCTTCCGTACGACATCCAGGGAACGTTGCTGCACGCCGAGCGCCTGCACGCGGCCGGACTGCTCGACGACGCGGAGCTCTCCGAGGTGCGCCAGACGCTCGCGGGGCTCGAGTCGGTCGATCCGGCTGCGGAGGATGTGCACTCATTCCTCGAGGCCGAGCTCGGCGAGGTGGGCCGCAAGATCCACGCCGGCCGCTCGCGCAACGACCAGGTGGCGGCCGCCCTGCGGCTGTACGTCGTCGACGCGTGCGCCGACGCCGACGCATCGCTCGTCGGGTTCGTCGCTGCGATCCTGGAGCACGCGGCCGCCGACGCGACGACGCCGATGCCCGGCTACACGCATCTTCAGCGCGCGCAGCCGATCACGCTCGGCCACCACCTGCTCGCGTGGGCCGAGATGCTCGAGCGCGACCGCGCGCGATTCGCATTTGCGCGCGCGCAGGCGCAGCCTTCGCCGCTCGGCTCGGGCGCGCTCGCCGGCTCCACGCTGCCGCTCCCGCCGCCGCCGAACCCGATGCGGAACTCGCTCGACGGCGTCTCCGATCGCGACTTCGCGCTCGATTACCTCTACGCCGTGGCGGTGCTCTTCACGCACCTTTCGCGCATCGGCGAGGAGCTCGTCCTCTGGACGACGGCGGAGTACGGCTTCGCGCGCCTGCCCGAGACGGCGGCGACCGGGTCGTCGATGATGCCGCAGAAGCTGAACCCGGACGTCGCGGAGCTCGCTCGCGGCAAGGCGGGAACGGCGATCGGCCGGCTCACCGGCCTGCTCGCAACGATGAAGGGGCTGCCGCTCGCGTACGACCGCGATCTCCAGGAGGATAAGACGCCGGTGTTCGCGGCGCGGCGCGACGTGCGCGGCGCGCTCGCGGCGCTCACGGTGCTCGCTGCCGGGCTCGAGTTCGACCGCGATCGCCTCGCCGCGGCCGCATCCGATCCGGTGCTGCTCGCGACCGACGCTGCCGAAGCGCTCGTCGTGGCCGGCGTGCCCTTCCGCGATGCGCACGAGCAGGTCGCGGCGAGCGTACGGGCCGGAACCTTCGAGCCGCCGCCGGCCGCGCCGCGCCTCGGGGATGTCGGCGCCGCGGTGGCCGCGGCGAAGGAGCGGTGGGGATGCTGACGCTGTCGCTCGCCGGGCGGGATCTGCTTCGCATCTCCGACCTCGCGCCGGAGGAGGCGGAGGCGATCCTCGACCTCGCCGTGACGCTCCGCGAGAGCCCGAAGCAACCGCTCTTCCCGGGTGCGACGCTCGGCCTCTACTTCTCGAAGCACTCGACGCGCACCCGCGTCTCGTTCTCGGTCGCGATGGCGCACCTCGGCGGCACTGCGCTCGCGCTGAGCCCGGAGGAGCTGCAGCTCTCGCGTGGCGAGTCGCTGCCCGACACCGCGCGTGCGCTCTCGCGGTACCTCGACGTCCTCGCCGTGCGCACGCACGAGCACGCGGAGCTCGAGGCGTGGGCCGAGTGGGCCTCGATTCCCGTGATCAATGCGCTCACCGCGGCGGAGCATCCGTGCCAGGCCCTCGCGGACGCGCTGACGATTCGCGACCGGCTCGGCACGCTCGCCGGCGTGCGCGTCGCGTGGGTCGGCGACGGCTCGAACGTGCTCGTCTCGCTCGCCGCGCTCGGCGACCTGCTCGGCTACGACGTCGTCGCCGCGTGCCCCACTGGCTACGAGGCGCCCGGAGTCGTCACGGTTCGCGATCCGTGCGCAGCGGTCGAAGGCGCAGACGTCGTCGTCACGGACACGTGGATCAGCATGGGACAGGAGCACGAGCGCGCGCGCCGCCTCGAGGATCTCGAGCCGTACCGCGTTGACGCCGCGCTGCTCGCGCTCGCGTCGCCCGACGCGTTCGTCATGCACTGCCTGCCCGCGCATGCGGGCGAGGAGATCACGGCGGATGTGTTGTACGGCGAGCGGTCGGCGATCTGGGACGAGGCGGAGAACCGCCTGCACGCGCAAAAGGCTCTTCTGACGCTGCTGCTTGCTTGAGCGGCTCTGTTTTTCTCGCACCGCTCCGCTTCGCTGCGCTTTCCTGCTCGAAAAACCGGGGGCCGAGCGTTGGTGTGCCGCGCCCGCGCATGTCGGTCGCGGCGACGAGCTCGCAACCTGCTTTCAAGCAGGTTGCAGTCGTTTGCGCCGTGCGATCGAGACAAACGACTGCAACCAGGCTGAAGCCTGGTTGCGGCTAGCGCAGAACGAGGCTGCCGTCCAACCACGCGCGCCCGACGACGACGCCGTCGAGGCCCAGGTCGCGCACAGCCTGCACGTCGGCGTCGTCACGGATGCCGCCCGCCGCGAGCACTCGCCCCGCGAACCGGTCGCGGACCTCCTGCAGCAGCACGAGATCCGGCCCGCCGCGCGTCCCGTCGCGGTCGATCGCGGTGCAGACGACGGTTGCGACACCCGCATCCGTGCAGCGCGCGAGCGCTTCGGCCGTCGACAGGTCGGACGACTCGAGCCAACCGGCTGTACGCACGATCCCGTCCGCGACGTCGATCGCAACCGCGAGCCGGTCTCCGATCGCAGCGACGAACGCCTGCAGCGGCGTCTCGCCGAACGCGGCCGTGCCGACGACGACTCGCTCGACGCCGGCGGCCACGAGCGCCTCGGCATCGGCGGGCGAGCGAACGCCGCCGCCGAGCTGCACCGGCACCGGCGCCGCCGCGGCGACGGCCGCTGTGGCGAGCTCGACCGGGGCCCCGCCGTCCCGGGCGGCCGCGAGCGCGACGACATGGACCAGGGGAGGGCGGGTCGCCGCAGCGCGCCGGACGAGCTCGAACGGGTCGCCTGCATCGACCTCGATCCGCTCGAAATCGCCGCGGAGCAGGCGAACGGCCTTGCCGTCGAGGACGTCGACGGCCGGGAGGATTGCAAAGTCCTGTATCAACGTGTTACTATGGTAACACGATGGCATCTCGCGCAACCGCAGACCCCCGACATTGGCCGACAGACGAACATCGAGAGCTCTTCCAGGCGATCGCCTCGCTCCGCAATCCGGACGAGACGGAGCGCTTCCTCCGGGACCTCTGCACGAGGTCGGAGCTGGACGCGATGGCGCATCGCTGGGAAGTCGCGAAGCTCCTCTCGGAAGGGCTGCCGTATCTCGAGGTCGCACGCCGGGCGCACGCTTCGACGACGACGGTGACGCGCGTGGCGCAGTGGCTCCGGAACGGCGAGGGTGGGTACGCACTGGCGCTGCGACGGCGCAGCCGGTCGAGATCCTGAGAATCGCCGTCCCGTCGAAGGGGCGTCTCCGCGAGCCTGCGATCGAGCTCCTGCACGATGCAGGGCTCGGCCCCGAGACGCCGGGCGACCGCGCGCTCGCGTTCCCGTGCCGGAACGCGCCCGTCGAGGCGCTGCTCGTGCGCGCCGACGACATCCCCGAGTACGTGCAGGACGGCGTCGTCGACTGCGGCATCACCGGCCTCGACATCGTGCGCGAGCGCGGCGCCGACGTCACAGAGCTCGTGAAGCTCGGCTTCGGCGCCTGCTCGCTCGAGGCTGCGGTGCCGACCGAGTCGACCGTGCAGACGCTCGACGATCTGCGCGGTGCGCGCGTCGCGACGAGCTTCCCGGGACTGGCGCGCGAGCTGCTCCCCGGCGTCGAGCTCGTCGACGTGAGCGGTTCCGTGGAGCTCGCGCCGCGGCTCGGCCTGGCCGACGCGATCGTCGACCTCGTCTCGAGCGGCAGCACGCTCCGCACCAACGGCTTGCGCTCCGTCGGCCGCTTGCTCGACTCGGAGGCCGTGCTCATCGGCCCGCGGGAGCCGCGTGACGAGGCACAGCAGCTTGCGGGCGTCTTTCGCAGCGTCGTCGACGCGCGCGGCGCGCGGTACCTGATGCTGAACGCGCCCGAGGCATCGCTCGAGGCGATCTGTGCCCTCGTTCCCGGGTCGCGCGCGCCGAGCGTCCTGCCGCTCGCCGAGCCCGGCATGGTCGCGGTGCACAGCGTCGTGCCGGCGCAGGAGGTGTGGCGGCTGCTGCCCGCGCTCGAGGCGGCCGGCGCCTCGTCGATCCTGCTCGTGCCGCTCGAGCGGATGCTCGCATGAGCAACGTCGCCGAGATCGTCGACGACGTCCGGCTGCGCGGTGACGCCGCGCTGCGCGACTGGTCGCTGCGACTCGACGGCGTCGAGCCCGCCCGTGCCACGCGAGCAGACGCTCTTCCGCAAGACGCGATCCTCGCGCTCGCGGACCGGGTGCGCCGCTGGCACGAGCTGCAGTGGCCGGCCGACATCCGTCTCGAGGTCGAGCCGGGCGTCGAGCTCGAGCGCCGCTGGGTGCCGCTGCGCGCCGTGGGCGTCTACGTCCCGCGCGCGCTCGTCTCGACGCTCGTCATGTGCGCGGTGCCTGCGCAAGTGGCAGGCGTCGAGCGCATCGTCGTCGTCACGCCGCCGCACGGCGCGGAGCTCGTCGCTGCAGCCGCAGCGTTCCTCGGCATCGACGAGGTCTGGGCCGTCGGTGGCCCGCAGGCGATCGCAGCACTCGCGTACGGCACCGAGACGATCGCGAGGGTCGACAAGATCGTCGGTCCCGGCAACGTCTACGTGAACGAGGCGAAGCTGCTCGTGTCGCGCGACGTCGCCATCGACCTGCCGGCCGGCCCGTCGGAGGTCGTCGTCGTGCTCGGCCGCGGCGGCAACCGCGACATCGCCGAGCTCGAGCTCGCCGCGCAGGCCGAGCACGGCGCGGACGCGGTCTGCGAGATCGTCGACGGCGACGACCTCGAGGCCGCCCTCGCAGAGGTCGAGCGGCGCGCGCCGGAGCACGTCGTCCTGCTCGGCGAAGCCGTCGCGCTTGCCGGGCGGATTCGCAATGCCGGTGCGGTGTTCGTCGGCGACAACTCGCCCGTCGCGAGCGGCGACTACGCGACCGGCGGCAACCACGTGCTCCCGACGAATGGGTGGGCGCGCTCCGTCGGCGGCCTCGGCCTCGAGACGTTTCTGAAGCCCGTCACCGTGCAGCGGCTCACCGCTTCCGGACTCGCCCTCGTGCGGCCGACGGTTGAGGAGCTCGCCGCGATCGAGAACATGCCTGCGCACGCACAGGCGGTCGCGCGGTGAGGCAGCTCGCGCCCGACTTCCGCCCCTACGAGTGGGCGCCGTCGACGGAGGAGCTCGCGCGGCGCGCAGGCGTCGACCCGGTCGAGATCGTCCGCTTCGACGGCAACGTGCCGCCGCTGCCGTTGCCGAGCTCGCGTCCCGGCGCGATCGCCGCTGCGCTCGCCGAGGTGAACACGTATCCGCACGGCGGCTATCCCGGCATCCACGAGGCGATCGCCGCGTACGCGGGCGTCGAGCCGGAGAACGTCGTGCTCGGCGCCGGCGGCGACGACCTCATCCTCCTCTGCGCCCGCGCGTTCGCGGGTCCCGGCGACGTCGTGTCCGTGCCGCCGGACCCGACGTATCCGTTGTTTCGCGTCGCCGCGGAGCTTGCCGGGGCGACGGTCGGCGACGACGAGCCGGTCCTGACCTTCTGCTGCCGCCCTGGCAACCCGCTCGGCGACTTCCCGCCGCTGCCGGCGGCGCGACCTCTCGTTGTCGACGAGGCGTACTTCGAGTACGCGGGCGAGTCCGCGGTGCCGCTCCTCGACGACGGCGTGATCGTCATCCGCACCTTCTCGAAGGCGTTCGGGCTCGCCGGCGCGCGCATCGGCTACCTCCTCGCCGCGCGCGACACCGCCTCAGAGCTCCGCGCGCGCCAGGCACCCGCCCCTGTCTCGACGCTCTCCGTCGCGCTCGCACTCGCAGCGCTCCGAACGCCGCCCGACGTCGCCAGAGTCGTCGAGGAGCGCGAGCGCCTCGCCGGCGAGCTGCGCGCGCTCGGCTTCGAGCCGCTGCCCTCGCGGGCGAACTTCGTCTTCGTGCCGACGCCCGACGCGAAGGAGATCTCGGAGCGCCTGCTCGCGCGCGGCTACGTCGTCCGCGCGCGCGAGGACGGCATCCGCATCACCGTGCGCGACCGTGAGGACGACGATCTCCTGCTCGCCGCGCTTACGGGTGATGACCCGCCGTCCGGTCGCAGCATCCGGCACGTCCGCGCGACGGCGGAGACGTCGGTGCGCGTCCGCCTCGGGCTCGACGGTGCGGGGCGCGTGCGCGTCGCGACGGGGGCAGGGCTCTACGACCACCTGTTCGAGCAGCTCGCGTTTCACGGCGGCCTCGATCTCGTCGTCGACGGCAGCGGCGACTGGGAGACGGGAGCGCATCACACGGCCGAGGACACGGCGATCGCGCTCGGCGAGGCACTCGATCGCGCGCTCGGCGACCGGCGCGGGATCGCGCGCTACGGCTCCGCCGTCGTGCCGATGGACGACGCGCTCGCTCGTGCCGCCGTCGACCTCGGCGGACGGCGCGGCGCGGAGATCGACCTCGAGGAAGACCCAGGCCTCGCGCGCCACGCGCTCGAGAGCCTCGCGCAGTCGGCCCGCATGACGTTGCACGTGAGCGCGACCGGCCGCGATCCGCACCACGTCGCGGAGGCTGCGTGCAAGGCCGTCGGCCGCGCGCTGCGCGAGGCGGTGCGTCGCGACGGCGGGGAGCTTCCGTCGACGAAGGGCCTGCTGTGAACGTCGCGATCTGCGCCTACGGCGCCGGGAACGTCCGCTCGGTGCAGCTCGCGTTCGGGCGTCTCGGCGCAACCGCGGAGATCGCCGAGGAGGCAGGCGCCGTGCGCGACGCCGACCTCGCGGTCTTGCCCGGCGTCGGCTCGGCGGCGTCCGCGATGGCGGGCCTGCGCAGCCGCGGCCTCGACATCGCGCTACGGGAGCGCGCCGCCGCGGGCAGGCCGATCCTCGGCATCTGCCTCGGCCTGCAGCTCGCACTCGACGAGAGCGAGGAGGACGGCGGCGTCGCGGGTCTCGGCCTCGCACCCGGACGTGCGGTGCGCCTGCGCGACGGCCGCGTGCCGCGCATCGGCTGGGCGCCGCTCGAGCCCGGCGGCGAGACGTTCTGGTTCGCGCACTCGTATGCGGCCGAGACGCCCGCGGCGACGGCGACGAGCGAGGGGCTGACGGCGATCGTCGAGCACGGCTCGTTCACCGGTGTGCAGTTCCATCCCGAGAAGAGCGGCCCGGCAGGCGCTCGCTTCCTGACGCGATGCCTCTCCCGCGTCTGATCCCCTGCCTCGACGTCGCGGGCGGCCGCGTCGTCAAAGGCGTCCGGTTCGAGGAGCTCCGCGACGTCGGAGACCCCGTCGAGCTCGGCGCCGCCTACTCGGACGCCGGTGCCGACGAGCTCGTCTTCCTCGACATCAGCGCGACCCTCGAGTCTCGCGCCGCAGCGGTGCAGGTCGCGGCGCGCGTCGCCGAGCAGGTCACGATTCCGTTCACGTTCGGGGGCGGCATCCGGAGCGTCGACGACGCGTGCGCGGTGCTCGAGGCGGGCGCGGACAAGGTCTCCGTCAACTCCGCGGCCCTCGCGCGGCCCGAGCTGATCGAGGAGATCGCGAGCGCGCTCGGGAGCCAGGCCGTCGTCGTCGCGATCGACACCGAGAACGGCCGGGTGCGCTCGCACGCCGCGACGCGCGATGCCGCGCGCGACACGATCGCCTGGGCTCAAGAGTGCGAGGCGCGAGGCGCCGGCGAGCTGCTCGTGACCTCGATCGACCGCGACGGCACGCGGAACGGCTACGACCTCGAGCTGCTCGCGCTCCTGCAGGCGGCCGTGGCGCTGCCCGTGATCGCGTCGGGCGGTGCCGGGAACGCAGCGCACGTCGCAGCCGCGCTCGGCGTCGCCGACGCAGCCCTGCTCGCCTCGATCCTCCACGAGCAGCCGTCGCGGCTCACTTCGCTCCGGCAAGAGCTGCGCGACCTCGGCGTCCCCCTTCGCGATGCAGCCTGAGCTTCGCGCCGCAATCGTCCAGGATGCGCGCAACGGCCGCGTGCTCATGCTTGCGTGGATGGACGACGAGGCGCTTCGTCTGACGAAGGAGACGGGCGAGGCGTGGTTCTGGAGCCGCTCGCGCGAGCGGCTGTGGAAGAAGGGGGAGAGCTCGGGCAACACGCTCGCGGTGGAGGAGCTGCGCGATGACTGCGACGGCGACGCGCTGCTCGTGCGCGTCGTCCCGAGCGGCCCGGCCTGCCACACCGGCTCGACCTCGTGCTTCGCGCCCGCGCTCTGGCGCACCGTTGTCGAGCGCGTGCGCGACCGTCCCGAGGGCTCGTACGTCGCGTCGCTCGCCGACGCCGGCGTCGAGCGTGCGGCGCAGAAGCTCGGCGAGGAAGCCGTGGAGGCGGCGATCGCTGCGACGGCGAACGACGGGCGGCTCGTCTCCGAGGCGGCCGACGTGCTCTTCCACCTCTACGTCCTCCTTGCGGTCGCGGGAGTCGACGTGAGCGAGGTCGAGGACGAGCTCGCGCGGCGCGCTCGCTGAAGGCGTTCATCTGACCTTCATGGGCGCCCGCACTCGGTTAGCCGACGTGAATCACGAAGAACGCGATCGCAACGTACTGGCACGCGACCGCGACGATCGTCAACGCGTGGAACACCTCGTGGTACCCGAAGACG
>Ga0207657_10001760_pt1 | contig 23380 bp, 14 predicted proteins | sample KBSC33metaG_FD_184316 | JGI IMG/M metagenome (GOLD analysis project Ga0207657, IMG submission 184316) | Corn rhizosphere microbial communities from Kellogg Biological Station, Michigan, USA - KBS C3-3 metaG (SPAdes) (version 2) | ecosystem: Host-associated > Plants > Roots > Rhizosphere > Soil ... | reverse complement strand
AACGTCCCCGCCCTGTCGTTCCAAAGTGCGGAACGACGAGGACGGGGAACCCACTGTCAGCATCTCTCTAAGTCTTGTTGGGAAAGGCCAGCGTGAGCAACGTTTTCTGCTCCACTTCGTGGGCCTTGGCTGATCCTGTGGCTGGGCTGGCGCTGGCGGAGCGCTTTACGGATAGCACCGCCCGATCTCCAGCAATGCGGCGCAGCCGCGGCAGCACGTAGAACAGCGCGCCCATGTTGGCCGGCTCTTCCTGCACCCACACAACTTCGCGTGCTGAGGGAAATTGTCTGATCGCGGCTTCCAGTTCCTTCTCCGGGAACGGATACAACTGCTCGACCGACACAATCGCGGTCGCCTGGTCGTTCCTCTTCTTGCGTTCGGCGCGCAACTCGTGGCCGATTTTTCCGGTGCAGATCAGGATGCGGGTCGCGTCGCTGATCTCCGTCTCCGGCAAAACAGTCAGAAAGCGCTGGTGGGTAAAGTCTGCGATGGGCGAAGACGCGTCAGGATGGCGCAGCATGCTCTTCGGAGTAAACACGACCAGCGGCTTGCGCCAGTGCCGCAGGGCCTGGCGGCGCAGCAGATGAAAATATTGCACAGCAGTCGAAGGCTGGCAAATCTGGAAATTATCGCGGGCCGCGAGTTGCAGGAAACGTTCCGGACGGGCGCTCGAATGTTCCGGTCCCTGGCCTTCGTGGCCGTGGGGGAGAAGCAGCACCACACCTGAGAGCAGTCCCCATTTATCTTCGCCGGCGCTGACGAATTGATCGATCACCGCCTGCGCCACGTTGGCGAAGTCGCCAAACTGCGCTTCCCACATCACCAGGGTCTCGGGATAGTCCCGGCTGTAGCCATACTCAAATCCCAAGACACCGGCCTCGGATAGCGACGAGTTGTAAATCTGGCAGCGCGCCTGGCCTTCAGCAATGTTTTCGAGCGGAACGTACTCCTGCTCATTTTCGATATCGAGCAGCACCGAGTGGCGCTGGTTAAAAGTGCCGCGGCGAGTGTCCTGCCCGGTCAGCCGGACCGGAATCCCGGCCTTCACCAGCCCTCCGAGCGCCAGAGCCTCAGCCATGCCGTAATCCACCAGGCGTTTGCCCGCGCCCATCTCGGCCCGCTGTTCCAGCAGCTTCTTGACCTTGGGATGAATATGAAAGTCCGCGGGATAAGTCGTGAGCCGGGCGGTGATTTCTTTCAGTTCTTCCGCCGGGAGGCCGGTGTCCACTTCATACTCCGGCTTGTAGCGGCCTCCCTTGTATTCATTCCAGTAGCTGGGCAATTCGCGCAGCAACGGCTTCTTGCGAATGCTTTTGGCCTTCTTTTGCGCCGCCTCCAGTTCTTCCCGAATCTTCGTCATCCGCTCCTGGACGTTCTCCACGCCGATATCTTCGGCGTAGATTTCCCAGAGAGGCGGATGGTCCTTGATCGCCTTGTAGAGCAGCGGCTGGGTCACGGTGGGGTCATCGACCTCGCTGTGACCGTGACGGCGGTAGCCGATCAGGTCGACCACCACGTCGCCCTTCCAGGTGTAGCGATACTCCAGCGCCAGACGGCCCACACGTACCACCGCGTCCACATCTTCCGCATTCACGTGAAAGATGGGAATCGACTGGCGCCGGGCCAGTTGGGCGGAAAACCTCGACGAGTGTTCCTCGCTGTACAGAGTAGTAAAGCCGAGTAGGTTGTTGGCGATGATATGCACCGTGCCGCCCACGGTGTAGCCCTTGAGATCGGAGAGATTCAGGGTCTCGGCCACGATGCCCTGGCCCGCGAAGGCCGCATCGCCGTGCACCAGCAGGGGTAAGAACTTCTGAGTCCCGTCCTGGCCAGCTCGGTCCTGCTTGGCGCGAGTACGGCCCACTGTCACTGGATCCACCGCCTCCAAGTGGCTGGGATTTGAAACCAGGTGAATATTGATTTTCGTGCCCGAGCGAGTCACATATTCGCCAGTCGCGCCCATGTGATATTTCACGTCGCCGCTGCCCAGCACGCTGCGCGGATCCACATCCTCAAATCCGGCAAAAACTTCTTCCGCCGGGCGTTTTGCCACTTGCACAATCACATTGAGCCGGCCGCGGTGGCTCATGCCCATCACCAGGTTTACCGCGCCGCGCTGGCCGGCCGCGTCCAGAATTTCATCCACCAGCGGGAGCAGTGCGGTCACGCCCTCAAGAGAGAACCGCTTGGTGCCGAGATAGCGCTGCTGCAGCACCAGTTCGAACAGGTCGGCCCGGATGAGCAGGTCAAGCACGCGCTCCTGGTCCACGACAGGCTGGGGTCCTTCGAGGCGTTCCTGGATCCAGCGGCGCCGCTCCGGGTCGGTAATGTGCATGAACTCGGCGCCCACGGTGCCGCAGTAGATGCGGCGCGCCTCGTCGGCGAGTTCGCCTTCGATCCGCAAGCTGGGATGCGACACCGGCGGCAGAAATCCCAGCGGATCGAGATCGGCTTCCAGGTACCCATAGTGGCGGAAAGGTTCGAACACACGCTCCCGTTCGCCATTCGGGGCGTCCAGCACCGCGGTTGCGGCAGATTGACCAGCAGATTTGGATCGGGTTGCCATATGTCTGTTACTAGAATAACGGATGCAACGGAATGCGTGCTGGATTCGCGCCACCGCAGGCCGCCGGCTACACCGCCGGCACGGGTTTCCGGGGCAGCGCCTTCATTACCAGGCCGTTCAGCAAAATCGTGATCACCGAAGCCGCCAGAGTAGCGTGGTACATATCTTCGGTGACCAAATGGGCGTCGCGGGCCACCCGCACCAGAACGTAGGAAAACTCGCCGATCTGCGTGAGTCCCAGGCCAACCAGGAGCGCGGTTCGCGGAGGATAGCGAAACAGCCAGACGATCAGGGCCCAGATGGCAAACTTCCCAACCATGGTCATGACCGCAATCGCTCCCCACAGCGCAGGCTTGGAGACCACGATGCGCGGGTCCACCAGCGCTCCGATGGTGACGAAAAACAACGCCACAAACGCATCGCGCAGGGGCGACAGTTTGTCCAGCATCTTGTGAGTCGTTCCCGACTCGCTGACGATCAGGCCGGCCAGAAATGCGCCCAGCGCCAGCGACAATCCCACCGCCTGGGTCACCGCGGCTGTGGCAAAACCCAGTGCCAGAACTACCAGCACGTAGAGTTCTTCGTTGCCCGCCCTACCCACCCGCTTCATCAACGGCGGCACCAGTTTCGCCGCCACGAACATGACCGGCGTAATAATCAGCAGGGCCTTGCCCACCGCGATTCCGAGCGAAAGAAAATGGCTTCCCGTGAGACTGGTCAGCGAAGGCAGCAGGACGGTCAGGACCACGACAGCGAGGTCCTCCATCAGCGTGATACCGATCATCACGTGGCCGTGGGACGAGCGTAATTCGCCGCGGTCTGCCAGCAGGCGGGAGAGCACCATGGTGCTGGCGACGGAAACAATTGCACCCATTGCAATTCCCTGGGGAAGGCTCCAGCCCAACAACCGTCCCACGCCCACGCCCATGCCAATCGAGAGCAGGATCCCCAGCGGCGCTCCGAAAATTGCCACCCATTTCACCTGCAGAAGCTCGCTGAAGGAAAATTCCAGGCCGATCGAGTACATCAGCAGGATGACGCCAATTTCAGCCAGCACTTCGAATTCGTGGACCTCAGAGAGGGTCGGGCCCGGGGTAAAGGGCCCGATCAGAAATCCGCCGAGAACATATCCCAGGATCAATGGCTGCCGCAGCATCTTGGCCACACTGCCGCCCACGACGGCGGCGCCGAAGACGTAGGCGAGATCCCGAAAGAACGTGGTTTCGATGGCCATCCGCAACCCGGCGAGGAATCCCCAGTTTAAACGACCCTGGTAAATTCGCAGGCAGGCGTGCCCCAAAACGATGAAGCCGGGTCGTTCCGTAGTTTGGAACGACAGGGCAGGGATGTTCAGCGGGGACGTTCAGAGGAGACAGCGGCGCCATCCTACCCACCCTGTCTCTCCAAAAACGGACAGACGAAGGCTGGACATCACGCTCACACTGGCCAACGGGCGCTCCCGAAGCTGCACTCCTCCCAATCCGACAATGCCGATTCGCCTTCTTTCCGTAACCGGCGCTCAACTCGCCATGTGTGAAGCGTTCGCCTCCGATGAAGCAAGTAGCAGACCCACCGGCTCCCCTATGGAAACCACAGGAAGCTCCGTCCCCAGTACGCCGCCACTACACTTGTTGCTGGTGGGGGACAACGACGGCTTCCTCTATCTGAGCACACTCCTCAGCCGGACCGGGGGCGGGCACCTGGGTCTGGACCACGCACGCTCGACCGAAGAAGCGCTGGTACGCCTGGGTCAGTCCACTTACGATCTGTTGTTATGCGAATTCAAGCCGGAAGAGGGTGCGCCATCTCGCCTGCTGCACGAGTTACGCCGGAAGCATCCCGGCGCACCCGCGATCTTTCTCAGCGACCACATGGATGAAATCGCCGTGGAGATGGCACTGAAACAGGATGCCGAAGATGTCCCGGCAACATCCGCCCCAGATCAGCCGGCGATTCCTGGCAACATCCGCTATGCCATTGACGTCGTTCGCAAGGAACGGCAACTGGAGAAGACGGAAGATACCCTGCGCAAGCTCTGGCGCGCGGTCGAGCAGTCGGCCGACCTGGTCATGATTACCGATCGCGAGGGCGTGATTGAGTACGTGAATCCGGCTTTCGAGGCGGTCTCGGGCTACACTCCCGGAGAATTGATGGGCCAGACCCCGCGAGTCCTGAAATCCGGCCAGCAGAATGCTGAACTCTACAGGGAGATGTGGCAGACCATTCTCGCGGGCAACGTGTTTCGCTGCATTATGGTGAACCGCAAAAAGAACGGAGACGTCTTCGTCGCCGAGAAAACCGTAACTCCCCTGCGCGACGGTGAAGGCAGGATCACGCACTTTATCTCCAACGATCGCGACATCACCGACCGCCGGCGGCTGGAAGATCAGCTGCAACAGGCCCAGAAGATGGACGCCATCGGGAGATTGGCGGGAGGCGTGGCGCACGACTTCAACAATCTGCTGATGGTCATCAGTTCCTACGCCGAGCTGATGCTGGATACCCTGGCGCCTCAGCATCCCCTGCGCCGCAATGTGGATGAGATCCAGAAAGCCTCCCGCCGCGCCGCCGACCTGACCCGGCAATTGCTGGCCTTCGGACGCAAGCAGATGCAAAGCCTGCAACTGCTCGATCTCAACCAGATCATCGAAGATGTCAACAAGATGCTGCCTCGCCTGATCGGAGAAGATATCGAGCTGGTATTCGTTCCCGGAGAGAAGCTAGGCAAGGTCAAGGCGGACCCGGTGCAGATCGAGCAGATTCTGATGAACCTTGCCGCCAATGCCCGCGATGCCATGCCCAAGGGCGGGCGGCTGGTCATCGAAACTGCAAGCCTGCGGCTGGACGACGTCTACGCCCAGGAACACTCGATCGTTCCGCCCGGCCTCTATGTTGTGCTGACGGTCACGGATTCGGGATCGGGAATCGCGCCCGAGCATCTATCCCATATCTTCGAGCCGTTCTACACCACCAAGGAGGAAGGCAAAGGCACTGGGCTCGGCCTGGCCACGGTTTACGGCATCGTGAAACAGAACAGCGGTTTCATCTGGGTGTACAGCGAGCCCGGCATGGGAACCACCTTCAAGATCTACTTGCCTCAGGCGCGGCAGGCGAAGCTTGCGCTGCAGCCTCCCGTGCCGGTGGAAGGCTGCCCGCGAGGCTGCGAGACTCTGCTGCTGGCCGAGGATGAAAACGCCGTCCGGCAGTCCACGCGGGAATTTCTCAGCCTGAGCGGCTATATCGTGCTCGAGGCAAAGAACGGCACCGAAGCGCTGGCCCTGGCGCGGGCGTACAACGGCGTCATCGATCTGATGATCACGGACGTAGTCATGCCTCAGATGGGCGGAGCGCGGCTGGCGGCAGAACTGGTGGCAGACCGACCGGAAATGAGGGTCCTCTTCGTCTCCGGCTATGCCGAAACCACCTTCCAGCACCACGGTACGATTGACGTAACCACCCGCTTCCTGCAAAAACCCTTCTCCTTGAAGACCCTGGCCCGCAAGATCCGCGAGGTCCTCGACCAAGCCAAACCTGCGCTCGCCGTAGCCGCCGGTGTCTGAGCAAAAGCGCCGCACCTCCAATTCTGACTTGGGTAGCGCCGGCGTCTCGCCGGCTGTCGGGCGGGCATCCTGCCCGCCCCAGGGGAAGGATGCTCCCGAGCCAGGCCCATCCTCGTATAATTCCTCCCGGAATAAAGAATGAACCTGACAACCTCCTCGCTCATGCTCATCCCTGCCCTCAGAAAGTCAACCCCGTGACGGCTGTGTCCCTGGGATGGCATGTGCTTCTGGGAATCGCGCTGCTGGGCATCTGCAGTTCTACAATTTTTCTGTTGATGGTCCTGATGGCAGCGATCCGATGGCGTCGCGGCGCACGCGGAGCCCGGCAGGCGGCCATTGTAACCCCCGAGTCCTCGCTACCCGCCGTCACTATTTTCAAACCGGTGCACGGCATGGAGGCCCGGCTGGAAGAAAATCTGGAAAGCTTCTTCCAGCAGGACTACCCCGCGTTCGAAATTGTGTTCGGGGCCCGCGATGCCAATGACGCAGGGCTCCAACTCGCCGAGAAAATTCGCCAGCGCTATCCGCAGGTGAAGAGCCGGCTCGTCGTCTCAGGCGCGCCTATCTGGCCCAATGCCAAAGTCTTCTCTCTGAGCAAGATGATTCCCGGTTCCACCAACGATTACTTCGTGATCAGCGACAGCGATGTGCGGGTCTCGCCGGATTTTCTCCGCAATGTGATTCCAGCGCTGCTCGATCCGGCAATCGGCCTGATGACCTGCCCCTACCGTGGCGTGACCGCAGGTGATTTCTGGTCAACCCTGGAAGCATTGGGAATGTCAGTAGAAATGCCCTCCGGAGTCATGGTCGCGGACATGCTGGAGGGCATCCGCTTCGCCCTGGGTCCGGCTGTCGCCTTGCGTCGCGACGCGCTGGATAAGATCGGCGGCATCGCGGCGACCGCAGATTATTACTCCGACGATTTCGTTCTGGGCAATCTGATCTGGGCGGCGGGCTACAAAGTTATTTTTTCTCATCACATCATCCAGCACGTGCTCACCCCACGCTCGCTGAAGCGCACCCTGGGCGACCAGTTGCGCTGGATGAAGAGTACGCGTTTCTCCCGCCCCCTGGGCCACATCGGAACGGGTCTCACCTATGCCATGCCCTTCGGAGTGCTTGGTCTGATCTCAGCCGCCGCAACCGGCCACTGGAGGCTGGGGATCGGACTATTGGCTGCGGCCTTCGTCAACCGGGTCGTGCAATCGATCGCGGTCGGATGGGGAATCATCGGCGATCGTCGCGCTTTGTATCTCTCTTGGCTCTATCCCGTCCGTGACATGCTGGGCTTCTTTACCTGGATGGCCAGCTTCGGCAGCCGCACTTTCTTCTGGCGCGGAGAAACCTACCGCTTCAGCAAAGGCGGAAGAATCATTCCGCAAAACCGGGCGGCGAACAGCGCCGTGGGAGCGAAACTGTAAGAATGGGGAGAGTGATTTTCGCACCTTCCTGGAGAACCGGGCTCAGAGGCGTGTGGAAGGACAAGAGGATTTTGGGGAAGGGCACGACTGGAGTTTGTGGAAGGGCACGACTGGAGTTTGTGGAAGGGCACGACTGGAGTTTGTGGAAGGGCACGACTGGAGTTTGTGGAAGGGCACGACTTCAGTCGTGCCATATAAGCGCAAATGTAGTTGCGGCTTTAGCCGCTGAGGTGTGTTTGAAACTCGCTTGAGTTCTAACGGTCCGTGTCGAAATACAGCCATCCTCGGGCGCTAAAGCGCAACAAAACTTCCGCCACTTGGCGGCACGACTGAAGTCGTGCGCTTCCCAAGCTCATCCCTGTCGCGTCACACTAAGAATCGATTCGCGCCAGCTTGCCACCCTTCAAGATGAAAGAATCGCCTCGCCAGACCACGTTGTGCCCAGTCAGGCTCGCCAACCAGACCACCACGGCGACCAAATCCCGCAACGGCAGCCAGGGCATCAGCCGCAACACCTGCCGATCGCCTGATACCAAGGATCCCACGACCAGGGCCACCGCGACTCGCAGGCCCAGGACCGCGGCCAGCAGGGCCCACGCCCAGAGCACACCGTGCGTCCCCACTACTGCCACCAATGCCCAGGGGAATCCAAAAGTCAGCACCAGCCCCAGATATCCCCAGCGCCTCGAATCACGGACAGCGCGCCCCCACCGTAGTTGATGGTCCACAAACTGGCGCAGAGTGTAGGCTGGAAGAAACGTTTCGACCACCACATCGGAAAGGGTCACTTTCAACCCGCGCTCGGCGATGCGTCTGCCGATTTCATAATCGTCCGCCAGGTAATCCACCAACGCCTCAAAACCGCCGATAGCCTCAAGGTCGCTGCTACGGAAGCCAAGCGTTGAGCCCAGTCCAAAACGAATTCCGCCTTCGAGTTCCCGCGCCGCCAGCACGCCGGCGGAAAAATCCGTGCTGATGCCCAGAGCTTCCAGCCGTGAGCCCAGCGTCGGGCTGGCGACACCGCGATAAAGACAGATGACCAACCCCACTGGCGGATCGGCCAGCGGAGCCATCACGCGACGCAAGTAGTCAGGCGGAACTCGGATATCGCCATCATTGACAAGAATGTTTTCGTGCTTCGCCTGCCGCAGCATCTGCGCCAGATTGCTCACCTTTGTATTGGAACCGAGGTTCTCCGCACAGACCATCGTGCGGATCGCGCACTCAGGAAACTCCAGCTTCAGTCTTTCCACCAGTTGCAGCGCAGGGTCGGCAGGATCGCTGACCCCGAAAATGATTTCGTATTCGGGATAGTCCTGCAAACAGTGGCTGCGAAAGCTTTCATACATCTCGGGGTCGGTACCGCGGAGAGGCTTCAGGACCGAAACTGGCGGGTGGGGCAGTGTGGGGCGGGCGCCCTCGCCCGCCGCTTTTCGCTCGCCGAGAAATCGAGCGGCGCCATACAGGCAGACCAGGTAATAAGCCATGCTACAGACGGCAAACGCCCCGGCAGCAGTCGAAGCGACGGCAACAATGCGATGAATCACCCGGTTGGTTCCTTGGTGTACCTTAGCATTCTTGCCGATTTGAGATCTCAGATTTCAGATCTCAGATTTCAGATCTCAGTTCTCAGATCGTCTTACTCGTAGCGCAGCGACTCGATCGGGTCCAGGTTCGCGGCCTTCCACGCCGGATAGATGCCAAACAACAGCCCTTCCGCGGCCGCCGAACCTAATCCGAATGCGGCCCAGAAGAATGACATCCGGGCCGGCAGCGAACTCCAGATCGCGGGAATCGTCCAGGTAATGATCGCTCCCAGCAGCACGCCCAGCACTCCGCCCATTGCAGTCAGGGTAATGGCCTCCAGCGTGAACTGGAGCAGGATGTCGCGTTTGCGCGCGCCGATGGCCTTGCGCACTCCGATCTCCCGCGTGCGCTCGGTCACTGAAACCAGCATGATGTTCATCACCCCGACGCCGCCCACGATCAAACCCACGCTTGAAACCGCAAACATGAAAATAAAGACGGCGCCGGTGACCTGGTTCCATACGTCGGAGAGCGAGTCTTGGGTAAACACCGCGAAGTTGTCGGGCTTGTCCGCCGAGACCCTTCGGCGGCGGCGCAGCAGTTCGCGGATCTCGTCGATGGCCTTGGGCATATCGTCGTGCGAAGTGGCCTTGGCGCTGATCCAGAATTGCTTCAGCTCGGGATGCAGCTTGCGAAACGTGGCCAGCGGGAAATACACGATGTTGTCGTCCGGATTTTTCCCGCCGGCGAATACGCTTTTGCGTTTGGCCGCCACTCCAATCACGGTAAACAGTTGGCCATCAATATTGATCTCCTTGCCCAGCGCTCCCTCGTTGGGGAACAGCTCTTCCGCCGTGTCCGAGCCGAGGACGATCACCGGTGAATGATGTTCTTCATCAATCTCGTTCATCCAGCGCCCAGCCGCGATGTCGAGATCGAATACATCTTTCCAGGTGCCGGTGTCTCCCTCCAGAATCGTGTTCTTGACTTTGCGGCCGTTGTATTTGACCTCGTAGGTGCCGGTGCCAAATTCCTGGCGAAAATAGCGCAGCCCGGTGGTGGCGATTTTTACGTGCGGCAACTGTTGCACCGCCTGAAAATCGTCGAACGTGAGTTCTTTGCGGGTTCTAATTTCCTCCGTCGGCCGGCCGAAGGTCAGGGGCTGGTGGTAGGCAAAAACGATGTTGGAGCCCAGGCTGCTGATGACCTGGCTGACGTTGTCGTTAAGACCGCGCACCACCGAAGAAATGCCGATGACGACGGCGACCCCGATGACGATGCCGAGCACGGTCAGGGCCGACCGCATTTTGTTGGAGCGGATGGTGTCCAGCGCCATCTGGACCACTTCGCCGTAATCGCTTCTACGCAGCATGGAAATCTGGTTTCGAGGTTCGGGTTTCTAGTTTCTGGTTTTGAAACCAGAAACAGGAAACTAGAAACTGGCTCTCTACAGCTCAAATCTCAAGGCCGCGATGGGATCGAGTGTCGCCGCCCGCCGGGCCGGGTACACGCCGAAGAACACCCCCACGCTGGCGGAAACCAGCAGGCCTGCCGCCACCGCCCACAACTTGATTTCAGAGGGCATACCAATGATCGCGGTAATGCCCTTGGCGAAAGCAATTCCGAACAACACTCCCAGCAGGCCGCCCACCATCGCCATGGTTGCGGACTCGATCAGAAACTGCAACAGCACATCCTGGCGGCGCGCTCCCATGGCTTTTCGTATGCCGATCTCCCGCGTTCGCTCTGTCACCGATACCAGCATGATGTTCATGATCACGATGCCGCCAACCACCAGAGAAATTGCGGCAATCGCTATCATGGCGATAAAGAATGTTCCGCTCAGGTTCGACCAGATACTCAGGAAGCTGGCGTTGGTTTCAGCCGCAAAGCTGTCCGGGCGTCCGGGCAGATCATGGCGCCGGGCGCGCAGAACGGCGCGGGCCTCGTCGATGGCGGCATCCAGTTCCGTGCCTACGCCGTTGGCCTTGCCCGAAATACGAATGCTGGTGTGCGATCCAAACTGTTTCAAATATGTAGTGATCGGGATGGCCACGTAGTTGTCGCGGCTCTGGCCCAGCGTGGTCCCCTGCTTCTTGCCCACGCCAATGATGCGGTACACTTCGCCTTCGACGCGAATCTCCTTGCCCAGAGGATCCACCGTGGGAAAGAGATTGTCCACGATGTCGGTGCCAATCACTCCCACTTGCGAACGGTTCTCCTCATCGTTTTCATTGAGCATGCGCCCGGAGGTGAGATCGAGATCAAGAATCGGCGCCATCGAGGGCGTCAGTCCCCGGATCCAGGTGTCGGTAATGGACTGTTCCTCATATCTTATGTGCCCGGAGGTGTTGATGGTGGACGCCCCGATCATGGCGCAGTGCCTGCAGGACTCGAGCACGGCCTGGTAGTCCTCCATGGTCAGGTCTTTGCGCTTTTGGCCATCGAGCAACTGGTCCACGTTGGTGATGACCGGAGTGACCTTGCTGATGATGAAAACATCAGCCCCGAGATTGAAAATCTTCTCCGCCACATAGCCGTTGATTCCGTTCACGAAGGTGACCACGGCAATTACGGCGGCCACACCAATCACGACGCCCAGCAGAGTCAGCGCGGAACGAAGCTTGTTCGCCCACAGCGACAAGAGCGCAATGCGGATGGCTTCAAGGGTAGTCATGGAGTGGGCGCCAGACCTCAGACCTCGGGCGTCGGCCAAACACTGATACGACAGCTGCACGCAAGTCTAACAGAGCAAGATCGCGCCCTCCGAACCGGTGCGAGGCGGAAGGTCGAAGGTCGGAGTCTGACGTCTGAGTTCCGATGTCCGAGGTCCGACGCCCGCCGTCCGCTATAATGACACTGTTGGCAGCTGGACCGGACGGTCGCTCTCGCTGCGTCAAGCGGCGGGGGAGGAAAGTCCGAACTCCAGAGAGCGGTGTGCCGGATAACGTCCGGGAGGGTGCCTCGCCCAGGCTCGCTTGGGCGGGTCCATTCGACGGAAAGTGCCACAGAAAACATACCGCCCCGGCGGCAACGCTGAGGTAAGGGTGAAAAGGTGCGGTAAGAGCGCACCGCCGTCGCAGTAATGCGGCGGGCAGGGCAAACCCCACACGGAGCAAGACCAAATAGGGAGGGAGCCCGGGGCGGGCTGAATAAGCCTCCCGGGGCGCGTGCCGGCTCGGCGCGCCACAACCTCCGGGTAGGTCGCTTGAGCCGCACAGTAATGTTCGGCCCAGAGGAATGACCGTCCTGCTGGAGCAATCCGGCGGACAGAATTCGGCTTACAGGTCCGGCTGCCAAGTCATTTATTATCAAATTCTTACCAATGTGAGTCAGCCAGGTATCCTGCTTGCCAGAGTAGAATTCCAGGTCCTATCCGCGGGAAATCCATTTGCCCGCCTGCTAGTCTGGAACGCATCGCGAATTGTTAGTTATTAAGGTGGGTATCCCGCGCGTCGTGGGACGAGTTGCTTCCAAACAACATTCGCAGTTCTTCTGGCGCATGGATTTACGACGTTCCTTGAGGTAAACTTCGTCGGATCAATTACGCCGCGACCCTCCCCAGGGAGCAAAGATGGGCGATTCCGGTATTGGTGCGCTGCTTGACCGGCTTCGGTCATCGGATGCCCCTACCGCATGGGAGGAGTTCTTGTGCCAGTACAGCCCAGTCTTGTATCAAATCGCCCGTGCCTCCACCGCCGACGCGGACGCGGCTGCGGATTGTTATCTGAATATTTGCGAGCAGCTTGCCCGTCACGGCTTTCGGCGTCTGCTGAAATTCAAACGGGAAGGGAGAGCCAGCTTCACCACCTGGCTACGGGTTGTTGCCCGCAATCTCTGCTTTGACTGGCATCGCAGGCAGACTGGGCGCCGGCGGCCTTTTAAGTCACTTCAGTCCCTGTCCCCATTGGAGCTCGACATCTATGATTGCAGGTTCGAGCGCGGCTTCTCTCCGGAAGAAACACTCCAACGTCTTCGCCCGACATCCCCTGACATAGATTTGGATCAACTGGCTGAAGTGGAGCACCGAATTGAGCATCACTTGAGCTCGCGCCAGCGCTGGATCTTAAGCACGCGCCCGCGGCGCGTCTTCAGCGCAAGAGTAACCCTCTTAACCGAAGAAGGTGAGGAAAACGTCGCCCAGGTTCCCGATACGCGCTTGGATCAGGAAAGCTTGATAGTCGGCCAGCAACAACAGGCGCATCTGAGGAAGTGTGTTGCCTCCCTTCCCGCGCACGAACGCCTGCTTCTGCAACTCAGGTTCGACGGAGATCTCTCTTTGGATGAAATCGCGCGTCTGACCGGACTCGGCGATGCCCAGCGCGTTCATCGCCATATCGGGGTCATCCTGAGAAAGCTACGTGGGGCAATGGAGTAACAACGCGGAAAAGCCCGAATCATGTCCGTGCAATATGTCAGGGGCGAAAAATGGCGGACATCAAATCCTCTCAGGTGAACATGGCTGATGACGACTTGCTGGATAGATATCCACAGGGTAGTAAGGGACCGGCCCGCCGCGGATGGAGGTGTCCTGGCGAAGGTGTAATCGCCGCCTATCTGGACGGTGTCGTGAACGCCGCCGACAGGAGCCGAATTGAATCCCACCTGGCGGATTGCGAGTACTGCCGCAGCCTGGTTGCAGACGTAGTCACAACGCAGAGATCGCACCCGCCGGCCCTGCCCCTTGGCCTGACGTCGAGGGCAATTGCATTGATAGCCCCGGGAGCGGGACGTGGGCGCTGGATTCTATTGCCAGCGGCCGCGATGGCTGCAGTCGCCTTCGTGGTGATTGCCACGGTCATGTTTCGCAGCCCGCAGCAACGGATTGAGCCCGCTCCTTCTGCGCCTCCCGCACCTGTGATCGCTAAGTCTGAACCACCATCAACTGTAAATCATCCGGTTGCCGACGTGGTGAGAAAGGTCACGCCCGCGGTTGTCTTACCCAGCGTAATCTTTCCGAAGCCAGACAGCGTCGTTACGCACGACCAGCTGGAGTTCAAGTGGAAGCCGGTGCCTCGGTCTCGTTACTACGAGCTCCATGTTGTTACACCCGAGGGTGAGCCGGTTTGGGAAGCTCAGTCGGAGGGCGCTTTCTTGAAGGTCCCCAGCGATGTGAGGTTGCGCGACGGATCCTATTTTGTCAGGATTTCCGCCTATCTGGATGATGGCCGAGTTCAAGAGTCAGCCGTAATACGATTTCAAGTTACCGATTCCCGGTAACTCAAACATGCACGCCTTTGCTGAATACGCTTTATGCCTGATTCTGGTTGCGTGCGCAACTTTGACACAATCTGCCACGCCGCCAACATCAGGCCAGGCATTGCTCGAAAAGGGGAAGCAGCTCTACACACAAGCCGGTCCAAAGGCAGCCCTGCCGCAATTCGAGGAAGCGCTGGAAATCTTCCGCTCAAATGGCGACCGCCAACGTGAAGCCGTCACCCTGGGCTACATCGCCAACTGTCACCGCAAGCTGGGAGACCTTGATCAAGCTCTGGAATTTGCCCAACGGGCGTTACGCATGAAGCAAGACCTCGGCGATCGCGGCGAGGTGGGAAACACGCACAGCCAGCTGGGCCTGATTTACTGGGAGCGCGCGGATTATCCTGCAGCCACACGCCACTTAGATGAGGCCGTCAAGATCGCTTCTGCGGTTGGCGACAAAGAGCTGGAGGGAGCGGCACGCAATAATCTCGGCCTCGTGCTTGATGAGCTCGGTGATTACAAGCAATCTCTTGAGCAGTACCAGCTCGCACTCGATTTACATCGTGCATCACACTTTGAGCGCGGCGAAGGCGACACGCTAGGCAATATTGGTGGCATCTATTTGCTGCTGGGTAAATTTCGGGAAGCTCTTCCTTATTATCGGCAGGCATTACAGATCAGCGAACGGCTCGGGCTTAAGCCTGCCTTGAGCGATGACCTTGGCAATATTGCGCTCTGCCTCGCTGGTACTGGAGATGTCGATGAGGCCTTGGCAAGCTTTGACCGGGCCTTGCAAGTTGCACGAGAGGCGGGGCTTGCTAAGGAAGAAGCAGATTGGCACAAGGGGAAAGGAACAACCCTGGTGGGTCTGGGCCGATATGACATAGCTTTGCATGAATATGCAGCAGCTGAACAAGTTTACGAACGTTCCGGCCTGCAGCGGGAACTTATCGAAGCGCTGAATGACACCGGCGGCTTGTACGAACTGCTGGGCGATGGCGCTGCTGCCGATATTCGATTTCAGCGTGCCCTTCGTCTGGCACAGAAGATCAGAAACGCTTCAGGCGAGAGCACCAGCCTGCTCGCTCTTGGTGAGCTCGAGCGCCGCCGCAAGAGAAATGACGCGGCGGACAGCTATTTCGGGCAGGCCTTAGACCGCGCTCGAGTCGCAGGCGATGAAGGAACCATCGTCAGCGCTTTGCTCCAGCGTGCCAGCAATGAAATGGACCGCAAGCGCTACGATGCGGCACTGCAGAGCGCGCTAGAGGCTCGCGAAGTTACGGAGCGCTCCGGAAACCGGCCTGCCATGGCTCAGTCCCGATATGTGCTAGGGGAAGTGCGGAGGTCACGAGCAGAATTCCAGCAGGCGATCGAAGAATACTCCACGGCAGAGGATTTACAAAAACAGTTACGAGATCCGGAACTGGGGTGGAGAGTGCTCTACGGTCGCGGCCAAACACTGGAGGCGGTGGGAAAAACCGCCGACGCAATCAGCGCCTACCAAAATGCCATTGGCATCATCGAGGAGACACGGTCAGGGATTTCCGAAGAACGATACCGCGCAGGTTACATGGAGGACCGGTATCAGGTATATGTCAGTCTAGTCGAACTCCTCTTGAAGCTAGGCAAGCCAGATGATGCTTTCTTCTACTCGGAAAAACTCCGCGCACGCTCCTATTTTGATCAACTGGGCAGCGCGGCTCCGATTGGAGGCGATTCAGCCGCACGGCAGCGAATTCAGGAGCTCGGGGAGCAGATTCGAACCCTGCGCCATGCGATCCAGAAGGAGTATGCCGTCCCTGAAAAGGAAAGGCGCGGGCACGCGCTGGAGTTATACTCCGCCGAACTAAGCCGCGCCGAGAGAGACTACGAAAAACTTCTGGACGATACCCGAAGCTCGGAGCCTGCTTCCAAAGCACAAGCGATCCCCGCCACCACTGAGATTCAGCGCTCTCTGCCCCCCGATACCGCGCTGATCGAGTATGTCGTTGGACGGCAAACCATCAGTATCTTACTTATTACGCGAACCACGGTGATTGGACTGCCAGTTTCCGTCGCGTCCGGAAGCTTGTCGTCTCGCACCGAATTGCTTCGTGACCTGATCATGGAGCGAAGATCGGAATGGATTCAGCCCGCGCGGGGGCTCTACACCTTGCTATTGAGGCCAGTCCAAAGCACCGGCTACCTAAAGGGTATCCGCCGGTTGCTGATCGTTCCCGACGGCGTACTGAACTATGTGCCGTTCGCCGCGTTGCCGACCAGCCGGTCTCGATTCCTCGGAGACGAATACACGGTTGCCTATCTACCGTCAGCGGTGGCGTTGGTGACAGGATCGGCTGGCAAAAGCAATGGAAGAAAGTTGCTTGCAATGGCTCCATCCGTTTCGCACCTGCCCAATGCGGCCGGCGAAATTCGCGGTATTGGAGAAGTTTTCCCGCGGACCGCTCGAGTAGTTGTCGGGAGAGGAGCAACCGAAACCTTGTTCAAGCGGGTGGCGGGTGATTATGACTACCTGCACCTTGCAACTCATGGAAGCCTCAACCACAATGCTCCGTCATTATCCGCATTGGAGCTCGAACCCGACGGGAAAAACGATGGGCGCCTTGAGCTCCATGAGATTGTGCAAATGAAGTTGCGAGCCCGGCTGGTTACATTGAGCGCCTGTGAAACAGCGCTCGGCAAAGGCTATTTCACGGAAACGCCCGCTGGGGACGAGTTCGTAGGTATGACACGGGCCTTTCTCAGTGCGGGAGGTCGCAGTGTCCTGGCCAGTTTGTGGACCGTCAATGATGAATCCACGCGAGCCCTCATGACCAGATTTTACCGGCACTTGCATGAGAATGGGGGTGCTGCGGCATTGGCTCGGGCGCAGCGCGAGGTACGAGAGAGCGACGTCCGCTACCGCGATCCCTATTACTGGGCCGCGTTTGTGATGGTAGGGCCAACGAATTAAGTTCGGAAAAACAGATCGGCTGTCCGTGTAATGTACGCGAAGAAGAAATTTGTCTGGGGCGTGGGGCCAAACCGGAAACCAACTCTTCCCGGGGTGTACAAATGAGACGCAAGCGCTGCTCGTCAGTATTCTTCGTTGTCCTGGCGTTGTTTACCGGAGTGAACGCGCTGCCGGCAACCGCCCAGATCCAGGTAGATTCCGCTAACCCGAGCACGGCGCCCCAAGGCACTATAAGCCTCGACATTGCTATCACCGGAAACGGATTCCAGAAAGGCGCCAAGGCCCAGTGGTTCGTTACCGGCACCACGAATCCCGGCGGCGTGACGGTCAATTCGACCACATTTAAAGGCTCAACCCAGTTGACGGCCAACATCACGGTTGCGCCCGACGCGGTGATCAGCAGCTTTGACATTGTCGTCACCAACGCCAATGGTCGCACCGGCAAAGGCACGGATAAGTTTGCGGTCACGGTAAAAGGAACGCCAGTCGGGTGCACAACCAGCGGCACACCTGTCGGATTCACACTCGTAACGCAACTCAACCCGGTGCAACCGAATGGCGCGGCGTTGATCACGACCTTGCGTTTGGGCAATGCCATCCGCGTTCGACCGCTGGATTTGAACCACGATGGCATCGTGGATACGTTAGTAGCCTTCGTCACCTCAGGACAAACGGGCAGCGAAGCCACATACGTATTCCTCCTGAACCCAACGACCGGATTGCCGCAGGCAACGAATCCGGTTACGGGCGCAGCATGGCAGAACCCGCTCGTGCTGCTCACGGGAGCCTGGTCGACGGTGGCCGAGGCCGGGGACGTGAATGGCGATAGCGTCCCCGACTTCCTCATGTTGAACAATCTCTATCTGTTCGTCGGCACTGTCAGCGGAGCCAATTCCCCGGCTCCCTACACGCTGACTTATACGGCGTATCCAATCCTGGGGCCGACGGGCGGATACTCTGGTTTCGGAGCATCGATTGCCATGGGCGACCTCGACGGCGACGGTGCCGACGAGATTGCGATCGGAGCCACCGGAGGGGGAAAGAAGAACCCAGTTCCACCGGTTGTATTCATCTACAAATTTGGGCCAAGTGGTTTGTCGAACGTGCAAACGATCCAGGAACCAAACAGCAGTGCTGGCGGTTTTGGCAGTGCGATCGCGGTTGGGAATATAGATGGGAACCCGGGGAATGACCTGGTCGTCGGAGCACCAGGCGCCAGCACGCCAGACGGTGGTATCGTGTACGTTTTTCCGAGCCCGTTGCAGCAATCCTCGAATTTTTCACTGACCGGACCAGGACCGACCTTCGGCGAAGGACTGAGAATAGCGGATGTCAACCTGGATGGTTTTCCCGACTTGGTGGTTAATACGGGAGACAAGTTCAACGGCAGCGACACGACCGCAAAAACTTTGATTTTCAGCAATAATGTTCATGCGGGCGGAACTTATACCAACCAGTTGCTTCCAGCGACCGGCCTTTCCTATAGCTGGGCGGCTCCGAATAGCGACGTGGCTGCAGGGGTCGTCGCGGTGGGGACACCCAACGCCACCAGTGGCACATGCTCATCGATCAAGGGAGGCGTTGGTGCGGTGCACTTGTTCACGTCTCCCTTTGGCTCTTCACAGTATCCGAATTATGTGTTCGAGCCGCCAACCCTGGCAGGCTCGAGCGGGTTCTCGTTCGGATATGGCGTCGCCGTCGTCCCCGGATATCCGTTCGTACTCGTTGGCGCACATCTTCAAGACGTGGGCACCACAACGCAGGCAGGACAGGTTTACATTTACAAGAAGAACTAGAGAGTTGAGTTTGGCTGAAATGGCAAACCCGCACTTGGATCGAATGCCGGCGCGTGATGCGCCGCAAGATCGAGTAGGAGCCTCCGTTCATCGGCTGGTCAGATAGCCGGAACATGCGATCCAGGTCAACGGCTTGGATTTCTTGCCAGCCGGAGACCAATGAAAAAACCTTAGGCCACAAGTCCGTTCAGCAGCAGAGTGCCAGCGCGATCTGCATCACGGCTGACCGTATTCCGGAGGCCGTCATACCGGCTTGAATGCCGGTGCGGCGGCCTTCTTGTTTTGCCGGTGAAACCGTAATTGCGACAAAGGAGAAGAACAATGAGACTACGAAGCGTTTTGCTAATCTTCCTCGCGGCCACCGCCTTTGCGAAAGGCCCGCAACAACCCAGCAATCTGCCCATCACAACCACATTGCTCAGCGCAGATTCTTCCGGCGGCGCCGTGGACATTCAGAGTGACTCGCGGGGCTCCTACTTCGACGGCGTGGATGCCGTTACCAGCTTCCTGACGACCAATGGCTACAACGGCATCGTCTGGGGCGACTGGCAGTTCGGCACCCTGAATTCGACGACTCGCAAGGTCAGCATCAGCTTTGCGAGTCCGATTCAGGTTGCGAACGGGGGAACAGCAATCCCCAATCCGCCCTTCACCACGAATAATGTGATCGCACACATCGAAGATAAATGCACGATGATTTCGTACAGCATGATCCGGATGTCCGCCGGCCAGACTTTCCCGTGTCCGGCCATCGTGCACTTCTTCAATACGAACGGCGACGAATTCAGGATCTACTTTGCACCCAACTGGACGCAGCCTCCTACGCCGGAAACCACTTTTGTCCAGGTTACCTGCAATGCCGTGGCTTCGGACGGGTGCAATGACTGGTACGTTGACCCGATCCCCGCTGGCACTGACGCAGGTGGTAATCCGATCCCGGGCGCAGCCACCGGCCGCCTGGTGGGCCCGCCCTTCACCGGTCATGGAAAAACATCCACTGGTGGCAACCAGGGCGATTATTATTTCAGGTTCCATTTTCATCTGACCAGACCTTGAAGAAGCGCACCACGGAAGAAAGGGCCAGCAAGGTAGCCACTACTGGCCTGGTTGATGAGTTCGGACAGGTCAGGATATGAAATTGGAGGAAAAGGCCAACTTTATCCCCCGCGGTCTGCGGGGAGCCGAGGACAGCAGATCAAGTTGATGTGAACAAAGCTGTTCAAGTCGAAGTACCGAAATCTGGCCACGGGTCAATGATGAATCGACGCGGGCCCTCGTGATCAGGTTTTACAAGCACTTGCCTGAGAAGAGGGGCGGCGGAATTGGCCCGGGCACAGCCCGAGGTACGAGAGAGTGGCGTCCGGCTACTGCGATCCCTATTACCGGGCTGCGTTTGTGATGGTAAGGCCAGCAAATTAAGTCGGAAAAACGAAGCGGCTGTCCGTGTAGTGTTAGCGACGAAGAAATTCGGCCGGGGCGTGGACCCGACTGGAGACCATCTCTTCCTGGGGTGTGCAGATGAGAGCCAAGCGCTGTTCGTCGCCATTCTTCCTTGTTCTGGCATTGTTTGTCGGAGTGGGCGCGTTGCCCGGGGCCGCCCAGATCCAGGTAGATTCCGCCAACCCCAGCGCAGCACCCCAAGGCACCATAAACCTCGACATTGCCATTACTGGAAAAGGATTCCAAAAAGGCGCTCAGGCTCAATGGTTCGTAACCGGTACAACCAATCCCGGCGGTGTGACGGTGAACTCCACCACTTTTAAGGGCTCAACCCAGTTGACGGCAAACATCACGGTTGCGCAGGATGCGGTCATCGGCAGTTTCGACATCCTGGTTAAGAACACCAACGGCAGAACCGGGAAGGGTACCGACAAGTTTGCTGTCACCGCCAAGGGAACGCCGGTCGGATGCTCTACAAGCGGAACGCCGACTGGGTTCATCCTGGCCGCGCAACTCAACACAGTGCAGCCGAACGGACAGGCACTGATCACGACCCTGCGGTGGGGGAATGCGGTGCGAGTGCGCCCCCTGGATTTGGATTCTAGTGGCAATGTGGACACGCTGGTTGCGGTCGTCACATCAGGCCAAGGCAGCCAGGCCAGCTACGCGTTCTTCCTGGATCCAGAAACCGGCGTCCCGCAAGTTAGCAATCCCGTGACGCATGCACCATGGCAAAATCCCTTGCTGCTCCTGACGGGAGCTGGCTCGGCCCAGCTGGCGGTCGGCGACGCAAATGGCGATGGCATGCCTGATTTTCTTAAGGGAGATGTGAGCTATCTCTTTGTTGGGTCAGTAAGCGGGCCACCGTCCTATACTCCCAGCTACACCGCTTATCCAATATCTGCACCGGCAGGAGCACCGAGCTATTTCGGCGCTGCGGTTGCGATGGGTGATCTGGACGGCGACGGAAAGGACGAGCTCGTGATCGGCGCGCCGAGCCCTGACAATCGGGATAAGACCACATCCGCTGTGTTGGTGTTCAAGTTTGACCCGAGTTCCAGCAGCGTAAAGTACGCCAAAACCATCTCGGATCCGACCGGCAGCTCAAGCAACGGCTTTGGTGGCGCCATTGCCGTGGGCAATGTTAACGGCCAGGGCGGCAATGATCTGGTGATAGGCCCCGGACTCTACGTCTTCCCCGGTCCTATCTCGTGGTCGCCGGCGGTTACGCCGGCCTCCTTTACTCTGACGGGACCCGGACCGGGTTTCGGCGAAAACCTCGGGATCGCGGACCTCAACCTGGACGGCGCGTCAGACTTGCTCGTAATCACAGGTGACAAATTTTCGGGAAACACTGCACAGGCCCTCATCTACCCAAGCAGCGTCGCGTCAAGCCAAACCTTCACGCACCAGTTGCTTCCAGACGGCCTTAGCTATAGCTGGGCCGCACCCAACATCGATGTTGGCAACCTTCCTGGAACAGGGGCCGTCGTTGTTGGGGCGCCCAATGCAAATAACGGCTCGTGCCAGTACGATGTCGGGGCGGTTCATCTGTTCACCGGCCCCTTCGCGGCGTCGCAAAGTACCAACTACATCTTCGAGCCGCCGACGCTTCAGAATTCCAATCTTGGCTATGGCTTTGGCGTCGGGCTGGTACCGGGATACCCGTTTGTCCTGATTGGTGAACACTACCGGGATGTCGGGAACACACTCGGTGCAGGACAGGTTTATGTGTATAAGTTTGTGAACTAGCGTGCAGGTTCTCACAGGAACCGCGACCGATCCAAGCGGATCAAATTGATGTGAGCATGTTTGTTCAAGTCGAAATAGCGAAGTAGGGTCTATCGATGTCAGACATGGCAAGAATGAGCCTTAATGCTGCTTCAGGACGCGGTGAACAGCAACCTCGACCGCGAGCTTCGGTCCACCCGGCATGGGACCGCCTCATTCGTTACTGTGCCGAACTGGGTCATGGCGAGATCGAGAAGCTTAAAATCCAGGACGGATTACCAATGGTTGCGGAGTTTACCACCAGGAAAGTTAAGTTCAGTCCGTAGCAGTACCCAGCCCGGTCCCACGCATGTTCGTGGCTGACGGGCAGGTAGGCTGACCGTATCCTGCGGAGGCCGTCACACCGGTGAAAGCCGGTGGGCGGCCTTTTCGTTTTGCGCGCTGGAATTGTGAAGAAGAAGAGGAGATGCTCATGAATTTCACAGCTTCTGGAATTGCCCTGCTCTGGCTGGCGAGCTCCCTGTCATCTCTCGCGCAGCTCACCATCGACAACCCGCAGCACCTGAACCTGCCCGAGGACCAAGCGCGCCTCCTCTTGCAATTGAGTTACCGCAAGGTTGCGCGGGAGCTCCATCTAAGTGATTCCTCGAACATCGAGTCCGGCCTTCACCTTGTGCTGGGCGAGAAGGAAGAACGCTACGGCTATGACGACCAATCTGGAGTAGCCACGGTGTTCCTCCGGGAGTGGAACGAAACGAAATTCGTTATAGCGGCGATGAGGTTCGCGGTGCAGCACAGTATTGGTCCGCAACGCCAGGAACAAATGGTCGTTGAAGTCTTGCGTCGCGCCAAACAGATCGCGCCGGTTCCAGCGGCCCAGATACGGGGCCATTTCCCGCAGCGCAGCCCAGAGCCAGTTGGAGCGGGATCGGATTGCCTGAAGGGAGTCCAAGATGCCAGCATTCGAAATATCCGATGCGATCCCTCTCTGACGTTGCCACCCAGATGACGTGTCCACCGCCGGGACCTAGGGGACATCCAGCACCCCTGGAAACGATGCCGAGCGCGTCTGTCACGTCCTTTTCAATTTCCCGCGCAGACCATGATTCCAGGATGTAGCCCCACCTTCGTAAATTGTCGGCGTCGTGTCATTTCTTAGTTCGTCTATTAGAGGTTCAGAATCC
>Ga0207657_10001758_pt1 | contig 23391 bp, 20 predicted proteins | sample KBSC33metaG_FD_184316 | JGI IMG/M metagenome (GOLD analysis project Ga0207657, IMG submission 184316) | Corn rhizosphere microbial communities from Kellogg Biological Station, Michigan, USA - KBS C3-3 metaG (SPAdes) (version 2) | ecosystem: Host-associated > Plants > Roots > Rhizosphere > Soil ... | reverse complement strand
GGTGTACCAGTAGTTATAAAGAGAAGTCATGATGCCGACCACCATCAGGATCTCCAGCAGGGTGGGCACCAGTGTGAAGAATCCTACGCTCAGGAGGAAGGCAATGCCGGTCGTGCCACGATCAATGTCGGGCAGCAAGCCGCCGATGCGGCGTTGCGCATGAAAGCGTGCGCTTAGTTCATGCAGGTGGGAAAACGTTTTCTGCGCATAGGTTGCCACCGTGTGCTGCGTCACGCGCGAGAACACCAGGTCGCGCAACTCGTTGAACAGCGTGCTGGCAAAGCGCAGCAAGGCATAACCTGCAAGCAGGGCGACTGGCAGCATTAGCAGATGTTCGGGACGCGACAGTTCGTCAACGATGCGCTTCAATACCAGCGGCACCGACACTACCGCCAGCTTGGCAAGAACGAGGAAGACGATTGCTGCTGCAATGCGTCCCGGAAAAGCCGAGACGACATGCCATAAGTCACGCAAGACTTGCGGCCTGTTGGAGGAAGAAGTTGCGCTCATCGGTCGAATCATTCCTCGCGTGAATGGCGTCTGTAAGACTTACAAGCGCTCTTTGCAAAAATCGAAGAACCCTCGCAGTCGAGCACGCGGCAAAGACGCACGGAAACAATGGTATGGAATTTGCACCTTTAGCGTGAGGCGCGGTCGTTGAATTCCACGCAGCTTTCACATAGCAGTATTTATTCCAGCCGACAGTGCCGTCGCACAATTGAGATAGGAGATGCAAGATGGCCAGAGTCGAACAATCGATCGAGATTCTTGCCCGGGTGCACGATGTGTACGAACAGCTCACCCAATGCGAGCAGTTCCCCAGTTTCATCGAAGGCGTGCAGCAGGTACAGCGTTTGGATAGTGAGCAGTTGCATTGGAAGATCAGGACCGGCGGCCTCGATATGGAATGGGATACGGAAACGACGGTGCAAGTTCCAGATCGCAGCATTGGATGGAGGACGGTGCGCGAACCGCATTGCGAGGCGAGGGTCGAGCTGGAACCTATGGCGCCCGAACGCACGAGGGTAAAGCTGGCGATTGAATACGATCCCCGGCATGAGTTGGTGATGCAGTATGGCGACGCACAAGCCGTCATCAACAGGCAGGTGGAAAACGATCTGGCGCGCTTCAAGACATTCATGGAAACCCTGCCGCACCGGCATGCGGCATGGCAGAGCCGTCCCAACGATCCGCGCACGGAATCCGCGCAAGCGCAAAGCGGTGCTCAAGCGCGTGAAAAGTACAATGAACAGGCACAGGCGCAGCGCGATGAAGCATCGGCTTCTGCCGCCGCCGGGTCATCGCAGGAAGAATCGCCGCATCCGCCCTGGTTTTCCAATTTCATTCAGGCTTGGGGTGAGCCTTTGAACATCATGCGCAGGATGTCGGAAGAAATGGATCAACTGATCGATCGTTTTCTTGCGCGTTCTCCTTATCCAAAGACGCATTCCGAGCCGGCCTCCGAGTGGATACCGGCCGTCGAGATCGCGCAGACCGAAGACAAGCTCGTCATCTGCGCGGAACTGCCAGGCGTAAAGAAGGACGACGTGCATGTGGAAGTCAAGAACGACCGCATCACGATAGAAGGAGACCGGCGGCCGCCGCAGGAAAGCGCCGCCTCGCAGCAGCTCCATCGATCCGAACGTTCCTATGGTCATTTCTATCGCGTGATCACCTTGCCGGAAGGCGCGGAACCGCAAAGCGCTTCGGCCGCCATGCATGACGGCGTACTGGAAATCGTCGTGCCGGTGCCGGAAGGCGGCAAGCGCGGGCGCAGGATTGATATTCATGCGCAGTGAATGGGTAAGGAAGTTGCAACGATAATAATTTAATCAATATTGTTATTCCGCATGGAACTTTGCTGTTTGCTCAACCACTGATACGGAAGCATTTGGAAAATTTTCCTGTCAGGAGCAAAGCATGCCGATTCATCCTTCTCAAAGGAAGTTTATTTTTGTAGTTCCGCCAGAGAACCGTGCAGCGCAATATCCAGCCATGCAACCTGCACGCGAAGAACAAGCCAGATTAGACGACGCTGGTGCAGCAGCATCGTCAAGCTATTACAACTTGGCTAGCAGGGATCGGCATTTGCAAAGGGTTTTCTCGGGTTCCATTAGTGCCGGCGCAAGCAGCAGGAGCCGGCAGGATTTGGAGTCTTATCTTCACACTCTGCACTTATGGGTGGATCATGGCCTTGCCATTGAAAGGCCAGCTCGCGCAGAAGTGCGTGCTCGCATAATGCACTGGCAGGATGCAGGCAGGGTAGAAGTGCCCCTGGATTTGAGTGCGGCGAGCCTCCGAAAGGCTGGCATGACAAATCCATTAAGCGAGATGCCGCCGCTTCCTCCTGGACTTCGAGCAGTGGATGTATCGGGCCACACATTGAAGAGGCTTCCTGCAAAACACCTGCCGAATACGCTGGTTTCCTTGAAGGCTGCGGAATGCGGTCTCCTGTTCTTGCCTGAGTTGCCTCCTCACCTCAGGAAATTGAATGTTGCAGGCAATTCGCTCATCAATTTGCCGAATCGCTTGCCTGCTTCTTTGACTCATTTGGATGCATCCTGTGGAGCGGCGGAGCTTGAGGTTCCGGAAGGCATACTGGAGGCTGCTTCAAGAGAGATTGTTCCTTGTCGGATCGATCTGCGGGGGACTCGTCTGAGTGCTGCTTCGCAACAACGGATTGCAGCGCATAATTATCGCCACACTCTGCACTTATGGGTGGATCATGGCCTTGCCATTGAAAGGCCCACTCGCGCAGAAGTGCGTGCTCGCATAATGCACTGGCAGGAGGCAGGCAGGGCAGAAGCGCCCCTGGATTTGAGTGCGGCGAGCCTTCGAAAGGCTGGCATGACAAATCCATTAAGCGAGATGCCGCCGCTTCCTCCTGGACTTCGAGCGGTGGATGTATCAGGCCACATATTGAAGAGGCTTCCTGCAAAACACTTGCCGAATACGCTGGTTTCCTTGAAGGCTGCGGAATGCGGTCTCCTGTTCTTGCCTGAATTGCCTCCACACCTCAGGGAATTGAATGTTGCAGGAAATCCGCTCATCAATTTGCTGAATAGCTTGCCTGCTTCTTTGACTCATTTGGATGCATCCTGTGGAGCTGCGGAGCTTGAGGTTCCAGAAGGCATACTGGAAGCTGCTTCAAGAGATATTGTTCCTTGTCGGATCGACCTGCGAGGAACTCGTCTGACCGCTGCTTCGCAACAAGGGATTGCAGCACATAATGAGCGTGTTGTCCGCAATAGAGTAGGGGTTTCGATTATTACGGGAGAACTACCTGGTCAGCCACTTCGGGCTCGTCGTATCAATGCCGACGACATCAGCAGTAGTAACCAAGATAGGGAATCTTATTGTCATTCTTTTGAGCCTGGAACCGGAACGGATCGCACCCATAATTCGGCTTCGACTGCTGCCTCAGTCACTGGAGCGTCTCCCGTTTTCACATCTTCCCCGTTACGTCAACAGGACGACGAAGAAAACGTGCGGCCTACCGACGATGAAGACCGTGCATGGCGCAAGGAACATGACAATTCCTTGGAAGCCGAAGCACAGTCGCAGGCCCCGGCAATGAGCGCCAGTTCTTCCAAAGCAGTGGCAAGCACTCAACTGCGTGTCTACTCAAGGCGTAAGCGTCCTGCCGGCAATCCACCCAAAGAAGCTGAGCCAAAACGGCAGAAAGAAATTGATGCGGTCGTCGTCAAGCAAGAGCCGGTTTCCTTGGGATCGGTGTTTTCGGCGCCAGTAGAGGGAATGGAATCTTCCAGAATCAATACTGCGCAAATGCGCCATGTGCCCACCACTTCGTATGTCCTGGTGGATTTAAACGCTGAAGATGGTTCTGCCATGCAGCAGGCCTTTACCGTACGGCACACTAACGAAACAATCATCTCCAGCGGCAATCAAACTTATGATCCGGTAATGGACAAGCTGTTTCCAATCCGGGACCCTGCGCATCCTGAACGCATTCACCCCGATTACGCCGACCCTGATGATCCCAACCGTTGTTCACCTAATGTAAAAATCAAAGGCATCCATTTTTACAAGAGCAATAGTAGCGTTATCAATGAAGAGGCTCTTTGGCGTTTTATGAAAAACTTCGAGGATCACCCTTTTAAAAAGAAGGCAGAGTTTATTGAAGCGATCACAGCTTCCTGTCTTGCGGAATTGGAAGCGATGAGGCAGGGACAAGAGCCGCCTTCGTCTCGGTATGTGAAGATCGAAGAGATCACGCAAGAAAGCCAGTGTGACAGCCAGGAGGAATTCAAGGCGCTGAAAAACCAGTATGGCGGCTTTTTGAAAGACTATGCGCCTTCGAAACAGCCCAGTCTGGGAAATGGAAAGATAGTCTGCCTACTTGCCGGTGCCAAGCTGGCCTCGATCGAGGAGGACCAACAATACATGACCTCGTTCGGTACCGAGTTCAGAAGCCGGATACTGAGAGATTATGGTGCCAACGTCAAAAAATATGGCAAGCGCGAGCAGGTGGCGTGGATGCCTTATGGTGGCGGCAACATGGGACAGTATTTCAATTCGTCATTCAAGCCCGATGCCAAGGGCAAGCTGGTGGTCGATACGGAACAGGTTAATGCCTTTTTTTGTCCCGTCATGTTGGATCTGACGGATCGCAACGGCATTGCTCGTAAAGAAAGCATGCTCGCGGTCGTGCAGCATCGCCCGATCGTCGAAGGAAAGCAGATCAAGATCGATTATGGCAACAAATACACACTTGACACGGGGACTTCCCAGTCCATGAAAACACAGCCCGTCCCTCTTGCCATCAAGCAGGAAGTGGATGCATGGAACTGATTTGCTTGCTCAACCACTGATACGGAAATACTTGGAAATTTTTCCTGTCAGGAGCAAATCATGTCTAGCAGTTGTTTTCCCCATGTTGAAACCCAGTGCCACAAACATGTGATACTGGGTTTCAAGCAGATGGAAGAGGCACATCTCACACAACGTGCCGCAAGAGGGGAATTTACGCAGCAAGAACTTTTTCATTTGGGCGTGAATGTGTTCAAGTTGAAAATGCTGGATGAACTGGCGAAGAGGAAAGCCCGTGAAATAGGCAAGGGCCACGAAGAATTGGAAGTCGTGTTGTATTACCGCACGAAGTTGGCTGCCAAATTGAAGCTGCCCCATCAGCCAGGAAACATGCTCTTCGAAAAGGGAATTACCACAGGCGAAAACGAGAACGTTGTTTTGAACAGGGCAGACCTGGAAAAGGCAGCTCTGGCAGTGCAATCCGCAGCTCGTAATCGGCAGAAAATTACTCAATTCCTGGCGGGGTGGAAACCCTGGCAGCAAGACCTGGCACGGCGCCACCCCAAGAACTTCAACACTGCCTCTTTAGAGCAGGCGAAGATAAAGCTCCATGAGCACTTGGAAAAGTTGAGGGAAAGGCGTGATCTTGGCGAAGGGGTCCGGATGCAGAGGATAAAGGCTGTGACGGAAATATTTGATAAGCTGGATGACACCGTCTTCCGCGTTGAACGGAAACGTCTGACAAGGAAAGTCGTGAGAAGCAATGTTCCCTCATGGGTTCAATCAAGAATAAAAAACGTGTCTGGATTTTTAGGTGTAAGGCTCCCGCAAAAAATACTTGGAGGTAGAAAATCGATACGGTAACGGTCTGGTATCTGATCATCGGCTCGCTGCTGGTTTCCATGAGTCTGATGAGAACGGTGCTGGAGCGGCTGCCATTGAGTCCGGCCATGCTCTACCTTGTGGCCGGCTATGCACTTGGCCCGTCTGGAGCAGGGCTGGTGCATCTCGATCCTTTCGCCAATGCCGAACTGCTGACCCTGATTACCGAGATCGCATTGCTGATATCGCTGTTCGCGGTCGGGCTGCGTTTGCGCGTGGAATTGTCGGACCGCATATGGTGGCTCCCGGTGCGGTTGGGCATTATCGCCATGCTGGTCACGATTGCGCTGTTGACTGTTGCCGCTCATTTCCTGCTGCACTTGCCGCCAGGCGCAGCGCTGCTGTTGGCTGCCATCCTGTCGCCGACCGATCCGGTGCTTGCCTCCGACGTGCAGGTCAGGGATACGAGTGACCGTGACCGCGCACGCTTCAGCCTGAGCGGCGAGGGCGGGCTCAATGACGGTACTGCTTATCCATTCACCATGCTCGGCTTGTTTTTGCTTGGCGTTCCAGAAGCAGCGGAGTTCGGCACGCCAATGGGGATATTGCAGGCGCTGTGGGGCGTGGTGTGCGGCCTTATGGTCGGCTGGCTGATGGGGCATGCGCTTGTTCGCTTCACGCTCTTCCTGCGCCAGCATTATCGGCAGGCGCTGGGCATGGAAGAGTTTCTCACGCTGGGCTTGATTGCATTGTCTTATGGCGTGGCGCACCTGCTGCACGGCATCGGGTTTCTGGCTGTCTTTGCATCCGGCGTTGCCATGCGCCGTGAGGAACGCGAGGCCAGCGGCCCGGCAGCGCCGTCGCAGATATTAGGCGCTATGCAGATCGGCAATGAAGGCGAAGTCGCCGTCGACCCGGAAAAAGGGCCGGCTTACATGGCAGAGACTATCCTCGGTTTCAACCAGCAGCTCGAACACATCGCCGAATTCGTGATGGTGCTGCTTCTGGGGATCATGCTTTCCGGCAGTGGATTGTCGGCGGAAGGCTTGCTGCTTGCCGCGCTTCTGTTGATTCTGATCCGGCCTGTTGCTTCGGCCGTCGCGCTTGCCGGCACCTACTCCACACGATTGCAGCGCTGGCTGATGGCATGGTTCGGTATTCGCGGTATCGGCTCGCTGTATTACCTGATGTTCGTACTGCAATATCCGCTGGACCCGATCATGATGCAGAGAATCGTGCCGCTGGTTCTCACGGTGCTTGCAGTATCGATCATGGCGCACGGCATTTCCGCCACGCCGCTCATGGAAAAGTATCATCGGCGCCGTCGTACATGAACAGGTTCTTGCTAATGGCATGGAGTTTGCAGGTGTAACGCCTTGATATTTCTTAACCCTCGCGTGTGGGGAACGATGGATAGTTCACTCCCTGCAACGCCGCATGCATTCATCCAGCTTCGATTCCTGCACGCGAACAACGGCCAAGGGCCGCCTTCGCTCTAGGCCGAAAGCTATCGGAGAAGGGTCATGCCATTATCGATGCAGATAGAGCAGGTCGCAATCGAAGCCGACTCAGTCCAAATGCAAGGCGTCTTATGGTTGCCACAGGAACATATCGGCGTCATTGTGTTTGCCAACAGCGGCCACACTCGTCGCCTCAAGCCGCCTAACGATTATGTTGCCAGTGTGTTGCATAATGCGCGGCTTGGAACGTTATGGCTGGATCTGTTGGCACCATATGAATTGCACCAATGCGAGAAGTATGAGGACGCTGTGCTTCTGGCACGGCGGCTCAACGCCGCTTGCGACTGGTTGCGTCAATTTCGCTTGACGAAGGAATTGCCGATCAGCCTGTTCGGCACCAGTAACGGGGCGGCGGCTGTCTTGCAGTTGGCCGCAGAGCAGGGGCGGGATATTGCGGCAATTGTCTCACGCAGCGGACGGCCGGATCTTGCGGGTAAAGACAGTCTTTGCAAGATCAGCGCACCCACGCTGTTGATCGTCGGCGGTCTGGATGATGGGGTGGTGGAACTCAATCGCGTTGCGTATGCCGCATTGCGGTGCAAGAAAAAATTCGAGATCATCCCCGGCGCCACGCATGCTTTTGACGAGCCCGGCAGCCTGGAAGTCGTGGCACGGCTGGCGCGCGCCTGGTTCGTGCGTCATTCCACTGGTAGCGACCGCAGAATGTAAATCATTCTTCATTCGCGAATTCCTTACACAGGAACGCGGTCGAGAGCCTATTCCTGTAAATGCAGTGCCGTGCTGCATGAGTGTTCTGCTTACCGGCGGTTTTCGCATTCCGGCATTGGGTATGAACATTCTCCAATTGACTGAATTGCTGAGCTTGCGCAGAACCCATCATGCAAACGCTTTATATGTTTAGAGCCTATTAAATGCATTAGCCTTGCGAGCCGACCAGATAACACGTTTTTTCTTCAATAGAAGGCAGGGTGCGCTTCGCGCACTAGCGTTCTTGCGATGGTATTGGTGCGCGGAGCGCACCCTACAGCAATTCGCAAGCTGTTCCGCATATGGTCGGCATGACGTGAATAAACTTTTTCAATAAGAAAAAATGAGAACATGCCAGCTATCTTTATCGCGGCTTCTGACAGTCGCGCTCATGAGCATTACCGCATTACTTGTGAGTCTCACCGCGTCGGCTACGACGACCGGAAACAACGATCCGACGATCGTTCACACCGATCTTGGTGCAGTACGCGGCGTCTATCGCAATGGCGTGCTTGAATTCCGTGGCATCCCTTATGCGGCGCCGCCTTCCGGAGATCGGCGTTGGGCGCCCCCACAACCGGCCACGCCATGGACCGGGATACGCGATGCGAGCAACTTCGGCAGCGCCTGTCCGCAGGCGGCGCGATTTGGCCTTACCGAGGCAAGCTACGATGAGGATTGTCTGTCGATTAATGTCAGTGTGCCAAAGGGCGTGAAGACAGGCGCGAAGAAACCGGTATTCGTCTGGGTTCATGGCGGTGCGTTCGTTGGCGGCTCCAGCAACCTGTATCGGCTGGATGCGTTGGCGCGCAGCGGCGTGGTCGTTGTCACTTTCAATTACCGAGTCGGGGTATTCGGCTTCATGCCGCATCCTGCATTCGATGCGGCCAACAATGGCGGCTACGGTCTCGAAGACCAGCGCGCCGCCTTGCGCTGGGTGCAGCGGAACATCGCTGCTTTTGGGGGCGATCCAGATAACGTCACATTGGCGGGAGAGTCCGCAGGTGCAGGGTCCATATGCCAGCATCTGGCCTCGCCAGAGCATGTACAAGGTCTCTTTCACAAAGTCGTGATACAGAGCGCGGGTTGTTTGCAGCCCATGCCGACCGTCAAGCAGGCGCAGCAAGCAGGGTTGACCGTTGCCGCCGCCGTGGGCTGCAAAGACCTGGCCACTGCGTTGCAGTGTTTGCGACAGGCGCCGCTGAAGGCGTTGCTCGATGCCGGAACGGCAATGGCAGGCGATGCCGTGATGGCATTCGCTCCAACCGTAGGATCGCAAACCGTGTCGCGCAGCATGGCCGATGCCTTCAAGACCGGCAAGGTGGTGAAGGTGCCCATGATCATGGGGGGCACACGTGACGAACTCAGACTTTATGTAGCGTATGACCAGCAGGCAGGCCGCAAGGTCACAAGAGAAAACTTTACGGAAAAACTGCGTGCGCTTTACGGCTCCACGTCCGACGAACGGCAGCGCCAAGTGCCGGAGCAAGTCGCTCGCACTTATCCCTTGACCGGCGCAATCAACCCGCCCACGCTGCTCGGTTCGATCATGTCGGATTTCAATCCCACGGTAGGCATCAATAACTGCCTGTATTTGCATACTGCAGATGCATTCTCCCGTTACGTGCCGGTGTATCAGTTCGAGTTTGCGGACCGTAACGCGCCGGTGCTTGGCGTAGGCATTCCAGCCAAACCTGATCCAGGCATGGAACTGGGCGCTGTGCATTCCTCGGAAATCAACTATCTGTTCCCGCGATATTCGAACACTTCACGCATCGACGCTCCCGAACTGGCCCCGGAGTCGCAAAAACTGGCGGACCAAATGATCGCTTACTGGACGAGCTTCGCCGGTACTGGCGTGCCAGCGGCACCCAAATCCCCAGCTTGGCCGAGGTACGGCAAGCCGAACACGGTAATGCTTCTGGAGCCGGGCAAGACAGGCTTGTACGATGCCAGTCAGCAACACAAGTGCGAGTTCTGGAAATCGATGTACCCGGAACGGCTTGAGGCGCTTTGAGGGGGGCAATACACCGATCCACAGCACGGCAATAGACCATGCTGGATAAATGGAACTCTTCGCCGCTTCCCGCCACTCATTGGAGCACATGCATATTGCGGCGTTTCCACTGTGTCCCTGGAGGCGATGAAGCCATGCTGGATTCTCGGCCGGGGAATGGAAGATGATTGTTTAGGATTTACGCAACATTATCCCAGCGGCGTTGCGCCGCCTTGCTGGGACAATGTTGCGTAAGTCCTATTGTTCAAAGAGTTCACATGTTTCCTTCTTCTTCGACAACGTACCGTACAGTTAGCCCTCCCAGGTCACCACAGGAATCAGCGCGACAAGATGTCATCAACCAAGCCAGGGATGCCATCACAGTTGGGAACATCCGTGGCGCGATTTCCAACTTGCGGACCAAGCTTGGTTACGATCAGCACACTTTTCACAATGCCATCCTGAGTTTGCTGTATTCCTCATCCAGCCATCACAGGGAGGAACTTGTCAAAGAGACACTCAGGAAGTATCCGTATTTCGATCTCAATGCCCACAGCAGGGAAGGGAAGACGGCACTCGATCTGGCGGTTCGGGATGACGATGTGGGATTTGCCCGCTATTTGCTTGGCAAGGGAGCCAAGCCGGAGAAAGTGTCCATTGCCTCGGCCTCCGGCAGTATGAAAGCGCTGATCACGGCATGGCGGCGAACAAGACAGCTTTATGGGCACTTCAATAATAGGAACAATCCTGGCTTGACTCCTTTAGACCACGCCCTGCGAGCAGGCGACTTCCAGTGGGCAAGGGAATATCTGGATGGCGAGATAAAAAATGGCAAGCGCATGCATAACATTTGGAATGAAGCGCTCGCAGGCCGAAAAAAGGATGTTTTGCGTGCCTTGCTGATAGCAGGAAAGCCTGAAGAGTTGCGCGAATTAGGCTTAGTGAAACTCACTGTGGGAGAGTGGCAAAAAGCGCTGCGCGATGATCCGGGTTTGTCTGCCGTACTCAAGGAGTTTCCTTATCAATCAGCCAAGCGGGGATCTCCTGAAAACCTCAACGGAAAAGCGCACTTCGCCAGTGATGCACGACGACAAATATCATGCGTGCATCTGGCAACTTACCATCTGACTGAGCAGAGGCTGGAGCCGCGTCGCAAATTCGACTATCGAAAATTCGGAAGTCCGGACGAAATCGCCAGGAATGTGAAGCTGGACATTGAACAGACATGGCGGGCATTCAAGTCGCAGGCATCGGAAGGGCACATAGTCGATAACGCAAAGTTCGGGCAGTTTCTTGTCAAGCAGTTTGAAGCAATCGAAAGGGAAAATAAACGGCCAAGGAAGATGCTGCTCCAATCGAGCAACCACTTGATGAATCTCACCTTGATGGTCAAGGAGAAGCAAGGCAAGAAATCCTATGTGGTGCAGTTTTATAATCCGAGTGAAACCACAACCAACGTGCGCAGCAGGACAGGCAGTCTGCAAACGGTTGAAACGCAATTGTTGGAGGACTACCTTAGAGGAGGTGTAGCGGCAATAAGAATGTACTATCCCGAAACCGAAGGAACATCCAACAAGGGAAAATCCCTGGTTTTGGTTCAGCCAGAAGGAGTAACGCAGGCTGGCAGTGCCAGCTCCGAGGCTCCCGGTGTCGGCAGAACATTAGCCGCATTTCTTGATCCACAAGATGTGGATAGCTCCGTGATATGGCATCTGATGTATGCGGGTTTTGACGGAAGCCTGAAGCAGTTGCGCGAACATTTCAACAGCTTGTCCGAAGATCAGTGCATCGAACTTCTTTCCAGAAAATACGGTTCTCCTTCTAAGAGCGCTCCTGCACTCTTTGCAAGCATGCAGGAAGGGCATGCGAATGCAATCAGGGTCTATGGCGAACTATTGGCATCGATATCATTAGAGCGGCGCATCGAACTGCTTGTTGGAAAAAACGAACAAGGTAATTCGGCACTTTTCATTGCCGGGGTGACTGGAAAGACGGAGGCGATCAAGGCATATGGTGAATTGTTGGCGGCAATATATGCTGAACATAATGAATCGCGGCCTGCAAAACGACAAAAAATCGATCTTAATGAGCTCCCCCCATTAACGTTTGAAGAGCAGTTCATCGATATTCTTGCCGCAAAAAACGCCAATCATCTTTCCGCGCTTTTTATAGTCATGGCGCAGGGAACCATAGAGACGCTCGACGCATATGCAGATTTGTTGAAGATGGTATCGCCGGATAAGCAGGCCGAACTGCTGCTTGCAAAAATTTGCGAAGGAGAGTACGCGGGGAATAATGGATTGATGATCGCCATTCAACGTGAAAGATTCGAGATAGCGGCGCGGTATATTTCCATACTTAATCAGCTTGCTCCGAAATTGTCCGCGAACAAGCGAACGGAGTTGTGGAATGAATTGCAAGGTTGTGAGACGCACATGGTCAACGCCATGCGGAGTCTGCCCTTTCATCAGGAGGCGAGAAGAATGCAACAGTCTTTTATGATGTTAAAAACCGCGCTGGGCGGATAAGAGCGGTCCCTTACACTGATCAGCAAACTGCTCTAGTCTTGTGTAATCACGGCATGCAACGATTGAATGATTGCATGCCGTACTGCTCTCCAATGAGTCATGCCTGCAGCAAAGTGCTTCTGGTTGACTTCCAGTTCGATTCCTAAGTAACGCTCTTCCAGAAAACGTTTGCGCAAATACACGGTAAAACCGTCCGATGTTCCGGCATACGGATAATTCATGCGCGAACGCAATCCCGCTGCGTATTCCTTCAATGCGATCTGCCAACGCCGGCACAGCATCGCTTCGTTTTCGCGAGCCGGATCGTACAGCAAGCCGATATCGGCGTTGCGCACCTTGCCGTCAAGCTCAGGCGTGAAACTATGACTGGAAATATGGATTACGCGCTGCCCACGCGCGACAGCTTGCTCGATCGCGGCTTCTGCCTTAGTGCGATAGGGCAGGTAATAACGTGTCAGGATTTCGCGCCGCAGTTCATCAGGAAGAGGGCGCGTCGCTTCGGAAAAGAGCCTGGAGTGATGCTGAGAACGATTAAGATCAACCAGCAAGCGGCTCACAGTCGAGACCAGCAAAGGAGCGGATAGCGCTTCCGACATCTCGCGTGCAAGGCGCAAGGCTCCCGCATCGTAGCCGCGATGTGAATGCAGCAGTGCTTCCTTCCCCTTGAAAAATTCCAGGTAGGGCGCAGGAATGCGATTGCCGCCATGCTCGCAAGTGATGAAATAGCTGTCTTCGATGCTCACACTCCGGAGAACATTTTTCCTTCTTGCAGGCAGCCGCACAATTCGCCATATACTGCATGCAGGGCTGGCCGGGAATAGTCCCCGTCCACCGCTTGCAGAATCCGTCGCGCCAGCGGGCCTTTCTTCAATATCATGCGCAAGGGCTCGTCCCATAATCCGGCATGCACCGGGTCGTCGCGTTGCATTTCATCGATCAGATAAGTCCATACCTCTTGCGCATTGCCGCACCGATCCGGAAAGCCGAGCTGGCGCAGATACTCCGCATGACCGATCACCGTGCGTTCCGCATCGCGAATGCAATCCTGCAGAATGGCGGCAAGCGCATTGGTTTGCACTTCCTGTTGTTCGACCAGGCTGGTCTTGCGTTCGCGATACAACGCACGCACTACTGAACTCGTCGCCGCCGCTATCGCCAGATCGGCGCGCGGACATTCCTGAGTGTCGATGACGCGGATCTCGATGGCATTGCGGTCGAAGCGCGCAATCGCGCCGCGTGAATTGAGCCATTCGTAACGCAGTACCTGCTCCGTGTCATGCTGTGCGATGTCGCGATACATAGGCGCAAGAATTTTTTGCTCATACGCGACGCGGCTGGTGATCGTCTCCGGCACTACCATACCGGTAATTGAGGGAATATGCCTGGAATTATCGGTGTATGCGCGCATTCGGTAATCAGCCCAGCCGGTATCGCGCCCTTCGACAATGGGCGAGCTGGCAGCGAGCGCGGGCAATATGGGAAGCACCAGTCTGATCGCCGCATGCAATCGAGCAAATTCCTTGTCGTTTGCAAACGGCAGGTTGATGTGCATGCTCTGCAAATTGGCCCAGCCGTGACTTTTGCTGTTGAAGATGCGGTCGTAACTGCGATAGATCGCATCATTGTCATGTGGCCAAAGATGCGTTTCATGCAGCGGGTCCATCCATGGATGCATCGCTGTAGGCATAAGCACAGCGCCGTGCGCTTCCAGCAGCCTGTCGATATGCCGCACTTCGTTTTGAAATGCCTCCGGCAGCATGGTCAGCGCCTCCACCGGCTTCACGTTCTTCACCTCGATTACATGCAGCACCAGCTCGTTCGACCAGCCAAGCACACCACGCCGCACTTCATTGCCTTCGCTGCCCCCAGCTTCATGCAACAAGCAATCGGCCATCGGCAGCACCGATAAACTGTCGCGGTCAACGATCATGTATTCCAGTTCAATGCCGTAGCCGCCAAAAGCGTGCAAGGGCCCAGGTTGGTCGTCGTTCATAAAGAGGAAATCCCTTTTCTTGCATCGATGCGTTTGCGGAACACTCCCATCACCTCGCGATACAGAGTGTCGCCCAGCGCGGCATCTTCATTGCCTGCATCCACATTGGGATTGTCATTGATCTCGATGACGTAACACCGGCTGCCGACCTGTTTCAGATCGACGCCATAAAAACCGTCGCCCATCAGGTTGGCGGCTTGCACCGCGATCTTCACCACATCGTCCGGCGCTTCGCTGACAGACAAGGCTTCGGTCCTGCCTTCGAACATGCGCTGCGGCTCATGTTTGATGATCTGCCAGTGTCCCGGTGCCATGTAATACCTGCACACGAACAGGGGGCGCTTGTCGAGCACGCCAACGCGCCAGTCGAATTCCGTTGGCAGGAATTCCTGCGCCAGAATCAGTTCGGAGTGCTGCAGCCACTCATCTACCTTGTCCCGCAACTGCTGTTCCGATTCGATCTTCGCCACCCCCAGCGAGAAAGCGCCGTCCGGCTGCTTGAGAATGCACGGCAGACCCAGCGTGGAAACGATCCGATCGACATTACCCTTGTGTACCACCACTGTTTTCGGGATGGGAATGCGATGCCGCGTCAGCAGCTCGGCAAGGTAAATCTTGTTGGTGCAGTGCAGGATGGCATCGGGATCGTCGATCACCACCATGCCGGCATCGGCTGCTTGCCTCGACACTTGATAGGTGTAGTGATTGACGTTGGTGGTGGCGCGAATGAACAAGGCATCGAACTCTGTCAGCCGACGCGCATCCCTGGGCTGGATGATCTGTGCGCACATCCCCGCCGACTCCGCCGCCTCGCAGAATTTTTGCAGCGCGGCCCGATTGGAAGGCGACTCCGACTGCTGAGGATCGTGCAGGATCGCTAATGCATGCTTGCCAGCAGGCGGTGCGGTGTTGCGTATCTTCTGCTCCTTTAGATAATCCAGCGCGGCTTGTTTGACGATCTCCATATGATGCTGCGGAATATCTCCGATGCTTCCGGCATAGATACCGCACAAATGCCAGTGTCCGTTGGCGCGCTCGAATCGTGCATGCAATATCGGCGCGCGCAAGAGCTTGAACAATTGTCCGGCGAGCGGCCGATGGCGTTCTTCGGCATCGTGCCCGAAGTAAATGTCGAGATCGATGCAATCCTCGGTGGCAAGGGCGAAGGAACAATCGATCAGGCTGCCGAGTTTTTCTGAAATATCCTGCACCAGGCTTGGCGAGAACAGATCCTTCATCGCTTGCACATCCGGCAGCGGCTGATGTCCGCGCGCCTCGGCAAGAAGAGAAACGTAATAGCCCTGGCTCTGGTAGCGATAGTTGCTGCAGAAATTGAAAACTTTGGTGGAATTGCCATCCCCGTAGTCGGGATCGCTCAGGTAGATGTGTGCAGGAATAAAGGTAATGCCGGGTATATCGATGGGCCAATCTTGCTGTTGACTTGCAACGAAGAGGATATTCATGGCACTTCCTGTCGCGCCGAACGCGGCGGATGAATGATCAGAAGATTCGCGTCATGTGTGACGATGCCCAATAACACCGCGTTGACGACGCGATCGACGCTTAACCAATAGGCATGTGTACTGGGGCCGGCATAAGGATTCTGCTGATAGGGATCGACCACCAGCACGCGACGGCGCTCCTTGTCGTAGCCGGCGATGATGACGAAATGCCCTGACGGCAGCCCGCGCACATCGTCCGGCACATCCTCCGGCCCGTATTCACGCCGCACGCGATACAAATAAGTTGAACTCAAGCCGGTAATGATAGGCAGCTTGCGTCGCAGAATGCCGCGTATCAAGCCGCGCGACAGGTCAAGCAATCGCAACCTGCCGCCCAGGCGGAGGAATTCGAGATAGCCGTTAGTCGCGTGCTGCAGCCGGTAATCCATCTTGATTTCGCGCTGACGCCGCAGCCGATCAGCAACGTCCACCCCGGGCAGGAACCAGGTCGGATCGAACACATTCAGGTTATAGGTATAAATCGTTGCCTTGTAGCCCTTACGCAAGGCATCGCAGGCCAGGAATACCGCGAAGGTGCCACCATGCTCCAGCCTACCGGTACGTGCTATGACCGTATCCAGGCTTTCTTCATGGTGCCAGTAACGGTAGACGGCGTGCAAGCAGGTCGGCCCGCATGTCGTTTCATCCGGTTGCGGAAGAATCTTCACTGGCAATTGCAGGATCGATTGAGTCACGGAGGCGCTTGTATGGAGAAATGAATCCCTTCAAACAACGTGTTTGCCCAAGGCGACTAGCATTTTCGGTGCCAGCGGGAAGAGGTGCTGCATTTGCGGAGGAATGACACGATGGCTGTGTAAAAGTTTCTGCGTGGGGCGACTTTTTCTGGAATGCCGAACCGGTTTGCAATCCTTCCTTCTAGCCTGAAGGAACGAGGCTGCATCATCTGCGCTTATCCACACTGGAGCGTCTTCGGAAAAAGACTTGCCGGACAAATGATCCGTCCGGCAAGTGCATGGAGCTTTCGGGCATGAATGCTGCGGCGTTCCAACAATCTCTCTTCTCAGGAGGTGTTGAAATGAAAGCAACGATTCCCGTTCTATGGGCCATGCTCGGCCTTGTTTCGCAGGCTGCGCTTGCACAAATGCGCCAGCCGGTGCAGACCATGCCTGATCTGTTGGCCCAGTCCGACCTTGCCACGCCGCCCTACAATTCATCCGTTGATTCCAGCAGCGGCGCTTCGGGTTCGCAATTTGAAGCAGGTGTTGAATCAAGCCCGCCGTCTTCGCCCGTTGTTCGACTCAAGCCGCAGATGCAAGGCGACGTGACTTATTTATGTGGCGGCGTCGGCGCGGAAGAAGCGAGCTACATGAAGAACGAAGCGCGCGGCTACGACCTCATGCTGACGTTCGCCGCGCAAGACGGCTCCTATCTTGCCGATGTCAATGTCGATATTCGCGATGCCAAGGGCGAACCGGTACTGCAGACAAGGTGCGACTCTCCGCTCTTGCTGGTGGATCTGCCCAGGAGCGGCATTTATCGTATCCGTGCCGAAACGGCAGGCTATGCGCTGAACCGGATAGCGAAGGTGACTGCGAAAGAGAAGAGGGGAGCGCAACTGGCATCCATCGTGTTGGCCTGGCCGCAACAAGTAGCCGAAGCACCTGGCACGCCGGAAAGCACATCCGGCGGCAGCGGAGTTGAAAGCCCGGGCGATAGCGATAGTGGCGCAGGCCGGAATTCGCATTGATTGTTCATCCATTGTTCATCCGCAGGGAGGCCGGATCAGGAAGAAAGCCGATAAAAACAAGGTTGCAGACCGAAAATCGATGGAACCGTCAGCTAAATCATGTCACTTACTTATGTAACAACAAGAAATTCCATGCATTGGAAGATTGCGCAGCTGATATCGATTGGAAGAGGTCACTTCATGTCCAAAGAACATTATGTTGAGTTAGTAAAAGAATTTTGCAAATTGGTTGGTCTTGATCAGCCCGGGAGTATTCTTGAGGGAAATGCAGTGGCCATAGATGGCTTCGATTTCTATCTTTCTTATAAAGAAGAAGCCGATCAGGATGTCCTTGTGATTTATTGCGATTTTGGCGTGCCTAAAACAAATCGGCTGCTTGAGGTATATCGTGCATTACTGGAGGCGAACATGGTGATTTATGGCAGTAATTCACCAGCCTTTATGTTGACCTCCAAGGGCAATGTGGCGCTTGCCTATCATTATCGTTTTGATCAGGTTGTTCCGGAACAATTGCTTGGGCTGTTTGTCTCTCTGGCGGAACAGGCAAAAGAGTGGAATAAACATTATTTCCTTTAATCCTTTGGATGAGTCATTTCAATTTTGCTTGCATCCAGCGCGAATACAGAGTATTCGTGACCAATTAGGGAGGAACATAAAATGCCGATTTCTGGAATTCCTAAACATTTTGTATTGCCTACTGATTTACATCAGACCAATACAGCGAGTGGCAACTTTAAATCTGCCGCGTTAGGAAACACAGCAGCGGCATTTTTCAAGCAAAGTAATAATTCGCATATCCAAAAGCTTGGGAAAGCGTTGGAGAACATTAGATCCGCTGACTTGAAGGCTAGGGGCGCGCTGAATAATCTTAACGCAGGAGCGAAAAAATTTGCGGCGCTAGGTAGTTCTGCAATAGAGGTGTTGCTGAATCATAAATTGAATGACGCCGCTAAAGAAAAGCTGCTATCCAAGCTTAAAAATATTGACCTGAAAGCGCAAATAAAGAACGAGCGACTGAATCTCAAGCAAGAGATCAACAAGGCAAATTCTGCAGAGGACTTGAAAAATAGGATAAGTGAGGCCAATGGCAAGCTTCACGATTTTCTGGAGAAAAAGGGATTCTCTCCAGTCGAAAAGCATCTTTCCGAGCACGCTCTTCCAAAGCATGACGCTGAATATCTATCCAATGCCAAGGGGCACAAAGTTCGCATCAACTATGAGAGCCCCTCCTTCTTTCAGAAGGAAATCAGCGAAGCAAAAAGCTATATACATGATCATCGGATAAAAGGTGCGAGCAGGCAGGTTGCCAATGCAGCATTGCATGGTGCAGTGGGCATAAGAAATGCCATTCATCTAGCAAAACAAGGCATGTATGCAGGAACGGCGAAGCTTTTTTCAAAGGACAGTGAAGAACGTACGACGCTCCAAAGAAAAGCCGGAAAACAAAGGGATATGCGCCGTTTGAACAATGCGGCATTGGACGGGAATTCCAAGCTGGCGGAAAAATTCGACAAAGTCAGCAATGAGCGCAAGGAGGCGCTTGGCAAAAAGCTTGCGGATCAAGGATACACAGAGGCAAATCCTGCTATGGCAAGCACTGACTATACAACCAGAAAAATAAATGACTATCTTTCTCAAGAAAGCCAAAACCCTAAAATAGCAAAAATTGCTGAATATCTTATAGAAGCAAAAAATCTTAAAACGTCATTAAAAGCAGGATTACATAATGGGATTGCGAAAACGGCCGGATGGATGGCTGATAAAGGACTGACGGTTCATGGAGAGGAATGGAGAAATAAACATGAGCGTGGACGATTTAATGCTCTGTTTAAAAAACACACAAATAATGCGGCACTGAAAGGCGATCTCGAACAAGAAGTAAAAAACCAGAAAGGCGAATTCGAAAAATTGCAATCTGAACAGAAGGCGAGGTCAGAGCGCCAGCAACCAGCGCAGAGAGATGAAGAAGCTGCGTCGCAGCCTATGGAGCAGCAACAACAATCACAAGAACCGCAGTCTACTGGAGAGCAATCGACAGGAGCGCAACTCAGACCGCAATCAGCACAGGATGCTGGGACTAAATCATCGGACTGAATGCATATAAAGTAGCGGGAGAGCAGTCCGAATTTTGGAAAAAATAATACAGATCAAATAAGGTAATAAGTTTGTGGCAGCAGAAAACTCATCCCCCTTGGAAAGGAGGATGAGTTTGATTTACTTTGACCTTTCCGCAGCGTTTTCCATCTTTTGTCCACCGCTTTCGATATCCTGCCCCATTCCCTTCATTGTGTTGCAAGCGCTTAATCCCATGACGAGCAGCATGATGCTCAGTGTGAAAGTGATCCTTTTCATGTTTTTCTCCTTTCAAGGTCAAGAGTAAAACGTATTTTTCCCGATTGTCATCGAGGGGGATTGCGTGTCGGAAGATGCGCAACCACATCGGCGACTATCGTGAAGAGCCGGCTGAGATTGTCGATGTTCGAACTATTGCGTAGCGTTAAAGACGCAGCAGTGCTGCCGCCTTTGATTGCCGTACGCATGATGCGGCGCGGGCCGACGACGACGACTGCGGCAACGGCCGCCGCACATAGCAGCGGATGCTGTGCCACCCAACGCATGGCGGCGCTGCGTGGAAAGCGGTCTTCCGGCAGGGCATAAGCAGCATGCCTGCCGACGGGATGGTGCACATTGGCGATCACTTCGGGCTGGCCGCGCAACATGCGACGATAGCGCTCGCGCGATGCCTCCATACGATCGAGAATGGCTTGTCGTTCGTCTTCGATGGAATGATTGCTCATAGGCTTTCCTTGATCACGTCCAGATCGCGCCGCAGTTCGGAGCGCAACATGTTGGTCAACGGCGGCGAACGGAAGTGTTTCAGGCACAGGTTGAGACTGATGGCGGCAATACCGCCATACAGCAGCACGACGAACCACGCCGCTAGGGAGCGGTAATCGGAATCCCAAAAGCTGACAATGATCGCCAGGCCGAAGAACACCACGGCAAGCAGCCCGAACAAGGCTGAGATGGCAAAGCCGGCGATGCGTAAAGCGATCTGGTGTTCCCGGATCTTTATCTCGACCTTGATCAAGTCGAAGTAGTCACTGACGCGATCCAGCGCAATGGCGTAAAGCTGTTTTGACTTATGAAGGGCAGAGAGCATGGCATCCTCCCCATGACCGACAGGCTGCACCGACTGCCTTCCCTGTGGAGGCAGCCGGTGAATGAACGAATGAATAACTTCGGTAGTGCTTGCGCCGAGCAGAGTCTTAGCGACGCTTGAGCAGCAGGCCGAGCAGCAAGCCGGTGCCGACCGCCAGCGCGACCGACTGCATCGGTTTGTCTTTCACATACTCGGTAGTGGTTTCCATGCTGCGGTTGAGTTGTCGGGTGGCTTGGTCGGCGATGCCCTTGGCCGCATATCGCACCGAGGTGAACTTGGCCATCAGTTGCCGGTGCGCCTGGGACAGTTCATCGTCGGACAGGCCGGGAGCGCGATTGACTAGCGCATCGAGATCGTTCTTCAAGCTGGACAATTCGCTGCGAAGACTTGCTGCAGTACGCTGCGCCGCGCCTTTCGCTTCGTTGAACATCCCTTTGGCGGCCTGTGTTGCCGCCCCTGCCTTTTCGCTACCGTTGCCGCTGGTGGTGGAAGTAGTCGTTTCCATAATCGCTCCTTGACAAGTGTTGATTCGGGCTCGCATGGCAGGGCAGCACGCCTTCATCGTGGCGCGCATGCAATCTCCATGAACTTGCCACTTGCCTGCAGCAAGCGGTGTGCCAATCGCAAAAGCACTGAATGCGCAGTGATTTGCGCCATATGCGGGCAGATGGGGAGGGTGATGTCGGAATTTTTATACACACCACATGTAATTCTTGCAACGCAATGCAACAGCTTCATCAAGATGCTTGTCGGATGTGTCGTGTGGAAACATAATTGCGGCAGATCACAACAGCACAACGAGAGGCCACCATGTCGTCCACCTTCGGTCCGGAAGAAGCGCGCAACTACATGCATTCGTTGTTGAAGGCGATGCATCAGATGGGTGGTTCGGATCTTTTCATCTCCGCCGATTTCCCGCCCAGCATGAAGGCGCAAGGCTCGATGAAGCCCTTGAGCCAGCAAAAGCTGAATGGCGACATCACGCGCATGCTGGCCAACAGTCTGATGAACGACAAGCAGCGCGCCGAGTTCGAGCGGGAGTTCGAGTGCAACTTTGCCATCTCCCTGCCGGATGTGTGCCGTTTCCGTGTCAACGTCTTCGTGCAGCAACAGCAGGTCGGCATGGTGATCCGCACCATTGCTTCCGAGATCCCGAATTTCGACAAGCTGGGCTTGCCGCCTGTGCTGAAGGACGTGATCATGACCAAGCGCGGCCTCGTGCTAGTGGTGGGGGGCACCGGGTCGGGCAAGTCAACCACGTTGGCGGCGATGATCGACCATCGCAATGCCAGCTCTGCCGGCCATATCATCACTGTGGAAGATCCGGTCGAATACGTTCACAAGAACAAGGGATGCCTGATCACGCATCGTGAAGTGGGTGTCGATACGCATAGCTGGCATCATGCGCTGAAGAACACACTGCGCCAGGCGCCTGATGTGATCCTGATCGGCGAGATCCGCGACACCGAAACGATGGAGCATGCCATCGCCTTCGCCGAAACCGGCCACCTTTGTCTCGGCACGCTGCACGCCAACAATGCGAATCAAACGCTGGACCGCATCATCAACTTCTTTCCCGAAGAGCGCCGCAATCAACTGCTGGGCGACCTCTCGGCCAACCTGCGCGCGATCATCTCGCAACGCCTGATCCGCACTACCGATGGCAAGGGACGCAAGGCTGCAATCGAAATCCTGCTCAACACCGCCACCATCTCCGAGATGATCTTGAAGGGCAACTTCCACGCCATCAAGGAAAACATGGCCAAGAGCCGTGAACTCGGCATGTGCACCTTCGACCAGGCCCTGTTCGATCTCTACATGGGCGGCCACATCAGCTACGACGAAGCTATCCGCAATGCCGATTCGGCCAACGAGTTGCGACTGCAGATCAAATTGAAGTCGGGCAGCGCAGGCAACGGGGAGGGCGGTCTGAGCCTGGCGATTCAAGAAGAGCAGGGGGAAGACGAGGGCGAAGAAGAGAAGAAATAAACAACAAGCCTTGCTGCAAGGCAGTTTTTATAATGCAAACAAAAACCGGCATGCTTTCTTTGCAAGACCGGGACGATGATCAAACCATAAAAGAGGAACCTACATGCGTCATACGCTTACCCAGATTATCGCTGCCGTATTACTCACCCAGGCAGCCGCATTCGTTCATGCCAATGATGTCAATGTCGATGTCAGCATTTCCGGACAAGTCTCACCGGGAGTATATGGACGTGTGAATGTTGGCAACACGCCGCCGCCGCTTGTGTATCAGCAGCCGGTGGTCATTGTCAGGCAGCCGCAACCGGTTGCCGTTGCTCCGATTTATCTGCATGTACCGCCTGGGCATGCGAAGAAATGGGCCAAGCACTGCCATCGATACAATGCTTGTAACCGGCCGGTGTATTTTGTCAAATCGGCGGAGTACGAAGTCAGGGGCGACTACGGTCATGATCATCACGGTCATCATGATCGTGATGATCATCATCATGGCCACAAGCACGGGCACGACAGGGATTGAGGAACATCGTTGTTGCTGCGGCAGGCGGCCATTGACCGCTGCCTGTGCCGGTCAGGCGCTTTTAGAAGCGTATCCGATAAAACACTCACAAATTGCATAAGGCGTGCGCTAGACTTTCCTTCAACATCGCCTACAGAAGGAGCACGCATGCAACCCGAGTGCACTACGGCATCGT
>Ga0207657_10001757_pt1 | contig 23391 bp, 22 predicted proteins | sample KBSC33metaG_FD_184316 | JGI IMG/M metagenome (GOLD analysis project Ga0207657, IMG submission 184316) | Corn rhizosphere microbial communities from Kellogg Biological Station, Michigan, USA - KBS C3-3 metaG (SPAdes) (version 2) | ecosystem: Host-associated > Plants > Roots > Rhizosphere > Soil ... | reverse complement strand
TTCGTCTCGTACGCCGGCAACCCGGTTGCGCTCCTGCGGCAGAACCCGCGTGTGCCGAAGAGCACGGTCCAGCATCTGATCCACCAAGAGCATCTGGACATGCCGGTGATCGAGCGCTACTTCTACTGGCTGCACGACGTCTTCACGCACAAGCTCGGCGATTCGCTGGTGACGCTGCAGCCGATCTGGCCTCAGATCACGCGGACGATGGGCCACACGGCGCAGTTCATCATCATCTCGGAGGTCCTCGCGCTCGTCCTCGGCGTCGCCGTCGGCATCTTTTCCGCGATCCGCCAGTACTCGGTCTTCGACTATCTGTTCACGTCGATCAGCTTCCTCGGTTTCGCGATGCCGACCTTCTGGCTCGCGCTGCTGCTGCAGATCGCGTTCACGGACATCTTCTTGCACTGGAACATCCGGATCTTCTACACCTCGGGGCTGAACAGCCTTCCCGGTGGGCCCGCCTGGTCGTGGGACCGGCTGCAGCATCTTGCGCTGCCGATCGCGACCCTCTGCATCATCAGCTTCGCGCTCTACAGCCGCTTCATGCGCGCTTCGATGCTCGACGTGATCAACAGCGACTACGTGCGGACCGCGCGCGCGAAGGGCGTCTCGGAGTGGCGGGTGGTGATGCGCCACGTCTTCCGCAATGCGCTGATTCCGATCACGACGGTTGCCGCGCTCAACTTCGGGGCACTGCTTGGCGGTGCGATCGTCACGGAGACCGTCTTCTCGCTCGACGGCATCGGCTTCTGGTTCATTCAGGCGCTCAACGCCCTCGATCTCTACGAGGTGATGGCCTACCTCCTGGTCACGGCGATCTTCATCGTGGTGTTCAACCTGATCGCGGACATCCTCTACGGCTTCCTCGACCCACGGATCCGCTATGACTGAGATCAGGCCGAGCCAGGGGCCCATGGCTCCGGGCGACGACTCGCTTTTCCCGACGACTCAGGCGATCGAAGGGGAGGTGATCGCGCCGGAAGGCTCGGTCGTGCCGACCGTCGACGACACCCAGGCGGCGGGGCTCGAGCTCAAGGCCCGCAGCCAGTGGTCGTACGCGCGCATGCGCTTCTTCCGCCACCGCCTCGCGCTGGTGGGGCTGGTCGGCCTGGTGATCATCTTCGGCGCCGGGATCTTCGCGGGGGTCGTCTCGCCGTACTCGTACGCCGCCATCGATCTCGAGCACATCCTCCAGGGCCCGACGCACGCGCACTGGTTCGGCACGGACGCGCTCGGACGTGATCAGTTCACCCGCGTCGTCTGGGGAATCCGTACCTCGATGGAGGTCGGCGTCTTCGTCGCCTTCCTCTCGACGTTCGTCGGCCTGATCATCGGCGCGGTCGCCGGCTACTACGGCGGCTGGCTGGACAACCTGCTGATGCGCATCACCGACCTCGTGCTGACGCTGCCCCTGCTCGCCGTCCTGCTCACGGCCACGGCGCTGCTCGGCCAGGGCAACCAGTGGCGCGTCTCGCTGATCCTCGTCTTCTTCTTCTGGACCGGGATCGCCCGCGTGGTCAGGGGGATCTTCCTCTCCCTGCGCGAGAAGGAGTACGTCGAGGCTGCGAAGGCCTCGGGAGCCGGGGACGCGCGCCTGATGTTCCGCCACATCCTTCCCAACACCCTGGGCCCGATCGTCGTCAACGCCACGCTCGCCGTCGGCACGGCGATCCTGGTGGAGGCGGCCCTCTCCTTCCTCAACTTCGGGATCAAGCCGCCCACGCCGTCGCTCGGCGTGCTCGTCAACGACGCCCAGCAGTCGCCGCAGACGCCTACCGGGGGGACCACGTGGTGGCTGACGATCTTCCCGGGTCTGACGATCGTCGCGATCGTCCTGTGCGTCAACTTCCTCGGTGACGGCCTGCGGGACGCGCTCGATCCGACCCAGAGGCGGATGCGTGCCTGAGCCGCTGCTCTCGATCGACAACCTCGTCGTCGAGTTCAAGACCGAGGACGGGATCGTCCATGCCGTGGACGGCGTCTCGTACGAGCTCTATCCCGGAGAGACGCTCGGGATCGTGGGCGAGTCGGGCTCCGGCAAGAGCGTCTCGACGCTTGCCCTGCTGGGCCTGATCCCGCAGCCGCCGGGACGGATCGTCAGCGGCACCGCGATGTTCAAGGGTCGCGACCTGTTGAAGCTCAAGAAGAGAGAGCTGCGACGCGTTCGCGGCAACGAGGTCGCGATGATCTTCCAGGACCCGATGACGTCGCTGAACCCGGTTCTGACCGTCGGCTTTCAGCTCGGCGAGGCGATCAAGACGCACTTCCCGGACGAGAAGGACCAGGCCGTGAAGAAGCGCGTCGTCGACCTCCTGAAGCTGGTGGGCGTTCCGAATGCGGAGACGCGCTACGACCAGTACCCGCACGAGTTCTCGGGCGGCATGCGCCAGCGGGCGATGATCGCGATGGCGATCACGAACTCACCGTCGCTCCTGATCGCCGACGAGCCGACGACTGCGCTCGACGTGACGATCCAGGCGCAGGTGCTCGAGGTCATGAAGCGCGTCCAGCACGAGACGGAGGCGGCGACGGTCCTGATCACGCACGACCTGGGCATCGTGGCCGAGATGTGCGACCGGGTCCTCGTCATGTACGCGGGCCACATCGTCGAGTCGGGCACCGTCGAGACGATCTTCCGCGCGCCGAGGCATCCCTACACGATCGGGCTGATGAACAGCCTCCCGAAGCTGACCGGGGACGAGGAGTGGCTCGAGCCGATCACCGGCGCGCCGCCCTCGCTGATCGACCTGCCGCCGGGCTGCCCGTTCCATCCCCGCTGCTTCCTCGCGCGCGAGAAGTGCCATGTGGAGAACCCGCCGCTCGCTCCGGTCGACGCCGGCGTCGGGCACAGGAGTGCCTGTCACTTCTCGGAGGAGCTGGCCGGTCGCAAGTCCAAGTTCTCGGAGGCGGTCGCGTGAGCGCCGAGGCTGCGGCCGTCCATCAGCGGGCAGATACCGGCAACGAGATCCTCCGCGTCGAGCAGCTCGTCAAGTACTTCCCGATCCGCGCCGGCATCTTCAAGCGCACCGTCGGGCACATCCACGCCGTCGACGGCGTCGACCTCGCCATCAACGCCGGGGAGACGCTCGGGCTCGTGGGCGAGTCGGGCTGCGGCAAGACGACCCTCTCGCGGACCCTGATCAAGCTGACGGAGCCGACAGCGGGCAAGATCATCTTCAACGGACGTGACATCACCGGCTTGAAGCGGCGGGAGATGCGCGAAATCCGCAGCGAGATGCAGATCGTCTTCCAGGACCCGTACGCATCCCTCAATCCGCGCATGACCGTCCGCGACATCGTGAGCGAGCCGCTCGTGATTCACGGCCGCTCGCGCGGCGCTCGGGGGCGTGCACGTGTGGACGAGCTGCTGCGTGTCGTCGGGCTCTCGCCCGAGCATGCGAACCGCTTCCCCCACGAGTTCTCGGGCGGCCAGCGGCAGCGGATCGGCGTCGCGCGGGCCCTGGCCCTCAACCCGCAGCTGATCATCCTCGACGAGCCCGTGTCGGCGCTCGACGTCTCGATTCGCGCGCAGGTGGTCAACCTCCTCGAGTCGCTGCAGCGCGACTTCGGCCTCACCTACATCTTCGTCGCGCACGATCTGTCGGTCGTGCGGCATGTCTCCGACCGCGTAGCCGTGATGTACCTCGGCAAGGTCGTCGAGATCGGCTCGAAGCACGACATCTACGAGCGCCCGTCCCACCCGTACACGCAGGCGTTGCTGTCGGCGGTGCCGATCGAGGAGCCGGGTCAGCGTGGGAAGCGCGAGCGGATCGTGCTGGAGGGCGACGTGCCGAGCCCGGCCAACCCGCCGTCGGGCTGCCGTTTCCGTACCCGCTGCTGGAAGGCTCAGCAGATCTGCGCGGAGGAAGAGCCTGCACTCGTCGACCGTGGCACGGGCCACCCGACTGCGTGCCACTTCGCCGAGGTCGTCAAGCCGCTCGACCTCACGCCGCAGTCCGCGCCTGCCGGCGCGCCCACCGAGACCGTCTAGGTCAGGAGGCTGCTGCTTCGGGGGCTGCTGCGGTCAGCGCAGCGTCCGCAGCGAGGGCGGTGTCTGCCGCGAGGGAGGCGTCCGCGGCCTGTGCGCGCTCGGACTCTTTCACCGCGCGCACGAGCAGCTCGTGCTCGACGCAGTACGTACTCAGCGTGAAGGTCGAGCACCCCGGAAACGCGCAGCCATGAAGCATCGGCATTAACAAGACATTAACGATTTTCGACCAGTAATGCGAGGCTACGCCGGACCGGATGTCGGGTAGACGGACAGCGTGTTGAGGCTCCTCTCGGCGGCAGCTCTCCTCGTGGTGGTGGCGGCCGGCTGCGGCGGTTCAGCCCGGTCGCAGCGAGCTTCGAGCGAGGGAGTTCCGCCCGCTCTCGCGCGAGGCTGGGAGGCCCGGGCAGAGGCGATCGCGACCGCGGCGTCGGCCGGCAACGACTGCCGCGCGCGGCAGCTGGCAGTCTCCCTCAATGCAGACGTCGTCCAGTCGGAGCACAAGCTGCCGCTTCGCGTTCGCTCGCCGCTCCTCGCCGGTGTGAGCTCTCTCGCCGGTCGCACCACGTGCACGCCGGTGGCGACCCCGCCCAAGACGACCAAGCCACCGAAGCGGCCGCAGAAGCCGAAGCCCAAGCCGCCGAAGCACCACGGGCCCGGCAAGGGACACAAGCGGGGGCCGGGCGGATGAGCGCCATGACGCGCGTCGCGGGGCGCTACGAGCTCGTGCACCCACTCGGGCACGGGGCGATGGCCACGGTCGACCTCGCTCACGACGTCGAGCTCGACCGGCCGGTGGCCCTGAAGCGGCTCGCCGAGAATCTCGCCCGCGACCAGGATCTCGAGCGGCGCTTCCTCCGCGAGGCCCGCCTCGCAGCACGGCTCGCGCATCCGAACGTCGTGCGCGTCTTCGACGTCGGTGAGGACCACGGTCGCCCGTTCATCGCGATGGAGTACGTCGAGGGCGTGACGCTCTCCGAGCTGATCGCGCGGCGCGGGAGGCTGCCTGCGGCCGAGGCGGCGCGGCTCGGCACGCAGATGTGCGCAGGGCTCGCCGCCGCCCACGCGGCGGGGCTCGTTCACCGCGACGTGAAGCCGCAGAACCTCCTCCTCGGCACCGACGGAGTCCTCAAGCTCGGCGACTTCGGCATCGCGGCCGGCCACGAGGGAACGCGCCTCACGCTCGCCGGCACCGTGCTCGGCACGGCCGGCTACCTGGCCCCCGAGCAGGCGCGCGGCGAGCAGGTGACTGCGGCGGCAGACATCTACGCCGTCGGCGCCGTGCTCTACGAGCTCCTCACCGGAGAGCCCTCGCGGACGGTCGGCTCTCTGGCCGAGCTCGGAGCCGAGGACGGCTTCCGGCCTCCGGACCTCGCCGCCCGCGTTCCCGAGGCTCCGGCGGAGCTCGTCGCGGCGGTGACGGCGTGTCTGTCCGTCAGACCCGAGGACAGGCCTCCGTCGGCCGCGGCGCTCGCGCGGCTGCTCGCTCCCGCCGCCTCCGAGGCGGACACGCTCGCCCTGCCGCCGGACCCAGCGCGGCGCGCCACCGAGATCCTCGTGCGGCCGGAGGGACCCCGGTCGCGGTGGGCCGGGCGGCGGGTGGCGGCGATCGCGGTCCTCGTCGCGGCTGCGGTCGCAGGCCTCCTGGCAGCCGTCGCCCTGACCAGGGGCGGTGGGAAGGCCTCGCCTCCGGCGAGCTCGACGCCACATGCCGTGACGCCGCCGGCGGCCGGGACGGACGTCGCCGACCAGGCGCGCAACCTCGCGCAGTGGCTCCGGCAACACAGCGGCTGAGCCCGGCTCGGGCACAATTCCGGCAGGATGGGCAACGCGCTGATCGCATACCTGGCGGCGGCGGTCGCGGCCGCGTCCAGCGCAGCCGCGCCGCCGAGCGGCGCAGCCGCTGCCCTCGCCGCGCGGCCGCTGCACAACAGCGTCGTCCTTCGCGCGCGGCCCAACGGGCCGCGTCTGGTCCGGGTAGGCCCGCGCGGCCCGTTCGGCGGCCCGCTCGTGTTCGGTGTGGTGGGCGTGCGCGGCCGCTGGGTCGAGGTGACCGCGCAGGCGCTCCCGAACGGCCACCACGGCTGGGTCGAGTTCGGTCGCGACGTCTCGGTGCAGCCGGTCGGCTGGACGCTGCGTGCCTCGCTCTCCCGGCGGGAGCTCGACGTGCTGCGACACGGCCGGCTCGTGCGCACGATCCCGGTCGGGATCGGCGCGCCCGGCTCGCCGACACCGACCGGCCGCTTCGCGATCGCGGAGAAGCTGTCGGGCCCGTTCGGCCTCGCGTACGGCTGTTGCATCCTCGCGCTGACCGCGCGCCAGCCGCACCTCCCGCCCGGCTGGAACACGCACATCAGGTACTACGTCGCGATCCACGCCGGCTCGGGCCAGGGCGCAGCGGTCTCGGCCGGTTGCCTGCACGCGACCGAGGCCGACGTGCGCTACCTGATGCGCACCGTCCCGCTCGGGACACCGGTGCAGATCTCTCCCTGAGCATGCGATGATCGGCGTCCGATGAGCGACGCCGCGATCGAGCTGCACGAGCACGAGGAAGAGGAGGACCTGCCGGCCTGGAGCCTGCCCGCGGAGGCGGTCGACCGGATCCGCGTGCCCGTGACGCTGCCCGACCAGGTTACGCGGGAGTGGGCCTGGGGCGGCTCGACGGGCGCCGGCGTCCGCGTCTGCATCCTCGACAGCGGCATCGAGCTCGACCATCCGCTCGTCGGGCACGTCGACCACTCGGTCGCCGTCCTGCGCGACGAGGAGGGCGAGCTGCAGGTCGTCGAGGACGGCGAGGGCGACCTGTGCGGCCATGGCACTGCCTGCGCCGGGGTCGTGCGCGCACTCGCGCCGGACGTCGAGCTGACGAGCGTCCGCGTGCTCGGCGCCGGCTACAAGGGCGGGGGCGAGACGATGCTCCACGGGCTCGCCTGGGCGATCGAGCAGGGGTTCCCGGTCGTGAACATGAGCCTCTCGACCACCAGGACGAAGTACGTGGAACGGCTCCACGAGCTGGCCGACCGTGCGTATTTCAAGCGCGTCCTTCTGGTCGCCTCGGCTCACAACATGCCCGTGGAGAGCTTCCCCTGGCGCTTCGCGAGCGTCATCTCCGTCGGGAGCCACGAGGAGACCGACGGGCTGACCTTCTACTACAACCCCACTCCGCCGGTCGAGTTTTTCGGGCGCGGCCTCGACCTCGACGTCGCCTGGCTCGGCGGCGGGACGCTGCGCTGCACCGGCAACAGCTTCGCCACGCCGCACATCGCCGGCATCTGCGCGCTCATCCTCGGCAAGCATCCGGATCTGACGCCGTTCCAGCTCAAGAGCGTCCTCTACCAGACGGCGTCCAACGCGAAGGGAGCACCATGAGCGATCTCGAGGCGGCTGTCGCCGCCGGCGTCCTCGGAGCAGACGAGGCGCATCGCGCGCTCCTGCAGGCGACCGTCGAGGTGGCCCGCGCGATCTTCGGCGCCAAGGCGGCCTCCGTCTTCCTCCTCGACGAGGAGGCGGACGAGCTCGTGTTCGAAGCGGTCTCGGGGGAGGGAGAAGGAGAGCTGATCGGCATGCGCTTCCCGGCGGACACAGGCATTGCCGGCTGGGTGCTCACGACCCGGCAGCCGCTGATCGTCGACGACCTCAGCGCCGACACCCGCTGGTCGCGTTCGCAGGCGGAGTCGACCGGCTACGTGCCGAAGAGCATGATGTCGGTGCCGCTGCTGGTCGAGGAGCGCGCGCTCGGGGTTCTCCAGGTGCTCGACCGGCCGCCGGAGTCCCGGGTGAAGCTGAGGGAGATCGACCTGCTCGGCCTGTTCGCGAACCAGGCGGCGATCGCGCTCGACCTTCTCCAACGGGCGCGCCGCGCGCGGGCGGCGCTCGCGGGCGAGGGCCGTCTCGCACCGCTCGCACGCGTCGCCGGGCGCCTCGAGGAGGACGAGCGCGACACGGCGCTCGAGCTGCTGCAAGCGCTCGACCGGCTGCTCGCCGAGACGTCCTAGCCGGCGAGTGCCCCCGCCGGAAGGCGGGTCGTGACGATGTTCTCCACGGTCGCGAGCGTCGGAGCATGGCCCGTCACGGCGGTGAGGAACTCGTCCCTCTCGAGCGCGAAGAGCTGGAGCGGCTCCAGCGCCCGCACCGTCGCCGTGCGGGGAACCTCGCGCAGCAGCGCGATCTCGCCGAAGAAGTCGCCGGGGCCCAGCTCCCGGGTCGTGCCGTCGTCGCGCTCCACGGCTGCCCGGCCCCCGGCGATCGCGTAGAAGTGGTTGCCGGCCTCGCCGCGCGAGACGACGACCTGGTCGGCCGCGGCCGACACCGGCGTGGCCCCCGCCGCGAGGCGCTCGAGGACGGGCTCCGGCAAGTCCGCGAAGATCTCGATCTTCCGCAACAGCTCGAGCGGCTGCTCTGCGATCACGGCCTCGTCGTCGATCCGCCGCAGGCTCGGCCAGAGCGGCACGAGCAGGACGGGGACGGACAGTCCCGTCGCGATCAGCGCGCCTCGCGGCCCGAGACCGTCGACGACGACGGGGGCCAGGATGGAGCCGATAGCCATCCCGCCGAGGGTCAGGGTTCCGAGAAAGGCGAACACGCGGCCCATCACCTCGTTCGCGGCGGAGCGCTGGATGAGCGTGACGCTGTTGACCTGGAAGAAGATCGCGCCGACCCCGATCGCGCCGACGAGGATGAGCGCGGGCGCCAGGGAGGAGACCGCAGCGGCGAGCGCGAGCGGCGCCGTCGAGAGCAGGAGGCCGATCGCAAAGCCGCCGGCCAGGCGACGGCGCGCCGCGAAGGCGGCGACGACGACGGCCCCGGCGATGCTGCCGATCCCCATTGCCGTGTTCAGCCAGCCGAGGCTGGCGTTTCCGCCGTGCAGCAACCGCAGCGCCAGCACCACGAGCAGCACCTCGAGCGCTCCGTCGACGATTGCCTGTGCGCCGCTCAGCCCGATCACGACGCGCAAGGCGGGCCGGTGGATCACGGCTGTGAACCCCGCAGTGAGCTCGGTCAGGATGTGTGGGTGCTCCACCGGAGCGGGTTTCGGGTCGGGCGGCACGCGCAGGACGAACAGCGCCGACCAGAAGGTGAGCGCCGCGGTGAGTGCAAAGACCGCCGCCGGGCCGCTGAGCGCGAGGAGCACGCCCCCGAGGGCAGGTCCCGCGAACATCCCGACGCTCGAGATCGTGTTGCCGACCACATTCGCCGCGGTCAGCTCGTCGGGCGAGTCCACGAGGGACGGCATCAGCGCGGCCTGCGCGGGGGCCCACGAGACGGCGACGATGGTCGACGCGACCGCGATCACGTAGACCGCATAGGCATTGCCGCCGGAGGTGGCAACCAGCGTCATGGCCACCATGAGCCCGGTCCGCACCAGATCCGACGTGAGCATCACGCTGCGGCGGGACCAGCGATCGACGAGAATTCCGATCCACGGGCTCGCAAGGGCCGCGAGCACGAAGCGGGCGAAGAAGAGCAGGCCGACCGCGCGGGCGCCGCCTGCGTGGTACGCGTAGACCGGAAGCGCTACCCCGTACGCCCAGATGCCGAGCGTCGAGCCGGCCCCTGCGATCTGGACATTGCGGACGCGAGGGTTCGCGAAGACGCGCCTGAACGCCTGCAGCGATGCGCCAAATCCGCCCACCGGGGCAGGATCGCAGGCGCAGTTGCGAATTTGAAGGGTCGATGGGAAGATTCGTCGGCCCAGACACGTCTAGAGGTATGACAGCGCCAAAGAGGCGCAACGGGCTTCTAAAAGGAGGAGCAATGTCGGAGGAACTGCGCGGATCCCATTACGGCGCGAACGACGAGCCGGGCGACGAGGTCGAGGCGCACGGATCGCATTACGGCCAGAACGACGAGGCCGGCGACGAGGTCGAGGGCCACGGCAACCGGGCCGGTCTCACGGACGAGCCGGGCGACGAGGTCGAGGGCCATGGCAACCGGGCCGGACTCACGGACGAGGCCGACGACGACGAGGTCGAGGGCCACGCCAATCGCGTCGGCTAAGGCAAGCGGCAACAAGCTTTGAGGGCCCGGCCACACCGCCGGGCCCTTTGCTTTGTGGGGGGACTGCGAAAGGTGGAAGATCGCGGCTACCTCCCGCGTCTAGGGAGTAGAACGCTTGACCCGCACGGGCCGAAGAAGGAGGAGCGAGATGTCCGAGGAGCAGCGGAGAGACGAGGAGACCGAGGTCGAGGGCCACGGCAGCCGGGCGGGCCTGAACCAGGAGCCGGCCGAGGAAGAGGAGAACGACGTCGAGGCGCACCGGTTCCCCAACGTACGACTGGATTCACCCAGCAACAGCTAGCAGTTGACCTGACCCGTCAGCGAGGAGGCCCGGCTTCAACCGGGCCTTCGCGTGTCCCGGGGGCGCTCTACAGCGACCTGGCCGCCGCGTCGGCGGCGGCGACGAGCCGATCGGCCTCCTCCACCCGGGCGTCGCCGGCCAGCGCGGTGAGGTTCGCCGCCACGAGGGCCCGCGACCCGCGCGCGACGGCCGCCGCCAGTGCCGCCGCGGCCGCGACGTCGGCGTGCACACGCGGCTCGACCCGCTCCCCCGCGGCGGCGCAGAGCTCGGCGAGGTCCGCAGCCAGGCGGGCGAGCGCGAGCGGCGGCTCGGCCGCGGCTGCGGTGACCTGCCCGAGGGCCCAGTCGCGCTGTTCTGGACGTGCCTTCTCGTCGGCCGCGGCCCGCGCCTCGAGGGCCAGCCGGTACGCCTCCGCGTCCTCGTCGACGAGCTGCACCGCGCGTTCGCGCAGCGCCTCGGCCTGCGCCGCTACGCCGGCGGCGTCGGCCCAGCTCTCGGGCGAGAGCCGCGCGGCCATCTGCACGACGGCCGCAGCCGTCGCGAGCGCGGCCGCGAGCGCCGAGCCCGCGCCCGGAACCTCGCGCGGCGCTGCCAACTCCTCGAGCAGAGCGGGAAGGGAGAGACCGGTGAGCACCACGGGAGTGTCTCACCGGGGCAGCTTCCGCGTCTGTCAGACCGCCTCGAGGAGCTGGCGCAGCCGGGAGACGATGAACGGCGAGGGCTCGTAACCGGCGGCGGCAACCGCACGCTCGAGGTCGGCCTGGAGCTGGAGCCGGAAGGCGGCATCCTGCTCGGCACGCGCGACGATCTCGTCGAGCATTGCCCGCGCAGCCGGCAGTTCCTGTGCGGCGCGAACCCAGCCCTCGGGCGCAGGCGGCAGGAGGCGTAGCAGCCGGCCGATTTGTTCCTCGTCGAAACCGTTCATCTCTCTCATGACGGGCGAGAGGCCCGACCTCTTCCATCGAGTTCTGTACGAACTTTGTCCAGACAGCGGGAGATCCGGCTCGCGATCGTTCCAGCCGGGATGCCGAGCAGGTCGCCGATGGTGCGATAGCTCTCGTCCCGGCAGAAGAAGCGATCGAGGATCTCGCGGCACGGGTCGCCGACCTTGTCGAGTGCCGAGCGCACCGACATGGCGTCGTCGAGCTGCGAGAGCACGTCGTCGACCTCGCGCTCGTCGGGCTCTGCGTCGGACGGCGTGTCGCGGGCGTTCAGTCGCAACCGGTCGATGCAGAGCCTGCGCGTGAGCTGAGCGAGCCACGGGCGCACGGCCTCGTCGCTGCGCAGCTCGGACAGGCGCTCGAATGCGCGCGCAAAGACCTCCTGGAAGACGTCCTCCGCGTCGTGTTGCGCGAGGCGGAACCCGCGGCTGCAGATCGCGTACACGTAGCGCGAGAAGCGCTCCACGAACTCGTTCCAGGCGTCGGGGTCCCCGTCCCGGCAGCGGGAAACGAGCTGCGCGTCTGTCTGCTCGACGGCCATCGGATCGGACGATACGACTTTCGACGGAACGATCAGCCCAGAATCCGGTCGAGAGCGGCGACCACGAGCTCTGAGTGTTCATCTGTGAACACCAGAGGCGGGCGGATCTTGAGCACGTCGCCGCGCTTCCCGGTGCGTCCGACGAGAATCCCGGCCTCGCGTAGCTCCTCGGCGACTCGCGCGGCCAGCTCGCGGCTCGACAGCTCGATGCCGGCGAGGAGACCGCGACCTCGCACCTCGACGACGTCCGCCTTGCCGAGGCTCGCGACAGCCGTGCGGAGGCGCTCGCCGACCTGCGCAGCGCGCTCCGGCAGCCGCTCGTCCTCCAGCACGTCGAGCACCGCGAGCGCGGCGCTCGCCGCGACCGGGTTGCCGCCGAAGGTCGAGAACGTGCGTCCCGCGTACGGGAACCGCTCGGCGAGCTCGCGCCGGGTCACCACTGCGGCGACCGGATAGCCGTTCCCCATCGGCTTGCCGAGCGTCACGACGTCCGGCGCGATGCCGTGCCGGGCGAACGACCAGAGCTCCGGCCCGAGCCGCCCGTGACCCGCCTGCACCTCGTCCGCCACGTAGAGCCCGCCGGCGGCGTGCGTCCGCTCGACGAGCAACCGGAGCTCCGCGGTCTCGGGCACGTGGATCCCGTCGCTCATGAGCGACCCGTCGAGGAAGGTCGCGGCGAGATCGCCGTCGATCTGCTCGAGGGCTGCGGCGAGGTCTGCGCCGCTCCCCGGCGGCGGGATCCGAGCCACACGCCCCGGAGGAGGAGCCGCGGGCCAGTCCTCGGGCGAGAGCCGGGTCGTCCCGGTGGTGACGCCGTGATACGCGTTCTCCGTGACGAGCGCACAATCGCGACCTGTCACCCCGGCCGCGAGGCGCCAGGCGACGTCGTTCGCCTCGCTGCCGGAGTTGACGAGCAGGACGGTGTCGAGGCCCGCGGCCGGGGGGAAGGTGGCGAGCAATCGCTCGGCGAGCTCGATCAGCGGCTCCGCGAGGTACCGCGCGTTCGTCGCGCCGAGCCGCGTCTGGCGGACGACGGCCTCCGTCACCCGCGGGTGACAGTGCCCGACGACCGGGACGTTGTTGTAGGCGTCGAGCAGCCGCTGCCCGTCGGGCTCGTAGATCCAGACGCCCTCGGCGCGCACCGCGTGGACGGGACGCGAGTACGTGAGCGGCGTCAGCAACGCTCCGAGCACCTCGTTCCGCCGCCGCGCGAGCCGGGCGGTTTCCGAGGAGTCGCGTCGTGCGCCGAGCTCGCGCGCGACTTCCTCGGGGTCGAGCCCGTCGAGCAGCTCGAGCAGGCGCCACGAGTCGTCGTCCCACGCTTCGATGTACGCGGCGTTGTCGGGGAAGCGGCGAGCGCGCCACGCGCTGATCGCGACGATCGCCGCCAGCCGCGCCGCCACGAGGTCTCCGAGCAGCTCGAGCTCGAGCGGTTCGAGCGGCAGCCGGGACGTGAAGCCGTCGAGCGCGATCCTCGCGACCCGAAATGCGTCCTCGGTCGGCCGTCCGCGCAGGAACGAGGCGAGCGCGACGGCCACGTCGGCCGCGAGCGCCGTGTGGCAGCAGTCGCCGAAGTCGAGGATGCCGGTGACCCGGTCGTGCCGGTCGAGCAGGAGGTTGTCGAGGTTGAAGTCGCCGTGCACGACCTGGCCACGGAGGCGCTCCCACCGCGGCGCCACGCGCTCCTCGAAGCGGTCGAGAGCGTGCGTGACGAGCGCCCGCCGGGAGGAATCGGTGATCTCGTCGAGCAGCGGGCGCAGGCGCGGCGTGGCACGGAGGTTCCAGAGCAGCTCGCGCCCCGCGGCGGGGTGGAAGAAGGAGCGGAGCGCGACACAGAGGCGGGCGTGAACGGCGGCGAGCTCCCGCACCGCGGCGTCGTCGAGCTCCGGGCCGCCCTTGTGGCCGTGCAGGCGCTCGAACAGGCGCACCTCGTGGCCGTCGAACGTTGCCCGGGGCGCGAGCGGCCGGGCCAACGGCAAGCCTGGATCCACCGCAGCGACATGGGCTATCGCGGCCTCCTCGAGGTCGAGCACGGCCGCGTCCTCGCCGGAGTTCGAGATCTTGAGGACTCCGCCCTCCAGGAGGAACGCCTGGTCGCGCTCGCTGCCGACCGCGGATGCGGTGCCGCGGACGGCGAACACCTCCGCGGCTATCCGCGCAGCCTCATCGGACGTGAACTGCGGCGGCGCCGAATCGAGGACCGAGGTCACGCGAGAGATCGTAAGCGCTCGAAATCCCTCGTCCGGGCGATTCGCCTCCCCCTTTAGCGGGAGGATCGCGCCCCGATGGTCGCCTACGTTCAGGCGACTGACTGGCGGCTACTGCGGCTCGTTCTGCGGCACAGAGCGGTCGCGACAAGGAGGTAGACGTGGGGGCAAACCTCACCAAGCGCGACGCTTCTCGGTTCAAGGCCTGGCAGCTGACCATTTTCGCGGTGATCCTCGCGCTCGCCGTCGGCGGGATGCGCTCGGGCGCCTCGTGGGGCGCTTCCGGCTACGACCCGGCGAGCGACACGTATTCCATGCAGAACGTCACCGTCGGCAACGGCGTGCAGGCGTGGTGGAACGCCGGCTACACCGGCAAGGGCGTCGACGTAGCAGTCATCGACACGGGTATCGCACCCGTCGCTGGCCTGAACGCCCCCGGCAAGGTGCTCAACGGGCCCGATCTGTCGCTCGAGTCGCAGAACTCGAGTCTGCGGTACCTCGACACAAACGGCCACGGAACGTTCATGGCGGGCCTGATCGCGGGCAACGACGGCCAGTCCGGCGGGTACCGCGGAGTCGCACCCGACGCACGCATCGTCTCCCTCAAGGTGGGCGTCGCCGACGGCGGCGTGGACGTGAGCCAGGTGGTCGCTGCGATCGACTGGGTTGTCCAGCACCGCAACGACAAGGGGCTGAACATCCGGGTTCTCAACCTCTCGTACGGGACGAACTCGACGCAGCCGTACAGCAGCGATCCGCTGGCCTATGCGGTCGAGCAGGCCTGGAAGGCGGGCATCGTGGTCGTGGCCGCGGCCGGCAATTCGGGCTACCAGAAGGGCGCGAACTCGCAGCCTCTGGCCGATCCGGCCGACGACCCGCAGATCCTGGCGGTCGGAGGAGCGGACACGATGGGAACGGCTACCCCGTGGGACGATACGGTCGCCTCGTACTCGGCCAACGCTGGTAGCTGCAGCTCCTCCTGCCGCGCGCCTGACCTGATCGCGCCCGGAACGCACATGCAGGGGTTGCGCGTTCCCGGGTCCTACATCGACCAGAACAATCCCGACGGCGTCCTGAGCGATCGCTACTTCCGCGGCAGCGGGACTTCGGAGGCGACCGCGTTCACGTCCGGGGCGGTCGCGGATCTGCTGCAGCGCTACCCGCAGCTGACGCCGGACCAGGTGAAGGCGATGCTGACCTCGGGCTGCGACAAGCTCTCGTCGGTCAACTGGAAGCAGCAGGGGTGCGGCGAGCTCGACATGTCCAAGCTCCTGACCACGTCTGTTCCGTCGGTGTTCTCCTCGCAGCAGTTCAATACCCCTGCGACGGGCGTCGGCCCGCTCGAGGGCTCGCGCGGTAGTGATCACATCTCGCTGAACGGCGTCGTGCTCCAGGGCGAACAGGACATCTTCGGCCAGCCCTTCAACTCTCCGGCGATGGCGGCGCTCGAAGCAGCAGGTTCGAGCTGGTCCGGTGGGATGTGGAACGGCTCCTCGTGGTCGGGCAACTCGTGGAGCGGCTCGTCCTGGTCGGGAAGCTCGTGGAGCGGATCGAGTTGGAGCGGCTCCAGCTGGAGCGGTTCCTCCTGGTCGGGCAATTCGTGGAGCGGCTCGTCCTGGTCGGGAAGCTCGTGGAGCGGATCGAGCTGGAGCGGCTCGAGTTGGAGCGGCAACAGCTGGTCGGGCGGATCATGGCTCGGGGCGAGCTGGGGCCGGAAGTAGCGGGGAGCAGCCGGTGATCCTCAGCCGGCCTCTCCACCTGCGTCGCGCGCCGGGCGGGGTTTTGCACCCGCTCGGCGCGTCGGCGCGCGAGGCTCTGCGCGCGCCGCGGCGAGTCTGGGTCTTCAACGGGGTTCTCGCACTTGCGTGCGTGGCCGTGTGGGTCGTGGCGATCGGCGGTCTCGACGTCCCGGCGTTCGGCGATGGGCCGGTGCTCGCCTGGTACTGGCTCGCGCTCGGGTTCTACCTGGCCGAGGTCCTTGTGGTCCACCTCCAGTTCCGCAAGCAAGCGCACACGTTGTCGCTCACGGAGATCGGGCTAACACTCGGTCTCCTGCTCGGGGCACCTTCGCAGCTGCTGATCGGACAGCTGGTGGGCACTCTCGTCGCGCTCGTCGTCAATAGACGGCGGAGCCAGCTCCGTCAGCTCGCCAAGTTCGCGTTCAATCTGGCCGAGCTACCGCTCTGCAGCGGCATCGCGCTGGTCGTCTTCCGCTCGCTTGCCTCGCCGGCCGACTCGGCGCCCCACCTGTGGGTGCTCGTCCTCATTGCCTGCGCGGTTGCCCACGTCGTCGGCATCCTGCTCGTCTCGACGGTGATCGCGATCGCCGAGGAGCGTTTCCAGGCGCCCCAGCTCGGTCGGACGCTCGTGACCTCGACGCTCGGTGCGCTCGCGACCGCGTCGCTCGGTCTCTCCGTCGTGACGCTGCTCGAAGTCCGTCCCCTCGCCGTCCTCCTCCTTGTCGTGCCGGTCCTCGCCACCGTCGCGGCATTCCGCGGCTACATGGAGCAGCGCGAGCAACGGGAGCACGTCGAATTCCTCTACGAGTCGATGCGCGCGACCCAGGGCGCTCCGGAGTTCGGTCTGGCCGTCGGCCAGCTGCTCGTCGCCGCTCGCCGACTCCTCCGCGCCGAATATGCCGAGATCCTCCTGCTCCCGGCTTCCGACGAAGAGGGGCCGCTGCGTAGCGTGAGCGGCGCGGAGGGCGAGTTGCTCATGCATCCGGAGGAGCGGTTCTCGGCCGCGGACGCCGCGGCGTTCACGGGCATCTCCTCTGTCGGGTCGGCAATGCTGCTCGCGCGGCGGCGCGCCAACCATACGTTCGACGCTTTCCTTCGTTCCCGCGGGCTCGAAGATGCCATCGTCGCGCCGTTGCGTGGCGAGGATCGAACGTTCGGGCTGCTCGTGGTCGGCGAGCGCCTGGGCGACGTCAGCACGTTCGACGAGACCGACGTCGAGCTGTTGGGAACCTTTGCCGGCCACGCGAGCATCCTGCTCGAGAACGGTCGCCTCGAGCACTCGCTCGCGCAGGTGACGCAGCTCAAGGAGCAGCTCCGGCACCAGGCGTACCACGACGCGCTCACCGGCTTGCCCAACCGGCTCAACCTGCTCGAAGCGGTCGAGGACGAGCTGCAGCGCGGCGCGGGCGCGGCGGCGGTCCTCTACCTCGATCTGGATCGCTTCAAGAACGTCAACGACACGTGGGGGCACAGTGCCGGAGACGAGCTGCTGGCCGAGTTCTCGCATCGTCTCGGCAACGCGATCCGCGCCCAGGATCTCGCGGCACGAATCGGTGGCGACGAGTTCGCCGTGCTCGTCCGCGACGTCGACGCGGAGGCCGCGGTCGCGGTCGCACGACGCATGCTGGATGAGATCGACGGGACGTACAACCTGGGCTGCGGCGACGTCGCCTGTCATGTGAGCGTGGGCGTCGCGGTCGGGGCGGCCGGTGTCACGAGCGGCGAGGACCTCATTCGCAACGCGGACATCGCGATGTACAGCGTCAAGCGCTCGGACCGGGCATACACCCTCTACGAGGCGGATCTGCACGAAAGCCTTCGTGCTCAGCGGCAGCTTGCGCTCGATCTCGAGGCGGCGATCGAACGGCGCGAGATTCTCGTCCACTTTCAGCCGGTCGTGCGTCTGGAAGACGCTGAGATCGAAGGATTCGAGGTGCTCGCGCGCTGGCCGCACCCGACCCGCGGTCTTCTGAACGCAGCAGAGTTCCTGCCCGCGGCCGAGGAGGCGAGTCTGGCCGTCGAGCTCGGGCGGCTCGTCCTGCACCAGGCACTCGAAGCTGCCCGCCGCTGGCCCCAGAAGTTGACTGTCTGGCTCAATGTCGCGGCGGCAGAGCTCGCCAACGAGCGTCTCGTCGATACGCTCGCCGAGGCGCTCAAGGGCTACGGCGTGGAGCCCAGTCGACTGGTGATCGAAGTGACCGAGTCGGGGGTGATCCAGGACACTGACGGCGCACTCGTCGCGATGCGGCGGCTGCGCGAGCTAGGGGTAGGGCTCACGATCGACGACTTCGGGACGGGCTACTCGTCGCTGAGCCGTCTCGCGGAGTTCCCGATCGAGTCACTGAAGATCCCGAAGCCGTTCGTCGACAAGCTGGTCGGCGCCGATGCTGACGAGGCATTCGTCGACGCGATCCTGCGGCTCGGCGACTCGCTGGGCCTTGCGGCCGTGGCCGAGGGAATCGAGCATCCCGCGCAGGCCGAGCGCCTTCGGCAGATGGGCTGTCGCTTCGGCCAGGGGTATCTATTCGGCAGGCCCGCGCCCGCAGAGGATGTGGAGCGACTGCTCTACCAGGAGTCGCGGGCTACGCCCCACCTCTCGCTCGTTCCGGCCTCGCACACCGCTTGACGAGGCGCCGGCGCGAGATCTCCGCAGATCCCCCAAAAGGGGGAGGCCCACCAGGTCCAGCGCGCGAGATGATCAGCACGACTCCCGCTCGGGGCTGACGGCAACAACTCTGCGGCGGAGCATTGAAGCGGCGGGCTTGCCCGCCGCTTCGGCCTTTCAGGGACGACTCAACCTCCCTTGCCGACTTTGAGAATCGGCGCGTTGAGGACGATGTGAGCGTCCTTCTCGGTGAGCTTGCCTTTCTTCTCGAGCGCGTCGATCTGGTCGTCCTGGCCTATGAGCACCGGCTTTACGCCCGTCTTCCACGTGAGCCAGACCTCTTCCCAGAGCGGGTTGTAGTCGGCCTCGCCGGGCTGGGAGCCGAAGATCGTGAGCTGGCCCTTGGCGGCGCGCCCGCGCACGAAGTACTGCTCCGGGAGCCCCTTGAGGCCTTTCAGCTCGGCGGAGTAGTTGACGTGCATCGCCTTCGCCTGGGACTTCGACGAGACGTCGGTGATGAGGTACGTGTCGATGTGATGGTCGTAGTACCCCTTGTAGACGGGCTGGGCCTTCATCGACGGCGTGCCGATGTGCGGCAGCCCCCCGGTCGATGCGGCGGCTGCGGCAGCTGTCGCCGCAAGAAGCGCGAGCCCGAAGAGAGCGATCCTGCGCACTTGCTTCTCCTTGTCTAGAGTGACGGCAATGGCTACGTCGCCGACGCGCTTCCGGATTGCTCTTTGCGCCGCTCTCGTGCTGGCGGTCGCCGGCCTGGCGGCCGGCTGCGGGGGGTCGGGGTCGAAGTCGGGCGTCGCCGGCGCGCGTCACGTGCTGAAGTCCGCCACGGTGAAGACGCGGAAGATCAACAAGCTCGGCGTCGTCCTCGTCAACAGCCGCGGCTTCACGCTCTACATGTTCAAGCCCGACCATCAGAAGCGCGTGACCTGCAAAGGCTCGTGCGCGGTGGCCTGGCCGCCGCTGAAGCTGAAGAAGGGCACCAAGCCCACGGCGGGCGGTGCGGCGAAGCAGAGCCTGCTCGGCTCGGACAAGAATCCGAGCGGCGGGCGCGTCGTCACCTACAACCGGTGGCCGCTCTACACGTACATCGCGGATTCGAAGCCCGGCCAGGCGACCGGGCAGGCCCTCGACCTCAACGGCGGTCTCTGGTACGTCCTCTCGCCCGCGGGCAAGATCATCACGAAGAAGCCCTAGCGCTGTCGCCCGCTAGTGGAGGACGTGGAACGAGCCTCTGGTTCGGGTCTGCTTGAGGGCGGACGTGACCACGATCGGCCCGCTCTTGGCGTGCCTGGGCACGGTCGTCACGAGCTTCTGGTCGTTCACGATCCGGAAGTGCGCCTTCGCGCCGCCGCCGAAGCTGACCCCCGTCGCTGCGGCGAGCCCCTTGCCCTGCAGCGTGACGCGGGTGCCGACCCTCCCCTGCGACGGGGCCCGTTTCCGCAGGAGGAGCGGCTCGACGAAGTGGTAGACGTGGACGTCCCACTGGCTGAAGCGGTCCTGAAAGGACCCGCGTGAAGCCAGCACCGAGCGGCTCTCGGTGTAGACGCCGCCGCGGTGCGTCCAGGCCGGCAGCCCCTTGAACGTCACCGTCGCCGTGCCCGGGCCGTTGCGGGCCGCGATCAGCCACAGGTCGTCCACCGACGTCCCCTGCCGGACGAGCGTCTCGGTGGCCGTGCCGCGGGTCGTGACGGGGGGCACGTACTCGGTGTTCACGAGCGCGGGCGCGATCGCACTGGAGGACGAGATCTGCTTCACGACCGGCTCGAGGACGGTCTGCCAGAAGCTCCAGTTCCAGCCGTACGTGGCGTCGCTTCCGCTGAAGCAGCCCGGATTGGTGCCGCCGAAGAAGGTGAGCGCCTTGGCGCCGTTCACGATCGCGTCGTAGGCCATGTACCGCTCTTGCTGGTAGGTGGGGACGACGTAGTTGCCGGTCGTCGCGTCGACGCTGCCGCTGGAGCAGATCTGGATGGTCGTCCAGACCGGTGCGAAGGGCGTGATGGAAGCGATCGTCTCCGTCCAGGTGCCCACGGCGTGCAGGTTCGGAGTCGGATGCGGGAGCGTCACCGGGTAGATGTCGACGCCGTGCACGTCGGTGACGCTGGAGTAGGGGGCGAGGTCGGCGGCGGTGCCGCGGGGCGCCTCGACGGTCACCCAGAGCTGGCTCGGATCGAGCGGGTTCTCGCCGTTGCACCACGAGGGGTCGCCGCGGGAGGTGACGCGGCAATACGCGAACTGGAGCGCCGTGGGGGCGATCGCGCTGAACCAGGGCTCGTCGCGGCCCTTCCAGAAGGCGATCGCGCTGCCGCTCGGGTCGCTCGTCAGCGTCTCGACCACGTTCGCCATGCCCTCGTCCTCGGGCGAGCCCGGGAGGGCGAGCGAGTAGCCGCCGAGGTTCGGCCAGGTGTAGGCGTGGAGAGCCGCCGCGGCGCGGTTCCACGCCATCGCCGTGTGGATGTCGGAGTCCTTCCAGATCCCGCCGACTCCGGTCCGGTAGACGTTGATCCCCGCAGCCGCGGTCTCGGCGAGCCCGTCGGTGCCCCAGGGCGTCTGTGCGCCGAGCGGCGGACCGGGCGAGAGCACGAGCGGGAACGTGGGCTCTCCGTTGAACAGGATCGTCTGCGTGCTGTCGAACGAGGTCGTCGCGCCGTGGGCGGCGCCTGCGAGCGAAGCCACGACGGCAACTGCCGCCGCCGCCACCATCAACCCCAGTCCGAAACGCCTTGCCGCCATCGACAGCTCCATACGTCTTGCTGACTGGAGCAGGCTAGCCAGGAAACGACGATTTCGCCCCTGCGCTTACGGGACGCTAACCACTGTCTACACGCTCGCCGCGACCTGCACGACGACGAAGACGGCGTAGAGAACGATGAGGAACGCACCGGCTCTGCGGCCGGCACCGCCGCGTCTCCCGAACAGGACGAGGGCAGCGGCCGTCATCGCGAACAGCCACACGAGGTTGAAGACGTCGAGCTGCGAGAACGTCACGAGGGTGCCGAGCGCCGCGGGCAGCGCGATCCCCGCGACGACGTTGATCGAGTTCGAGTTCAGCGTCTCGCTCATCAGTGCCGAGCCGCGGTGTTGGAGGCCGAAGCGGATGCCGGTCCAGGCGTTCGGGAGGGCAGTGAGGACCGCCAGGACGACCGCGCCGACGAGTGACTCCGGCACCGACCACCGGTCGGCAAGCGACGTCGCCGCCCGCACGGCCCCGATGCTCCCGGCCACGATCAGGCAGAGCGCGACGACCAGGACGAGAACGATCTGCACGGCCTCCCGGCGGGAGTCGAGCGGCTTCAGCTGCCGGTGCTGCTCGCCGAAGCTGCGGCCGAGGAAGCGCGACTCGGCCGCACCGATCGGCAGCCGCCGTGTCAGCCGCGGCCCGGCGGCGAGGATGGCGACGTAGGGGACCGCGACGACGCCGACGAGCACAGCCGCGGTGGTGCCGCCGAGAACGCCGGCGGCCACCAGGCCGGCCACGGCGATCAGCCATAGGCCGACGAAGGCCTCGAGCTCGAGCACCTCGTGACGGGCCTGGATCCGCGCGGTCACGACGGCACTGAGCCCGAGCATCGCGGCGAGGTTGAAGACACTTGCCCCGACGGCGACCCCGACGGCGACCTCGTGCCGATTCTCGACGAGGGCGGTCACGGCGGAAGCCAGCTCGGGCGCGTCCGCGGCGAGTGCGGTCAGCAGGCCGAGCAGCGTTTCCGGCAGCCCGAGCCTGAGCCCGATGTGGTCGAGCCGCCCCGCGAACAGCGAGGAGGCGACGAGCATCACGCCGATCGAGACGGCGAAGACGGGGATGGCGGCTGCGGGCGTCATGAGCTGACGCCGACCAGCCTTCCCGGCACACCACGGGGAAAGCTAACGCAGGAGCCTACGGAGCGGGTTCTTCGGGCGGGGGCTCGTCCGCCTCGTGGGCTTCCTCCGCCGCCTTGGCCTCCTCGACACGCACGAGGCCGGACAGCCCGCCTTCGCCGTACTCGGCGCGCAGCGAAGCAGGATCCTCGGCGCCAGGATCGGCCGGGTCCGGAGCGAACGTGCGCTTGAGCCAGTCGACGAGGCCCACTCGCCGGGGAGCATAAGCAATGATCGGAGCGTGATCGTCTCGCTGCATGTCGCGACGGGTGCGGCGCTGGGAGCCCTCGTCCGCTCGCGGCCGGTGGCGCTGCTGCTCGGCCCGCCGCTCCACGTCGCCGGCGACCGCGTGCCGCACGAGGACATCCCGGACCGGAGCTTCGAGATCGGAAGTGGGCTCGTCGCGCTCGGCCTGCTCGCCGCGCGGCGTGGCCCGCTCGACCCTGCCGTCCTCGGCGGCGCGGCTGCCTCCATGCCCGACCTCGAGCACGTCGTGCCGTGGCTCCGGCCCGGCGGGGAGAAGATCTTCCATCGCGGCGGCGGCCGCCACGGCGTCGGGATCCCGGCCGAGGCCCAGCTCCTGCTCGCGGGTGCGCTCGTGGGCTTGCTCCTCGCTCGACGCCGGTAGCCTCGCGCGGGTGAAGGTCGGCATCGTCGTCCCGTATTCGTGGTCGTTCGGCGGCGGCGTCGTCGACCACGCGGATGCGCAGGCACGTGCGCTCGAGGCCGTCGGGATCGAGACTCGCCTCCTGATCGGCAACGATCCGCCCGGCTCCTTCAGCCGCGTCCTCCACCCCCGGCAGGGCCGCCCCGGCCCGCCGCCGCCGACCGTGATCCCGCTCGGCCGCTCGGTGATCGTGCCGGGCAACGGCGCGCTCTCGAACCTCGTGCTGAGCCCGCGGGCGGTGCCGCAGATGCGCCGTGTGCTCGCCCGCGAGCGCTTCGACCTCATCCACGTCCACGAGCCGCTCGCGCCGATGCTCAGCCCGGCCGCGCTCGCCCTCTGGGACGGCCCGTCCGTCGCGACGTTCCACGCGGCCGGCGACTCCTCCTGGCGCCGGTTCGCGGAGCCGTTGTGGGGCTTTCTGCTCGATCGGATCGACCTGCGCGTCGCCGTCTCGGAGCAGGCGCGTCTTGCGGCCTCTCCCTTTGCGCCCGGTCACTATGAGGTGATCCCCAACGGCGTCGAGATCCCGGAG
>Ga0207657_10001756_pt1 | contig 23395 bp, 21 predicted proteins | sample KBSC33metaG_FD_184316 | JGI IMG/M metagenome (GOLD analysis project Ga0207657, IMG submission 184316) | Corn rhizosphere microbial communities from Kellogg Biological Station, Michigan, USA - KBS C3-3 metaG (SPAdes) (version 2) | ecosystem: Host-associated > Plants > Roots > Rhizosphere > Soil ... | reverse complement strand
GGCTAGCGCGCTCGGGTCGATGGGATCCGGCTGACGGTCGCCGCGAAGACACGGCGAGCACCGGCGATCAGCCGGGCGCGGCGACGCCAGGCGAATCGGAGAATCGCCATACCGACGGTCGTGCGAAGCAGGCGTAGCAGGAGGATCATCTACGAGACGACTACCCGCCCGCCGTCAAATCCAAACCGCTCCATGCTAGGAGGAGACGGCTCGGCGGGCGCGAACAGTCGCGTAGTGGTGTACCCGAGATGAACGAAGATTCGTCGCACAGTCCGGGTGAGCATCGCGCGCTGAAGGCCTACCTCTTCGACAAGCGGCAGGGCGAAATCGTCGAGGACTGGGCCGGATCTCTCCAGCATCTGAGCAAGAGTCAGGTGCTCTGGCTCGACCTGCAGGATCCGTCCCCGGAGCAGGCGGCCGAGATATTCGACGCGCTCGACCTGGGCGATGTTGGCGATTTGCGGCTTGACGATCCCGGGAAAACTCCGGCCGTCGAGCAGCAAGAGGGCCATTTGCGTGTGACGGCTGTCGCCGTCTCAGACGGCGAGCGCGACCCCGACCGCGAGCGAATCGTGGTTGACTGTTTCCTTGGCTCCAATTGGGTGCTGACCGCCCACACCGCCGACATCGCCGCGCTCGACGATTTTCGACGGGTCGCGGAAGGACGAGGCGAGATCGGCCTGCTGGACGGGCCCTCGTTCCTCTCGACGGTCATGGAGTGGGTCGTGACCAGCTATCTGCATGCTTTCGATGAGGTCGAGGAGTCGCTCGATGAGTTCGACGTGAGAGCGCTCGCGAATCCCAGCAAGGATCCCGAGGAGGAGATGCGGGTACTCAGCACCGCTCGCAGCCGAGTCGGCCGCCTGCGCCGGACGCTCGCACCTCACCGGGAGGTGTTCGCGGCACTCAGCCACTCCGAGTTCGACCCGCTTTCGTCGCGGGAGTCGGCCGAGCGGTTCCTCGCTCTCACCACGAGGGTCGACGCCGCGCTCGCCTCCGCACGCGACGCCAGGGACGGCATCGCAAGCTCCTTCGACGTGCTGATCGTGCGCACCGAACACCGGACCAACGAGATCATGAAGGTGCTAACGCTGGCGTCGATCCTGCTGCTCCCCGGCGCTCTGCTCGCCGGAGTGGCCGGAATGAACATCAATTTCAACCCGCAGGTGTTCGTGCACTCCTCGCTGTTTTGGATAGTGGTCACGGCCATCATCCTGATCGCCCTGGCAACGCTCGGCCTCGCCCGGCTGCGAAGCTGGATCTGACTCCGGCCTGACCGCAAGGCCCGGCACGCGGTACCATGCCGCTCACGGTACGCCCGCACCGTCCGGGATTGGAGGGCTAGTGAGCAACGACGACCGGGAAGCCATTCGCCGTGATCGGCTCGTGAAGAACGAGCTGGCGTTTCGCGACTACAACAATCGGCGGGTGGAGGTCGAACAGCAGGCCGTCGCTGTGGATGGCGTCGAGGACGAACTCGTGCCCTTCGTATGTGAATGCGGCAGCGCCGATTGCATCGGCGCGTTGATGGTCACGGTCAGTGAATACGAAGCCGCGCATTCAGCGCCGAACCGGTTCGTCGTCAAGACCGGTCACGTTTACCCGGACGTCGAGTTCGTCGCCGACCAGCACGACCATTACTGGGTGGTGGAAAAGCACCCCGGCGAAATGCCCCTGCACTGAACTAGCTGGTTAGGCAGTCGCGGTCGAGCTGGTACCGCCACATCCCGCAGCCAGCACCACGCATACCCCGCAGCCGAGGAGTCTGGTGCCGGGATGCATGGGGCTGCAATCGGCACCGGCCCGGCCGATCTTTAGCCGGCCAGCTAGCCTGTGCTGAACGGTGCCAAACGCAACCGACAGCCAACCCCCGCAGCGGGCCCAGCAGCCGCCCGATGGCCCGGCGCCTCCGGCGCGCCCGCGCTTCCGGATCAGCCCACCCTGGGTGATCCTGGCGCTCATCCTGCTCGCATTCAACTTCTGGGTCGGCTCCAACACGATGCAGGGGCCGCAGCTGGTGCGCGTGCCCTACAGCCCGTTCTTTCTCGACCAGGTGCGGTCCGGCAACGTCCAGGAGATCACGTCGGTGGGCACCGCGATCCAGGGCACGTTCCAGAAACCCACGAGCTATGACGGCGAGAAACCGACGACGGGGTTCGAGACCGAGGTGCCGGCGTTCGCGGACACGGTCTCGCTGTCGCAGCTACTCGAGACCAACGGCGTCGTCGTGAACGCCAAGCCGCTCTCCACCGGCGCCCCCTGGTGGCAGACGCTGCTGGTCGGGTTCGGCCCGACCCTGCTGTTCCTCGGCCTGCTGTTCCTGCTGCTGCGCCGCGCGGGCGGCATGCAGAACGCGCTCAGCAGCTTCGGACGGTCGCGCGCGCGGCGTTACGCGCCAACCGGTGACCGCGTCACCTTCGCCGACGTGGCCGGCATCGAGGAGGCCAAGTCCGAGCTGAGCGAGGTGGTCGACTTCCTGCGCCACCCCGAGAAGTACGGACGCCTCGGTGGCCGCATCCCCCATGGCGTGCTGCTGGCCGGGCCGCCCGGTACCGGCAAGACCCTTCTCGCCCGCGCGGTCGCCGGCGAGGCGGACGTGCCGTTCTTCTCGATGGCGGCGTCGGAGTTCGTCGAGGCGATCGTCGGCGTCGGAGCAGCGCGGGTGCGCGACCTGTTCGTCCAGGCCAAGCAGTCGTCGCCGTCGATCGTGTTCATCGACGAGCTCGACGCGATCGGCCGCTCACGTACGGCGGGCATCGCCGGCTACAGCGGCGGCAACGACGAACGCGAGCAGACGCTGAACCAGATACTGACAGAGATGGACGGGTTCGACTCGTCGACAGGCGTGATCGTGATCGCGGCGACCAACCGTCCCGAAGTGCTCGATTCGGCGCTGCTGCGGCCGGGCCGGTTCGACCGCCGGGTGGCGGTGCAGCCACCCGACCGAAACGGGCGCCGCGAGATCCTCGAGGTGCACACGCGCGGGGTGCCGGTTGCCCCGAGCGTTGATCTGGGCCGGATCGCGGCGACGACGCCGGGGATGGTCGGCGCCGACCTCGCCAACCTGGTCAACGAGGCCGCACTGCTGGCCGCTCGCCGAGAGCATGAGCAGGTCGAGGAAGCGGACTTCACCGATGCGCTCGAGCGGATCGTGCTCGGCGCCGAGCGGCAGGTGATGATGAGCGAGGCGGACCGCCGCCGCACCGCTTACCACGAGGCCGGTCACGCGGTGGTCGGCATGCTCACCGAGGGCGCCGATCCGGTGCGCAAGATCTCGATCATCCCGCGCGGGGTCGCGCTGGGGGTGACCTTCTCGGCGCCGGACGCGGATCGCTTCAACTACGAGTACCGGGAGCTGCTCGCTCGCATCGACGTGGCACTGGGCGGCCGCGTCGCCGAGGAGGTCGTGTTCGACGACATCACCACGGGCGCGGAGTCGGACATCCAGCAGCTGACCGAGATCACGCGCCACATGGTCGGCCGCTGGGGCATGTCCGAGGCGATCGGACCGCTGGCGGTGATCGCCCGGGACGGCGCGGCAGGGCCGCTGTTCCCCGGGGTGTCCGAGGTCAGCGAGCAGACGCAGCAGCTGGTCGACAGCGAGGTGCGGCGGATCGTCGACGAGGCGCACGAGCGGGTGGTACGCCTGCTCACCAGCGAGCGCGGCAAGCTCGACTCGCTGGCCGGCGCGCTGCTCGAACACGAGACACTCGATGAGGACGCGGCGTACGCAGCCGCCGGCGTCGCCCACGAGAAAGCCGACGAGTCGCAGCCGGACGTCGTCCCGGCCGCAACCGCCGCTCGCATCTCCGGCGGTCACGATCGGAGCCTCGGCTGACCCGCGTGCTGGTCACCGGCGCGTACGGCTGCATCGGATCCTGGGTGACGAGGGACCTGGTCGGGCGCGGAATCGATGTGATCGCTTACGACCTCGGGGACGACCCGCGGCGGATGGCACTGATCATGGACGCGCCCGAGCTGGCGCGGGTGACGCACGTGCACGGCGACATCACCGACCTGGAAGCGCTGGAGGCGGTGATCGACAACGAGCGGATCACAAACATCATCCACCTCGCCGCGCTGCAGGTGCCGTTCTGTCGCGCCGACCCGCCGCTGGGGGCGCGCGTCAACGTCGTCGGCACGGTCAACGTGCTCGAAGCGGTGGCGCGACGGCTGGACCGGATCGGGCCGGTGGTGTACGCATCGTCGATCGCGGCCTACGACGCGATCGACGCAGGCGACGGACCCGCCATGTCGGGCACTCCGGGAACGATCTATGGTGTTTACAAACGAGCCAACGAGGGCAGCGCCTGGGTCTACCACGAGGAGCGGGGTGTGGCCAGCATCGGCCTGCGGCCACACACCGTCTACGGCCCCGGCCGCGACCAGGGCCTGACCTCGGCGCCGACCAGCGCGATGCTGGCGGCCGCGGCAGGCCGCAAGTTCAAGATCCCCTACGGCGGCACCAGCCAGTTCCAGTACGCACCCGACGTGGCCCGCGCATTCGTCCAGGCAGCCCTTGCCGGCTACGACGGCGCCAGCGTCCACAACCTGGCCGGGCAGGCGGTCTCGATGGAGGGCGTGGTTTCGGCGATCCAGGCGGCCGCGCCCGAGGCCGGTGGCCTGATCAGCTACGACGACGTCACGCTGCCGTTCCCCGAGGCAGTGGACGCGGCGTCGCTGACCGAGGTGATCGGGCCGGTCGAGGAGCTGCCGTTCCAGGAGGGCGTCGCCGACGCGGTCGACCGCTTCCGACGCCTGCTGGCCGACGGCCGAGTGGCCGCCTGACCTACCAGCCGCCGATCGGGCCGCCGACCAGCCCCAGCGGCTCCGACTCCGCGGCCTCACCCGGGCGCGCGCGCAGGAAATCGAAGTCGCAGCCGGCGTCGGCCTGCATCACGTGGTCGATGTACAGCCGGCCGTAGCCACGCGCGTAGCGGGGGACGGGGTCGGGGAGGTCGGCGCGGCGCCGTTCCACCTCGGCAGCGTCGAGCTCCAGCTCGATCGTCCGCGCGTCCACGTCGAGCGCGATCGGGTCCCCGTTGCGCACGATCGCGAGCGGGCCGCCCGCGAACGACTCGGGCGCCACATGCAGCACCACCGTTCCGAACGAGGTGCCGCTCATGCGCGCGTCCGAGATCCGCACCATGTCGGAGACCCCGGCGCGGAGCAGCTTGGAGGGGATCGGCAGCTGCCCCCACTCGGGCATCCCGGGAGCGCCCTTCGGCCCGCTGTTGCGCAGCACCAGCACCGAGTCGGAGGTGACCTCGAGGTGCGGGTCGTCGATCCGCTCGGCCAGGTCGTAGACGTCCTCGAACACCACCGCGGGACCGCGGTGGCGCATCAGGTCGGGCGAGGCGGCACTGCGCTTGATCAGCGCGCCGCCGGGTGCCAGCGAGCCGCGCAGCACCGCGATCCCGCCCTCGGCCGCGAGCGGCTGCTGGAGGGAGGCGACGACGGACCGGTCGGGCGGATCGCCGCCCGCGGCGACGTTCTCGGCGAGGCTGCGGCCGCTCACGCTGAGCGCTTCCCCATCGAGCAACGGCAGCAGCTCGCGCAGCACAACCGGCACGCCGCCGGCGTGAAACAGGTCCTCGACCAGGTGCTCGCCGCTGGGACGGACGTTGGCCAGCACCGGCGTGCGCCGGGAGATCTCGTCGAAACGCTCGAGCCCGAGGTCGACCCCGACACGCCCGGCCAGGGCGAGCAGGTGCAGCACGGCGTTGGTCGATCCCGCCAGCGCCATCAGCAGCGTGATCGCGTTGTCGAAGGCGGTCGCCGTCAGGATCTGCGACGGCCGCGGCCCTCCCTCCCGCGCCATCTCGACCGCCCGGCGGCCGCTCGCCTCCGCCGCGGCCGCGCGCCGGGCGTCTACGGCCGGTATCGCCGCCGTCCCCGGCAAGGCCATCCCCAGCGCCTCCACCAGCGAGGTCATCGTGGATGCGGTGCCCATCTCCTGGCAATGGCCAGCCGAGGGCACCATCGCGGCTTCCAGCTCGTCGTACTCCGCGGCCGAGATTCTCCCCGCCCGCAGGTCGGCGGTGTAACGCCAGAGGTCGGTGCCGTTGGAGATCTGCTCACCCCGGAACACGGCCGGCTGAGCCGGCCCGCCGGTGATCATGATGGCGGGTATGTCGACGCTGGCGGCGCCCATCAGTTGCGCGGGGACGGTCTTGTCGCAGCCGCCGATCAGCACCACGGCATCCATCGGATTGGCGCGGATCGTCTCCTCGACGTCCATCGCCATCAGGTTGCGGAACATCATGGTCGTGGGCTTCATGAACGGCTCGCCCAGCGAGATGGTCGGGAACTCGAGCGGCAGGCCGCCCGCCTGCAGCACCCCCCGCTTGACTGCCGCGGCCAGCCCGCGGAAGTGGATGTTGCAGTTGACCAGCTCGCTCCACGAGTTGCAGACGCCGATCACCGGCCGGCCCTCGATCGCCTCCTGCGTGATCCCCTCCGATCGCAGGTACGAGCGGTGGATGAGGCCGGCCACGTCGTGCGTCCCGAACCAGCGGGCGCTGCGCAGCGTTCCGCTCATGGCAGCTCGATCCCAAACGGCGTCGCGGCCACGCCCTCCGCGGGTGGATGCCGCAGCAGGTACTGCTGCTCGGCGGCCGCCTGGACGTCGTCGCCGGCCAGCCCCGCAAAGCGGTCGACCCGGTAGGGCGAGATGTCGGCGTCGGTGGCGCCGCTGGTGATCAGCTCCGCCACGATCCGCGACAGGCCCGGCCCGTGCGTGACACAGCACTCGTTGCAGCCGGCCAGCACTACGTAGCCCTCCACTCCCGGTGCCGGGCCGACGATGTGGCGGCCGTCCGGCGTCCAGGTGGGCAGGCCGCTGGCATGGCCGCGGATGGGTGCGTCGGCCAGCGCGGGGATCACCCCGGCCAGCTCCCGGGCCAGGTGCTCGTGCTCCCGCACGGCATGGTCGGGGAGGTCGGCCGTCGCCGGCGGATCGGCCACATCGACCCGTGACCGATCCTCGATGGTGCGCTCGATCGCCCCCACCAGCAGGCCGCCGTCCTGCTCGCGCAGGTAGAGCAGGTCGCGCTCGAAGAACAGCATCATCGGCAGCTCGGGCGTGACGGCGGCGATCGGCTCCGTGGTGAAGCGCGACTCGAGCAGCGGGATTGCGCCGATGTCGACGCCGTCACGCCCACCAAGCGCCCGCGCGGCCGCCCCGGCCGCGTTCACCATGGCAGCGGCGGCGACCGTGCCGGCGGAGGTGCGAACGCCGGTGACGCGGCCGCTCTCCACGACGGCGCCCGCGACGGCGGTGCCGGTGCGGACGTCGACGCCGGCCGCCCGCAGCTCGCCGTCCAGCGCGCGCATCACCCGGCCGGTGTCGACCTGATAGGCGTCTGGCTGGAACAGCGCACCGTGCACCGACCCGGGCGCCAGGATCGGCGCCGCCCGTAGCGTCTCGGCCTCGCCCAGCATGACCACGTCCGGCGCGAAGTGGAGCTCTCGCTCGTACTCCTGGCGCAGCATCTCCACACCCGGCTCGGACAGCGCCGGGAACAGCAGCCCCACTCGCCGCACGCCCAGGTCGCTGCCCGAGCGCTCCTGGAGGTCTGCGTAGAAGCGCATGCCGTACTCGGCCAGCTCCGCCTCAAGCTCGCCCGCCCAGTAGCCGACGAAGCCCGCCCCGGCGGCGGTGGTCTGGGTGCCGAGCGCGGGCTCCCGCTCAAGCAGGACCACGTCCGCGCCCGCCTGCGCCAGGTGCAGCGCGGCCGTCGCACCCAGGATGCCGCCGCCCACCACCGCCACATCAGCCACCGGCCACCACCTTCGGCCGCGCCACCGGCGCCCCGGCCACCCCGGGGTCGATCGCCTTCACGGCCCAGCCGCACAGCGAGGCCAGCACCAGCACGTCGAGCTGATCGCCGGCGAAGGCGAGGTTGGTCGGCGACATCACGTACTCCCCGGTCCAGTCGTCGACGACCATGTCCAGCGCGCCGCCGGAGTCGAGCCGGTAGATGCGGTTGGGCTGGTAGCAGCCGATCCAGATGCCTCCCTCGGCGTCGACCGCCAGCCCGTCCGGAACGGTGCGGGGCAGCTCGACCACCGGCTCAAGCTCACCACCGGTCAGCGGCATCCGCACCACGCCCGGCATCTGCGATTCGACCAGGTAGAGGTGGCTGCCGCTGATCGCGCACCCATTGGCGAACCGCAGGGCGGGAACGCCCACCCGCTCCGTGGCGCCGTCGGGAGCGATCCGCACCAGGCCGCCGGTGACCTCATCCCACGCGCCCGAGTCGGTTACCCAGAGGTTCCCGTCGCCGTCGAACACGGGATAGTTCGGATAGCCGACCCGCTCGCCGTGGCGCTGCACCTCGCCGTCCGGCGAGATCCGCATCACGTATCCGCTGTTCGGGTCGCACGCGTACACGTTGCGGTCGGCGTCCAGCGCCATGCCCAGCAGGAAGCCGCCGGGCACGGTGGCGACCGTTTCGACGGCACTTCCGTCGAGCGCAAACCGGTAGAGCTGCCCCGCCTCCCCGCCTGCATAGAGGGCCTGCTCGTCGGGCGACCAGCAGACGCCCTCGGGATGATCGAGCCCCCCAGCGACCGTGCGAAGCCCGCGGCCGATGACCGGTTTCACGCCTCCACTCCGCCGTCCGCCGACAGCCGCGAGACGCTGTCCACACCCTCGTAGACGACGGTGGCGACCTCGGTCTCGAGCACGCCGCCGGCATCCAGCACGCGTGCCCGTCCGGCCTCCACCGCCTCGGCCAGCGGGCTGGGATAGCCGGTCCACGGCTCGGCGATGGCGTGGTAGTAGCCGCGCCAGCCACCGTAGACCATCCACAACCAGACGACGGGGAACAGCGCGTGGTCGAAGGCCAGCCCGAACCCGCGCCGCTCGGCCGTGTCGGTGGTCGCCACCCAGCCCTCCCGCAGCTCGGTCAGGTAGTGCAGCGCGAAGCAGTTCGCGTCCGGCCCGAGCGCACGGCGCACGTCCAGGTCGTTGAACTGCGGCCAGTCGTAGCGGTCGCCCTTGACGCCGAGCGTGCCACCGCCGTTCTCGTCCACCTCTGCCTTCGCGGCCGGCACATCGAATCGGTGCGCAGTCGAGATCGCCGCGACCGGGTGCAGCCCCCAGTTGTAGTCGAACGGCATCGTGCCGACGTTCTCAAGCCGGTATCCGATCCGTAGCACCGGATCGTCGCCCGACAGGGTCAGCCGCCGCCGCCAGCGGGCGGGCGTGATCGGCGTGGTCAGATCCAGCTCGAGCTCGACGCCCGCAGGGTCATTGCGGACGATTCGGTAGGACGCGGCCGTCGTCCACAGCTCGCCCATGTACGGCAGCTGGTCGCCGTAGCGGTTCGGCGACGGCGCGCCGCCCGGGAACGCCTCGTCCCATCCCCCCGGCCAGTGGTCGTCGAAGTTCGCGTGCAGCTCGGCGCGGTGCGGTTCGACGCGGGGCGAGTGCCACAGCAGGTCGCGGTCGCCGCGCTTGTCGATCAAACGCAGGATCTTGCCGCCCAGCTCCGGCAGGACGTCCACCGCCAGCCGGGCGTTCTCGAGCCGCACGGTGCGCAGGCCGTGGTACTGCCACCGGTCGTCGATGCGGGCGCCCATCAGTAGCAGGTGGCCAGCAGGCCGCCGTCGACGACAAGGGGCTGGCCGCTCATGAACGAGGCGTCGTCGCCGGCCAGGAAGACGGCCGTGCGTGCGATCTCGCGCGGGGCGGCGATTCGTTCCAGCGGATACTCGGCGCTGACCTGCGCGCGCAGCGCGGCCGGATCGTCGGCAGTGTCGAAGTAGGCCTGCACCAGCGGGGTGTCGATGTCGCCGGGGCAGATGGCGTTGCAGCGGATGCCGTCGCGCCCGTACTGCACAGCCGTGGCGCGGGTGATGCCGAGCACGCCACCCTTGGCAGCGCAGTACGCGGCCAGGATGCCGTCGCCGACCAGGCCCAGGATGGAGGCGATGTTGACGATCGAACCTCCACCGGCCGGGCGCATCACGCGCACCGCGTGCTTGCAGCCGAAGAACACGCCCTTCAGGTTGACGGCGAGGATCCGGTCGAGCTGCTCCTCGGTGGTCTCGGCCAGCTCCTGCTCGATCTGCACCGCTGCGTTGTTCACCATCACGTGCAGGCGGCCGTGCCGCTCGACGGCGCGCGCCACCAGCGCCTCCACCTCCGACTCGCGGGAGACGTCGGCGTGCAGGTACTCGCCGATCTCCGACATCGTCGCGGCGCCGGCTGCGTCATCGACGTCGCACCCAAGCACCAGCGCCCCCTCGGCGGCGAACTCGCGGGCGATCGCCTGACCCAGGCCCGAGCCGACGCCCGTCACCACGGCGCTGCGGCCCTCCAGCGGCCGCGACCTCTCAGTAGCCATGCCGTTCCACCTCCTCGGGATCCTCGTACCATCGAACCTTGTCGCCGACGCGCGCGCGCAGCTTCCACTTCGAGCCCTTCGGCTCGTCCTCCATGGCGGTCTCGATCGCGGCCAGCCGCTGGGTGATCAGGTCGCGCTCGGCGTCGCTGAGCGGGGCGCCGCTCAGCCCCTCGCGCAGCTTCTCGAGGTTCAGCTGCAGCGTCCGGTAGAGCCCCCAGTCGCGGGCGCAGAGGCGGGCCACCCAGGCCGCGTTGATGGCCCCGTCGTCGGTCGTACCGACGTCCAGCGCCAGGAGCAGCGCGTAGGCGTCGTTTCGGTCCTTCTCGTTCAGCCGCACGATCTGGAGCTTTGTCAGCAGCAGGTCGGCGGCGGGAAGGGTCAGCGGCACGACGTTCAGCCGCTCGGCGATCGGCAGCGTGTGGCACATCTCGAAGGTGCCCACGAACACGTCCAGCTGGCGCTTGTTCGGCTCGTCATAGAACAGCAGCCGGCGGGCGCCGTGCATGCGGTTGAACATCTGGTTTGGCTCGTAGCCCTGCTCGGCCAGGCTCTGCGCCAGCTGGCGGCCGTGGCGAGAGTCGGTGACCAGGTCGATGTCGTTGTACTCACGCGCCAGCTCGGGCGGATAGGCGGCCGCGGCCACCAGCCGGATCCCGAGCCCGCCCAGCAGTCGCACCGGAATGCCCTGGGCCTCGAGCACGTCCGACAGCCGTCGGCTCTCCTCGATCACGTCCGGCAGGATCCGGGAGCCGTTGACGCTCACGCCGATCCTCGGATGCGCAGCTCGACGGGCAGCATCACGTGGCGCCGCTTGATGGCCACACCGTCGAGGTGGTCGATCAGCAGCTGCGCAGCCTCACAGCCCATCTCGTAGCCCGGCACGTGCACCGTGGTCAGCGGCGGCTCGACGAACTCGGCAAACGCGAAGTCGTTGAACCCGGTGACGGCGAGGTCCTGCGGGACGCGCAGGCCGCGGGCGCGGGCCTGCCGCATGGCTCCGATCGCGAGCAGGTCGTTGCCTCCCATGATCGCCGTGGGCGGGTCGGGCATGGACAGCAGGCGGTCGACCATGGTCGCGGCCACGGCCGTATCCCAGGTGCCCTCGAACAGCTCCAGCTCGCGGTCGACGGCGATGTCGGCGGCGGCCAGCGCGTCGTGGTAGCCGCGGTGGCGCTGCTCGAGCATCGGCCAGGGCTGGTGCGCGGCGATGAATGCGATCCGGCGGTGCCCGCGCTCGATCAGGTGCTCGGCCAGCCGCCGCGCGCCGGCGCGGTTGTCCGCCCGCACCGACATGGTTGCCGCGCCCCCGCCCCGCGGCTCCTCGAGCAGCACCACCGGCACGTGTAGTTCGGCCGCACGCGCCGGATACCAGGCGCGTTGCTCGCGGGGCCCGGACAGAAACAGGAGCGCGCCGTCCACCCGCGACTCCAGCACGGGCTTGAGCAGGCCGCTGTCGGGGGGACCCGGGCGGCCGGCATGGATCAGCACGCTGTAGCCGCGGTCGCGCGCGACATCGCCAACGCCCGCGATCACCTGATCGGTCATCGGGTCGGCGAGGTAGCGCGCGCCCTCGTCCAGCAGCAGGAATCCGATCGTGGCGGTGCGGGCCGAGCGCAGCCCGCGGGCGGTCAGGTTGGGGTGATAGCCGAGCTCGGCCATCGCCTCCTCGATCCGCAGCCGCGTCACCTCGGACATCTGCCGCAGGCGGTTGTTGACCAGGTTGGAAACGGTCTGCACCGATACGCCTGAGTGCTCGGCCACGTCGCGCATGGTGGGCCGTCTGCGAATCGTGCCCGTCATCCATCCACTTTACTTGATCGTCAAAGAGGGAGAGGATGGGCGCTCCCATATCGAAAGGAATGGACACGTGCGCATGCAGGACAAGGTCTGCGTCGTCACCGGCGCGGGGACGGGCATCGGCAGGGCGATCGCCGAGCGCCTGGCGAGCGAGGGGGCGCTCACGCTGTGCGCGGACATCGACGCCGACGGCGCGCGGGCGACCGCCGCGGGCATCGATGCGGCGGGCGGGCGGGCCGAGGCCCACGTCTGCGACGTCTCCGACGCCGCGCAGGTGGAGGCCGTGATGGCGGCCGCCGAGCGGCACGGCGGCCCGCACGCGATCGTCTCGAACGCCGCCGTCCAGTACGAGCGGACGGTCGAGGACACGCCACCGGAGGACTGGGACATGGTGCTGGGCGTGAACCTGAAGGGCGTGTACCTGTGCGCCCGGGCCGCCATTCCCCGCATGCGGGCGCTGGGCGGCGGCTCGATCGTGAACATGGCGTCGGTAAACGGGTTCTGGGTCGAGCCCGCCCTCGGCGCGTACTGCGCCGCCAAGGGCGCCGTCATCAGCCTGACGCGGTCGATCGCGCTCGAGAACGGGCGCCACGGCATTCGCTGCAACTGCATCTGCCCCGGCTACATCGACACCGGCATGGCGCAGCGGTACTTCGAGATCCAGGACGACCCCGGCGCCGCCCGCGCCGAGGCCGGCCGCATGCACGCGCTGGGCCGGATCGGAGGGCCCGAGGAGGTCGCGGCAGTGGCGCTGTTCCTCTGCTCGGACGAGTCCAGCTTCTGCACCGCGGCGCCCTTCATCGCCGACGGCGGGCTCAGCGCGGGCGTGCCGATGACCTGACGGGCTAAGCGAGGCGGGGCGCAAGCTCGCGCAACAGCCGCTCCGCCAGCGCCGCACGCCGCACCTTCTCGCGCGCCTGGGCGACCGCCACCTCCTCGAGATGGATGCCGCTGGGATACACGGAGCGAGCGTTGCGCAGGCCGAACTTGAGGTGCACGGGCGCCGCGACCCGCACGATGTCGGGTACCTCGTAGCTGCGCACGAAGCCACCCAGGTCGTCGGGAGACTCGATGTAGAGGTCGAGCGGCAGCTCCGTCACCCGGCGCATCGCCGCCAGCATGCCGATGCTGAGGTCGGTGGCGACGTTGATGGTGTCGGCGCCGAGCCGGTCATAGAGCGCCGCGGTAGCGGGGTTGGCGGCGCACAGCACCGCCGAGGTCTTGAACCGCAGGTCGGACGGCAGCGATCCCGAGGCCCGCAGCCGCGCGAGCACGTCGAGCACGCCGATGTCTCCCACCAGCAGGCTGCGGATGCCGTGCGCGCAGGCGCGGCCGGCCTCGGCCAGGCAGGCCTCGACCGCCTCCGCCCCGCGCGCGACGCCGGCCGCCGCGTCGGTCACCAGCGCCTGGCCGCCGGTGTCCCAGCCGCCGCGCGGCCCCAGGAACAGGCACACCTCGACGCCACGGTCGTGGCCAAGCGCAGCCATCTCATCCAGCTCCTCGTCGGACAGCATCATCACGCCGGAGCCCTGCGAGACCCGCTGCACCCCGACGCCCTGCCGGTCGGCCTCGTCCAGCACCGCGCGCAGCACGCGGGGGCCCTCGACGCTGGCGATCTCGATGCGGTGGCGGCGGCCGTCCTCGAACCGCCCGCCCGACTCCGGCCAGTCCCGTGCCGGCGGGCTCAGGCCCACCTCCGCCAGCATCGCCGAGAGCCGCTCGCTGTCCACCGGGCCAGTCTAGTGTGGTTTACTTGATCGTTCAATGTGGAGCGCCGAGCGCACCGACGAGTGGCTCCGCAGCCACCGCCAGGACCTGGTCGAGCTGACTCGCGAGCTGGTCGCGTTCGCCAGCGAGAACCGTCCGCCGGACGGGAACGAAGGGCCCTGTCAGCAGCTGGTTGCGGCGCGCCTGCACGAGGCCGGCGCCGAGGTCGACGTGTTCCGGCCGGACGAGGTCGAGGCCGCAGTGGCCCATCCGCTGTGGTGGCCGGGGCGAAGCTACGAGGGCCGCCCGTGCGTGGTTGGCCGTCACAGCGGCGCGGGCGGCGGCCGCTCGCTGCTCCTGTCCGGCCACGTCGACGTCGTGCCGGCGCTGGGCGAAGGCAGGCACGGGTTCTGGGACGGCGACGTCGAGGACGGCCGGCTCTACGGCCGCGGCGCGTGGGACATGAAGGCCGGCGTCGCCTGCGCCCTGCACGCTGCCCGCTGCCTCGCCGAGTGCGGTGTCGCGCTGGCCGGCGACGTGATCGTCGAGTCGGTGGTGGACGAGGAGTTTGGCGGCGCCAACGGCACGCTGGCGGCACGGCTGCGCGGTCACCACGCCGACGGCGCCGTGCTCTCGGAGCCGACCGGCATGACCGTCTGCCACGCCACCCGTGGCGGCATCCAGTACCGGCTGAACGTGGCCGGCGGCGCGCTGGGTATGGGGTTCGAGGGCAGCGGCGGCCCCGGCGCCCTGACCACGCTGGCCCGCATCTCGGCCGCGCTCGACGACCTGCCGCGCGACGCGCCCCTGCTCCAGTACCTGCTGCGCTCGGGCGAGGAGCTGCCGTGGGGCACGGCCGAGGGCCTGCCCGGCGACGGGGTGCTCGAGTTCTGGGCCGAGATCACGCCGGGCACCGATCGCGCCGCCGTGGACGCCGAGCTGCGGGCAGCGGTCGACGCCGTTGTCCCCGAGGGCATCGACGTACGTTGGGAGCAGCGCACGCGGTTCCTGGAGGCGGCCGACGTGGGCGCCGACAGCCCGATCGTGCAGAGCATGCGCGCCGCCCTGGGGACGCCGGACGCCGACCCGGCGATGGCGCCGTTCGCCTGCGATGCGTTCATCTTTGCGACCGACGGGACACCGGTCGTGATCTGCGGGCCGCGCGGCGGCAACGCCCACGCACCCGACGAGTGGGTGCTGATCGACGACCTGTACTCGCTCAGCGAGGCGTTCGTGCGGCTGGCAATCGACTGGTGCGGGGAGGTGGGGGCCGATGACGGTAACTGAGATCGCCGCCGGAACCTGGCGGCTGGAGTCGCTGTTCGGCGCGCGGTTCCTCTATCAGTACGTGGTCCTGGACGGTGACGAGGCGCTGATCGTCGACACCGGCGACGCCACCACGCCTCGTGACGTGATCATGCCCGGGCTGTGGTCACTCGGCATCGCCCCGGAGCAGGTCACGCTGGTCGTGGTCACCCACCCCGACCTCGATCACCAGGGCGGGCTGGCCGGCCTGCGCGAGCAGTTGCCCAACGCGATCGCAGCGTGCGGGTTTGCCGACCGCATGATGGTGTCGGAGCCGGAGCGGCTGGTCACCGACCGCTACGGCGCCTACCAGGCCGAGCACGGGCTCGGCTACGGCGCCGCCGGCGAGCTGTGGATGCGCGCCAACTACGGCGCGCCCGCCCCGGTCGAGGTGGGCCTGGCGGGCGGCGAGACGCTCGCGGTCGGCGACCGCCGGCTGGTCGTCCGCCACGCGCCCGGGCACTCGGCCGGTCACCTGATCGCCCACGAGCCGGCCACCGGGCTGCTGCTGACCTCGGACGCGGTGCACGGCAGCATGTGCCCCGCCGCCGACGGCTCCCCCGCCCTGCCCCCGACCTACGAGGACGTCGACCCCTACCTGGAGACGATCGACATGATCGAGACGCTGAACGCCCGGGAGATGCACTCCGGGCACTGGCCGGCCCGCAGCGGGCCTGAGATCGGGGCCTTCCTGCGCGAGAGCCGCGAGTTCGTGGAGCGGATGGACGGCGCCCTGCTCGAGCGGCTGGAGACGCCGGCGACGCTCGAGCAGCTGTGCGTGCACGCCGACCAGCGGCTGGGCCCGTTCGGCGCCGATCCGGTCAACCTCATGTTCGCGGTGTACGGCCACGTGCAGCGGCTGCTGCGGTGTGGCCGCGCCGACATCGTGCGCGCCGGTGAGCGCCCGCCAAGGTACCGGCTGCCATGAAGATCACAGCGATCGACACGGTGATCGTGCACGCGGAGATGCGCAACTGGGTGTTCGTCAAGCTGAGCACCGATGAGGGCCTGGTCGGCTGGGGCGAGTCGACCGTCGAGTGGAAGACGCGCGCGGTGGTCGGGTGCATCGAGGACTACCGAACGCTGCTGGTCGGCGAGGACCCGCGCCGGGTCGAGCACATCTGGCAGATGATGTACCGCCAGCACTTCTTCCGCCCGGGGATGGTCGAGTGCTCGGCGATGAGCGGGATCGAGCACGCCTGCTGGGACATCGCCGGCAAGGCGCTGGGCGCGCCGGTGCACCAGCTGCTGGGCGGCGCCGTGCGCGACACGGTGCGGCTGTACGACCACCTCGGCGGCGGCGAGATGGTCTCGGTGTACCACACGCTCTCGGCGGAGGAGGCCCGGGAGAAGATCCGCGAATCGCTCGAGCTCGGGTTCGACGCGATCAAGCTGGAGGTCGTGATCCCCCGCACCGGCCGCGTCGACGGTATCGAGGCGCTGCGGCACGCGGACAGCGTGATGGCGGCGGTGCGCGACGAGGCGGGCGACGCCGTCGAGCTGATGGTGGACATGCACGGCCGTTGCTCGCCGATGATGGCGGCGCAGTACTTCACGGTGCTCGAGCCGTACCGCCCCTGGTTCTTCGAGGAACCGTGCCCGCCCGAGCACCCCCGTTCGATGGCCGAGCTGGCACGCCGCACGACGGTGCCGATCGCGACCGGCGAGCGGCTCTGCACGCGTCACCCGTTCCGCGAGCTGCTCGAGCTGGGGGCCTGCTCGGTGCTGCAGCCGGACGCGGTGCACTGCGGCGGCATCTCCGAGCTGCGCCGGATCGCGGCCATGGGCGAGGCCTACCACGCCGCCCTCGCCCCGCACTCGTCGACCGGTCCGATCGGCCATGCCGCCTCGATGCACGTCGCATTCGCGACGCCGAACTTCCTGATCCAGGAGACGTGGCGGGCGGACGTGCCGTGGCGCTTCGACGTGCTCTCGCAGACGCTGCCGTTCGAGGGATCCACCGCCCAGCTGCCCACCGCGCCCGGCCTCGGCATCGAGGTCGACGAGAAGGAGGCCGCCAAGCATCCGTTCCAGCAGGAGCCGCTGATGCGCTACTTCCATCCCGACGGCTCGGTGGCGGACTGGTGACCGACCCAGGCGGGCTGACCGCAGCCCACGTGCCGCTCGGCTCCACCATGTACGAGCGCGACCGGCTGGACGGGATCGCCGGCCGCGCCGAGGACGAGCTGCGCGGCGCCGGCATCACGCTGGTGCGCACCGACCCGGTGACGCACCCTGACGACGTCGAACGGGCGGTCGCCGAACTGTCCGCTGCCGACTGGGACCTCCTGATCCTGAACGCCATCAACTGGATCGACGTGCGGGCGGCGGCGCGGGTCGCCCTTGCCTTCCGCGAGCGGCCGGCCCTGCTCTACAGCTACGGCGGCCGCACGGAGCGAGGCGTCCTCATCTCCCCCGCCGCGGGCGCCGGATCGACCGGGCTGCGCTACCCACTGGAACGGTTCGGCATACGCTTCGACTACCTCTTCAACGCGCCCGACACGCCGATGGACACGGCCGGCGTTGTCTCAATGGCCCGCGCCGCGCGCGCCCGGCGGCAGCTGCAGACGGCGCGGCTGGGGATGGTGGGCGCGCACGACATGGGCCTCTACACGACGCCGTTTGACGTCACCCGGCTGCGCGGCCGGATCGGCCCGGAGGTCGAGTCGGTCGACCTGCTGCAGCTGCGACAGGCCGAGGACGAGCTCGATCCCGGCGCCGTCGAGCGGGAGGCGGCGCGGCTGTCGTCGTCGTGGGACGAACCGTTCGGGCCGATCCCGCCGGACGTCCTGCAGCGCTCGGTACGGCTCGCCCTGGCGACGCTTCGGATCTGCGGCGAACGCGGCTTCGATGCGTTCTCCTACAAGAGCGTCGAGGGCGTCTCGCTGCTGCTGGACACGACGCACAACCTGGCGTCGTCGCTGGTCGCTTCGGCGGGCGTGCCCTACATCGACGAGAACGACATGCTGAACCTGACGGCGCAGCTGATGCTGCGGTCGCTGGCGGGTTCGACGCCGTCGTTCCTCGAGCACTACGAGCATCATCCCGACTGGATCCTGCTCGGCGTCGACGGGTACGTGCCGGACGATTGGGTCGCGGGGCGGCCGCGCGTGAAGCCGGTCAGCAGCGTGGCCACCGGCGCGCCCGTCGGTGTCGCCCAGTGCTCACGCATGCGGCCGGGGAGGCTGACGCTGGCGTGCCTGGCCGAAGCGGACACGGCGGACGGCTACCGCATGCACGTCGTCACCGGCGAGGGCGTCGAGCCGACGGCGTGGGAGGAGATGAGCGTCCCGGGGCCGCTGCCGAGCCTGCGCTTCATCCCCGACGGCTCCGTCCGGTCGATCCTCGACCACGTGCAGTCCCAGCACTTCGCAGCGGTGCACGGCGACCACGCGGACGACCTCGACCGGCTCTGCATGCTGCTGGACATCCCGGTCGTCGCCGACGCTACCCCGTGACGAACTGGTGCACGACGCGGTCGCCGCGCAGCGTCACCAGGCAGCCGGCGATACGGCCGGTGTGGTAGTCGCTGCCGGGGTTGATGCAGAGCGTGCGGCCGATCCGGTTGGCCGCGGGTGACTCGTGGATGTGGCCGTGCAGCGAGGCAAGCGGCTGGTACTCCTCGATCGCCTGCCGCACCGCGGTCGAGCCGACCGGGATCATGTGCGGCTCCTTCCCGATCAGCACCATCTTGAAGTTCTCGTCCAGCTCGGCGGCCGTGTCCAGCCGCGAGTCGTAAGGCGGCACGTGCAGGTTGAACACGCAGCGGCTCATGTCCGGCACCTGCTCTGACAGGTCGTGGATGCGCTGGTACAGCTGGTCCTCGTCCAGCTCGCGTGGCGAGTCCCAGGGCGTGCGGTTCGAATAGCCCAGCGACAGCATCGTGTACCCGTCGAACTCGACCACCGCCTCGTCGCAGCTCTCGACGTAGACGCCCTCGCGGATGCAGTCCTCGAGCGCCTGGGGATCGTCGTTGCCGGGCATGACGAAGCAGCGGATGCCGGTGCCGGCGAGCCGCTCGTCGGCCAGCTTGATCCAGTTGCCGAACGTGTGCAGCATGACCGACTCGAACCACTGCTCCCGCTCCTGCTCGGGCAGGCCGGCGATGCGGTCGACCTCGGCGTGGGTGGTGCGATAGGGATACATGCCGTTCCCGCGCACGCGGCGCTCCAGCCCGTCCAGCTCGGCCTCGTCGCGGGCCTCCTGGCGGCCGCCGAACAGGCGCGCCGACCAGGTGCCGTCATCCTCGTGCACGATCGGGATCACGACCTTGCCGGTGATGTCGCCGCCCATCACCAGCACCCGCGCGTCGTACACCTTCGGCGCGTTCAGGAACTTCTTCCACAGCACCTCGGTGCCGTGGATGTCGGAGGCGTAGTAGAGGCGGAGGGCGTCATCGCCCTCCGCCTCCTTTTTGCGCTTGAACAATCCCAATCGGTGCTACTCGGGCGGGATCTCGAGGTAGTTGAGTGACAGATCGATCCCCTGGCTCTTCCGCCAGGCCTTGCCCGCGTAGAAGATGATGGCGCCCAGGATGAGGCAGGCCGCGATCAGCGCAAGCCCGCCGCTGCCGGGCGTCGTGAACAGCTGATCGGCCAGGCTCTTGCCGGCGCCGGGCAGCCCCAGCTGCGGGTACTCCAGCCACAGCCAGGCACCGAATAGCCCGGCGGCGATCGAGCCGATGCCGAACAGCACCATCAGCGGCACGCCCAGGAAGCTGACGTTCGAGACGGACGCCTCGTAGGCGGCCTTCTTCCTGTACGGGAACAGGATCGCGCCGATCCCGACCAGGACGAAGGTCGGGAAGCCCACGATCGTGGACAGCGCGATGTACTTGAAGAAGCTGGTCGTGTAGGCGGCCGCATACAGGAACGGCAGCGACGCGACGGCGATCACGCCCAGCAGCAGCACCGGAGTGTGCGTGCGCTCGTTGATCTGAGCGATCTGCTCCGGGATCACCTGGTCGAATGCCCAGGCGAACAGCGCACGCACCGGCTGGACGATCTGGATGTACACGATCAGCGGTGCCCAGCACACGAACGTGATGCCGAGGAAGGCAACGAACAGCGTGTTCGTGTGGATCGCCGCCACCAGGGTGATCCACCATGGCGAGTTGGGCAGCGTGTACACGGTCGGGTCACCGCTGACGGCGGTGACGGCGGTCAGGAACTGCTGGCCGATCGTGTGGTAGAGCAGCGCGATCATGATCAGGATCGAGCCGAAGGTGATCGCCAGACCGGCCAGCATCGAGTACCAGTTCTTGCGGGTGCCGGCCTGGCGGATCTCACCCGCCAGGTTGGTCGAGAACCAGACCCACACACCGAAGGCGATGAACGCCCCGGACGCCACGACCGTGTTGTGCCAGTCCGTGGTCGTGCTCAGGTTGGTGCCGGCCTTGTTCGCCTGGTCGATGAAGTAGTGGTAGCTGTCAGGCTTGTGCGTGAAGGGCTGCGCGTAGGTGTTGTAGTGGCTGATGAAGCTCGACCGCGAGGTCGTCAGGAGCGTCAGCGCGGCCACCACGAACCCGCCCATGCCCAGCGCGAACAGCCAGAACTGCACGCGCATCATGAAGCGCATGCCGTAGGCCATGATCAGGGCCAGCAGCGCGATCTCGCCGAACCCGACCAGCATGTCCCAGGGCTTCGAGGCGATGGTGCCGCCCCAGGACTGCAACGTGCTCGAGTCGGCGGCGACGCCGACCATCGTCAGCATCGGGCCGATGCAGATCTTGGCCGTGAAGACGCCCCAGTAGCCCATTGCCAGCATCGACGACGCGCCGATCAGGATGCTGGATCCGACCGCGAGTGCGGGATGAAGCGATCGAGAGATCAGGATGTAGTCGGCACCTGAGCGCGGCATGATCTGAGACAGCAGCCCGAAGGCGCCGGAGATGAGGAACGAGCAGATCGCCGTGATCACGATGCACGCGTAGACGTTGACGCCGGAGAACGCGGTCAGTACCCAGAAGATCGAGACGGCCATGACCAGACCTGGACAGGCCGGGAGGACGTTGAAGATGACGGCATCACTCACCTTTACGTCCCGAACGAAGCCGGTGGCGCGGCGGGCGAAGTGGGTCTGCGACGCCGCGGCGTGATCCGTTGCCATGCGTTACCCCTTTCCACTGCTGGCTTGATCGTTCAAGTACGGCGTAGTCTCTCCGACCCTCCCTGCGGTGTCAAGGGTCGGGGACCTCGCCTTGACCCCCGCGGCGGCCATCGGTACACTGACTGCCCCTTGAACGATCAACCACTGGACGTTGCACGGCGCGCGGCGCTGCTCGACCGGCTCGACCGGCTCTATCCCGCGGTCGTCGCCGACTGTCTCGACAAGGTCGGCGTTCGCTCCAACGTGATGCACCCGCGGATCCGGCCGCTGTACCGGGAGGCCCGCATGGCCGGGTTCGCGTCCACCGTCAGCGCCGTCCAGGTCAGCTCCCCGCCGGCCGACCCGGACGACTACTACCGGGGCGAGCTGCAGGCCGTCGACGCGCTCCGCGAGGGCGACATCATGGTCGTGTCGACGGTGGAGGGGTCGTACTGGGGCGAGCTGCTGGCCACCGCGTCGCGCTACCGGGGCGCGCGCGGCATCGTGGTCGACGGTTTCACCCGCGACACGTTGCAGCTGATCGAGATGCAGTTCCCGACCTTCGTTGCGGGCATCAACGCCCATGACTCCCTGGGACGGATCGACGTCGAGGGCGTGGGCGGCCCGGTCGAGTGCGGCGGCGTCCGGGTCGAGCAGGGCGACCTGCTGCTGGCCGACTTCGACGGGGTGGTCGTGATACCGGCGGCGGTGGCCGACGAGGTGATCACCAGAGCCGAAGAGAAGGTGGCCGGGGAGAACCTCGTGCGCAGCAAGCTGGCGGAGGGCATGCCGGTGTGGGAGGCGTTCCGCACCTACGGCGTGATCTGACCACCCCGACAGGCCTCGGCCCGCTGCAGCAGATCGTCCAGCCGTGACTCCTGGAGGTCCGGGTTGTAGAGCGGCGAGTGGCCGGGCCTGGTCAGCAGCCGGTGCACGATCACGACGCCCGCGGGGTGCAGGTCGGCCTCGCCGCCGTCGAGCGCGTCGCCGAGTGCGAGCAGCCGTCCACGGCGTTCCAGCACGCGCTCCGCGAGCGGCGCCACGGTGTACGCAGTGTGCGGCTTCCCAGCCTCGGCATCACCCACGGCGGCGCGCAGCGACTCCGCCAGGCGCTGCCTCCGCGCGTGACTGGCGAACCGCCGGCCGGCCCGCGACACGGACTCGATCCGGTAGGCCTCGCGCACCGGGATCAGATTGGCCAACAGCACCCGCCGCTGGCTGACCGCGGCGGCTGCCGCCACCAGCGCGGCGACCGCCCCCACGGCCAGGGCGATCCCGAACTGGGGGTATGCCAGCCCCACGGCGATCGCCAGCAGGGCCAGGGCAGCCGCCGTGACCAGCCGGTTTCGCCGCTGGCGGCTGAGATCGGCCAGCCGTCGCTCGGCCACCTGTAGGGGCGGCAGGTCGCGGTCGACGACGGTCCGGAGCGCCTTGGGCATACCCGCTACACCGGGTTGGCCGCCTCCGCCCGGTCGGCGGCCGCGACGTGGTGCACGCTGGCCTCGCGCAGGCCCTGCATGTAGCCGATCGCGTGCAGGCGACCGAGCAGCGCGTAGGACGGGGAGTCCATGGCCTCGCCGTTGAGCGTCGGCACGTGGTCGGGCCGAAGCACGCCGTCGAAGCCGATCTGGTGCCACGCATCCATGCAGGCTCGCATGTCGGTCTGGCCCTCGTCGTGGAACGTCTCCTCGAAGCTCGTCGGGACGCCGCGCACGTCGCGGAAGTGGCCGAACGCGATCCGGCCCTGGCGGCCGAAGTGCCGGATGGCGCCGGGAACGTCGTCGGTGACGAGGGTCATGTTGCCCTGGCAGAAGCAGAGCGCGTGCGCCTCGGAGTCGGCCAGCGCGAGCACGCGGTCGAAGGCCTCGACCGAGTTCATGATCCGGGCGGCGCCCCGGTAGTGCGTGATGGGCGGGTCGTCGGGATGGAGCGCCAGCCGGACGCCGGCCTTCTCGGCGACGGGCACCACGGCCTGCACGAACCGCTCGTAGGCCTTCCACAGCTGCTCGGCGTCCGGCGAGCCCACCTTCATCGGCTGGTCGGCCGGGAGGGCGTCGGCCCGGAAGGCCGTCACGAGCGCGCCGCCGCGGCCGCGCCTGACCGTGCTCGTCCGCACCCAGTTCGCGCCCGGCATCCAGTTGTAA
>Ga0207657_10001754_pt1 | contig 23406 bp, 18 predicted proteins | sample KBSC33metaG_FD_184316 | JGI IMG/M metagenome (GOLD analysis project Ga0207657, IMG submission 184316) | Corn rhizosphere microbial communities from Kellogg Biological Station, Michigan, USA - KBS C3-3 metaG (SPAdes) (version 2) | ecosystem: Host-associated > Plants > Roots > Rhizosphere > Soil ... | reverse complement strand
GCGCGCGCGAGATCGTCTTCCGTGTCGACCCCGATGGTATCGCGCGGCGCATCTGCAACGTAGAGCGTCAACCCGTTCTCCAGCAACCGCAGCTGCTCCAGGCGTTCCAGCCGTTCCAGCTTACCGGGCGGCAGTTCGGCAAATCTCTCCAAAGCTGCTCTCCGGTAGGCATAAATGCCAAGGTGTTTCCTGTAGCCCGCAAAGCCGGCTCCATCTCGATCGAACGGAATTGTGGCCCGCGAGAAATAGAGTGCACGCCCATCCCGAGCGGTGACCACCTTGACCGCGTTTGGGTTATTAACATCCTCGACAGGACACGGGACTGCCAACGTGGTCACGTCTACATTGGGCCGAACAAACGGCGCGAGCAGGGGTGAAAAGAAATCAGCGGTCAATGTCGGCTCGTCACCCTGGATGTTCACGTAAATATCGGCGTCGATCTGCCGGGCTACTTCGCGCACCCGATCTGAGCCGCTGGGGCAATCCGGCGAAGTCATTAGCACTGGAATGCCGCGTTGCCGGCATAACGAAGAAACTTCTTCAGAATCGGTGGCGACCACTACGGGATCCATCTGGCCTGATGCGGCCGCCGCTCGCCACACCCACTCAACCATCGGACGGCCTGCGATCGGGCGCAGCACTTTGCGGGTCAGGCGGGTAGACTGGAGCCGGGCCGGAATGACGCCGGCAATTCGGAACGCGTTCATGCAGCCGAGTTTACAGGAGCGGGTAGGGGCGGTTCATCCACCCGCCCGGTGCGGCGAACCGGGTTGACCCGCGGTTTTCAATTATTGGACGAGACGGTTTGACCTTCAATCGTGCCCCCCGTATCATCAACTTAGGGGTTGTGTGTGCGCAATCTGCAGTCCCTCGCAGGTCAATTGGACTGTGTTCTTCCGACGCGCAATCCGGCGGAGTAGCTCAGATGGTTAGAGCGACGGATTCATAACCCGTAGGTCGGCAGTTCGATCCTGCCCTCCGCCACCAGTACCCTTCCACTGACGTAAAGGTTTGAACTCGCCGCAAGCGAATGATAGGATGTCGCTCTGTTCTCACCAATGCTTGTGCGGAATGTCACAGCATTTTGGCGAGGTAAGCCGAAAGATCTAATCAGGTTAGCAGCTGTTCTGGGCGGAATTGGACCAGCGGCGGACTAATGAAGGATGGAGAGGCTCGGTTTCAACCTGCGCCGAAGAATGAGCCCCCAATTGGTTCCGAAACGGGATGCAGTCCGTTGAAGGAGATGGTTTTCCGCCGCTGTACCATGGAAGCCAATTAGTTCCGCGTTGGAAAGGGACATAATGGGAGCGAGATACACACGAAGTGGTATTTGAGTTTGCGGAGGTGGGTTGGAAGATAAGACATTGATAGTGCTAGATAAGGCGGCCGCAGCTACCCGTTTCTGCAACTCGGCACGATCTTTCAATCAGTTTTTACAGTTTCGCGTAAAACGGGTTATGTTAGAGCTACGGGCCGACCGCTGCGATCCAAGCTGACAGGCGTACTGGTCAGCGATACACACGATGCCGAAGCCTTTGATTTCGGCATGGGATATTGAACCCTGTTCGATTTGAACGTATGTGTGCGTGCACATTGAAGCCTTCTCGACTACGCCTGCACAGGCCACCTGCCAATTTACCGAAAGCCAGGCAGAGTGGATTCGCTAGCAATCGCCACGAGGAGAAAGCTGAACCAGCAGAGGAGCAACTGGCCCGACGGTATGTCCACATTGAATCAGATTCCTGAATCGCTTAATTCGAACCCGCTCTCGATCGCGGTAATCAGCCCTGACGCTGCTCATCGGCGCCAAGCGATTACGGCGCTCGCTGGGTTCCCTAATGGAAGTATCCGCGAATTCATTTCGTATCCTCCGGGAGCCAGTACGATAGCCCAGACTCTCAAGCAGGACTTTGACGTCGTCATTATCGATCTTGACAGCGATGCGGAGTATGCCTTGGAACTGGTTGAAAACGTGTGCGTGGACGGATCAACCAACGTGATTGTCTGCTCGGCACAGACAGATCCCGCCCTGATGCTTCGCTGCATGCGCGCGGGTGCGCGCGAGTTTCTTCCCACCCCGATTAGCGTAGACGCTATGGCTGAAGCATTGGTGCGCGTTTCTGCACGCCGCGTGGAAACGCCGTCTCAGCACACCGTGAAGCGCAGCCTGATGCAAGACTCCAAGGGCAAGCTGCTACTCTTCATGAGCGCCAAGGGAGGCGCCGGCGTAACCACGGTCGCCTGCAGCCTTGCCGTCTCGCTGGCACAGGACTTTGGCCGGCGAACCCTTCTGATCGACATGACTCTTCCGCTGGGCGATGCGGCACTGAACCTGGGGGTGAAGAGCGAATACTCCACGTTAAACGCGTTGGAGAATTTCCATCGCCTCGATGGCCGTCTGCTGAATTCCCTGCTGGTACGTCACGACTCAGGGCTTCATGTACTGCCTGCTCCCTCTGAAATGACGAACGAGCGCTTTGAGAACGACGCCGTTTTCAAGCTGTTGAGAATCGCTCGTCAGGAATTCGAATATGTAGTTGTAGACGCCGGGTCGCGTTTTGACGCGCACGATGCTTTCATGATCGACGATTCGGCAAGCATCTACATGGTGACGCAGATCGGCATTCCGGAATTGCGCAACTCGAATCGGCTGATAAAACAGCTGTTGGTTGATGGCGGCCCAAAGGTTGAGATCATCGTCAATCGATTTAACTCTGAAGCGAGCGACATTGACGAGTTCCAAATCAAAAAGGCACTCACCCAGCCGATTAACTGGAAGATTCCAAATGACTATGCAGCCGTTCGGCGGATGCAGAACCTCGGAACCCCGCTCAATCGCGAAGATTCTCAAATTGCGCGGACCATACGGCAGTTGGGCGAATCCATCTGCGGGCTGACCCCGACTCCTAAGAAGAAAAAGCTGCTGGGAATCTTCTAAGCTGCTGTGCAGATTGCGTTTAGCATGGCGATAGCCTGCCTTGCGCCCGCGGCCGTGCTGCCCTCGGCCAGAAGGCCGGGAACACTCGACATCCCAGAGAAGATGCTTCTTGGGATATGATTACGTCTAAGACATGAGCGGCCGGTTCCCCTTGAGGCCCTCCTTGGTGGTGTGTGTGTCTCGAATTCTCCAACGTTCAGTTTTCGTCCTTTCTGTAGCCGTTTTCGCCGCGCTTGGGCTCGGTTTTGCCATGGGCGAGTTCGGCGTTTTCGGCGTTCATGCCGGCAGTGACCAGGACGGTGCATATCGGCAAATGCGTGTTTATGCCGAAGTCCTTCAGAAGATTCAATCGGATTATGTAATTGAACCCAATATCGGCAACGTGACGACCGGAGCGCTCCATGGCCTGCTGGAGTCACTGGACGCAGACTCAAGCTACCTATCTCCGACTGAATACAAGATTTTCAAAGATCACCCAGTTGCGGGCAATGCCCAGGTTGGGCTTACGGTTTCAAAGCGCTACGGCTATGCCACGGTGGTGAATGTGGTGCCCGGTTCTCCGGCTGACCAGCAAAAGTTCAACGATGGCGACGTAATTGAATCGATTGGCACCCAGTCCACACGTGAGTTATCGCTCGCCGTCATTCGACTGATGCTCGAGGGCAAAACTGGAAGCACGCTCACGCTTTCGGTGGTGCGCCCCGCCAAGCCCGATCCGGAGAAGGTGACACTGACGCGGGCAATGATTGCAATGCCGGCGTTGTCTACCGAGGCATACGACAACGCCTCCATTCTCTACATCAAGCCCGGGACGCTCAGCTCAGACCGCGTAGATCAGATTGCTGCCAAGATTAAGGGCGCGCCGAAGAACAGCAAGATTCTGCTCGATCTGCGCGATACAACCGGCGATCCTCGCCAGGGCATTCGGCTTGCCAACTTCTTCGTCAAGGATGGCACACTGGCCACCCTTCAAGGTCAGCAATTTGCCACTCAGACGTTCAGCGCGGATCCGGCACAGTTCCTGACTTCGGCGCCGGTCTCGGTGCTCGTAAACCGTGGAACTTACGGTGGACCTGAATTAGCCGCAGCAGCTATCGAAGACCTGAAGCGGGGCGACGTGGTGGGCGAGCGCACGTTTGGCGAAGGATCATTCCAGAAATCGATCGAACTGCCTGATGGCGCTGACTTGCTGCTCACGGTAGCCAAGTATCAGAGCCCTTCAGGCACCAAGATTCAGGATGTCGCGGTGAAACCAACGGTGGCCGTTTCTTCTCCGCAAGATGAAGAGGCAGAAGGCGCTCCGGCCCCCAAGGACGACGAGATGCTGACTAAAGCTCTGGATCTTTTGAAGGCAAAGACCAGCTAAGCTAATCTCACCAAAGATGGTTCCATCTGAGTGGCGGCGCTAAAATCGCGCCGCCATTTCATTTCCGGCCAAGTTTCGTGCTGTGCTTGCCGCTCTTGCATCTGGTGATACCGCCGACCGTGAACGGCGTACACGAGAGTCGCTGAAATGCTAGCCTTGTATGTAGCCCTTTCTCAATTGCAGTTGGAAAGAGAATCGCTCATGAGGCCTGAATCGTTTTGGCTGCTCCTCCACATCAGCCGTCCAGTATTCCCGTAGCCGAGCGCAATGCAAAACTGCGGAGCCAGAATCGGACTCGTCCGCATATTGACCCACCGGTTCCGTTATACCGCCGCCGCAAAATTGCAGGCCGCTCCGCACTCATTGTTCTCATATTACTTGCGATGGTCTCTGGAGTTCTCGCAGGGCTGACGCTTGTCTATTCAGCGGACCTGCCTCAGATCGGCCAGTTAGAGCACTTCCGACCCTCGACGACAACGGACCTTTATGACCGCAAAGGCCGCATCATCGGTTCCTTCGCACTGCAGCATAGAGTTGTGGTCGATTACAACGGGTTTGCACCGGTTCTCCGCCAAGCCATAATTTCGATTGAGGATAAGAGCTTTGAGTCGCATTGGGGCGTTAATGTGTTTCGCATTGCCGGGGCTCTGGTGCACGATCTGCGCTCGCATGGGCGCTCGCAGGGTGCTTCGACCTTGACCATGCAACTGGCACGGGACCTGTTTCTCTCTGCCGACCGCACCTGGCCGCGAAAGATCGAGGAAGCTTATCTTGCTATTCAGATCGAGCGCTCATTCACCAAGCAGCAGATCTTTACGCTCTACGGCAATCAGATCTACCTTGGCAGCGGGCAGTATGGATTTGAAGCAGCTTCGCAATTCTATTTCTCAAAACACGCGAACGAATTGTCACTGACGGAGGCTGCACTGTTGGCTGGACTACCGAAAGGGCCCAGTGCGTACTCGCCGCTGAACAATCCGGAAAAAGCGCTTCGCCGCCGCAACCTGGTGCTATCCGAGATGGAGTCGGACGGCGTTATCACGCATGTGCAGGCGCAACAGGCGCGAAGCACGCCGCTCGGCCTTCACATTGCCGAACAACAGGGCGCACTTGCGCCTTGGTTTCAGGAGGAAGTGCGACAGGAACTCGACAAACGTTTCGGCCCAGAACAGGTTCACGAAGCCGGCCTGCGCGTGGACACCACTCTGGATCTGGATTTGCAGAAGACCGCAAACGATGCTGTGGAAGACGGAGTTGCCGCCTATGAGCGCCGACACGGGTGGCGCGCTCGACTTGAGAATGTGATTCAATCCGGCTCCACACTGCACGACTATCGACATCCCGATTGGGCTAATGCATCGGCTCCCGGCGACTACGTACATGCACTCGTAACGCGTGTGCTGCCGTTGGAGATTGATGCGCACATTGGAGCGCCCAATCAGAAAAATTCTTCCGTTATCCTGCTGCCCGCCGACTGGCAGTGGACGGGGGCGCGTACGGCAGATGGGCTCGTCAAGCCCGGCGACGTTATTTACATTCGCCTCAGCGCCACCACGGAGGGCGGCACACGCCGCGCCACCCTTGAACAAGATTCGGGTGCACAGGGCGCATTGATGGCAATCGATAACGTGAGTGGCGATGTGCTGGCCATGGTGGGCGGACGAGACTTTGCAGTTTCACAGTTCAATCGCGCAACACAGGCACAACGTCAGACCGGCTCCAGCTTCAAGCCGTACGTTTACACTGCCGCCATTGAAGACGGAGTCAAGCCCGACGACACCATTGTGGACGCGCCGGTGAATTTTGGCGGATACGCGCCGCACAATTACGAAAACGACTTCAAGGGCCGCATGACCATCGCTAGCGCGTTTGCCGAGTCGCGCAACGTCCCGGCCGTCAAACTCGCTGCGCGTGTCGGTATTCGCAAGGTCATCGATATGGCGCATCGCTTCGGCGTGACTTCGAATATTCCAGCTTATCTTCCCGTCGCACTGGGCGCAGTAGAGATCAGTCTCGATGAGCAGGTGGCCTCATACTCTGTATTCCCTAACGATGGTGTACGCGTAATGCCACACATGGTGCGCAAAGTTTCGAATGCGGACGGAATCGCGCTCTGGGAAGATCGGCCTGAAGTGAGCCAGGTGATTGATCAGCAAACCGCCCGCACTATGATGACGCTGCTGCGCGATGTTACGCAGCACGGCACCGGAGCCGGAGCCGCGCAGTTGAATCACCCGCTGGGAGGAAAGACGGGAACTACAAGCGACTTCACCGATGCGTGGTTCCTTGGCTTTTCGCCCTCCGTGACATGCGGCGTGTGGGTGGGTTTCGACAGCCGTGAGTCGCTGGGCGAGAAAGAAACTGGCGCGAGAGCCGCGCTGCCTATCTGGATGACGTTTATGCGCGCAGCAATCGCAGGCAAGCCTGACGAGCAGTTCCCGGGCGATGACGAGGGAACGAATTTGCTGAAGGCACAGGCAACGCCGCCTGCGAACGCACAACCGGCACGATTGGCATCTACGAAACCTGTGCAGCCGTCCGTAACCGGCAATCCTGCAAATGTGACGCAATCGCCTGCCGCCGCAACGAGCCCCGCCAAAGTCGTGGTTCAACCGGGTGTTAAGCCTGTGGCGAGACTGACCGAAGCTACCGATGCTGCGCCTCGCGTAAAACCAGCGCTGACGGCCGCGCCGATGACTGCCAATCCTCGCGGAATTGTGAAGCCTGCGGCCGAAAGCAATCGCTAATTCAATGGGCCGCGGCCACGAATCACAACGCTATCTCGCGGGGCACGGCTCGTCGAATCGGCCGCCTTAAAGACCCGGAAGCACTCTGCTACCTGCGCCTTCTTTTCGCGGCTTTCTGCGCGGCCTTAGGCTTCTTATCGGCATCGTGCATCATGTAAATCGGAGCCATGTCCGGACCGACACGTTTCGCCTGGGTATCAATCAGTTGATAAGTGATGGTGCGCGGATTCGCGGGGCGAATAATACCCGTGGCTGGATCGGTAACCACGTCCTCATTGCCCGCAATTTGGAAACTGAATGTGGGCACTGGACCTTTGGGCGTTCGTTCCATGGTCACGCGAACAGGTAGAAAGCCCTGGATCGGACGCAGGCGGAAGCCTGTCTCATATCGGTGATGGCGCAGGCTCCAAGTAAAGACCCGCACTTGATCGAAGTCGAAAGGCATTCCCGATTTATTCGGGGCCATCATGGTGAGGTACACCGGAACCTGGTGATCGGGAGCGCTTGAATCGGGATCGTTGACCTTGGTTAGCACCCAGCAACCGATGAAACGCTGATTCTCGCCGTACTGAGCCACTTCGTCAGGGACGTCGACGTCGAGGCGGCTGGAGAGAAGCCAGCCCACATGCCCCTGGCTATCGCGCGCCAGCCACCAGTCTTCCATTGGTGGCGGTGGAGGAGCTTCGAGTTGTTCGGCTCCCGGTGCAGCGGTTTTAGATTTGGCGTTAGGTGATACCTGTGCGGCCGTTTTTTCCTCAGCAGCGGGTTTACCCGCCGCGGCGAGGTTGCCCGCTGCGGCGTGGTTGCCTGCAATGGCGGGTTTGGGCGCAGCGGCGGGTTTAGCCGTAGCGGCCGATTTGGCAGCCGCCGGCCCAGCAGCACCAGGGCCGGATTTCGGAGCCGATGCACGGGCCAGCAAGTCGACTTTCGCATTCTCGGGCAGCAGGTAGAGGCGATCGCTTTGGCGCCCGGGAACCAGATGCATGTAAAGGTCGTCGCGCAGAGTGGCAGTTGTTGCTTTTGGCTCCTGCTTGTGCTGCTCGGCGAGCTTTGCGAATCCCTCGTAAGTGTCGTTATCAATAACGGCACGTTCTTCGATCCAGCCGATTTCGTTTTTTTCGGTCTTCACCTTGAGAAAGCGGCGAGCGCGTTCGAGTACTTCAAGCTTTTGACCGTTGGTGACCATGGCCACACGCTCGCTTACTGCGGCGACACGATCGTGCAGATATACCTGCCGCGCGGACACATACACAACATCATGGTCTTCATGCCGAAGGCGCTTGCAGCCCGTGAAAGCGAACACAGCGAGCAGAGCAAGCAGACAGGAAAAACGTAGAAGGCGTGTTGGAGCGCAGAGGCGTAACAAAAGATCGCGCAAGTGGGTATGAAATCTAATCGACACGGTTACGGCTTTTGTCTTGAGCATACCACCGTACACCTTTTGCGGCTCTGCACGTTTTAAGGCGCGCGATGAAAACAGGGCTGAGGCTCGCAAATGCGTGGCTGGGGAGACGGTTACGGCGCTGCGGCGATGCCGCTTGCCTGCACCGGGTCAACTCCTGTGTTGCTGGTTAGGGCGGAATCGAGCTTGCCCGGCGTTGTTGAGTCAAACGTAAACGCCTGCAGGTCCGGGAAGCCCCCGGAATTGACTACCAGCAGATAATTGCCCTGGCTCTCCTGGACTATGCCGACCGGCGCGATTCCGGCAGAGGCGGGATTGGCCATGGCTGTAAGCGAATAGGTGGTTCCGGAACTGGCCACGGAAAATCCCTGGATCAAACCGGTTGAACTACCGCTGACGGTGCGGTTAGCTACGTAGACGTATTTGCCAGTGTTTGGACCGTAGGTCAAGGGCAGGATCTCAACCGGGGACAATCCGCCGGTGCGAAAGGGCGAGCCGGGAAGCTCAGTCAGGGTGTTGTAATCGAACACGCGCAAGCCGCCGGTGTTACTACCTGAGAGTGCGACGGTTTCGCCGATATACAACAGTCTGCTGGTGGGGTTGGCAGGATCGACAGCCACAGACAGCGCCGAACCGGAGGAGTTGATGGTGGGGATATTGAAACTCGAACCAAAGGGAGAGCCTTGTCCCGGAGCGAAAGTAACGTCTTGTGTGCCACTGGAGCCGAGCGCGACGAACACGTGCGCGTTGTCTGGCGAGATGGTGAGTTGCTGGACGGTGGCAGCGGGCAGCAGCGTGAATTGCTCGATGGTGGATAGCGGGACCCCTGTATTGGTGTTAATGGGAAGGGCGATCAGTTCCTTCAGATTAGGGCCGGCTTCCAGCAGCCACTGGCCCGATGGGTCAACCTGCATGGTTGTCGCTATGTCTTGCGAGATTGCATTCAGATTGTTGGCCAGCGTGAGTTGACCGCCCGCCTGGATAGTGTAGAGAAAGATGCCGGCAGCGGTGCCAACGTAGAGGAATTTTCCATTCGGTGCGATGGCGATGGAGAAAGGATCAGCAGATAAGGTGTAGGGACTTCCACTTATGTTGGTGAGGACGCCGGACGCAATGGAATAGCCCACGACCTGCCTGGTGCCCTGATTCAGCACGTAGAAATTCCCGCTGCCACCGCTGCCGCCATTGCCGTTCCCGGGGGAAGGAGTACAGGTTGCCGACGAGGTGGTGACGGCCGCGCACAAGGTGGTTGTCTGCGAGGCGCTTCCCGACGTACCGGTGATCTTGAAATCGTAAGTTCCGATCGTGGTAGAAGGGGTAGTCGTCGCCGTGAGGGTGGCGCTTTGCGCTGCAGCGCTGCTGATGGAAACGGAAGCGGGAGAAACACTGCAAGTGGCAGGACTGGTAGCCCCGGTAGGCGCGCTCGTTACCGAGCAAGTCAGGGAAACGGTCCCGGTAAAAGAGCTCGCTGGCGATACGGTGATGGTTGAAGTGTTGCCGCTCGTCGAACCGGGACTCACGCTGATATTGCCGCTGTTCGAAAGCGTGAAGCTGCTGCTGCTTGCTGGTGGTGGATTCCAGAAACTGGAACAGCCCGATGCAAAGACCATCATGATTGGAGCAGCCGCAAAAATGAGACGTCTCCACGCGCCGCTCTTCATTGCCGTCCCCCGCTTCGCTTCCCCATTCACGAACCGTCAAACCGAGCAGCGGCCCGCACGGGGTTCTTGGCTACTTCTCAAGGATATCGCTTGTGTCCTGATCAGGAGAAACAATGATGCGCATAATAGAGACGCAAACAGGGATAGGTGCGCTCACAGAAGTTGCGAGCGCACCAGGAGGCATTCCGGTGTCGGGTAACGCGAGTGTTGGAAAGCTTAATTAGTTTCCGGTGGACGTTGTGCCTTCACCCGGAGCAATCGCCAGAGAAAGCGCGCTGCCGCGGTCCAGTTTCACATTATCTTTCTTGGTCTCGAATGTACCGGAGTCGCCGGCGCCCACACGACTGACCAGTTTCAGATTACCCAATGTGCCGTTCTGTTCCACGCTGACCTGGCCCGGAGCCCAGCCACTGTTTCCATATCGAGCATTAAGACTGTCTTGAGAGTAAGCGCCAGTGATCACTGCCTGGACGGGAACAGTTTTGCCATCCTTCAGACGCGCTTGCGTAAAACGCAGAGTGAGCTTCGAGCTACCTTTGGCGTTCATCTCATCGGTAACGATTGTTCCTATCAGGACTGATCCCTTCGGCAACTCCTGACCACTTTGGAGCTTCACCTTCGAAGTGATCTCCACCTCAAATTGCTGGCCTGCTTGTGCTTTTTTGGCATCCAGGGTTTTGGTCACCGTGACCTGCGCGGGAACCATGCGCATGGCCAGAGCCTTTTCTGCAGAAGTGTTGCCGCTTTCACTCTGAGCAGCGCGAGCCTGCATCGTCCCCGCAGAAAGAGCAATGGAAAGAACGGCGGCAGACATGGATATGATGGCTTGAGATTTCATCTGAAGTATCTCCAGTAGATTTAATTTCATGTACTCATCCGCACGCTATTTGCGAGACAGAGTTTTCCGTTCTAATAGACGAGATGAACGTCCGCTGAGTCTTAGATCATCTCAATATGCGAATGTTCTAAGTTTCATTCTGGGACTGTCGATGAAGTTGTGACATTCATCACGCGCATGCAGCGAACTCGCGCGAAACGGCTATAGAAAAACTGGATTTTTCACGGTGGCAGCGATGGATAAGTGATCCAGAGGTGTTTCCCGGGCTTCAAAGAAACCCGGGCACCTGTCAAGCCGATGATGATTTTCTATTCGCCGGCAGTGTTCGTGGTGTTTGCGCCTTCAGCCGGAGCAATGGCGAGAGAAAGCGTGCTGCCGCGATTGAATTTCAGGTCGCTCTTGTTCGCCGACTCGAATGTTCCCGAGTTAGTGGCGCCGATGCGCGAGTGGAGATCGAATCCATCCATCGCTGACTCCTGTTCGATGTTGGTTTCGGCAGGAGTCCACTCACTGCCATATTGAGCGTCGAGACTGCCTTGAGAATAGACTCCGGTGATCGCAGCCTGAATTGGAATGTCTTTTCCGTCTTTCAAGTGCGCTTGGGTAAAGCGAAGAACGAGCTTTGAGTTTCCGTTGGAATGCATTTCATCGCTGACGATTGTCCCCTCAAGGACTGTTCCACTCGGAAGTTCTTCGCCATTTTTCAATTTTACTTTCTGATTAAGAGCGACTTGGAACTGCTGGCCCTGCTGCGCTTGCTTTGCATCGAGCTTCTTGGTGAATACGGCTTGTGCCGGTACCATGCGCTGCACCGTAGTGTTATCTGCGGGAGAGTTGCTGTTGGCATCTTCGTGCGCGCTCGCCTGCGCCGCAGCTGGTAAGAATGCAAGGGAAAGAACGGCGGCAGACAGGGATATCACGGCTTCACGTTTCATGCGAAGTATCTCCTATAGTATTTTGAATTTACGTCCGCCTCCATTGGCGATCGCCTGAGGGAGGTTGCTCTCTTAGTTAGACGAGGTTTCGCTGGGCGAGGTTTCGGGTTCCACCTTCGCGGTACTTCAAAATATGAATTCAGGCGTCGCGCAAATCAACCGGTGCACAACTTATTAAAGTGCAGGGATCGGAGCGGCTTCAACATTGGCGTTGCTTTCAGCAGCAACCTGGTCGAGCACTACACCAATGGCGTGGATGACGGATGTGACGCGAATGGCTGCGGTAATCAGTTCCTCACTCGCTCCTTTTTCGCGCACCACTTTCTCATGCGCATCAACGCACTTGCCGCATCCGTTCACGGCAGAGACGGCGAGTGCCCACAGCTCGGCATCCATCTCTTCTACGCCGTGGCCGCGCAGCCCACTCATGCGCAGGCGCGCGGGCATTTCGCCGTATTTCGGATTGGAGCTGAGGTGGTGAAAGCGATACCAGATGTTGTTCATGCCCATAATTGCTGCAACTGTTTTTGCGGCTTCAAATGCCTGCGGCGAAAGATGTGCAGGCGCAGCACTGAGCACAGCGGCAGTAAGTGGCGCGCAACGCGCTGCAATCGTAGTGGCGACGACTGTACCCCAAAGCTGTTGTTGACTCAGCTCAGTATTGTTGCTCACCAGCGACGAGTAATTCAGCTTGAGGTCTTTGGCTGTAGAAGGTAGCGAGTCAATTAGTGCATCGAGAGTCATATTGTGTTACTCCAAAAGGACAGAGGACGAGGGGGACAAGGGGAATGAGTTCACCCTTTACAAGTTGACGAGTTGGCAAGGTTACAAGAAGGGCGCAATCACAGCGTCTTGTCCCATCGCTCTTGTTCCCTCGCCCCTTGTTCCCTGCTTTTTTAGGCGTGGATCGTTTCCTGGCCCTTTTGCCAGTTGCAGGGGCAGAGTTCGTCAGTTTGCAGTGCGTCGAGCACGCGCAGTACTTCCTGCGGATTGCGACCCACCGAGAGATCGGTGACATACACAAAGCGAATCACGTTTTCCGGATCGACGATGAACGTGGCGCGCTGCGCCACGCCGACCCTGTGGTCGAGGACGCCGAGTTGCTCAGTAAGATCGCGCTTAATGTCAGAGAGCATGGGATAGGGCAAGTTCTTCAGGTCAGGATGATTGTTGCGCCATGCCAGGTGAACGTACTCTGAATCAATGCTGGCGCCAAGAATCTGCGCATCGCGATCAGCAAAATCCTGGTTCACCTTGCCGAAGGCGGCAATCTCAGTGGGACATACGAAGGTGAAATCCTTGGGCCAGAAAAAGTAGACCTTCCACTTACCCGGATAGCTATCGTGCGTGATGGTTTGGAATGCATTTTTGCTATCGCTACTTACGACGCCTGTAAGTTCGAATGCGGGGAACTTTTCTCCAACGGTGAGCATGAAATAACTCCTGAATGTGAAAATTAGTTAACGGGTTCTGTCAAACGTCGGAGACGCGCTCGCGACGATAAACGTAAATAAAGCCGGAACGCCGGGAATCGCGCTCGAATTGGCACCCGATTGTTAGATTCGCTAGCGCATGCAAGCGATTCTGGAGTGAGAGTATGCAGCACTCTTAGAGTACCGTGAAGTGGCACGATGAGGAAATCTATGCAGCGTTCAGACGGCGAGCCCTGAACGCGCTTTCCACACGATCCTTGCTGCTGTCAGATCTTCAATCGCCATACCCACGGATTTGAAGAGGATGCGCGTGCCAAGCGGGGCAGAGATTTTGCCGGCGAGGATTTGGCCGATCTCCGCGTTCACCTTTGAGCCGGAAAGGATAATATCCCCCGATTCGCGCTCTGCTGCCTTTTTGCACTCGGCAATTATGTAGCTGGATCGCATCACCTGGTCATCAAGTTCGCGAACTGTGGATCCGGTGCCCCCAACCGATATGACAAGCGCGTTGGGCGCGAGCCACTGCCCTTTCAGCAACGGCACTGTTGTAGACGTGACGGTGACAACGACATCGGCTGAAGCTGCTTCTTCGATGGAAGTGGCGTGAGCTCCTGCTTCTTGGGCCAAGCGTTTGGCGTTTGCGTCGGTGCGGCTCCATATGCGGATCTCTGTGAGCTCGGGCATTAGATAACGGATTGCCTGCAGGTGCGAGCGAGCTTGAACGCCGCTGCCGAGAATGCCGAGGCTTTGTGCTCCCCGAGGCGCCAGCGCAGAGAGCGCCACAGCGGAAACCGCAGCGGTACGCATTTCGGTAATGAGGCGCCCATCCATGACGGCGAGTGGCTCACCTGTGGAGCGGCGAAGCAATTCGATGATGGCCATATGTGTAGGAAGACCGAGTTCATCGTTGCCCGGATAGAACGTGACATTCTTCACCGCCATTACGTCGCCGGAGATGACCGGCATGGTCGCGAACCAACCGTTGCGATGGTCTTCAGCGTTGCCAGCACGCATGATGGTGCGGAGTGGCTGAATGACGAGGCCGGCGGAGTAGTCGATGAGAGCCTGGCGGATTGCTGGAATCAGAGCTTCATAGGTTAGGACTGTACGAATTTCGGATTCGGAGACGTACATTGGTTCTTATCCTTCAATGATGGGGTGAACTTGTTGAGCTTGCCAGATGCGATTGGCTGCTCAGAGTAGCAGCGCCATGCATGTGCCATCGTAGATCGGCAGTGCGAGACTGCGATGTGATGAAGGACAACCGCGGATCCTTCGTCGCTGCGCTCCTCAGGATGACAGCTCAGGGCGAGTTCTCTAATTGCGGCATTTGGGCGTCCTCGCGCTGGCAATGATGAGTAATGTCGAGTGTTGACGAGTGTTGAAATTAGCCGCGGTTCAGTTTGGGCGGCCGCCGGAGGAGCGGCGGCGGAAACGGTCGTCCACGGGCTGGCGGCCCTTGAAACCGGCTTCCATGGTGTGCCAGTGCTCGATGCTGGTTTCCCCCATACGCCAGCACAGCAACACGACCTGATCGTCGAGGCGGAAGGGAAAGTCGAGAAGTCCCGAATCAAGATCCTTTACCTGGACACCGATCTCGTCGATTTCGGCGATGGTTTCGCGGACGCGCTTCATGTGCTCGTCCAGTTCTCCGCGCTGTTTAAAAACCGACCCAGCATCGACCTTCATGCCGCCGGAGAGATAAATTCGCCGGGCAAGCTCCGAAAGATTCGACTCGAGCTTCTCCGCCGCCTGCTTGCCTTCAATGGCGCGCTTCAGCAGCGCTTCCAGCAAGGGGAGCAGGGATTGGGCTTCGTCGATGGTGAAGGTTTTCATTGAATACAAGTTTACAAGTTGTCGAGTTTACAAGTCGACGATTTTACGATTTGAGGACTGTGCAAACGAGCACCTGGGCCGGTGATCATGCCGGTCCCGGTTCTCTTGTCAACTTGTAAACTTGCCCTTGTTTCCTGTTTCATCCCAGTTCAAGCATGCGGTCCAGCGCCACCCTGGCCCACTTCTTTATGTCGGCACGCACCTGGATACGATTAACGACGTTGCCCTGCACAAGGTTTTCCAGCGCCCAGGCTAGATGCTGCGGCGTTATGCGGAACATTGTGGTGCACAGGCAGCCAGTGTCGTCGAGAGTGATGATCTTTTTGCCTTCCGGTGCAAAACGGCGTGCTAGACGGTTGACCAGGTGAATCTCAGTACCAATGGCGAACATTGAGCCCGAGGGCGCTTTTTCGACGAGGGAAATGAGACGTTCGGTGGAGCCGAGGGCGTCAGCCTTCTGGCATACCTCCCAGCGGCACTCCGGGTGAACGATGATCTGGATGCCGGGGTATTTGGCGCGAACCTGGTCGACGTGCCCGGGGAGGAACCGCTGGTGGACGGCGCAGTGGCCTTTCCACAGCACGAGTTTGGAGGCCGCAAGGTCCTGGCTGGTTTGGCCGCCCTGCAGGCCCCACGGGTCCCACACGGCCATTTCTTCAAGCGGAATACCCATAGCGTAACCAGTATTGCGGCCCAGGTGCTGGTCAGGCAGGAACAGGACGCGCTTGCCGCGCGCGAAGGCCCACTCCATGGCAGCACGGCAGTTGGATGAAGTGCAGACCAGGCCGCCATTTTCGCCGCAGAATGCCTTGATGGCGGCCGTGGAGTTGATGTAGGTGATCGGAATCGTATCGGCGGCGAGGCCAAAGCTTACGAGTGTGTCCCAGCAGTCCTCCACCTGCGAAATTTCCGCCATATCGGCCATGGAGCAGCCTGCATTCAGGTCCGGCAGGATCACCCGCTGGTCGTTCCGGGCGAGTACGTCGGCGCTTTCAGCCATAAAGTGCACACCGCAGAAGACGATACACTTTGCGCTGGTTTCGGCGGCGATCCGCGAAAGCTTGTAACTGTCGCCGGTGTAGTCGGCAAAGCGAACGACTTCATCCCGCTGGTAGTGGTGGCCCAGAATCACCGTGGTGGTGCCAAGCTGGGCTCGAGCTGCCCGAATCCGGTCGTCCATGGAGTGGTCGGGAAGCGCCAAATAGTTTTCCAAGCTGCAAACAGCACTAGCCTGCGGCGTACCCGCCGTTTCTTCTAGAAATACCGAGTTCACTGTTTTCCGCCTTCAGCCCTGCGACGGTCATCCTTGTCCTGTCGCGGGCGGGGATGTTGAAAGCCAACGGGCGAGCAGCGAATCCACTGATACCAATGAGCTAAGCTTTTGCTCGCTCAATGGAACCCCGATCCGCGGGGATGTTGCAGCCCTTTTCACTTGCTACGTAATAGATGACGCGGAATGCCACGAAAATGCAGAAAAATTGCCGGTCATGCCGGGTCGTCGTTGTCTTTATTTTAACGCAGGCGTAATCGTGGGCCTAAAAACCCGGCTGGATGCAGACCAGATAGAGCTTCCGCCGCAACATTTTCAATCCCGTTTCGCCGAACTGAAGACGCCAGGCGAGCTGCAAGTGTTTCACCGCCTTGGGAAGCTTTCAATCGCGAAATCTGCCGTTTGTTCGCGCCATGCATGGACGGGTATCATAGTTCTTCATGGTTATCGCTCCAACAATTCAAGTCGCCAACCTTGGGATGGCTGACTCGCTGATTCTGATGGTGATGGCCCTGGTGGTTTTCGGGCCACGGCGGCTGCCGCAGATCGGGCGTCAAATCGGCAAATTGATGTACGAATTTCGCAAGGCTTCAAACGACTTTAAGTTTCAGATGGAAGAGGAGTTGCGCGCTGCTGAAGAAGCCGACCGGCGCAAGAAGGAAGAGGAGGAACGCCAGCGCCAGCTTACAGCCAATCCTCCGGCGCAAATTGAGGCCAGCACCTCTGCAACAGTTGAAACGGCAGCAGCACCCGTCGAACCGGCTCCCGAGCCGCCAATTGATCCGAGAGATCCGTACGCGTACACCTACGGTGAACTGACCGAGGAGCAGGTTCGCGTGCAACCGACGTATCCTATGATCCAGCCTCCATCAACGGGCGAGCCGGTGCAGGCCAATTATCCAACAGCCGCAGCAACAGCTACGGAGCCTGCCATCGATCCGACCACTGGCGAGACGACAAGCGGGCAAGAAGCGCACGACCAATCTACGCCAGATCAGGCCTCGCAAGAACAACTCACCTTGGAGCTAAGCGCCCCAGATACCGCAACGGAAACGAAGAGCTCCGACGTCGAGGATGCAGACAAGACGATAGAATCGGCGACACACAATGGTTGACCCGTCAGACGCAGTCAGCAAAGCACGAAAAGCAGTCAGCGAGCGCGTGGAACTCCCGGGCATGAGCCTGATGGAGCATCTTGACGAGCTGCGCAAGCGCATCGTTCACTCGGCTCTCTACCTCGCGGTAGGTTTTTTTGTGGCCTACGCTTTCCATGAGCGGCTGTACGGCCTGGTGGAAGCGCCGCTGGACAAATTGCATATCAAGCTGAACTATACCCACCCCATGGACCCGCTGAACCTTTACCTACAGGTGGCGCTGATTGGGGGAGCGATTCTTGCTGCTCCGTTCATTCTCTATCAGGTGTGGTTGTTCATTGCGCCGGGGCTCTATCAGAAGGAAAAGCGGTTCGTCATCCCGTTCATGGCCGCCACTGTGGGTCTGTTTCTTACCGGAGCCGCATTTGGATATTACTTTGTACTGCCGGGCGCGTTGAAAATCCTCATCGTCGATTTCGGCAACAAGTTCAACCCGATGGTCACGATCGAGGAATACACCGGTTTCTTTCTGTCAATCATTCTGGGCCTTGGGGTGAGTTTCGAGTTGCCCATCCTGATCTTCTTTCTGGCTCTGTTCGGAATTGTGAGCCCACGGTTTCTTTGGAAGAACATCCGATATGCGATCCTGGCGGTCTTCGTTGTGGCCGCGGTGATCTGCCCCAGCCCTGACCCCAGCACGATGTGCATTTACGCGATCCCGATGCTGGCGCTATACATCCTGGGAATCGGAGTAGCGTGGTGGGTGCATCCCTCACGGCGCAGAGCGAAGCAAGCGGAGGAGCAGGCGTAATGAACTTCTTCTCCCAGTGGAAGAAGATCGCCGCTGTTGCCCCGATTCTGATTGCATTATCTGTTCCGAGCGTATGCGCAGCCCAGGCACACTTTGACGGCGCAAAAGCCTTCGAGTATGCGCGCCAGTTTGTGGCCATTGGCCCTCGCTGGCCAACTGGGCCAGGACATGTAAAGGCTGAAGCCTTTATCCGCGATCATTTTCAACGAGCACACGACCAGCTTGAAGAAGACACATTCACCGCCAACACTCCAATTGGCCCGGTGCCCATGCGCAACTTTATCGTGCGCTATCCGGGCAAGAAGAACGGCGTGATTGTTCTTGCCAGCCATTACGAAACTAACTATCCGCTGCGGAACATCAACTTTGTGGGCGCCAACGACGGAGCCGCAACCACAGGTCTGCTGATGGCGATTGGCGACCGGCTGCATGCGGCAACTACGGGCGGGAGAAAGCTCGACGGCTACTCGGTCTGGCTGGTATTTTTCGATGGTGAAGAGGCGATCAACTCCTGGTCGCGCTCCGACTCGACATACGGCAGCCGACATCTCGCCGCCAAGTGGGGCCGCGATGGAATGCTGGGGCAAATCAAGGCCTTCATACTTGCCGACATGATCGGCGACAAAGATCTCGATATTCAGCGCGAAACCAGTTCCACCGGTTGGCTGGTGACGATTGCAGCTCAGGCAGCGAAGAAGTTCGGGTACGAGCGCTATTTCTTCCAACGCGATATGCCGGTAGAAGATGATCACCTGGCTTTTGTCGAGCGTGGAGTCCCTTCGATCGACGTGATCGATCTGGACTACGGTTCTGGTAACAGCTACCATCACACAGCCCAGGACACGATGGACAAAGTGAGCGCGCACAGCCTGACGATCGTGGGCGATGTGTTCATGGAGATGATCCGCTTAATAGACCAGCGATAGATAGCCGTCGAATCAAAGGCCGATGGCGTACACGGCGTGCGGAAACAATCGATTAACAAGTAGCCTCCCTTTATACTGAAAGAGTTATCAGCCACAAATTCTGTGGGCCGCAATCGACACCATGACGAGGACATCGCTTTGGCGCAAGCAGAGATTGGCATTATCGGGGGCAGCGGTCTTTATAGCATGCCCGGATTTACGAATGTTCACGAAGAACGAGTCGAGACGCCGTTCGGCGAGCCCTCGGATGCGTTTGTGCTGGGAGAACTGGAATCTCACAAAGTCGCGTTTCTAGCGCGCCACGGGCGCGGGCATCGCATTCTGCCTTCCGAGCTGAATTTTCGTGCCAACATTTACGCCTTCAAAAAACTTGGCGTAGAGCGCATTCTGTCGGTCTCGGCTGTTGGTTCGCTGAAAGAAGAACACAAGCCCACAGACTTTGTAATGCCTGACCAGTTCATTGATCGCACGTTTCTCCGGGTATCGACATTTTTCGGTGAAGGTATTGTCGGTCACGTAGCCTTCGGCGATCCTGTATGCGCGACGGTTTCCAAAGCCGCTGCTGAAGCCTGCAAGAATGCGAACGTCGTCGGCAAACTGGGCGGCACTTACGTGTGCATGGAAGGTCCTCAGTTTTCGACCAAAGCTGAGTCGAACCTATACCGCAGCTGGGGAGCCGATGTAATCGGCATGACCAACCTCCAGGAAGCGAAGCTGGCACGCGAAGCCGAAATTTGCTACGCAACCATAGCAATGGTTACCGATTACGACTGCTGGCGCGAAGGGCATGACGCTGTAACAATTGAAGAGATTGTGGCTGTGCTGCATCAGAATGCGGAAAACGCTTGCAAAGTTGTAAAGGGCGCCGTAGCCGCCATGCCTCGCGAACGGAATTGTGGTTGCGCCACTGCCGCCAGGTTCGCCGTGCTCACGCAGCCTGATGCGATTCCGGACGCGGCCAAGGAACGGTTGAAGCTGCTGTTTGGAAAGTACATGGGCTGGTAGAAAAGAAAAGAGCAGCACGCAGGTAAGCGCAACTGCGCATGAGAGGACAATGAATGGCAATCACAGTAGTGGGCAGCGTTGCGTACGACTCGATTGAAACTCCTGCAGGACGCAGGGAACGTTGCCTTGGCGGCGCGGCGACTTACTTCTCTTTATCGGCAAGTTTTTTTACCAATGTGCGCGTCGTAGCAGTGGTGGGTGAGGACTTCGGTGCAGAGCAGGAAGCGGTTCTGCTGAAGCGCAATATCGATACACGCGGAATTGAGCGCGCTCCGGGAAAGAGCTTCTTCTGGGAAGGTTCCTATATGGAAAACCTGAATGAAGCCAAGACTCACAAAACCGACCTGAACGTGTTTGCATCGTTCGAGCCAAAGATTCCCAAAGCTTATGGCGACTCGGAATTTCTGTTTCTCGCCAACATCGATCCGGTGCTGCAGCGACGGGTACGCGAGGCTATGCCCGGCGTAAAGCTGGTGGCAGGCGACACGATGAATTACTGGATCAAGGACCACAAGGCCGCGCTGCTTGAAGTGCTAAAGGGTCTGGACATTCTGCTCATCAACGACACAGAAGCGCGGATGCTGGCCGCGAAAGACAACCTGGTGCAGGCCGCGCGCGCAGTGATGGCGATGGGCCCGAGTTCGCTCATTGTGAAGCACGGCGAATATGGCGCGACGCTGTTCCACAAAGCGCCAGCAAACACAGATGGTGCGGAGAAGACGTTTCGCGCGCCGGCACTGCCGCTGGAAGAAGTTGTGGATCCAACCGGCGCGGGCGACAGCTTTGCAGGCGGCTTTTTTGGATACCTTGCTTCGCAACCTGACGTCACGCCGGCATCGTATCGCAATGCCATGTTCTACGGGAGCGTCATGGGCTCGTTCGCGGTGGAGCGCTTTGGAACCGAGCGGCTCCAGATGCTTTCACGCGACGAGATCGATGCTCGCTTCGCCCTGTTCCGCGAGTTGACGCACCTTGACTGAAACCGCTGCTGAAACCGATCGACCATCGACAGAGCGCGCGACAATATCGCGAGCCGAATGGATGGCGGTGTTGATTGGCGCGGTCGCTGCATCGGGAACCGCCATTGCATGGAGTTGGACCCATGGCGCGCTGTTGAATTACGGCGACGCTGTGGCGCACCTGCACATTGCACGGCGCGTGTTTGATTGCCACCAGCCGCGACTCTCGCAACTGGGTTCAGTCTGGTTGCCCTTGCCGCACATTCTGCTACTGCCTTTTGTGCAGGTGTACAGTTGGTGGGCCAACGGCGTTGCGGGTATCGTGCCGTCCGCGCTGGCTTACATAGCCGCATGCGCAGGGCTTTACCGCTTATCGCGGCGCTGGATGACACCTGCTGCCTCTGCGCTGGCGCTGGTCTTTTTTGCCGCCAATCCAAACCTCCTGTATCTGCAGACAACCGCGATGACCGAACCGCTGTTTGTATGCGAGATGATCTGGATGATCGTGTGGCTGGTGGAGTGGCGCGCGTACCTGGATGTCGATCCTCGCAAGGCTGAGCAGAAATTGAAATGGATTGCCTTGGCACTTGTTGCCGCAATCTTCACACGCTATGACGGATGGATACTGGCGCTGATTTCGTGGACCTCCATCGGCGTTTGGTTGTTGCGCCGCCGAGGTTTGCGCTCGCGCGTATTCTGGGTGGCCAGTGTCCTTATTGTGGCGGCGCCGATTGCGTGGTTCGTTTATAACGCTCTGTCCTTTGGTGATTGGTTGGAGTTTGCGCGTGGTCCTTACTCAGCCAAGGCGATCGAGTTGCGTACTGCCAGCCATGGCGCAGGACCGCCTCATCCCGGCTGGCATAATCCGTGGGTAGGGCTGCTGTTTTACGTTAAGGCGTCGGAGATGGACGCAGTTGCAGAGACGTGGGGCAATAAATTGCTCATTGTAAGCGCACTGGGCACGCTGTGGGCGTGGCTTACATCGCACCGGCGCGCCTTCGATTGGGCTCTGCTTCTTTGGCTGCCAGTTCCCTTCTATGCCTATTCGGTCGCATACAGTTCGGTGCCCATTTTTCTGCCGCCCTGGTGGCCGCACTCCTGGTACAACACGCGGTACGGAATGGAGTTGCTGCCCGCGCTTGCTCTCGGCGTAGGATTCGCCGCAGCTTTTCTGGTGGCAGCGGTTCGGGAGTTTAAGCCGGGATGGGAGAAGTTTGTTGTTCCGCTCCTGCTTGCTCTCGTTGTGCTGAACGCCTGGCAATTAGTTCGCGAAAAACCGCTGGTTTATGTTGAGGGCACCAAGAACATGCAGGCGCACCGACCGTACCAACTTGCCATTCCCCCCGTCCTGCGCACGCTCCTGGCAAAGCAGCCGAATACTACAATTCTGATGGAGACTTCGGTAGATCCGGAGATTGTGGCGCTCACAGGAATTCCGCTGCGGCAGACTATCAATGAGGCCGACCTGGCAATTTGGGATGAGGCTCTGTCCGCGCCAGCTGCGCATGCGGGTATCGTGCTGGCGTTTGACGGGGACGCGGTAGACGCCGCGGTAAAGGCGCACCCCGAGGGGCTGATGCTCATCCGGCACTTTACGGCAAAGGGACAACCGTCGGGAACGCTTTACGTGTCCAATACTGCTACTGCAGCCAGATTCCGCATCAGCAACGGGGTCGAGACGGTGATAGCATCGGGCTTGGCAACCCGGTGTGCCGAATGTTTTCTCTATACGGAGGCAGAGTGATTCCATATACGAAGGCGCACGCTTGTGGCAACGATTTCCTGATCGTAACTGAGGAAGCTGTAGCAGGCCAGGACCTGGAGGAACTTACGCGTCGACTTTGTGCGCGGAACACTGGTGTAGGAGCTGATGGCGTTGAGTATTTTGCATGGAAGATCGCTGATCCGTCCAAACGTGGGGCGGGTCGCATTCGACTCTTTAATGCCGACGGTTCCATTGCAGAGATAAGTGGTAATGGTACGCGTTGCGTGGCCGCTTGGATGGCCGACGAACTCGATTCGAAGAGCGGCGATGAACTTGCGATTGAGACTGACGCCGGTATGCGCGTGTGCCATGTGAATGCACGGGACGGTAACTCCGTGGAAGTTACGACTGGCATGGGCGTGCCGCAGTTCAAGCCGCATACACTCAAGCTCATCGACGGCGCGGAGGTGCTTGGGGTGG
>Ga0207657_10001753_pt1 | contig 23414 bp, 22 predicted proteins | sample KBSC33metaG_FD_184316 | JGI IMG/M metagenome (GOLD analysis project Ga0207657, IMG submission 184316) | Corn rhizosphere microbial communities from Kellogg Biological Station, Michigan, USA - KBS C3-3 metaG (SPAdes) (version 2) | ecosystem: Host-associated > Plants > Roots > Rhizosphere > Soil ... | reverse complement strand
GGACGGCAAGGCGATCGTCGACAAGATGATCAAGGTCGCGGACCTGTCGCGGCAGGGCTTCATCAACGGCGACATCTCGACGGTGATGAGCCCGCGCACCGTGATCAGCTGGGCGCAGAACGCGCACATCTTCGGCGATGTCGGTTATGCGTTCCGCGTCTCGTTCCTCAACAAGTGCGACGAGAGCGAGCGCCCGCTGATCGCTGAATATTACCAGCGCGTGTTCGGCGAGGACCTGCCCGAAAGCGTGGTGGGGAAGGCTTAGCCGAGCCCGCCGATGACTGAGCCGATCGACCTCTTCCGGCGCGCGCTCGCCGGCGCGTCGCGGGCAATTGCGCGCGATGCCGCGGTCGAGGTGGTGTTTGCTTCCGAAGCCTCGCCCGTCTCGGGCAAGACCGCGCGCGTGCCCTCGCCGGGGCCGGGTCTCGAACCCAAGCTCGTCGCCGAGGCGCGCGGCGCCGCGGATTCTGCCGCGCTTCGCCTGCGCTTTCACGACCCGCGCCTGCATGCGCGCTCCGCTCCGGCCGACATGGACGCGCGCGCGGTGTTCGACGCGCTCGAGACGGCTCGGGTCGAAGCGCTCGGCGCGCGTTCGATGGCCGGGGTTCGGGAAAATCTCGGCCAGCTCGCCGAAGCGCGGATCCGTTCGGACGCGATCGTGCGCGCGCGCAGCGCCGAGGAGGTGCCGCTGGCGACCGCGGTCGCGCTGATCGCCCGCGAACGACTGACCGGCGAGGCTCCGCCGCGCGCGGCGACCGCGGGCCTCAAGCTCGTTGCTCCCTGGATCGAGGATAAGGCCGCGGCCGAGCTCGACGCGCTCGCGTTGACGCTCGACGACCAGGCGGCGTTCGCCAAGCTGTCTCGGCGCCTGCTCGAGGATCTCGATCTCGCCGCCGCCGAGGAGCCGGCCGAAGAACAACCCGAGGAAGGCGGCGACGAAGCCGAAGGCGAGGAGGGCGGCAGCGACGATTCGGCCGAGCAGGGTGACGAGGGGCAGCCCGGCGGGGGCGATGTCGAGATGCGCGGCGAAGAGGTCGAGGACCAGAACGCCGACGGCGATTCGAGCGAGGAAATGGAAGCCGGCGAGGAGGAAGCGAGCGCCGGCGACGACATGAGCGAAAGCGTCTTCGCCTCGCCCAGCAGGCGCAACTGGGACCTCTCGCCCGAGACCGACTACAAGGCGTTCACCACGCGCTTCGACGAGATCGTCGAATCGTCCGAGCTGTGCGACGAGGAGGAACTCGGCCGGCTGCGCGCCTATCTCGACCAGCAGATGGCGGGCTTGTCCCACGTCGTGACCCGCCTCGCCAACCGGCTGCAGCGGCGGCTGATGGCGCAGCAGGCGCGAAGCTGGGATTTCGACCAGGAGGAAGGGCTGCTCGATGCCGCGCGGCTCGCCCGCGTGGTCGTCAGCCCCGGCCATTCGCTGTCGTACAAAGTCGAACGCGAGACCGACTTCAAGGACACGGTCGTCTCGCTCCTGATCGACAATTCAGGGTCCATGCGCGGGCGGCCGATCGCCATCGCCGCAATTTGCGGCGACATCCTCGCGCGCACGCTCGAGCGCTGCGGCGTCGCGACCGAGATCCTGGGCTTCACCACCCGCGGCTGGAAAGGTGGGCAAAGCCGCGAAGCGTGGCTGTCGGCCGGCCGCCCGCCGACTCCCGGGCGGCTCAACGATCTTCGCCACATCGTCTACAAGCGGGCCGACGAGCCCTATCGGCGCGCGCGGCGCAATCTTGGCCTGATGATGCGCGAGGGATTGCTCAAGGAGAATATCGACGGCGAGGCTCTGCTTTGGGCGCACAACCGGCTCATCGCGCGGCCCGAGGAGCGGCGGATCCTGATGGTCATTTCCGACGGTGCGCCGGTCGATGATTCGACCGCGAGCGCGAATGGCGGCGCCTATCTCGAGCGCCACCTCCGGCAGGTGATCGAGTGGATCGAAAAGCGCTCGACCGTCGAGCTGATCGCCATCGGTATCGGTCACGACGTGACCCGCTATTACAGCCGCGCCGTAACCATCATGGACGCCGACCAGCTTGCCGGCGCAATGACCGAGCAGCTCGCCGCTTTGTTCGAGAGCAGCGCATAAAAAAACGGCCCCAGCGCAACTACGCGCGCTGGGGCCCCCTCGTTACGCGACGCGAGGGAAGAAGCCTGTTTCCAGGCGTGACGGGGAAAAGGGGATAAACCCCGTCAATGCAGGGGCTTATGCCTGATTCGGGGCCAATGAAGGGTGAACGGCTCTTGCAGCTTCCGTTCAGGAAAAACTCTTGCAAGTCAGTCGCTTAGCCGACTCCGAGCCGACGCGCGACGAAACCCGTTCAGGCTGCTTCGGCAGCTTTCTTGGTAATCTCGCGCTTGAGCTTGCGGACCTTGGGGCTGAGCTTGTCGTCGCTTGTCTTGAGGAGCCAGTTGTCGAGGCCGCCGACATGCTCGACCGAGCGCAGGCCGTGGGTCGACACGCGCAACTTGACGCTGGTGCCGAGCGCGTCCGAAATCAGCGTGACGTTCTGCAGGTTCGGCAGAAACGTGCGCTTGGTCTTGTTGTTGGCGTGGGAAACATTGTGTCCCACCTGCCGGCCCTTGCCGGTCAGCTCGCAAACCCGCGACATGGTCTTTATCCTGATTTTCGTGTGCGGACCCGTTGGGCCCGAAGAGCGCCGCCCGTTAGCCGCTTGAGCCGAGCCAGTCAATTGTCGGGCCGGGAAACAGCCGCAACCGGCGAACAACATTTGCGTTTAGTCGGATCATGCGCGCCATCATTCTGATCCTCATCGTGATCGTCGTCGTGATCATCATCGCGCTCGCGACCGGGTTCCTCAACGTTAATCGGACGCGCGAGGCTCAATTGCCGCAGGTGAGCGCGAGCCACAACGGCCTCACCGCCAAGGGAGGCCAGCCGCCCGCGTTCGATGTCGAAACCGGAACGGTCAAGGTGGGCAGCAAGCAGAGCACGGTGACCGTGCCGACGGTCGAAGTGCAGAAGCCCGGGCAGACGCAAGCGGCGACCAACAACGCGATGTGACTTGTGGCGGGGCGTCGGCTAGCGGGGCGCGATGGCGTTCCCGCTACCTGCACCCATGCGCCGGGCGCTCGAGCTTGCCGCCGAAGCTGCGGCGGCCGGCGAGGTCCCGGTCGGAGCCGTGGTGACTGTAGGCGACGAGATCGTTGCCGAGACGCGCAATGCGATGCGCGGTTCGAGCGACCCGACGGCCCATGCCGAGATGGAAGCGATCCGCGCCGCCGCCGCGAAGCTCGGCACCTCGCGGCTCGATGACTGCACCTTGTGGGTGACGCTCGAGCCCTGCGCCATGTGCGCCGCCGCGATCGCGCTCGCGCGCCTGAAGGCGCTGCGATTCGCCGCCGAGGACCCCAAGGGCGGCGGCGTCGTGCACGGCCCGCGCGTCTTCAGCCAGCCGACATGTCACCATCGTCCCGATGTGCTCGGCGGCATCGGCGAGGACGAAGCGGGCGCGCTGCTTCGCCGGTTCTTCGCCGAGCGCCGTTAGAAGCTGCGGTACGGCACCAGCCGTATCTCGATCCGGCGGTTGGCCGCCTTCTGCTGCTCGGTCGTGTCGGGATTGTAGAGCGGCGCGGTTTCGCCCAGCCCACGCGAGGCGATCCGCGCTTTCGAGACGCCGTGTCCGGCGAGATAGGCAGCAACCGCCGCGGCGCGCCGTTCCGACAGCGCCTTGTTGCCCGCGGGCGTGCCGGTCGTGTCGGTATGCGCGAGCACGTCGACGAAGGTCTTGCTGCGCGTTTTTACGGTGCGCGCGATTTCGAGCAGGGTGGCGTCGGTCGTCGGCTTCACCGCGGCGCTCCCGGCATCGAAGGTGAAATTGGCCGGGATTCGAACGACGATGCTGCCGCCGACCTGGAGCACGTCGAGACCGATCCCGGCCGTTTGCCGCCTGAGCTCGGAATCGAGGTTCGCCATGTAGGGTCCCACTTCGGCGGGGCTGAGCGGGCGGATCTTCGCCGCGCGCATCTTGGCGGCCCGCGCCTTGTAGCCGCCGATGACGTCGCCGAGCAGGTAAGGCGCGCTCGTCCCGAGCGGCCTGAAGGCAGCCGGGACGACCACCGGCGGCGGCGCGGTCTGGCAGCCCGCGATGGCGCCGATGCCGCAACCGAGGATGAGCGCCCTGAAGCCGCGGTAGATCGTCATTCCTGAAAGCTCCCCGAGTGAATCGCCGATGAAACCGGCGCCCATGGTTGATGGTTCCGTTCCTGTATTGAACCGCTGCTTGTGAACCGGCGCAAGAGAAGGCTACAGTCACGCGCCGCTTATGAGCGACCCTTTGGCCCCTATCCCTTGGCTTGACGTCCTTCTCATCCTCGCCCTGATCATGCTGAACGGGGTGCTGGCAATGAGCGAGCTGGCGATCGTCTCGTCGCGCGAGGCGCGATTGAAAGCCATGGCCAAGAGCGGCAGCGCCGGCGCGAAATGCGCGCTCGACCTCGCCGCCGATCCCGGCCGCTTCCTTTCGACTGTGCAGAGTGGAATTACCCTCATCTCGATTTTCGCCGGCGCCTTTTCCGGCGCGAGCTTGGGCGAGCCCGTGTCGCAGCGTCTGCAGGCGGCGGGACTCCCGCACGACAGTGCCCATAGCGTCGGCTTCGGTCTGGTCATTGTCCTGACCACCTATGTTTCGCTGGTGATCGGCGAACTCGTGCCGAAGCAGATTGCGCTGCGCTCGCCCGAACCCATCGCGGTTCTGCTGGCGCAGCCGATGCGCTGGCTATCGAAGATCACGGCGCCGTTCGTCTGGCTGCTCGACCGGTCGAGCCAATCCATTTTCCGGCTGCTCGGCCTCGATCGCGAATCGAAAAACCAGGTGACCGCCGAGGAGCTGCACCTGGTAGTCGCGGAAGCGCAGACCGCGGGCGTGCTCGAGGAAGAGGAGCGGGCGATGATCTCGGGCATCGTACGGCTCGCCGATCGGCCCGTGCGCGAAGTCATGACGCCGCGTACCGAGATCGACTGGATCGATCTCGGCGCGAGCCCTCAGGAATTGCGCCAGACACTTCTCGAAACGCCGCACAGCCGCATTCCGGTGGCGGATGGCGCGGTCGAGAACATTGTCGGCGTCATTCAGACACGGGACGTGATGGCGGCGCTGCTCGACGGGCGTCCGATCGACCTGAAGCAGCTTTGCCTGACCCCGCCCGTGATCCCGGACTTGATGGACGCGATGGACGCGCTGGCGGTATTGCGCGCGGCCGACGTTCCGCTGGCGCTGGTCGGCGACGAATATGGCCATTTGGACGGGATCGTCACGCCAGGCAGCATTCTCGCCGCGCTCGCCGGAACTTTCGCGCATGATGTCGAGCAGGGCGAGGAGCCGCCATTCGTCGAGCGCGAGGACGGCAGCTGGCTCGTCTCGGGCGCGGCGCACGCCGACTTGCTGACCCGGCGCCTCGGAGTCGGGCTGCCGCACGATCGCGACTATTCGACCGTGGCGGGTTTCGCCTTATCCGTGCTCAAGCACCTGCCGGAGACGGGCGAGAAATTTAGGCACGACGGCTGGACGTTCGAGATCGTGTACATGGACGGGCGAAAGATCGACAAGCTGATCGCGTCGCCCCCCCGCAAGAAACCCAACGAGAGCGAAGCAGAGGCGGTCGGCTAGAGTTTCCCGAACCTTTGCTCGAAACCGTCGATGTCGTTGCGCGCGAGATAGTCCGCCTGCTCGACGATGCGGTCACGGGTCAGGCGGCCGCGAAACGCACCGAGCTGATTATCGATGCGCTCGATCTCGGCCGGCGTCAGGTTGGCGATCTGCTCGTAGCGATAGAAGCCGATCGCATGCAGCGCATCGGCGAACTTGGGGCCAAGACCCTTGATCTGGCAGAGGTCGTCGTGCGGTTCGCCGTCGCCGTCGAGGGCGCGGTGGACGGGGGCGCGGAGGATCTCGCCCGAGACGTCGCTGGTCGCCGCGGCGGCTTCGCCGACAATGCCGCGGCCTTCCGGCGGCCGCTTCTGGTCGGTCATGTGCGGGCGGACGGGAGCGCTGTTGGTCAGCGTCACCCGCTGCTTGGGCCGCAGCAGGATGAACGCCAGTACCAACGCCACAACGATGACGATCAGCCACCAATATTCGCGGATCAGGTCCATGCTTGTCTCACCAGTTCCATTGTGCGTTGTAGCGACGCCGAAGCTCGACCAGATAGGCGAGCAACAGGCCCAAAAGGAAGCCCAGCAAAGCGACGGCCATGCCCTCGACGATTAGCGGCACACCCGCCGATCGCGCCCAGACGGCGTCGCTCACGCCCGGAATCCGGCGCAGCAGGCGGACAGCTTCACCGCGCTGGAAATCGTCGCCAGCCCCTGAAAGGATCAGCTCACGCGTGAGTGGCCCGTGATGGATTTGCACGTCCATTCCGCTCGGGGCATCGTTGTTCACGAGCATCACGCGGGCGTCTTTTAGAACCTTTACGCTGAAGCGGTCGGCGCCACCGAACGGGCCGTGCCACAGCGCGGCGCCGGCCAAAGCCGCGACGAGGCCCAGTGAAAGCAAGGCAATCCGCTTGCGCCGCGGCCGCGCGATCAATGTCGGCTCGTTCGCTCGCTCGCGCACGCGAACGATCGTGACCCGAAAGGCCAGCGAGCCGGCGAGGATTCCGAAGACGAGCCCGATCCCGAATGCCGGCCAAAAATAGCTCCACAGCGCGTTCATGCGCCCTCCCGCGCAAGCTCGCGCCAGCCGATGTCGCGGCGATGGAAACCGTCGGCGAAGTCGAGCTGGTCGACGGCGCGATAGGCGCGTGCCCGCGCATTGGCGAAGCTTTCGGCGACGGCGGTGACCGCGAGCACGCGGCCGCCCTTCGCGACCAGCGATCCGTCGCTGAGCGCTGTGCCGGCATGGAACACGGTCACGCCCTCGACCTGCTCGGCGGCCTCGATCGCGCGGATTGCGCCGCCGCTCGCCGGCGTGCCGGGATAACCGCGGGCGGCGACGATCACCGTCATCGCGTGCCTGGGGAGAAGCCGCGGCGGATCGATCTCCGCAAGTCGGCCGCTCGCGACGGCATGGAGCAGCTCGGCGAAGTCGCCCTCGACCAGCGGCATGATCGCCTCGCATTCGGGATCGCCGAAGCGGACATTATATTCGATCAGCTTGGGCCCGTCGGCGGTGAGCATCAGGCCGGCATAAAGCACGCCGTTGAACGGCGTTCCCGCGGCGGCGAGCGCGCGCGCGGTCGGCCGCACGATCTCGTCCATCGCCCGCGCTTCCAGCTCGGGCGAAAGCACCGGTGCCGGCGCATAGGCGCCCATCCCGCCGGTGTTCGGGCCCGTATCGCCTTCGCCGACGCGCTTGTGGTCCTGCGCCGAGGCGAGCGCGACGGCCGTCTCGCCATCGACCAGCGCGAACAGGCTCGCTTCCTCGCCCTCGAGGAACTCCTCGATCACCAGCGGCCCGTCGCCGGCGGCATCGATCGCCGCTTCGGCCTCGACGCGAGTCACCGCCACGGTGACGCCCTTGCCGGCGGCGAGCCCGTCCGCCTTGATCACGACGGGGATGGCGAAGCGATCGAGCGCCGCGCGCGCATCGGCAGCGTAGTCGACCCGCACGTAATCGGCTGTCGGAATGCCATTCGCTCGGCACAGGTCCTTGGTGAAACCCTTGGAGCCCTCGAGCCGGGCCGCCGTCGCATTCGGCCCGAACACAGCGATACCCTCGGCGCGCAAGGCGTCGCCGACGCCCGCGACCAGCGGCGCCTCCGGGCCGACCACGACGAGGTCGATGCCTCGCTCGCGAGCAAGCCCGACCACCGCCTGCGGATCGCATGGGTCGATGGCGATGCATTCGGCCCAGCGCGCGATCCCCGGATTGCCCGGCGCGGCAATGAGTTGGCCGCAGCTCGGCGATTGCCTAAGGCGCCAGGCGAGCGCATCCTCGCGACCGCCCGAGCCCAGAAGCAGAATATTCATGGATCTCCCTGACGACACGCGTGGCTCCCTGTTAGCCAAGGTCGCTCCCGGCGACAATTCGCCGGCGCTCAGCGTCAGCGAGCTGTCGGGCGCGCTCAAGCGGACCGTCGAAAGCGCCTTCGGCAATGTCCGCGTGCGGGGCGAAATCAGCGGGTTCAAGCGCCACGCCTCCGGCCACTGCTATTTCACGCTCAAGGACGAAAATGCCTGCATCGACGCGGTGATCTGGCGCGGCAACGCCGGCGCGCTCGCATTCCGGCCGGAGGACGGCGCCGAGGTCATCGCCACCGGCAAGCTGACCACTTACCCTGGCCGCTCGAAATATCAGATCGTCGTCGATCGGATGGAGCTGGCGGGCGAGGGCGCGCTGCTCGCTCTGCTCGAGAAACGCCGCAAGGCGCTCGCCGCCGAGGGGCTGTTCGATCCGACCCGCAAGCGCCGGTTGCCGTTCCTGCCGCGCACCATCGGGGTCGTCACCTCGCCGACCGGCGCGGTGATCCGCGACATCCTCCACCGGCTTGGCGACCGCTGCCCGACACGAGTCATCCTGTGGCCGGTGCCGGTTCAGGGCGAGGGCGCCGCCGCGAAGATCGCCGCGGCGATTCGCGCTTTTGCGTCGGTCGAGCCGCGGCCCGAGCTGTTGATCGTCGCGCGCGGCGGCGGCTCGATCGAGGACTTGTGGGCGTTCAACGAGGAAGAGGTGGTTCGCGCCGCCGCGGAAAGCCCGATCCCGCTGATCTCGGCGGTTGGCCATGAGACCGACACGACCCTGATCGACCACGCCTCAGACCTTCGCGCGCCGACACCCACCGCGGCGGCCGAGCTCGCCGTTCCGGTACGCTCCGAATTGCTCGCGCAATTAAGCGAGCTCCAGCATCGGGCGCAGCATTGCCTCTCGCGGCGGATCGAAAGGACGCGCGAGCGCTACGAACTGACCGTCTGCCGTTGGCCCGAGCCGCAGGCGATCTTCGCCCCCGCGACGCAGCGACTCGACGAGCTCGGCGAGCGCCTGCCGCGCTCGCTCGGGGCCCGCGCAGGCAATGCGCGCGCCGACCTCAACCTCGTCGCCGGCCGCTTGCGGCGAGAGCTCGTCGACCAGCGCATCGCGCGACTATCGGAACAGCTCGCTGGATTGTGGCGACTCGCTGACCTGGCCCACCCCGACAAGCCACTTAGCCGCGGCTTCGCCAGGGTCACCAGGCGCGATGGCGCGACTCTAACGCACGCGCGCGACGCGCGCGAGGCGGGACGGCTGGTGTTGCGTTTCGGCGACGGCAGTGTCGATGCGACCGTCGACGGCGCCGCACCGCGCGCGGTTGAGCCGAGGCGCGCCAAACCCTACATGCCTCCCCAGCCCGGTTTGTTCGATCCGGCGGAGGACTGAAACCAATGTTGATGAGCGGCAGCGGCCGCGCCGCGCGCGTCCATTACCTTCCCGGCACGTTCCGCTTGCTCAGCGACGGCGATCATGTGGTGTGCGCCGTGACCGGCGAGCGCATCCTGCTCCACGAGCTCAAATATTGGAGCGTCGAGCGGCAGGAGGCCTATGTCGACGCCGAGGCGAGCCTCAAGGCCGAGCAGGCGGCCGCCAACCGTTAGTCCCGGGGCTAACCCACGCGCTTGCCGCGCACTCCGTTCTGGCCATTGATGCGCAGGAAATAGCTGCCGAGCGGCCCCCTCAATATCTCGATCTTCTGCCCCTTCCGCGGCGGGTCGAACGACACATTGCTCTCGGTCGTCTGCCACACCGCATTGTTATCGGCGATGACCATCTGGAAGTAGCCGTTGGCGAGCGGCCGGACCTCGGTGATGGTCGAATCGAGCTTGTTCTGGACTTCGCCCGCAGTGGTGTCGCCCGAGAAGAACGGAATTTTCGGCATCGAGAAGCCGAACAGGGAGCGCCGGACCTTGCGCACCTCGACGCGGTCGACGACGCTGACCTCTCCCGAATTGCTCGCGTTGACGAGGTTCGCAGCGGCCGAATCGTAACAGGCAAGGCGCTGCGCCGCGTCGCCGATCTGCCGGCAGTGGTCGATCGCCGCGACCAGCGGCGAGGGTGGCACCGGCTTGTCCTTCGCGCTTGCCGGTGACGCGCCAGCAAGCGCTGCCGAAATCGCGATCAGGCTCGCAAGGCGAAGGTGCTGCATGTCGGTACTCCCCACCGGAATCACCCTGAATCGTGCGCAACTTTGGGCCGAAAGCAACCTGTGCCCGAAATGCCACATAGAGATGACGATTTGATCATGCCGGGCGCGGTCCGATTGATTTGAATCACGGGTTCCACTTAGGAAAGGCATGTCAGTGTCGGTTTCGTCCGGCCAAGGTTTGCTGTTGTGCGCCGCACTCAGAAGGGGAAGAGAATGTCCAAGAGCACTTTCAAGGGGTCGCTGCTCGCGACGACGGTCATCGCAGGCATGACGCTTGCCTCGCCCGCATTTGCGCAGACTCCGCCGCAGCCGCCGGCGCCGGTCACCCCGACCGACACGCAGGGCACGACTCCCCCGGCCGCGCCGAATTCGAACATTCCGCCCGCCGGTGTGCAGACGAACGAATCGTCGGGCGCCGCGCAGCCGACCGCTTCGAACGAAATCGTCATCACCGGCACCTTGATCCGCAACCCGAACCTGGTTGCGTCGGCTCCGGTCACGGTCGTCGGCCATGACGAAATGCAGCTTCGCCAGACCAACACCGCCGAGGAAGTGCTGCGCACCATTCCGGCGGCGACGCCGAGCATCGGCAGCCAGGTCAACAACGGCAACGGCGGTTCGTCCTACGTCAACCTTCGCGGCATTGGCTCGAACCGCAACATCGTCCTTCTCGACGGTGTCCGCATCGTCCCGGCCGACCTCGTCGGCCGCGTCGACTTGAACAACATCCCGCTGGCCCTCGTCGACCGCGTCGACGTGCTGACCGGCGGCGCGAGCTCGACCTACGGAGCCGACGCCGTCGGCGGCGTCGTTAACTTCATCACCCGCAGCGACTTCTCGGGCATGGAGCTGGCGATTTCCGACCAGATCACCGAGCGTGGCGACGGCAACTACATCCGCGGCGACCTGACGCTCGGCGCGAACTTCGACGACAACCGCGGTAATGCCGTTCTCAGCATCGGCTACCAGGAATCGGACCCGATCTATCAGGGCGGCGATCGTCCTTACTCACAGTCGGCACTCAGCTCGTACGACGTGACCAACCTCAACGGCGCGGCGTCGAGCACGACCGTTCCGGCGGCGTTCGACATCGGCGGCGGCAACAAGCGCCAGCAGATTTCGCCTGACGGGCTCGGCATCCAGAACTTCTACCAGGCGTTCAACTTCAACCCGTACAACGTCTTCCAGGTGCCGTTTAAGCGCTACAACATGTTCGGCGCTGCGCACTACGACATCACCGACCATCTGACGGTCTACAGCCGCGGGCTGTTCAGCCAGAACACGGTCGACACGATCATCGCGCCGTCCGGTGCGTTCGCGTCGGCGGTGACCGTTCCGGTTAGCAACCCGTTCCTCAGCGCCGCCCAGCGCGATTACTTCTGCGCTCACGCCGACTTCGACCCGACCACGGCGGGTAACCAGACGCTGACGCCTGCGCAGTGCGCTGCCGCCGCGACCGCGACCAACCCGGCCGACCCCAACTATCAGCAGTTCACGGTCGGCCTGCGTCGCCGCATGCCCGAGCTCGGGCCGCGCATCAGCGACTATGTCACCAACGTGTGGGACTTCCGTGCCGGCGTCCGCGGCGACATCACCGATAAGATCGGCTTTGATGTCTTCGCCTCGCGGGGCATCAGCGACAAGGTCCAGAACATCCAGAACTACGCGCTGACCTCGCGCATTCGCCAGAGCCTGCTGACGACGACCGACGCCAATGGCAATGTCGTCTGCCAGGATCCGAGCGCCGGCTGCGTCCCGCTCAACATCTTTGGCCCCGAAGGCACGATTACGCCGGACATGGCCAACTTCATCAGCCAGGCGGCAACCTCGACCAACCGCGTCAAGCTGTCGCAGGCGCGTGCCACGATCAACGGCGACACGCCGCTGCAACTCTGGTCCAAGAACCCGGTCAGCTTCGCGGTCGGCGGCGAGTATCGCAAATATAACGCGATCCAGCGTTCCGACCTCCTGTCAAAGACCCCGGGTGAGCTCGGCGGCGCCGGGGGCGCCGCGCCGGACATCACCGGCGGGTTCGACGTGTACGAAGGCTTCGCCGAAGTCGTCGCGCCGATCGTGTCGGATCGTCCGTTCTTCGAGGAGCTTCAGCTCGAAGGCGGTATCCGCCGGTCGCACTACACGCTCAACGTCAAGAACACGATCCCGCAGCTTCTGCCGGCGGGTGCAGTGCCGAGCACCGGCTTCAACACCACCACGTGGAAGCTGGCCGGCAGCTGGGCTCCGGTTCGGGACATCAAGTTCCGCGCGGCCTACAACCGCGCTGTTCGCGCTCCGAACATCTCCGAGCTGTTCTCGCCGTCGGTTGTCGGCCTGACCAACCTCGGAACGGATCCGTGCGCGGGGGCGGCGCCGCTCTCCGACCCGAACCTGGCCGCCATCTGTCTTGCACAGGGCGCTCCAGCTTCGACCTTGGGAGCGATCACCAACCCGACCGCGGCGCAGGCGAACGGCACGTTCAGCGGCAGCTTGGCGCTGAAACCCGAAATCGCTGACACCTGGACGGTTGGCGCGGTTATGCGGCCACGCTTTATTCCGGGCCTGAACGCCACGGTCGATTACTATAACATCAAGATCAACAAGGCGATCACGACCCCGACGCCGAACGACATCATCCAGGCCTGCTTCGGCGATATTACGGCCGCCTCGGCGAGCAGCCCGGCTTGCCTGGGTATCCGTCGTGACCCGATCGCGGGCACGCTCGACGGCGATCCGGCGACCACTGCCGGCCTGCCGTTCCCGCTGACTAACCAGGGTCGCATCGCGACCGACGGTATCGACTTCACCCTCGATTACCGGCGGAACATCGGTTCGATCATGAGTGCACCGGCCAAGATCGCCTTGTCGTTCAGCGGCAATTATACGCTGCACAACAAGTTCCAGGCGATCAACATCACGACCGCCCAGTTCCCGGTCCAGTCGATCAACCGCGAGTGCGCCGGCTTCTACAGCATCAACTGCAGCCCGAACTCGAAGTTCACCTTCACCGAGCGTACCACGCTGTCGCTCGGCCGCGTCGACCTCTCGGTCCTGTGGCGCTACATCGGCAAGATGCGGATCGAGCCGGAGCAGATGAAGGACGATATCGCGGCTGCGGTGGACGCGGGTTGTGCCGACCCGACCGGGGCCGATCCGGACGGCTGCGTGATCGATCCGCAGTTCCGCAAGATCAGTGCGAAGTCCTACTTCGACCTGACCGCGCGGTTCAACGTCAACGAGCACTTCGACCTGACGTTCACCGTGATGAACCTGTTCGACAAGAACCCGCCGATCGTCGGCAACAGCGTGGGTTCGACGACGTTCAACAGCGGCAACACCTTCCCGTCGACCTACGACCCGCTGGGTCGCCGGTTCGCGGCGGGTGCCCGGATCAAGTTCTAGGTGAAAATCGCTTCTTAAAGGGGAGGGCGGGTCTTCGGGCCCGCCCTTTTTTTATGGACGTCTCCGGCAATTACGCTGAACTCGGCTATCTTCACGTAAGACAGTTGATTCCGCCCGAGGTGGCGCGTGCTGTAGTGAGGATGATCAAGGAGGGCCTCGGTCCCGAGCCGCTCGAGCTGAGCACCGTGACGCAACACCAGCAGCAGCTGAAGCGGCCCGCGTTCAATATCTACGGCTATGATTATTGGCCGATGATCTTCTTTCTGTGGGGTCTCACGCCCACCATCAGCACGCTGACCGGCCATGACCTTCTTCCGGCGTACGACTATTTCCGGCTTTACCGCGAAGGCGATGTCTGCCGCGTCCATTCCGACCGCGCCTCGTGCGAGCACAGCGTCTCGCTCACGCTCGACTATAGCGACGGCGAAATCTGGGACCTGCAGGTCGCTCGCCAAGGCCGGCCCGACGCGCTGCCAATGAGCGACGACTTCGGCCCGGATGATTATTCATCCGTCGGAATGAACGTAGGAGACGCCGTCCTCTATCGCGGCGTTCACCATCGGCATGGCCGGATCACACCGAATCCCAATGCATGGTCTGCCCATTTATTCCTGCATTATGTGGAGCGGGGTGGGCCTTTCGCCGACCATGCGTTCGACAAGCGCATGGATTTAAGGGCCGTCAACTTCAGCTTTTGCTGACCTGATTTGATGATCGAGCTGCGGCCCGCCGTGTTCTAAATCGCGTACTTAGGGAATCCACCGTCCCGCGCGCACCCAGCGCGTGGCCAGATATTTCGCCCCGCGCGTCACGGGCAGGCCGGCGTGCTCGGAGAGCGGGTCGCGCGATCCGTTGGCGAGGTCGTTGCGGAACAGCAGGACATCGCCGGTGCGGCCCTGGACCTCGGTTCCGGTGCGGACGAAGGCCGTCGCGCCGCCATCATAATCGTCGTTGAGGTAGATGAGCGCGGTCCACACCCGCCTGCTGACCTCGTCGCCGCCGACATAGTCGAAGTGCGGGCGATACTCCTGGCCGGGAACGTAGCGCAGCACCTGGAGTGCTTCGCCCTGCTCGAACGAGGTCCCGCTAAGCGCCGCGACGCGGCGGTTGATCGAGTGGACAGCCGGGTCCTCGATCAGCCAATGGTAGGTCGCGCCGTCCGATGTGCGGATCGTGTCGCGCACCAGCTCGCGCGCCGCATTGTAAACCATCGACGGCTCGAACATGTCGCGCACGCCTTCGATCAGATAGGCGCACTCTTGCGGCGTGAACGCGCCCGCGAACAGCCGCGCATCGGGCTCCTTGGAAATCAGCCTGGGCTGAGGAACGGACCGCGGGTCGCCGTTCGCATCCAGGTCCATGGCGCGGACGAGGTCGAGCGCCGCGCGGCGGCCGGGGAGCTGGCGGGCCTCGGCTTCCAGCCGCGCGAGGGCGAGCTCCCAATCGCGTTTGCCGGCGACTCCGTTGCCGAGCAGGTTGGTAAGAAAGAGGTTGCCCTGCGGGTGACCGAGCGACGCGGCATATTCGTACAGCAGGCGTCCACGCGCCGGATCCTGCTGCACGTGCCGCCCGCCCCAGGTGAAGCTGGCGAGCATGAACAGGCCCTGCGGATCGCCTGTCGATGCAACCTGCCGGAGCATGTGCACGCCCTCGTCGAAGCGGCCTGCGTCGATAAGGCTGAGGGCCTGGTCGAGGGGAGTGGAAGCCATGGGTTCTATCCGAGCAGCGGCGAGGGCAAGGTCATGGCAATGCCGGCATGGCCCGCGAGCTGCCGGGCCCATTGCATGACCATGTCGATTTCGCGCGCATGGACCGATTTGCCGCTCTCCTGCTCCGCGCGCCGTTGCTCGGGCGAAAAGGCGCTCCGGTCCTTGCTATGCGTTCGAAATGCCGGCCCGGCGGCGACGGCTGACGCGTCGAACTGGAGTTCGAAGAGATCGCCAAGCGCCGCCAGGCATTCGGCCGGGCGGGCGATCAACGTCTCGCTGTCGAGCGTCAGGAAACCGGCCTGGCGGGCTGCCGCGTCGGCGAACAGCGCCTGCTGCGCAAGCCAGCCCACCGCTGCCACCTGGAGGTCGGTCTGGCGATAAAGGTCCTCGTCGCTGAACCCGAAGCGCTCGGCCTGTCCGAGCTGGATCAATTTCCACATCAGCTCGCGAACCCAGGCGCGGCCTTCGATTTCCTTGCGCGCGATGGATGCGAGGAAGGTTTCGAGCGGCGCGTGGAGGAGCAATCCCTTCGCATTGGGCCGCATCGCAGTCGTGAGCGGGATCAGCGGATTCACGATATTCGAGGGCTTGATCACATTGATCTCGTCCCCCGTCCGATCTGCGCCGAGCGGCCGCGCGAGAAGCATCAGCGCGATGTCCATGGCCGCCGCGACCTGGCGGGGGTCGCCGCGGCGCAGCTGGAGCCCGGCGACGTCGTTGAGGATCTGCGGCTCCTTCAGACCGAACGACACGCCCGGAATGTCGAATGCGCGCGCAAGCAGCGTCGAGCAGCAATATGCCGAGTGGAAGATCAGGCGCGGGGTTGGCGCGGGATGCCTGCGGACTTCGGCGAGGCAGTCGGCGCGCGAGAACACCGCAAGCGGGGCATCGCCGATCTCCTGGTCGGTCAGGAACGTCATCCCGCGCTGCGCCTCGCGCGGAGCGTATCGAAACTGCACGGCGTCGGCCGCCTCGTCGTAACGGTGCGCAAGCCAGCGGCCGTCGCCGATCACGTGAGGCAAGTCGGGAATGGGCTCGACCATCGCGAGCGTTTGTGGGCAATGCGGGGGCGGCTCGCAAGCGCTGCCTTGACCATCGGACAAAAGCGCCGTCATCTGGACTCGTGAGCATGACCGCCGAGCAGCACCTGACGCGCGCGATGCAGGCGCAGCAGCAAGGCCGGCCTGGCGACGTCGCGCGGGAGATCGAGGCGGCACTGCGGCTTCGGCCCGACCACCCGGCAGCCCTCAACATGCTCGGGATGGAAGCGATGCGGCGCAACGACGTGTCCGCCGCGCGCAAGCATTTCGAGGCGGCGACGCGGGCCGATCCAAGCGCCGCGGCGCTGTGGCTCAACCTCGCCAAGGTGCACCGGCTCAGCGGCGACGATTCGGCCGAGCGGGCGGCGCTCGAATCCGCGCTGGAGACCGACCAGCGCAACCTGATGGGGCTGATCCGGATCGCCGAGCTTCATGAGCGACGCGGCGAATTCGGGGACGCGGCGATCCGCTGGGCCGGAGTCGTCGCTCTGTCCGCGGAGCATGTCAGCGCCCCGGCCGATCTGCGCGCCATTTTCGATCATGCGCGCGCCTTCCTGACCGAGCGCAAGCAGCAGCTGGCCGGCGCGCTTGAGGCGGAGCTCGCCGCCGACCTCCACTCCGCAACGCCGCGCGACCGGCGACGTCTTCAGGCGGCGATGGACCGGATGCTTGGACGGCGGGAGGTCTACACCAACCAGTGCTTCGGTATGCATTATCCCTTCCTGCCAGCGGACGAATATTTCGACCGCGAGCATTTCCCGTGGCTGGATCAGCTCGAAGCGCAGACCGACGTCATCCGCGAAGAAGTTGTCGCGCTGCTCGCGTCGGAAGACGCCGGCCTGTCGCCCTATGTCACCATGCCGGCGGGCACGCCGCGCAATGTCTGGACCGACCTCAACAACAATCTTGCGTGGAGCGCCCTGCACCTGTGGCGGGACGGCGAGCGGATCGAAGGCGCCTGCGCGCGCGCGCCGAAGACCGCGGCGATCCTCGAGCAGCTGCCGCTGGCGCGAATGCCGAACCGTGCGCCGACCGCTTTCTTTTCGATTCTGCGCGCCGGCAAGCACATCCCGCCGCATACCGGCGTCACCAACACCCGGGCGATCATTCACCTGCCGCTGGTGGTGCCGCCGGGCTGCGCCTTTCGAGTCGGTGGCGAAACCCGCGACTGGGTCGAAGGGCAGGCATTCGCGTTCGACGACACAATCGAGCATGAGGCGTGGAACCGCAGCGACCAGGATCGCGCCGTGCTCATTTTCGACACGTGGAACCCGCACTTGAGCGAGCATGAGCGCGCGATGATCTGCCAGCTCTTCGCGAGCGCCGATCAACAGAAGAATCGCTGAGCGTTCGTCGAAAAGAGCGTGCCGGTTGACGGACGCGTGATCAGACGCGACGAGCGTAACGATCCATTCTAGGAGAATTTATGTTTGTGTCAGGGGCACTCGCCTTGCTTGCGGCGTCCGCGGCTTCGCCTCAGCCGTCCGCGTCCACAACCGCTCCGGCCGAGAAGCCGCGCAAGATCTGCCGCTCCGAAGCGGTGATCGGATCGATGACGCCCAAGCGCGTCTGCACCATTGTTCCGCCGCGGTCGAACGACGCCGCCGGGCAAAATCCGAAGCCGGCCGATCCGCAGGCCAGCAGCTCGGGCCGCTAGCGCTAGGCGGCTTCGCGCTCTTCGCCCACCGGGGTGAGGACGAGCTGCCCGTCGCCCTCGTCCACGCGGACCACCGAACCGTCGGGGATCTCCCCGGCGAGGATCTTGTCGGCGAGCGGGTCCTGCAGATATTTCTGCACCGCGCGCTTCAGCGGCCGCGCTCCGTAGACCGGGTCGTAGCCGACCCGGCCGAGCCACGCGCGGGCGGCATCGGTCAATTCGAGCCGGATCTTGCGCTCGTCGAGCAGCTTCTGCAGCCGCGCGACCTGGATCTGGACGATCGGCCCCATGTGCCCGGCGCTGAGCCGATGGAACAGGATGATCTCGTCGAGCCGGTTGAGGAACTCAGGCCGGAAATGGGCGCGGACCACCTCCATCACCTGCGGCTCGACCTTCTCGGCCGGCTCGTCCTCGCCCAATGAGGCGAGATATTGCGAGCCGAGGTTCGACGTCAGGATGATGATCGTGTTGGTGAAGTCGACCGTGCGCCCCTGGCCGTCGGTTAGCCGGCCGTCATCGAGCACCTGGAGGAGGATGTTGAACACGTCGCCGTGGGCCTTTTCGACCTCGTCGAACAGCACGACCTGATACGGCCTGCGTCGGACCGCTTCGGTCAGCACGCCGCCTTCTTCGTAGCCAACATAGCCCGGCGGCGCGCCGATCAGCCTCGCGACGGCGTGCTTCTCCATGAATTCGCTCATGTCGATGCGCACCATCGCCGACGCGTCGTCGAACAGGAATTGCGCTAGCGCCTTGGTGAGCTCGGTCTTGCCGACACCCGTCGGGCCGAGGAACAGGAACGAGCCGAGCGGCCGGTTCGGGTCCTGGAGCCCAGCGCGCGCGCGACGGACTGCGGACGACACGGCCTTGACCGCATCCTCCTGTCCGATCACGCGCGCGCCGATCGCGCTTTCCATATTGAGTAGTTTCTCGCGCTCGCCCTCCATCATCCGCTCGACCGGAACGCCAGTCCAGCGACTGACCACGGCGGCGATGTCCTGGTCGGTAACCTCCTCGCGCAGCATCGCGCCTTTCGACGCCGCCTGCGCGTCGGCGAGCTGCTTCTCGAGCTGCGGGATGCGCCCGTATTGCAGCTCGCCCGCCTTGGCGAGGTCGCCGGCGCGCTGCGCCTGCTCGAGCTCGAGCCGGGTCGAATCGAGCTGCTCCTTGATCTTCGCCTCGGCGGAAATCTTCTCCTTCTCCGCCTGCCAACGCTGGGTCAGCTCGCTCGATTGCTGCTCGAGGTTGGCGAGCTCCTCCTCGAGCCGCGCCAGCCGGTCCTTCGACGCCGCGTCCTGCTCCTTTTTCAGCGCCTCGCGCTCGATCTTGAGCTGGATGATGCGGCGGTCGAGATTCTCGATCTCCTCGGGCTTGGATTCGACTTCCATGCGGATTCGGCTCGCCGCCTCGTCCATCAGGTCGATCGCCTTGTCGGGGAGGAAGCGCTCGGTGATGTAGCGGTTCGACAGCGTCGCCGCGGCGACGATCGCGGCGTCGGTGATGCGAACGCCGTGGTGAAGCTCGTACTTCTCCTTCAAACCCCGCAGGATCGAGATGGTGTCGGGAACGCTCGGCTCGCCGACGAACACCGGCTGGAAGCGCCGCTCGAGCGCCGCGTCCTTCTCGATATATTTGCGATATTCATCGAGCGTGGTCGCGCCGATGCAGTGCAGCTCGCCGCGCGCCAGCGCCGGCTTGAGAAGGTTGCCGGCGTCCATCGCACCCTCGGCCTTTCCGGCGCCGACGAGGGTGTGCATCTCGTCGATGAACAGGATGATGTCGCCCTCGGCCTGGCGCACCTCGTCGAGTACGCCTTTCAAGCGCTCCTCGAACTCGCCGCGATATTTGGCCCCGGCGATCAGCGCGCCCATGTCGAGGGCGAGCAGCTTCTTGTCCTTGATTCCGTCGGGCACGTCGCCGTTGGTGATGCGCAGCGCGAGGCCCTCGACAATGGCGGTCTTGCCGACGCCGGGCTCGCCGATCAGCACCGGGTTGTTCTTGGTGCGGCGGGCGAGCACCTGGATGGTGCGGCGGATTTCCTCGTCGCGGCCGATGACCGGGTCGAGCTTGCCCTCGCGCGCGGCCTCGGTGAGGTCGCGAGCATATTTCTTGAGCGCGTCGTAGCGGTCCTCGGCGCCCTGCGTGTCGGCGGTGCGGCCGCCGCGCAGCCTCTCGATCGCTGCGTTCAAATTTTGCGGTGTAACACCGGCCTTGGCGAGCGCATCGGCGACTTCGGTGCCCTTGGCGAGCGCCATCGCCAGCAGGATGCGCTCAACCGTGACGTAAGAGTCGCCCGATTTCTTCGCGAGCTGCTCGGCCTGGTCGAGAATGCGGATGGTGTCGCCATCGAGCGCCGGCGCCTGAGTGGCCCCGCTGCCAGTGACCGTCGCGATTTTCCCGACCAGCGCATCGACCTCGCGCTTCGCGGCGCGCGGGTCGCCGCCCGCCGCCTGGATCAGCCCGGCGGCCATGCCCTGCTCGTCGTCGAGCAGCGCCTTTAGCAAGTGCGCCGGCGCGATCCGCTGATGATGCTCCCGGACGGCAATCGTCTGCGCCGCCTGCAAGAATCCGCGCGCGCGATCGGTGAGCTTTTCGAAATCCATAATCACCCCTCTTTGCCTTGGGGCCGATATTGGTGTTGCACATCGGCAACACAAGCCTGCCGGCGACTACTCTAACGAGCGATCGCCGGTGTTACAGGCTCAATGCTTGAGTGTCGCTTGCGGATGCGCTGCCGACGGTGCCGGCACGGCGGAATTGATCGACGGCGCGACCGTTGCCACCGGGCCCGGCTGCGTCGCCTGCTGCGCCGGCGCGGTCGGGAGCGGCTGCCCCACGCTGGCAATGTCTTCGGGATGAACGATCGGCGGGCATTCGGACGCGACCGCCGGGTCCATGTTCCAGCGGCGATACTTGGTGCTGTCGACGTGAAAACGCAGATAGGCGTAGAAGCCGAGGCCGGCCTGGTAGGCGGCGCCGTGACGGTTATGGTCGCCGCACAGGGTGCGCATCAGACTCACCCGATCGATCGCTCGCAGCGGCACCATGTCGATCGCGGAATCGAGCTTGTGGGCGCTTTCGGGTGCGCCGCCGGCGCACTGGTTGAGGCTCGGGTTGCGATAGACGGACACCGGCTCGACCGGTCCGACGGCCGGGATCACATAATCGCGGACATAGCGCAGCGTCTGCACCATATGCGGCCATTCGCTTGTCGGCGGCACTTCGAACGGCTGCGCGCCGCATTCGCGCCAGGAAGTCGCGGTCCGCAGCAACTGCCACGTCGGAACAACGCCTGCCACTTGCGCGGCTGCCAGATAGTTATTGAACGACCTCACCTGCACCGCGCGCGCCGGCAGGGCGAGGTACCAGGAGCGATAGCCGGGCTCGTCTTGGCCCGCCGTGATGTACGCCGCGGCGGGGTCCCAGATAGGCGGTTGCGGAGCCGGGGCGGCCGGCGCGGGAGCTATCGTCTGGGCCTGCAACGGGGCCGCGATCATCATCAGGGAGGCGAAAGCAAGTGCGCGCATGGTCGAATCATACTCCACCCCCGCAGCTTGAAAAGCGCTGAACGCGCGTCCACGTCGCAGCAATGACTCAGCCCATCGACGTCGACCTGCCGCACAAGCTCGGAAAAGACGAGGCGCGGCGGCGGATCGCCAACAACATCCATAAGCTCGAGCAGCATATTCCCGGCGGCGCGCAGGTGCAGTCGGGCTGGACCGGCGACCAGCTCAACCTCCAGATCGCGGCGATGGGCGAAGCGGTCAATGCGACCATCGACGTCATGGATAGCAAGGTCCATCTGAAGGTGCTGCTCCCCGGCATGCTCGGGATGTTCGCGGGCGTCATCCACGCCGCGCTGCAGAAAAAGGGCGGCGCCCTGCTCGAGGATCATACCAGGTAATTCCTCCCTGCCAGCGAAGCTGGTGGGGAGGGGAACCATTCACCGCAGAGTGAATGGTGGAGGGGGCCGGCGCATCGCTACTTACCCCTCCACCAGCTCCGCTGGTTCCCCTCCCCATCGCTGCGCGATAGGGAGGAGCGAAAAAGGGAGGCGGCATGCGGCATTTCGCGGTGGTCGGGTCGGGCCCGGCGGGCTTCTATACCGCCGAGGCGCTGGAGAAGGCCTATGGCGATGGCGCGCGGATCGACATCCTCGACCGCTATCCCGTTCCCTATGGGCTGATCCGCTTCGGCGTCGCGCCCGATCACCAGTCGCTGAAGGCGGTCAGCAAGCGCTACGACAAGGTCGCCGAAAGCGGCGGCGTCGACTTTATCGGCAATGTGACGGTGGGACGCGATGTTTCCGTCGCCGAACTGCTCGAATTTTACGACGCGGTAATCCTCGCGACCGGCGCGCCGCATGACCGCAAGCTCGGCATCCCCGGCGAAGACCTGCCGGGCGTGATCGGATCGGCCGAGTTCGTCGGCTGGTATAACGGCCATCCCGAGTTCGCTGATCTAAGTCCGCCGCTCGGCGAAAGCGACGCGGTCGTCGTCGGCGCCGGCAATGTCGCGCTCGACTGCGCGCGGATTCTCGCCAAGACGCGCCACGAGTTCGAAGGATCGGACATCGTCGGCCATGCGCTCGAGGCGCTCGATTCGGCGGCGATCCGCACCATCACCATCGTCGCCCGGCGCGGCCCGCACCAAATTGCCATGACTCCCAAGGAGCTTGGCGAGCTCGGGCACCTCGAGGGCGCCGTGCCGGTGGTCGACACCGCGGATTTCCCGCCGATCGAGGCCGACGAGCCGCTCGATCCGGGCCTTCGCAAATCCGTCAGCCTGCTTCGCGGCTTCGCCGACCTCCAGGCGGACAAGACCAAGCGCATCGTGTTCGATTTCTTCGCCAGACCGGTCGCGATCGAGGGCAATGGCAAGGCTGAGCGCGTGATCGTCGAACGCACGGCGCTGGACGAGAGCGGCGCGGCACGCGGCACCGGCGAAACCTATGAGGTTCCCGCCTCGCTGGTGATCTCGGCGATCGGTTACTCGACCTCGCCGATTGCCGACGTACCGTTCGCGGGCGGCAAGTTCGTCAACCAAGCCGGCAAGATCGGTGAGCGGCTGTTCGCGGTCGGCTGGGCGCGGCGCGGGCCGACCGGCACGATCGGCACCAACCGACCCGACGGCTACGAAGTCGCCGACCAGGTCGCTGCCGCCATGCCCCCGGGAAGCTCGGGCGATCGGCGCGGCGCCGAGGATCTCAAGGCACTGCTTGCGACACGCGGCGTGATGCCGACCGATTATGACGACTGGCGCAAGATCGAGGCCAGCGAGATGGATCGCGCGCGCCCCGGAAGCCCGCGCGAGAAGTTCGTGAAGGCAGAAGACTGGTTCGGCGTGCTCGGGCGCTGAAACGCCGCTTGCGCTCACCGAAAGCCCCTTCTATCTAGCCGCGGCCTTGGCTCCCGCCGCGACCTCTCCGTCGCACTCAAAGCGGGTTCCGGTCGGGGAGTAGCTCAGCCTGGTAGAGCACTGTCTTCGGGAGGCAGGGGCCGGAGGTTCGAATCCTCTCTCCCCGAC